>JAESGN010000073.1_pt1 | contig 321605 bp, 269 predicted proteins | sample 9269731 | NCBI WGS metagenome assembly JAESGN01 (sample SAMN15720683, study PRJNA650826) | algae metagenome | isolation source: Mojavia pulchra JT2-VF2 and co-occurring heterotrophs from desert soil | place: USA: Cadiz Valley, Joshua Tree National Park, CA | collected 1998-06-08 | reverse complement strand
CCAAATCAAAAGGCCGCCAACAGCGGCCTTTATGCTATAATAAATCATTCCGCGGGGTGGAGCAGCCCGGTAGCTCGTCAGGCTCATAACCTGAAGGCCGCAGGTTCAAATCCTGCCCCCGCAACCACCGACACTTGCAAATTCGCCCACTCGGGGTATTTGCGACGAAGCTCCTCCTCATATGAGTCGAGGAGCTTTTTTTGTTTCTCCTTCGTCTCGATCTCGCCAGCCTCCAGCTTCTCGATGAAGTCCGCATGCACTTCGGCGACGAAGCGGCGCTCCATCAGGTCGAGAACGTCCATCTGCGCAAGGATGGAGGAGATCAAGCCGTGGACTTCGAGGGTTGCCGGCTGATGGCCCTGGGTCTTGCCGATCACCACCTTCTGCACCAGTGAGCGCACAATCGGCATCACCTGACGCTTGGCATCGTCGTTTTTGCCGCGGCGCGCCTGCAGGAAGAAATGGCGCATACGCAACTCCGTCTGGGCGGGATTGTGACGCTGCTTCAATTCCTCGATCTTCGCCCGCATGTCCGGTTCGGACGTGGTGAAAGCGTCGATCTCCCTTGCCAGGGCGACACGCTGGAGCTCGATCTGATCGAGTGTATCGTCGAGCGCAGCGAGAGGAGGGCGGCCTTGCATGGCGCGGTCCGAGATCTGCTGGATGATGCTCTTCTGCTTGCGCTCCAACTCGTCCAGTTCGCGCGTCATCTGCTCGCGCTCGGCTTTCGGGCGGCGAAGCTTTGATGTTTCCTGTTCGATCACCTTTGCCGACATAGTGTCGAACATCCCCAGGGAGAAGAACGCAGCCGGCAGGCAATCGAGAACGCGGCTCTCCAGCTCCTGGCGGGTAATGGTCTTGCTGTTACCGCAGCAGGCGCCACCAAGCTCGTCGATCGGCAGGCGCTTCTTGCGGTTGGTGCAGCTATAGCGATCTTTGCCGCTGATGGCGTAGGGGCCGCCACATTCCGCACATTCGAGCAGATGACTGAGCAAGTATCCCGGGCGGTGCGTTGCATTCAGCCGGTTGCTCTGCCCGAAATCGAACAGCTCACCGATCTCTTTCTGACGCTCCTTCACCCGCTGCCATAGGTCGTCGGAAACGATGCGCATCTCCGGCACATCAGTCAGCACCCATTCGCTCGCGTCGTTTGCGCGCGCGGTACGGCGTTCGGTTTCCGGGTTCTTGCGGTAGTTACGCTTGTTCCAGACCATGCGGCCGATGTAACTCTCATTGTTGAGGATGCCCGTACCACGGCTGACGTGGCCGCGGATGGCGGTATCGCGCCACTTACGGCCGCGCGAGCCCGGGATGCCCTCTTTGTTCAAAAGCTGGGCGATGTCGCGAGGCGACATGCCGTCGGCATATAGGGTGAAAATGCGGCGAACCACCTCAGTCTTTGCAGGATCGATCTCGCGCAAACCCTTGATGCGATCGCCGTTCGCATCGCGCTGCTGGGAGAGCATGTAGCCGTAGGCGAGGCAGGTGGATGCCTTGCCTTTCCGGACGGCCATCTTCATGCCTTCGCGCGTGCGGTAGCGGATCTGTTCGACCAGTTCATGGCTGAGCGCGGCGCGCAATGCCATCTCGAGGTCGGTCACCGGGGTGCCGGCGGCAATAATTGCCGCCGATAAAGTGCTGCTCCTGAGCGCTGGTCAGTAAACCATCATGGCGCGATAGGCCGCGGCCTCATCGGTGTTGCCGCCAATCCAGCCATGACCCTGAAGCTTGAGAAGGCTGTCGGCGACGCTGTCGCGCGCGCCGCACCACGTCCAGCCGGAATCGGCGGGGCGGATAATGAAGACTTCGGTGGAGGACACCTTGACCCGCGTTGCGCCGGTCTCCGCCTTGATGGCTGCGCGAAACAGGCGATCCAATTCCCTGATCTGGCGTTTCTGCTCCGCCGTCAGGTGTGCCGGCTGGACGCGCTGAAGAGTCTTCGACGGGATCTGCGTCGCAGGGATGCGGTGGGTGAGGACGAACACACGGTGCACCGGTTTGCGCCGCCAGGGTGCCCGGTCGATATCGACCATCAGGCCGTTGTTGGTCACGTCGCAAAACAGCTCACCACTGATCGCAACACGGTGGTTGCCCAGAAAAACGACGCAGGGATGGCTTTGATGGATTCCCGTCCGGGCTTTGAGGTACGCAGCAAGGGTCGGGCGACCTTTGATGTCATGCCATTCTCCCGCATAGCCCAGCAATCGCAGGGTGCTCTCGATCTCGTCGCCGCTTGTCTTTGTGACCGCGGGAGCACGGCGGCGGTCTACCCAGCCTGCGCCATGACGGGCAAGCCGCACGGCATCCCGGACGCGGGACATTGATGCACCCGTGATAGAGGCCATGGCTACTGTGCCGGAATACAGCCGGCATTTGGTGTCGTTGTCGACATCGTGGAGATGGTCGGTCTTGATCGCACCGAGTGCGGACGGGAGGTCGATGATGTTGGGCACGTTCGGATCCTTCGTATCCAGGGTGGAGTTGAAGGAATGCGCTCACCACTCTGGATCCCTCAGGCGTCCGTTCGCCCTCGATCCCATCTCTTTGTGCCTGAAAGCCACCACACGGATAAGGTGACCCAGGCTGGGCAATGCTCTGCAGGACGGTCCGCACCGGCCAGAGCCTCTGTAAAAATCGGTACGTCACTCGATCATCGGTGTCACGAGCGCGCCAGGAGTCCTCCCTTGCAAGATTGTCCCGGTTAGCAAAAAGCCAATCAGAAAACCAGTTTCCGCCATGCAAGGGCTTCCGCTGGTGCGCATTCCGGCGGAGGCGTTCACCTCAGCCGCCAGCGACATTATCCATACCCCTTGCGAAATCAATGCAGTGACCTTGCAGGATTCAGGTTTATTTGAAAACCTGGCTGACCAGCACTTAATCAGATCGATAGCATTTTAGCGAATGGGATGGATGCTGATGAGTTGATCTTAGATGATCGGTCCCCCCAGCACTCTGGAAATCCGATTCAGAATCAAACGGCGATTAACCGAGTAATGGGGGGAGGTGTCGTAGAGATCGCAAACGCCGTTGGGCGTTCCCATGGTGGGCTTGGGATGACAAAGGGCTGGAACCGTAGTTGGAAGGTCGAACGAAACCGGTCAGTCACCCTCGTTGGCACCGTCAGGATATAGGAGATGGGGCTTGCGGCGGAAGGGCCAGTCGCCATCCCGGTACTTCTCGACGAGCTCATCGAAGACAGCGTGGGATGCGTGTTCGTCGAACCCTTGCCGAACCAGCATCGAGACGACGACATGCTGGAAGTGTTCCAGCTCTTCAGTCTTCTCGCGCGTCGTCATGCCAGAGATTGTCATGAACAGCGCCGTGCGGGCCACATCGTCGCGTCCTGGGCGTTTGGCCTTTCTGTCGGCATCGCGCAGCTTCTGCTGCCGCTCGCGCTGTTTGGTGTTGCGGATCTCCTCGGACTTCGCTGGCATGCACTCTTCCCCGTCAGGTCTTAGGCTACGGATGCCAGACCGTTATCGCCACGGCAACTCCGTTTGCATGGAATCGGAAATCCCGGTTTATGAATCGTTTTATTGGGGTTCTGAATCAAATGAACGCAATTTGAGATCAGTTGCGGACACGTTGAGACAGGTTGAGATAAGTTGGCGAGGGACAAACGGCGGTCGTGAATCAAATGACCAGCGTTCGGAATCAAAAATATCGCACCTTGAATCAAATGAGCGCAATTTGTCTCGACGTGCGGACACGTTGAAACGACCTGTGGGCAAGCTGACAGAAATTACCGACTGCTTCGCGTCGCGCTTGCGCCTGCAGGACCATCTCCATTCCGGAAATGAGGCGGCGAACCGAAATCTTCCCGTTTGGTTCATCCGCGAAGTCGCATGTCATATGTCCCAGCCGTTCGCGCGGAATGTGCCATCTTCGGGTGGAAATCGAGCATCGCTCTCAGGCGGCGAGACGCTGGCTTCGTGTTTACTTTGTCGCGTGTTTCCGTGACAGCAAAGCTACTTCGTGAAGGCCTTAAATGTGGGAGGTCGGGTGTCCATCTCCGGATTCTGGATTTTGTCGTGAAATAATACCCTTCAAATTTTAAGTGAAAAAATTTTAGAAGTATCGTATATATCGATATTAATTGATTAATACGTCGTTTATATGTAAATATAATCGCCAAAAACCGCAGGAAACTAAAGATAATAATATAAAGTATACTGCAAAGATATTTTACTTGAATTTGCATTACGTCCGTAATGGCGCGATCATATAGTTATCCGATGTGTATTGCGTCGGATACATTGTAAACGCGTCACACGGAGACTTCCATGCGCACCAGAAATACCAAGACCACTGCGACTACCGCGTACTCCTACGAAGATAACGGTATCGGGCACTCAATGCGCGAACAGCTCGAAACGAGCGCCGCCTACATCTTCGATCTCGGGCGCCGTACGACCGAACAGACTTTCGAGCTCGGCGATCATTTGGCCCGGGCTGCAGACCTGCTGGCCGACGGCCGGTTTGATCATTGGGTAAAGATGCGCTGCGGTCTCGCACCGCGCAGCGCCCGCAATTATACTGCGGTGTACCGCAACCTGACACCCTACCGTGATGAACTGGTCGACCTCTCGGTCGGCGCGACGGTGTTGTTCCACCTGAGTTCGGCCACCGACGATCAGGTCAAGGCGGCCATTGCCTTTGCCGAGGAGAACGGGCGCCTTCAGGTTGCCGATGTGAGGGCCATCTTGGTCGGTGGCGAGGAGGGCGGTGACAAGGCCGAGAAGGACGATCAGTTCTGGGCCGGCGGTGTGGGCGGACTGAAAGCGTTGATTGCGGCCAAGATCCGGGATGGATTGAAAGCGTTCATCGAGCATGTCGTCACGATCTGCAAGGCGGTCGAAGCTGCGCTGAGCAGAAGCCGTGTGATCAAGGAGGCGCTAGCGAAGGAAATCCAGGACACCGCCCGCGTCGCGCGGCAGGAACTCGAAAGCCTGGCCTTGTTCCTCGAGCCAGAACTCGATTATGGCCGCAACACCCGGCCGACCAAGTTCCCGAAGAAGACCGGCTGGGCTGAGGTCAACGATACGCTCTATACATTGGGTGGTGTCGATGGCTGGCCGAAGTCGAAAGACATGCGTGACTGGCTTGCGCTGCATGTGCTTCCGGTGCTCGGCTGGGCGGTGTCAAAGGAGCGGAAGCCGGAATGGCCGCTCGCGGCGCCAACAGCTCCGGCTTGCGAACCGGCGGTTCCGGCAGAGGCGGACAGTGTCGGCGATCGTTACGATGCCGAGCCGGTTCTGCCGGATGAGGTCTCTGACGATGCCGATGTCCCGGATGAGGTGATCGACCGGTTTGGTGCTGCGCTCGAGGAGGCGACCGGCGGCTTCATGACGGTCAGCCGGGAGGCGCCGCGAAACCGCAAGCAGTTTGCCAAGGTGCCGGCGCTTGGCGATGACAGCATCGCCGATGTTGAACTCGCGCCAGCCGTCACGTCGTAAGTTGCAGTTTGCACGAGGGCCGGGCGACCGGCCTTCCCACCAAACTCGGAAGGGCCGCATGTCGGCCCTTTTCCTTTTGCCTGATGATGGCGAGCGGAAAACACGCAGGTCGACCGTTGCGATCACCGGGCGCGTTCGTCGGACCGGACTTCGTGAGCCCGCCGTTAACTATGTACCGGCTTTGTTCTTTTTTGTTATTCCGGGTCCTTGAGCCCGGCTCCCGGTCCTGCCAGGTTGGGGTCGTTCGGAAGACCGGACAAAAAGCGGCCCAAGCCGATGCTACCAACATCGACAAGGGCCTGACCCTCAAGCCTTCGCGAAAAGGAATCGGGCTATGACCACGCATACTCTCTCTACCCCTGCCGGGGAAGTTCTTCGTTCGACTGTCGCTGCGGCATCGATGTTCTCCCACCGCTCATTCGGTATCGGTGCCTACAGCATCGGCGAGCCGTCGGCGCTACGCCGCCATCCGCATATCGTTCGCTTCGCCGAAGTCGAGGCCGATCTCGATCTGCTGATCGACCGCGCCATTGCGGCAATCGCCGACGGCGAACCGATCGAGGACGACATCCTCGGCCATTACGTTCACATCGCCTCGCTCGTTCGCGCCGTATCGTTCCGCGAAGGCAAGCTGCTGGAACAAGCGGTTGAGCGTCTGGCGAAAGCCAATCCAAACATCACCGTGCTGACCCAGTCGCTGAAACTGCCGTTGGTCAAGGCGGCGCTCGAAGCCGTCGCCGGAAACGACTGGTCGTCCCTTGACGGCGTGAAGCTCGACTGCGAGGCGCCGGCCAAAGGCAGCTATACGCCCGACCTGATCGTGGTGAACCGGACAAAGCACCTGGCCTACATTCTCGACCTTAAACGCTCGCTCGCCTCTTACGGCGACACCAGCCGTCTCGAAGAACTGAAGATGAAGATGATGGCCTCGGCGATGGTTTTGCCGGACTGGCTCTACAAGAACCACAAGCGGCTCATGATCGACACGGTCGAGGTTGCCATCGTCGATGGCGCCAGCCGCCCGAGCGATCATGCCACCGGCATCTGGGCTCTCTCCGAGATCGACGACCTGCTCGAGATCGACGGAGTTGCGACCTGCATGGCAGAACTGCGTCTTCGCTTCGGCCGCCGCGTGCAGCAGCTTCTCGAGGCAGAAGCCCGTAAGGCACTGGGTGTGGTGGCAATGGCCAAACCGGATACGGCGCCCACCGCTGCCATTGTCGCAAACCCGCTGATCGCTCTGAACGGTCCAGCCCGCACTTACGAGGAAGAGCGGGCCATGGCTGCGGATGAAGAGGACGAAGGTCACGACGATCTTGGCTGCTTCGACGACGATCAGGACGACGAACCGGAGCCCGCCCGCATCCGGGTCGGTTTTGCCCGCCGTCCGCGCCGGCACTGACGAGCCGCCAGCTTAACGGCACTGATCGCGGTCGCGCCTGAAACGCGTGGTCGGCTTCGCTCATCTTCCATTCCATAAACGCCGGATGCGATGCGCTCCGGCGAGGAGACAGTCATGTCCATCGATAACCACAGCCCGTCTGTGGCCGGCTTCGTCTGCGAAGCGGTCACGACCGAGACCATCGCGTTGCCCTGTCATCACGGCACATCTGCGAAACTCTCTCATATGAAGTCCGCCAGCCTTGGCCACGGTCCGAGCGATCGCGACGATCCCGCCGTGCTGATCGGGTTGGCGCTTGCCTGCGTCCGGAAAGATCCTCTGCTGGATGGCCTTGTGCCGGAGCCTCTGATGCTTCGGTTGCGCGCTACTGCCAACAGCGGCAATGCGGCATGCCGCCTGATGCTCGACTGGCTGCGAAACCGCAACCGGGATCTCGATCGGTCCCGGAGCGAACACCTGAGCCTGTCTGTCTCGACCGGTTCGTCGGCTGACGCGCATCCGCCGCGTCGTTCGCCGCGCGAGCGTGTGTTGGCGCGGATCCCGAAGCCCGGTGGCATTGACGGGCGGCAGCGTGGTCGAACGCGTCGGCGCGATCCCGTCCAGGACGCCCACACGGCAATTATTGCCGCGCAGACGGGAGGTCGGACTGATGGATAAGCTTGCCCGTCTGTTTGTTCGCCGCCTCCGTCATCTTGCCCGCCGCGAGGCACGCCGGATCGCTTTGCGCAATGGTCTGCTGGAAAGCAGGATCGTCGATGTCGATGGTCATCTCACCTGCCGCTACAGCCCGACGTTCGACACGACACGACTGAGCGGCGATCCGATCCGTGACGATATCTGGTTCCGGCGGAATTTTGGTGACTGGCTTGTCGCACCGAAGGAGACCGGCAATCCGACGGCCGGCTCTGCTGGCGATGGTGTTGTGACCGCCGGGCTCATTCATCCGCCGTTCGCCTCGCAACTCGTAAACATCCCTCGGGCGCGGCGCGGCACAGGCGCGCATGACGGAGTGCTGGGAGACGGTGTCGATCGGCGCGCTTACGCCGTCGGCCTGGTGGATCGCGCAGCCGCTCAGCCGCTCAGCCGCTGGTCAGTCACATCGTTGCAACCCTGGTTCTGGCACGCGCGGTGCAAAGGAGCGGACGGTCGCTTCGGGAGATCGTTTATACACTGACCCGTGTGACACCGGTCGTCACTCTCCATGCACCGCTTGCAGGCTTCGAGGGGCAAGTGCTGCGGCTCCTGGAGAAGACCCGGCTGGTACCGGGCGGCCCGTTTGCGATCGTCGATGCGGACCACATGTTCAACGACGATTACTTCGACGTCGTGGAAGGCGAGACACGCAGGCGCCTGATGACCTTCTCGGGCGCCGGCGTGCATCGTGTCACGGGCAATGCCCTGCGCCGGCGGATGCTCAGTGCGCTGTCGCGCGACTTGTCGATCCTCGCCATCGCGGAAAAGCGGTCGGACATTCCATCGCTCTTGCAGATCTCCGCCGACCTGTCGCTGGAAACGGGAAAGCTTGACCGGAGGTTCGTCGCCGATCTGGTCGAGGTGCTTTACCCGGACGAAGCAATCGATAAGCTGGGCCTGCCGTTGGATTACGATACGCGCTGGCTGTCGCTCGAGGATCTGGTTCTTGCCTTCCGTCCAGGGCGGCATGTTCACGACGTGCTGCATGTCCTTGCAGTGCTCATTGAGCGCAATCGCGGTGACTTCGAGGAAGAGGAGGGCGGTGGTGGCGACAAGGCATCCGGATCGGCATCCTCCAGCACATCCACCGAGAAGCCCCAAGGTTCGCACGAAAAGCCGAAGTCGACCGACACCGATAGCAACGGCCGCTGGAAGAAGGACAAGCCGTCCGGCGCTGAGGTGATCCAGCCGGAGCCAATGCCGACGGTGGGCGAGATCGGCCACAAGCCGCCAATGACCGTCGAGACCCTCTCCGGATATGGCCGAGCGAAAGACTGGGCGCTCGATCTCAAAGCGGACCTCAACGATTATCGGGCAAGCATCCTTGCATGGTCGGAGATGAGCACCAAGCTTTTGCTGTCCGGTCCGCCCGGGACCGGCAAGACCACCTTTGCCCGGGCGCTGTGCAACAGCCTGCAGATCCCGTTGGTCGTCACCTCCGTCTCGACCTGGCTGCAGGGCGGTCATCTCAACGACGTGATCGATCGGATGAGCAAGACATTTGTCGAAGCGCGGGCCATGGCGCCGGCGATCCTGTTCATCGATGAGATCGACGGCATCGGCAAAAGGCAGCCGGCCGAGCGGGAATATGCCGACTACTGGAATACCGTCGTGAACAAGGCGCTGGAACTGCTCGATGGCGCGATCAAAAACGAAGGGCTGATCGTCGTTGGCGCCACAAACCGGCCCGATCATATCGACGAGGCTCTCAAGCGTTCGGGGCGGCTGGAGACCCATATCGAAATCCCAAGGCCCGATGTGCCGACGCTGGCCGAAATCCTGGCCCACCATCTCGGGGACGATGTGACATTGCTGATCCGGGAGCCAGTACCAGAAACCCGGTCTGAAGCCGAGGACGGATTCTCGCTGAAGAGGATCGTTGCCGATTATCTGGAGGAAGACGCAGAAAGTGAACGGAAGGGAGCCAGCCGATGACTGAGCCACAGAACAGCAACGCGTCGGAATTGTCGGCAGCCGCGCAACACGCCAATTCTGCCGATGCTATCCTCAGGCGTCTCGCCACGCGGGCGATGGGGCTGACGGGCGCGGATATCGAGCGCATCGTCCGGGAAGCGCGATTGAAGGCGCGGCGTGGCAAGCGGGCGATCCGCTATGAGGACATCGAAGACGGCATCCGCGGTCATCGCCCGCCCGTGCCCTATAATCTCCGTTGGCGCTTCGCCTTCCACGAGGCCGGACATGCGGTCGTGCATCATGCGCTCGACCTCGGACCTGTTCGCGGCCTCAATATCGATACCGGCGAGGGCGGCTACAATCTCGTCGGCTTCCACGTCTGGGCCACCGACACGCGCGATTGGTACGAAAACATGCTGACCATGCTCATGGCCGGGCGGGCTGCCGAGCAACTGGTGCTCAAACGGGTCTCGAGCGGTTCCGGTGGTTCCGACGACAGCGATCTGGCGCGGGCCACGCGGCTTGCCTTCGACATGGAGCGCGTCCTTGGATTCGGGAGCGAGCATCCGCTGCTCTATCGCCCCCATCGCGATCCGGGTGCCGTGTTCGACCGTGATCCCGAACTGGCGGCTCGGGTTCATGGAAAACTGGATGCGGCACTCGACCGGGCGGCGGCGATCCTCAGGAGGCGCAGGCCAATCTTCAATGCCTTGGCAAAGGCTCTGTTCGAGGAACAGGCAATGGATGAAAAGGCCGTACTGCGAATCCTTGCTGATGGTGAGCTACGGCGCTGAAGCGATGAGAAAATTCGAAGTGCAGGATGATTGTACAAGTTGTCGCAGAGCATCGGCTAAAGGATTGATAGAGACCGCCGTGGCTGGATCGATGATGTTCATTGAGATACGTGCTAGTCCGTCACCGTAACCATTGCAGATAACTGCCTTCCTCTTTCAATCTTAGCAGGTCCTTTCCATCTGGAAGCCTACAACGCCATCGCCGCAGGCTCGCGCTTCAATGGGTTTTGCTGGTCAATACGATGAGGCCCGCGGTCAGCAATGCACTTGCAGCACCAAGCCAGAGCGCGCTCGGCACGCCGAAATTGTCGACCGCGAGGCCGCCGACCAGTGCGCCAAGCCCGATCGCCAGTTGCGCGATTGACACGAAGAGCGCGGCGATGCTTTCCAGCCGGTCGGGCGCGGAGGTGAACAGGAAGGTTTGCATGGCGATCGGCAGCATGCCGAAACCGAAACCCCAGGTGACAACCCAAGCGACTGCGGCAAGCGTATTGCTGCCGGCCAGCAACAATCCCGCAACAGACAAGGCGATCAGAAAAGCGGTGCCGGCAAGGGCAGACACGAAGTTCCGGCCAGCAGCCCAGCCCCCGAACAGGTTTCCGGCGAACCCCGCCGCGCCATAGCCGAGCAGCACCATGCTGAGTGTGCCCGTATCAATCCCGGTTGCGCCGATGAGGAAGGGAGTAATGTAGGTATAGGCCGCGAACTGCCCGACGAAGATGAGCACGGCTGCCGTCAGACCGATCTGGACTCGTTGCAATCGCAACACGTCTGGAACCTGTTTCAATCCCGAACCATTCTGCGCCCGGATGGCCGGCAACAAAAACTGGAGCGCCGCCACGACAAGCAGTGCGACACCCGACACAAGCAGGAATGCGGTGCGCCAGCCGAACAGGTCACCGATCAGGGCGCCTGCGGGAACCCCGGCGACAGTACCCAGCGAAACACCGGAGAAGATCAGTGCCGTTGCACGCGGTCCTTCCGCGCCGGGGCGCAGACGCGGGCCGAGCGAGCCGCCGATTGTCCAGAAACCACCGACCGCAATTCCGAGCAGCACCCGGCCGAACATCAACGCCGCAAAGCCGTGAGCGGTTGCCACTATGGCGTTGGAGATGACGAGCAGCATCAGCAGTGCGACGAGCACACGCTTGCGATCGAAACGTGCGGCAAATCCGAGGGTCATCGGCGCGGCAAGCGCTGCGAGAAACCCGGGTACGGTTACCATCAGTCCGGCCGTCCCCTCGCTGATGCCAAGGTCAGCCGCGATCAGCGGCAGAAGCCCGACGGGCAGGAATTCGGTGGTGACAAGAGCGAAAGCGCCGACGCCGATGCTGGCGACTGCGGCCCATGAAGCGAGCGGTTTGCTGTCCGCGTGGCCTACTGAAATACTGCGGGAGACTGGCATGTCCATAGGAGGTTTCCTTTGGTGAAAAGCAGGGCGAACCGGAGAGGAAGGGTCGCTCTCCGGTTTATCTGAGATCGTTCAGCCGAACTTGACGAGGTTGAGGGCGGGTAGTGGACCGCCAGGGAACTGCACCAGTTTGCCGCCAATCGAGACCGGGCCGAGATCGATGCCGGTGAAGCCGAGTCTGGAGATCAGCGCACCGACTTCCGCCTTCGCGCGTGCGTCGTCACCGGAATAGAACAGGACGCGTGAGCCACCCTCGGCTTTGGGATCGCCGGATAGCAGGTGCGGTTGCAGATGATTGAAGGCTTTGACGACGCGGGCGCCGGGAACGAGATCGGCGAAGATCTCGGTGGAAAGACGACCGTTTAGTTCGGCCGGCTTGAACAGCGGCGCTTCGATGGGATTGTTGGCGTCGATGACGATACGGCCGCCGTAGTCCGGCAGACCGGCGAGCGCCTTTGGCAGCTTCGACCAATTGACCGCCACAAGGACGATGTCGGCGCTCGCCGCCTCTTCAAGTGTGCCCGCCTTGATGAAAGGCTTCAGTTCCGTTTCGAGTACGGCAAGCGAGGCCGGGCCGCGGCTGTTGGCGATGGTTGCGGACATGCTGTTGCGAGCAAGGGCGCGGGCGAAGGCCGAGCCGATATTGCCGGCTCCAATGATACCGATAGACATGCTGGTTCTCCTTTGAGTGAGGGGGAACCGGCGCTCCGGCATTGGAGCGCCGGGGGCAGATCAGGCGGTGAAGCCACCGTCTGCAACGATATCCGCGCCGGTCACGAACGCCGCTTCCGGGCTTGCGAGATAGGCGACGACGCTGGCGACCTCGTAGTCCTTGCCGTAGCGGCCGATCGCCATGCCGGGGCCGACGATCTTCGAGACCGGGCCGCCATCGGGGTTCATGTCGGTGTCAGTCGGGCCGGGATGGACGGTGTTGACGGTGATGCCCTTCGGCCCGAGGTCACGCACCAGGCTGCGGTTGAAGCCGGCAACAGCGCCCTTGGTCAGTGTATAGAGCGAGGCCGTCGGGAAAGCGGCATAGCGGGTCATGGACGAGCCGATGTGGACGATGCGCCCACCCGACTTCATGCGACGCGCTGCTTCCTGCGTGGCAACGAAGACGCCAGTGACGTTGACGGCGATCATCCGCTCGTAGTCCTCGAACTTGATCTCGTCGATCGGCCCGCCAAGCGCGATGCCGGCATTGTTGACGAGGATGTCGAGGGAACCGAAGGTTTCTTCGGTTTTTGCGACTGCGCCACGGACGGCGGCCGGATCGCCGGCATCGGCCTGAATGGCAATGGCGCGGCCACCGGCTGCTTCGATTTCTGTCACCACAGCGGCCGCCTTGTCCGGCGAGGCGCTATAGGTGATGGCGACAGCCGCGCCATCGGCAGCGAGACGCTTTGCAATTGCTGCGCCGATCGAGCGCGAACCGCCGGTAACGAGAGCAGTTTTACCGGTCAGGGAGAGAGTGTTCGACATGGAATGTTCCTTTCAAGTGTTGCAGGGGTTGGAGAGCCACCGGATGTCCGTGTGACCCATTTGGAAAGTTCAGTTCTGTTGTTTGATTTGAGCCATCAGCCCGGCGCCGTCGGCGACGGTCCAGTGGTCGGTGATCTGGCCGTTTCGGACCCGCATCATGTCCATGACGTTGAAGCGGGTGGCGCGTCCGGTCGCGGCGATCTCCATGAAGGGACCCAGGTGCGTGCCGCGATATGTCTTGTAGGTGCTGACGAGATCGCCTTCGGCAATCTGGAAATGCACCTCGGCATTCCAGTCTGGAAAGGCGGCGCGGAACGTCCGGTAGATTTCTCGCGTGCCGTTACGGTCAGGCCGGGCATCGCCAAATGGTGTGTGGTCGACATAATCCCGTGCGAACAGCCGTTCGAACAGATCGAAGTCGCCATCGCACTGAACGCCTTCGAGCAACTGACGGATGACGGCCTTGTTGGCGCCAGGATCGTCCTGCACGGCAGCCACGGCGGGAACGGGAAGTGCTGTAGCGATCAGGCCGGCGATCAGGGTACGGCGGCCGACATCCATATTGTCGATGACTTGTGTTTTGTTAGTCGAGAGCGTCATGGCCGTTCACTCCGGTTCGGTTTCGATGGAGTGAATATCGCTTGCAATTTCCCTTTCGATTAGTGGTAATCTTCTGTCATTGGTTTCAATGAATGCTTGAAGGTTGATATGGAAACACTGGCCAACCTGGAATCCTTCGTTCGCAGCGCCGAGCTTGGCGGCTTTTCCGTGGCGGCGCGGCGGCTCGGGCTGACGCCTGCGGCGGTCAGCCGCAACGTTGCGGCGCTGGAAGGAAATCTCGGCGTTCGCCTGTTTCAGCGCTCGACGCGCAGCCTCACGCTTACCGAGCCCGGTGAGCGGTTCCTCATATCGATCCGCGACAGTCTGGAGAGTTTGCAGGGCGCGATTGCCGAAGCGTCGGCGGATCAGGAGGAACCGGCAGGCACGCTAAAGGTCAGCATGAGCCCGACCTTCGGAATCGGTTACATTTTGCCCCTCCTGCCCGAATTCTCGCGACGCTTTCCGAAGGTGCGCCCCGAATGGATGTTCGAGAACCGGCAGATTGACCTGATCGCCGAGAGTTATGATGTGGCAATCGGGGGAGGTTTCGAACTGACGGCGGGTGTGATTTCACGCGCGCTCGCTCCGGCGCATATCATCGCGGTCGCCTCGCCCTCCTATATGGCGGGCAAGGTGCCGCCGCACGATCCTTCGGCGCTGCTGGAGCTTGATGGCATCGTCATGCGCTCGTTGCGCACGGGCCGCATCCGCCAATGGCAGATGCGCGATGCAGCAGGAGCGGAAGAGCCTGCACGGCTTCGGCAAACGGTGGTGGTCAATGACCCTGCCGCAATGCGCATGGCGGCGCTGGTCGGCATGGGGGTGACGATGATCGCCAAGCCCGACGCGTTGCCCTGTCTGGAAAGCGGGGAACTGATCCGGGTTCTGCCCCACTGGTATGCCGATGCTGGGCCGATCTCGATCTACTACGCCAACCGGACGCTTCTGCCGCTCAAGACCCGTGTGTTCGTCGATTTCGTCGTGGAAGCCTTCCAGCGGGAAAAATGGCCGGAACGCTTTGCCGGAAGCCTTGGATAGCCAAGGGAAGTTTGGGCTTTAGAAGAAGCCTGGGCTTGTCGCAAACTATCAAGTAGGCTGAGGTGATCCTGTGAGCCGTTGCATTTTCATGCTTCGTTAACCCTTTGCAGGCCGAAGAGACGCGCGAGCAGATCGCTCTGATCGTTGATGGTCCAATCGCCGGTAAAGCCAAAGCCTTTCCTGAGCCAGAGTATCGCTTCGAATCCGGCAATGGTTCGACGTGTCGTGTTGAAGGATTGGAAGCCGCCGATCTTGGGCATGTTTTTCTCCACCTGAAAATGGTCGCTCTCAATACCTTGCTGCAAATGCTTGGTGACATAATGGACCGGGTTGGGATGCAAAAGCCCATCATCGACGACAGTCTTGATCGTTGACGGAAACGTGTTTGCGCCATTGGTACCGATCTTCCGTGGCGATAACAGAGGCTCGTCCCTGAGCATCTTTCGAAAGAACCGCTTCGCGGCATCAAGATCGCGCGTTGCGGTGAGCAGGAAGTCGATCGGGTTTCCATGCTTGTCGATGGCGCGGTACAGGTAACGCCAATTGCCCCTAATCTTGACGTAAGTCTCGTCAACTCGAATTGAACCACAATGCGGTTTGCGGAACCGGCCCAGCCGCTTCCCGATGACAGGTGCATAGGCGAGGAACCAGCGATTAATGGTGCTGTGGTCGACCTCGAAGCCGCGCTCGCGGAACATTTCTTCCAGATCGCGGTAGCTCAACGGATAGCGCAGATACCAGGTCACCGCCTGAACGATCAGCCAGGCTTCGAAGTGGCGTCCTTTGAAATCGTTCTTCGACTGGTGCTTCAACTTCTCTGCTATGGAATTCGGAATCATGGCCACGCTCCGCTACACGGGGAGCGAAATTTCTCCAGGGTTGGTCAACATGCTGTTAACTACAAAAATTTGCGACAGGCCCCTCATGGGTCTACCATCTGGTTCTCTTTCACCTTCGCGTGAAGTTACATCGGTCCATCATTCCTCACGAAATGCTTTCATTACCTGATCTGTAAATGGCTTCGTTAGGTAAGACCACGCTGAGCGCTCAGCCGTGTGGACGAAAACCTCAATTGGCATGCCCGGCATAAGCTTGAGATCTCTAATGACTTCCTGTTGGTCAATCATATCAACTGTCGCCAAATAATAGGGTTGACCGTTCGTCTTATCTATCACGGTTGCTGCTGCGACGAATTCGACAATTCCGAAAACCTCTGGAGTCGTTGCGCTGTTAAATGCGGTCAGTCTCATTCTGGCGGCCTGTCCTGGTGCTACTCGATCGATATCTGCCGGCGCGATCCGGAATTCGACCTTCATGTCATCAGTCTTGGGAACGACCGACATTATAGTTGCGCCTGCGCCTATAACGCCGTTGATCGTATGTATCTGCAGATCATAGACAAACCCATCGACGGGCGCACGAACTTCCATGCGTGAAAGACGGTCATATGCGGCGATTTCGCGCTCCCCCAGTTCGGCGAGCTTGGATTCGATTGAGACAATCTCTTTTTGAGTTTCGGATCGTGTTGTCTGGTCAATGGAGAGAAGCTTGATGCGCAACTCGCTGATCTCTCCTTCAGCCTCGGCCACACGGGCTGCCACTTCGCCGCTGGTCCCATCGATGCGGGCTACCTGCTTCTGGAGCTCGCGAAATTCCGATAACTTGATTAATCCGCCTTTGGCGAGCCTCTCGCTGACGCCGATCTCTTCGGTAATTATCTTCTTTTCAACGTCGTTTGCTTTCCGCTGCGAAATCAGTCCATCAATCTGGTCTTCGAGTTGGGATATTTGCATTTCCAGTTGCTGTTTCTGGTTCAGGATCATGCGGCGGTTTTCCTGAAACAGCTTCGTTTCGTTACGCGCAAGCTCGGGGACGATAGAGCCGTCGGAAAATGAAATGGTGTCCTTACCGTCACGTTCCGCCTCCAGCCGGATTTTCATCGCTCGCAACTGCGATAGCTGGCTTCGGATGATGGTCAATTCTACTCGAGTCTGAGTTTCATCAAAGCGCAGAAGCACGTCACCAGCCTTCACTGTGTCTCCATTGGCCACGGGAATGTCAGCGACAATCCCGCCGTCACGGTGCTGAATGGTTTTGACCTGATCTGGCACGACAAGCTGCCCCTGCGCAACAACCGCACCGGCAAGTTTGGCCTGAACCGCCCATCCGCCGACTCCGAACACGAGGAGAGCCGCCAGAATGCCTGACACGACGATACGTGGCGCGATGCCGAAGGATTGTGCTTCTGGCGTGAATTGTTTTCTTGTATTTTTTTGTTCGCGCGTCATGTCCCTAAGCTCCCTTATGTGGCTTTTCGCCTTATTCTAGTTACGTCCTTGCCAGGCCTGCGTCGTCATCACGAGCCGCGAGAATGAAATCATCTTCAGTCAACGCCTGGTGGCTGTAGATCAGCAACTCGAGATCGTCCTGTTCTCCCGCAAGATCAATGACGGCGCGAACGACGGCAGTCTCGCCGTCCGCAAACTCGCTGTAGAGTCGGATGCGCCGGACATCCTGTTGGTCATTGATCTCACCCATGATTCGGTCGAACATCAGCCCACCGATTTCATCTGCGAGATCAGACAAATCAATCCGATCGCCGATCTGGAAGTCGAGAATTTTGTCCCTTCCTTGGCCATCGTTTAAGACGGCCTCCACCGAGCGGAAAATGAAGACGTCGTTGCCTGCGCCGCCGGTCAGGAAATTAATGTCCGAATTGGCTACCAGCACGTCGTTGCCGAGCCCTGCAATGGCGGCTTCGAAGCCCTCCAGTTGATCAGTCCCGATTTCGACGCCTGTAGCCGTTCCTTCTTCGAGATCGATAATAACTGCTGTGATTGTCGCAGAAACGTCGTAGGTATCTATGCCATCACCACCGGAATACTGATCATTGCCATCGTCTGATCCACTGCTTGTGAAGAGAACGACCACAGTGTCATCGCCAGCGTCACCACTGACGGTATCGTTGCCTTTGCCCGCAGTAAGGTGATCGTCGCCAGCTCCTCCAACCAAGAGATTATCCTCGTCATTGCCGTTCAACGTGTCGTTTCCACTGCCGCCAATAGCTGCTTCAAATCCGTCGATGTGGTCTGTCCCAATCTGCGAACCCGATGCAGTTTTGGCTGCAAGGTCAATTTCGACAGCCTTTGAAGCAGAGGACGCATCGTAAGTGTCGAAACCGTCACCGCCTGAATATGTGTCGTCACCGTCGTTGACGGCGGGAAGCTGCGCTGCTGCTCGCGCCTCCTCGGCTCCGGGACCGATGACGATGATGTCGTTGCCGGCGCCTGCAATTACCGCGTCGTGCCCAAGACCACTCGAAAACATGTCATTGCCATTACCTCCGTCGAGCAAGTCATCGCCCGCATCGCCGGAAAGGGTATCGTCGCCTTCGTCTCCGAACAGATGATCGTTGCCGGCTCCGCCACTGGCCATGTCATCACCATCACCGCCGGCCACGACGTCGTCACCTTCCTCGCCATACATTTCGTCATTGCCCACACCACCAAAGATGACGTCGTCACCCCCACCACCGGAAATCCGGTCGTGGCCGCCCTCGCCATAGATCGTGTCGTTTCCACTGCCCCCCATCAGGGTGTCGTCGCCGTTGCCACCGTAAATAACGTCGTTGCTCTCGCGACCGTAGACGAAGTCATTTCCGTCAAGTGCCGCTATCACGTCATCTCCGGGCGTACCCAACAAGATGTCATCCTTATCGGTACCTTCGACTGGATGCGGCGCTGCTTTAACGAGGTCCAGCATTGCCGTCGCCGACACAGAACCAATTCCGTCGCTGACGCTATAGGAGAAGGTGACTTCGCCGATGTACCCGCGGTCGGGCGTGTAGAGCCAGATACCCTCGCCATAGGTCTGTATGATGCCGGAAGAAACCTGAAGGTTTCGAACTGACAAAGTGTCGTCATCTGCGTCGGTTGCGGCCGACGCCAGGTTGTCGAGAAGGATGAGCGCTGAAAGGTTCATCAGGCCGCTTCCAAGAAACACCCGTCCAGCCACAACCGGCAATCGATTTGGACGTGCGTTGCCTGCCGGAGGAGTGCTTTCCCCGGCGGCCGGTCCGTCATGGTCTCTCGGATTTTCATCTGGATCTGCACGAGGCGCTTCGGGCTCACTGGCGTTTTCGCTCCGCTGGTCTTTCGCGTGCCAGATGATCGGAGTCTCGTTGCCAAGCACGCCGAGTGTTGTCAGGGGTGCGAAATATCCGTTGATCCGATGGTTGTCGTTTGCGGACAGTGACTGCAGTAGCGACCGAAAGGAGTGATTATCAAGGTTCAGGTCGGCCCTTGCATGGAAGGAGGAGGGAAACGTAGTGGTTTCAGCCAAAAACCTTACCTTGCGTTCGGCATTGCCGGCTTCCTCGGCGACCTGGCGGAGATACGCGGCGACCTCTTCAATAATGTCGATGTTCGTAGAAGCCTCGTTCGAACGCGTTTCCGTTTCGGCCACTGGACCTTGAACAAGGGGGGCAAGCGGGGCATTTGGTCCGTCTACTTGCGTTTCGGAACGGAGCTTTCCAAAAAAAGCGCCGATCGCGGCAAGAGCGACGGCCGGGTTCATTATGCTCCAGTAGCGCGGGACCGGTTTGTCGTGAAGTTCAAAGCGGTTTTTTGGCGCTATGGAGGCTGCCACGTCAGGCAGTCCCAGAACAAGTTTATCTTCCATTGTCTGTTCTCCTCCTGTTGCTTCTGAGCGTTGCAAAGGAACAAGTCTATTCTGCTGCCAGAGTATTGCCGGACGATGCCTGCATGCGTGTGTGTTCCGAACGAAGCAGTTGCGGTTGTGGCCCTTTCACAATTTCGTCCTTCGGACCGAACGCCACGAGTTTTCCGCTCTGGACAACGCCGACCATGTCAACGGATTGCAGGGCGCTTGGGCGGTGGGCGACAACCACCACGATCCCGCCGCGACAGCGAACTGCGGCAATCGCTTTCATCAGTGCCTCTTCACCTTCGGCGTCAAGGTTGGAGTTGGGCTCGTCCAGTACCACCAGGAACGGGCTGCCATACAATGCCCGCGCAAGGCCAATGCGCTGGCGTTGACCAGCCGAAAGTGACATGCCATTTGGTCCCAGGTCTGTTTGGTAGCCGTTCGGCAGACGAACGATCATATCGTGGATGCCTGCCGCCCTTGCAGCCTGCAGAATCGTATGTGCCTCCGGTGTTTCGGCAAAACGTGAAATATTCTCGGCGATTGTTCCGTCCATCAAGCAGACATCCTGCGGCAGGTAGCCGACATGTTCGCAGAAGAAGCTTGAAGGCCATTGCTTGAGATCCGCGCCGTCGATACGCACTGAACCGCGTAGTGTCGGCCAGATGCCGAGAATGGATCGGGCAAGGGTCGTCTTCCCGCCGCCGCTCGGACCGATCAGGGCGAGCGCCTGGCCAGCCTTCAGCTCGAAGCTTACGTCACTCAACAGGACTGCGCCGCTGTGTGGCGCGACCGTCGTAATACCTTCAATCGTGAGAGTTTCCTTCGGCGCAGGAAGATTCAAAAGTCCGGTCTTTTCGTCCAGAACGGCCAGTGTTTCCTTAAGACGAGCATGACTGCGCCGGGCCGAAACCATTCCCTTCCATTGCGCGATCGCTTGATCCACCGGTGCGAGGGCGCGTGCGGTCACGATCGAAGAGGCAATAATGGAGCCGGCCGACAATTCCCCCTTGATTGTAAGGTAGGCGCCAAGACCGAGAATCGCTGACTGCAACATCATCCGCAGAACCTTGGACAGGCCTGAGAACGTTCCGGAGATATCGGAGGTCCTGGTTTGCGTATCCAGGTGACGTCGGTTGGCACGCTCGAAACGGCTCACAGCACGATCGGCAATGCCCATTGAGTGCATGATATCGCTGTTTCGAGCGTTGGAATCGATGACTGCATTTCGCAGTACAGTTGATTTCAGCATCTCTTTGGCGTGACGCCGTGTCAGAAGTTCCGTGCAAAGCGTCAAAAGGCCAAGCACAACGGCCCCGCCAACGGTCAACATGCCAAGCATTGGGTGCAAGAGCCAAACGAACACCAGGTAGATGGGCATCCAGGGCAAATCGAAAAGCGCAATCAGGCCGGGACTTGCCAGGAATCCGCGGATCGTATCGACATCGCGGCCACGCTCCGTCGCTTCAGACGTGGAATAACCATAGCGCGGCATATCGATGACGACTTTGTGGGCCAGCGGGGCCAGTTGTGTATCGAGTCTCGCGCCAAGCCGAACCAGGATCTGTGAGCGCAGAATATCGAACAGCCCTTGGAAAAGATAAAGGCCGATTGCAAGGCCTGACAACGCGACAAGCGTCGACACGCTTCCGCTGGTCAGCGCACGATCATAGATCTGGAGCATGTAGAAGGCGCCGGTCAGGGCCAGAATATTGATGATGCCGGACAGACCAAAGACGAACATCATCAAGCCACCCATGCCATTTATCTGGCTTTCTTTTTTGTTGCAGGTGCCACTCATCTGAAAGTCCCCCTGGAAACTTTGCCGAGATTCGGCGTTAAGTCCGCGGCATGTCCGGAGTGATCGCGTTGACCCAAGACATCCCATTTCACTTGCAACGCCGGTGCCAGTACTCACCGGCGTTGGGATTTTGAAGCTAACGGGAGGCGCTGCCTCCGTTCGTTCGCGGTTGCTCAGGAAACCCCGGAGAAGTCACTGTTGGTCAGGTGGTGCTTTCCGGAAACGGCCAGTTCGAAGTCAGCATTCCCGTCTGCATCGGTATGACCACGAATGACCGTGAAGTCCTCTCCGTCACGAACTTCGTGCGTAATCGCAATTCCCCCCGTCGCAGTCAGCGATGCTGGACTGTTGATCGTAAAGGTCTGCTTGCCCGAAGAGCCCGTGTTGGCGTCGATTGCCGCGAAGTCGATCTTGTCGCCAGGCTGGAAACCGTAGATTGAGTCGCCATTGGCTGCACTTGTCGTTGTAAACTGGAAGGTGTCGTTGCCAAGACCGCCATCCATCACGTTCGCCGCATTCGAAGCAGTGATCACATCATGGCCGGAGCCGCCCACGAAGTTCTCGAAGCTGTAGAACGCGTCGTTTCCTGTCGTTGCGCTAATGACGGTGCCGTGTCCCATAAGGCCCGTGCCTAGATTTACGGTCAGATTTGACGTGGAGACGGAGTAATCGAGCGTATCCTTGCCGCCATCGCCCCAATACCGGTCATTGCCGTCGCCGGCTGTTGCAAGAACGATATCGTCCCCGTCGCCACCCCAGGCCTGGTCGTCACCCGCACCACCTTCGATGGTGTCGTTGCCGGAATCTCCGAAGAGAAGATCCGCCCCGCTATTTCCGAAGAGCACATCGTGGCCGGCGCCGCCATGCAGTTCGTCGTCGCCGCTGCCACCGCTCGCAACATCGTTGTCCGCAGCTGCAACTATGACGTCGTCACCGTCTTCGCCCCTCAGAATGTCGGACCCTGCTTCCCCGGAAAGGATGTCAGAACCGCCGCCCGCGAGGATCGTATCGTCGCCGCCCTGGCCGGCGAGCACTTCACCAGACGCTGTACCGATCAGTGCAACGGCTGCGATCGGGATCGAGACAATCGGTCCGTCGTCATCGTCGTCTTCGTGCGAGCAGCTGTCATCATCGCCCTCCTCGCCGTTGCCATCATCACCGTCCTCTTCGTCGTCGCCGTTGCCGTCGTCATCATCGTCATCATCGTCGTCGTTGTTTTCCTCCTCGTTGTCTTCGACGCGTGGCGAGAAGATATCTTCTTCAAGATTGGTCAGGCCGGTGTTCCGGGCGATGATGTCGGCAAACTCCTGACCGTCGATGAAGTTTTCATAGAAATCGAAATCGTCGAAACGCTCTGTGTAGTAGAAGCGGTCAGCTTCCTGCAGGCGATCGAACTGCTCCTGCAATACGACCCAGAATGTCTGTCCGACCATGCCGCCATTGATGTGTTTCTCGGCAAGTCCTCCGACCCAAAGATCGACACGGTCGATCCCCTTGACCACACCAGTCCCATTGGATTGCATTACAATCTCGATATCAGGATTGATTTCGCGAAAAGCTGCGATTTCGCCGGCTTCCAGAACGAGGTCCGGATAAGCCTGCCGGAACTGGGTGATTACGGTATCGGAAAGGCCGTTGCGGCTCTGGAAGTCGTCCCAGGATGTGTAGGCCGTCATTGCTCCTGCATAACCCAGCGCTTCTGCAACATAAGGGTCGGTGGATGCTGCGAGGTCCATGCGAACCTGATTGAGCGTTCCAAGTCCGACGTCCCAGCCTCGGGCAACATTGAAGGCAAACAGGTCCGCGTTGATACGGACGAGGTCGTTTCGCACGGCATCGACAATGTTGAAATCGACTGCTTCAGCGGGTTGTGTCGCGATACCTCCAAGGATCGCACTCACACCAAGTTGCTCGTAGCCTTCCTGCGGCACGTATCCGAACTGCGCAAGTGTGCTGAGCGGCAGCTTGAAGGCAGATGGATCATTGGTGGGGTTCAGGAAGGCATCGAACAATGCTACCTGGGTGGGGTTTCCATCTGCGTCAAGCACCGTCATGGTCTGGCCGATCAGCGAGTGGCCGACCCGGTAGACAGCCGCGGCGAATTCATGACTGATCGCAGCTGTGGCATTCGGATTGTATTCCGAAAAACCATGATCCCCATCTCCCCTGATCCCGCCGATCAGCTTGTCCGCAAACTCAGTGAAGACAACACGCTGATATTCGGCTTCATTGATCATCTTGGCGGCCTGGAACAGTTCCTCGGCTGTTCCATCAAAACCGGCCGCCTCAAGGCCTGCCACATGAAAATTGTGGTTTCGGGCCCAGATGGTGTGCATTGAAGTAAGGGCAAAGTTCTCGTTTGCCCGGCCATCGCCTGCCACGTAGTGATCGAGCAGGCTGATATAAGGGTTGGTGTCGAGAAGCAGTGCGTGCGTGCTACCCATGAAGTCCGAAGCAAGCCCGGAAACCATGGCTTCGTTGACGACGCCTGCCGCTACGAGACCCGGAAAGTAGGAGCGGAAGCTCACCTGACCGCCTGCGAGAGTGGGCGAGTGGAAAACGGTGTCGTTCTCCCAGTGATGCAGGATGAGATCACGCAGCGTCGGCATCAGCTTGAAGTTGGGGTTGGATGGATCCGCACCGCCCTGAAGCAGATGTGACCCGAGACCGCCCGATCCATCGCCCTCGCGCAGGAACTGGCCAACCAGATCATTGGAGCCGTAAGCCTGGTTCTGATCGACGAAAGGCGATGTCTTGTTTATGTGCTGTGGAACGCCATCGTCATAATAGGCGACGGTTGCGCGCGTCAGGTCAGCCGGATTGCCAGAGCCGGGTGCGCCGTTGCCAGCAGCGCCGATCTGGATCGTGCCATTTCCACCTTTGCCGAGAAAATCAAGGCCGTGGTCGAAGTACTGCCCGAACGCCATGAAGAAGATGTTGGCATCGGCCTTTGGAAGGCTTGCTTCCTGTGCCCCTAGAATATTGCTGATGTTGCGGGGATCGAGTCCGGCAAAAATCGGATTGATCGCGGAATTTCCAAAGTCGTCCGGTTCCCCGTAGTGAGATTGGGTGATGCGGATGAATGGCGTATCCACAGCGCCTGCCTCGGGATCTGCAGCGTTGTTACCATGACCTGACAGGGTGCGGACACCCGTTGGAACAGGGTCGTCGGAACCGTCCGGTGATAGGCCATTTACGAGCGCCTTGATGCCAGCGAGGTCACTCGGAGTGTATTCGAAGTGACCGGAAATATCATCACCGTCCTCGCCCGAAGTGGCTTCCTGGAAATGGGGCACGACGCTACCGGTAAAGGTTATCGAATGAGCCCCATTTGAGAAGGATTTCGTCCCGTTGCCATTATCGACGAGAGTATAGCTGGAAAGCTGCTGGCCTGGTGCCAGTTCGACCACGTCTTGTGGGCGCAGGGTTCCAACGATCGTATCGTCACCGCCATTGCTGCGGAACAGGATACGATGTGCTGACATCAACCCGGAAATGTTGACAGTCTCGTCGTCCGCTCCACCATTGATGGTGATCGTGTTGAAGCTGAGATTGGTCGGAGAAAAGTCGCCGATTGCCAAGACTGTATCGTTTCCCGCCCCGGTGTTGATGACGATTTCCTCGATGTCGGTCAGCTCTGCAATAATCGCGCCGTTGGTGGTGCCATTGCGCGTAATGACGATTTCCGTTGCCGTGGCGATCCCTGTCATTCCTGCGCTGACTGCTGCTGCGCGGGTATAGACACGATAGGTCTCGGCAAGTGCGGAGCCGTTGACAACAAAAGAGTCTCCGTCGAGGCCCTCAGCGCCGCCGTTCACGCTGTCCCGACCATCGGGTAACAGCCCCAGGAGGCTCGCGCTCCAGTTAATAACGTCGTCACCGCCCAAGGCGTTGATCGTGTCATTCCCGCGGTTTCCGGTAATGATATCCGCGCCTGCCGTACCAGTGATGACGGTGCCGACGTTGCTGGCGCTAATGACGTCGCCGACCACTTCGGTAGCCGGAGAAACGACTTGCTCAGCAGAGCCGAACCCATCGGTGAAGCTGACGACCACGCGCACCTGTTGGCCAACCTGAGGCTGCTGGGGAGTAAAGTTTGCCGAGTTAGCCCCAACATTTGCCCAGGTCGTGCCGTTGGTCGATGTCTGCCACTGGAAACTGAATGTTCCAAGGCCGTTTTCATCGGCGATACCGGAGGTATCCGCAGTCAATGTCTGTGTCTCGGTGGGCGATGTGTCGCTGATAACCGGTGCACCGGTCGCCGCCCTGTTCACAAGGGCGACCTCGACGCCGTCGGAAAATCGCGCGGCTTCAATGTTCCGCAGGGTATCGACACCGTCCGACACGAGATTTCGTTCGGTCAACGGATCCACAACATTGCTGACGGTGTTATGGGTGACCGTGAAACTGCCGTCAACATTTCTGACAATCGTGTAGTTTGCACGAACATCGTTGAACTCTGCGGTATCAGTACCGGCGAGGGGTGTTGTCGATGAGACAATCTCTCGCACGATATGCAATTGGCTTGGCACGATGGTACGGGAGATCATCAATTCAAAGAGCGACTTTCCAGCCCAGGCTGGATTCTCATCTTCGGTAAAGACATGTTTCAGGCTGTCCACCGTTGCAATCTGATTACCGTCCGAGTTTTCGGCGCCGACAGGCGTGATGCGAATACGAACGTTGAGCCATGCGTCGCCATCGAGGAAGTCATCTCCACCATTGCCCCGCAGCGAGTCACTTCCTGCTCCACCGAGGAGAATGTTGCCCCGGTCGAAGGCAGTGATCGTTTCGGGATCAACATCAGCCGGAGCCGCTGCGATGAGGTTGCCAAGAAGCGTGCGCAGGCCCTCAATGCGATCTACGCCTGCCTGCGTCAAACCATCCTTGAAGAAGATGCCCTCTGTCGTGGCAACCGTATCGCCAGGCGCCAAGTCACCAAAGACCCGGTCGTCGCCAAGCAAGGTGTCATTGTAATTCCAGCCGGAAAGTGCTTCTGTTTTGTCGAACCGGTTGCGAAGGATATCTTCCTGTTCTGTGGTGAAAATCGGGATACGCATATCTGCGTAGGCGTTCATCTTCACGTCTTTGAATATTGCCCAGTCGAAGCCGAACATGCCCTCATTGCGCATGACGCTTTCGCCTTGAACCATAATGTCGTCGCCGGATTCCGCGTCGAAATCGTGTTCTTCATTGCCGGCAAACATGACGTCGTGACCGACGATCGACGAATTGAAGAACAGCTCGGAGTTGTCGCCAGCCGTGGTGTCGAAGCCGCCGCCCGCCTCCATCCAGTCGTCGCCTTCATTGCCCATGAGAAGATCGACGCCGTCACCGCCAAGGATGAAGTCATCACCATCACCGCCGAACACTTCCGTGTCGTCGACGCCGACAAAGACGACGTCCTTGCCAGTTCCGCCCATGACGATATCCATGCCGTTCGAATTGGCGATTACGTCGTCGCCTTCATCACCCTTCACAAAGTCGCCGGTATCGCCAGAGTCAGTGATGATATCGTTGCCTGCGCCGCCATTGACGAGATCGACCCCAGCACCGCTTTCGATGCGGTCGTCGCCTGCGTCGCCCCAGATACCGTCGTCGCCGAAATCGGTAATGATGGTATCGTTGCCTATGGTGCCGCCGACCACGGTATGTTCACCACCAGTGAAGCGAAGATAGTGTCCTGTAGCACCGCTTTGATCGACGCTGGTGTCAGCGACACTTTCGTCAACATCGGCAGTGGTCAAATCGTCACGCTGGACCTTACCGAGACCAAGAGCGGCCATGATCGGATCGTCCCCGACTGGGTCGTCGCCGACCTGGTTTGCCTTGTTGATCTCGAGGACGAAATCGTAATCGGCAAAGACGTCGACGCCTAGGTGGCGGGCGATGACATCGTCGGCGGTGCCTCTGATGCCGTCGGCGCCAGGCTGGGCGATATCAGTATTCGCCATGATCATCTTGGCGAACGAGTTCTGCTCCAGCATGTTGAGGAAATTCTGGCCCTGTGTACGGGTCAGATAATAGAACCTGTCGCCATCCTGCAGATTTTCGAGTTGCATTTCGAAGATCGCATTGAATGTCGATCCGAGCATGCCACCAAAGGGCATCTTCTTTTCCGCAAGGCCGCCAATCCAAAGATCGATCAGGTTGAGGCCCGTTTCCACGCCCGCCCATGTCCCTGTGCTCGTGAGATAGGAAACGCGGTCCGCAGGGGCACCATCGCCGCCCATGACGAGCGCTGTCGCAGCCGCCCGCTTGCCGGCCAACGTGGTCTCGCCAGTAATCGTTCCATGTGTGCCATAGGCCGCGATGAAGTTGATGACGGAGGCCGAGTTCTTGAGATTGGCGGCGAAATCAACCCAGTTGTCATAGGGTTTGAGGAAGGTGGAGCCGCTTGCCGCATAAAGTTGTGCACGGGCGTCGTTGAGTGAAGGCACGCCCGTATCGCGACCGCGAGCGATGTTGATCGCACCGAGATCCAGCGGCAGGCCAAGCAGGTTGTTGCGCAGGGAACTGACGATGAATTCGTCGATTTCATTGCCGTGCTCGACGACCATGCCACGTACGATGGCTCCGGCTGCCTGATCGGCACTGATGGTGCTGTTGAGAGCAAATGCCACAGGATTGAGGAAGGCCTCGATGAGGTTCAGCTCAGGCTCGGTCGCTGCCGTTTCCGTACCATCGGCGTTCAGGAAAACGCGTGGCATCCCGTCGGTCAGCATGGAGTGCCCGAAGCGATAGACCGTATGGGCAAACTCGGCAAAGATTGACGAATTGACATCCGTTACCGAATTGAAAACAAAGACGTCAATCGCCGGCTGAATCTTGCGTGCGAACTCTTCGAAGACAAGGTGCTGATACTGCATTTCTGTGGCGAACCGGGCTGCCTGGAACATGCGCTCGCCGTCCCAGTTCAGTCCTTGCGCATAAGCGAGCTGATCAATCGCCGGAAGGTTTTCAAAGCCGGCTGGAAGGCCGCTGATATCCGTTGCCAGCCATTCGTTGATGAAGGCGACATCGCCGCTTTGCAGGATCGTCAGTTTCTGGGAATCGACCTGACGATTGTGCTCGGAGTGGAAAATGTGATGAACAGCAGTCAGTCCGATGTTCTCGTTACCGCGTCCATCACCCGTAATGAAATGACGCTCCAGCAACTCGTTGTCATAGACACCGGATGCAAGAGGCCCACTGTTGACAACATCATCTGCGTCCGCAGTTTTCAACGCACCCGTTTGGCTGTTGAAGGGGTTGGCGTTGTGCGCGATGTCGTCCAGGAAGGCATGGCCGGTGCGCAGCGCCAGCGACGCGAATGTGTTGACAGGTGCCGAGGGTGTACCTGAAACGACGGCATCGTCGGCAGTGTTTGGAATACCGTCTGCACCGATACCCGTTACAACCTGCGCATAGCCCGTCAAAGGATGGGGAATGAAATTGCCGTATTGGTCGGTGCGGATCAGAGGCAGGTTGACGACGTCAGCATCACTTAACTGGATGCCGAGGAATTGCAGGGCGTTGGCCTTGATGTCTGCCCATGTTGGAAGGCCACCATGTGTTCCGGCGGGAGAACCGGCTGGGGGCGGGCCATCAAGCAAACGACCTGTCGCGACAGTGACGCCTCCGATTGTTGCGTATTCACGCAGGAAAACCTGATGGGATGGATGTGAGGTGTAAGTCTGGTTTTGGTCCACGAACGGAGTTGTGGTGTTGCGGGCTTCGTGATGTGTGTCATCAGCCGTTCCAAGTACACCGTCTGCACCGGGGCCATCAACAGGGTCTGCTCTGGTGATAACCATGAAGCGCAAGCTTGGGGGCAAGTCGTCGGCTGTTCCAGGAAGCCCGTCAGCGCCGAGCACCAATGGATCGTCGCCCTGTAGCGGGATGAATACCGAGCCGTTGTTGCCCTTGCTGATCAGGTCAAGACCATGGTCGAAGAACTGGCCAAAAAATGTCATCCACGCATTGAACGGGGCCGAGAGGCCTTCGTCAGGTGCAATGTTCGGGATTGAAGCAAGGTCGGCATTGGTGAGGTACACACCGTTAGTGCCAAGAGGTTGTCCGGGTGCCACGGGCACCATGCCGGGGTTGGCCTCTTCCCATGCCGCTACCGCCAGAGGATTGTTGAACCAGGCTGATACAGCAGCCGGGTTGTTGATGCTCATGTCGGAAATCAGGTTCGAGATGATGCGCGGGTCTGCGTCCGCGACGTTGCCTGTATGACCGCCATTTGATGGGGAAGGCGTGCCGACGACGCTGTAATCGGTGTTCGTCACCACGGCGGGGCCTCCAAGCGACATCGTGTCGCCATCGGCATCGTTGCGGAAATTCGGATCAAGCGCACGCGGCATGGCCTGATCGGCGGCCCCCCAGAGTTCGCGGCCTGCCACGATGTTGTTGTAGGTGCCATCAACGGTACGAAGACCGACCGGCACATGCGGGTCGGGAATGGCGCGAGGCGTTGCCGGGTTGCCAAGGTAGAGACCTGTAACTGCATCGTATTGTGACCGGTCGGAAATCACCGTTCCATCAGGGTTGAGGCGGATTTCAGTGAGCGGAACGCCTGAGGCGTGGACTTCCGCGACCTTGATCTGGTGAAGCACAAACGCCAGATCAGCCTGGTTGAGTGTAAAAGCAGCCATTTTCCCCTCCGAAGCGCTTAAGCGCTAAAACGCCGTTACATTGGATGGAGGCTTTGAATGTTTCCGACTGGCCACCAGGCACAATCACAATCTCCTCCATTCGCTCGGAGGGAGATTCCCCTAGCCTTCATGATCTCAGGTTGCATGAAACGCTTGCGTAAGAACACTTCACATGGTCCAGTTCTTTCAGGCCCATTGGTCCCAACAGTTCATCGGACCTTGGTCTGGTGGTCCTCAGCCCAAGGGTGACGTGATCTTGCGAAATTCCGAATTTTAAGTTAAATTGCTGAAATAATTATATAATCGTAGCAGAGTATGCCTGCCTGAATCTTGTCGAAGCTTAAATCCGGGACCTTTCGGTCTCTCATGAATGCGAGTTCGACGAGGTTTGTGCATCGAACATCAGCAGGTTGGGACATGAGACATTCGCTGTCTGACGATACTGGTGAAGAAGCAAAATCGCATAGTGGATCTCCTGGAAAATGGAGATCGTCCTTGCGACGTTTGACAGACTGGTTCCGGGATCTGCATCTTTCGACACAATTCATGATCCTGATGTCACCGATCGTGATTGTGTTGATGTCGTGCCTTACGTTCTGGGCTGCCGATCGGGTTGAACGCGCCATGCTCGCTGGAGCTGGCGGGGTTGGAGCTCTTTATCTCGAAACCTTTGTTTCTCCCCTTATCAAGGAGGCTGATCTCCACAAGGACACGATTGACCCTGTCCTGGTCTCGCACCTCGAAAACCTGCTCGGCACAGGGCCTATCGGTCAGCACGTTCGCACGATCAAACTTTGGCGGGCCGATGGCAGTATATTCTATGCGACAAACGATCAAAAAATCGACCATCCAAGAGTGTTCGATGAGTTGAGGTCGGCCTTGTCAGGTGAGATCGTTGTATCCCGTACGGAGGTGGAGAAACATGTTTATACCGGCGAGGAAAAGCAGAACCTTCTGTTAGAGGTCTACGCGCCCCTTCTTCGTGACCGGAATGGCAAGGTCATTCTCGTTGGAGAGTTTTACGAAGAACCGAATTATTTGATCGCTGAGCTTCGCTCTGCGCGGCGCGGAACATTCCTGATTGTGGCCGGCGTGGCTTTGCCAATGCTTGGATTGTTGTATCTCATGGCACTAACAGCAAGCCGGCTGATTGCCCGTCAAAAGCGAGCGATCGAGGCGAACCTCCTGAACGCCCTGGATCTGTGGGAGCAAAACGACAAGCTGAGGAAAGCAGCAGACTATGCCAGACTCGAAGCCGGCAAGCTGAATGAGAAGATACTCGACCAGATTGGCAACGATCTGCATGATGGCCCAGTGCAGGTTCTCACCCTTATAAGTCTTCGCCTGAGCGATATGATTGCAGAGCAGCGCTTAAGCGGAAGGAAGGTCAACCCTGATCTTGAAAAGCTGTTGAATTTCGTCTCAGGCGTTCTTGCGGATCTGCGCAAAATCTCCGCCGGCCTCTCATTGCCTGAACTTGACGAACTCAGCTTAAGTGAAACAATAAAGCTCGCCGTGGCACGCTACAGGGATCTCACAGCGTTTCCCGTTGAGATGGACGGCCTGATACCGCACGAGATGTACCAACCCCACCTGAATGTCTGTGTCTATCGCTTTATTCAGGAAGGGTTGATGAATGCATTCCGACACGCGGCCAATAACAGGCAGAGGGTACGATACCGCATCCACGATAACAAACTCATTATCGTGGTGGCTGATGTGGGGGAGCGTGTTGTGCGTCCAGATCAAAATGCGGCAGCCCGAGTGAAACTTGGTTTGACCAGTCAGAAGCGACGTGTAAGGTCATTTGGCGGGAAAATGCGGATATTCAGGCGCGCGGCGGGAACAATCATTGTCGCAGTTTTGCCCATCAATCAGCTTTCGTCGGACGAGATGATCTAGCGGCCGTCTGGCGCAGAGGCTGTGGAAATTTTGGGCGTCATCCTAGTTGAAGAGATCGCGTGGCCCACCGATTTTTTGTGCGGCGAGAACGGCCTCGACACGATTTCGTACGTCGAGCTTCTGCATCAGGATCGTCATGTAATGTTTGACCGTTTTTTCGCTTATGTCGAGACTTCTGGCTATTTCACGATTTGTCTGCCCTCTCATGAGGTAGGAGACAATCTGTTCTTCGCGAACGCTTAAGCGCTTCTGCTGTATAGCTTTCTGTCTCGCCTCTGCCGCTTTCATCGACATGATGACCCTCGTTGCGAAGCCTGGCGTCATATATGTCTCGCCGTTGTGCGCGGCAATAATTGCGTCGTGAAGGTCTGTTGAACTGCTTCCTTTAAGTACGTAACCGGAAACGCCACAATTGAGAGCTTTGATCGCTGTCTCGATACTGGAGGTCGCCGTGAAGATTACGACCTTGGTTCCCGGCATTGTCTGAACAATCACCTCAATCGCCGCCATCGAGTCGCCGGGCATGCTGAGATCAACGACGATGACGTCAGGCGAAAGCTGTTCAGTGATTTTGATTGCATCTACAGCGTTGTGGCCCTGACCAACAATTTTGAGATCTTTTTTGTTCGAGTAAAGACTTACAAGCCCTTCAAGAAGAATAGGGTGATCGTCCACAAACGCGACGGATACAGGTACGCTGACAGGTGATGACATTGATGCCGCCTCACACTTATTTTGACTGAGAAGATACCACAATAGAATCGGTGTAAACAACTCGCTATAAGTGAATATATTTACGGAAAAGCGAGGCTAAAGTATTACTGCCGGATTAATCATTTCGTGTTATTTGATGGCAATTCCGTGGAATTGCGTGTCAGCGCGCGCGACATTTCCTGATGGTGCGGTTTGGCGTGTCCTTTGGCGCGCGGCGGTTGAACGTCGGCAACGCGCCCGCTTAACTGTCATAAGGCAAGTCGTTGCCCCTGCCTGGAAGCAGACATCGTCTTGGAAAGGAGCCCTGTCGCCTTCGCGCCAAAGGAAATCATATATGTGGCAGTCGCTCGCGAAAATGACAGCACCTGGCGAGCCAGCGGCCGTCGATTTCACCTACAACAGGTCACCAGCGAGTTTGACAAGGTGGGCGACTGATGTTGCCTTCATCTTTCGCATCATGTGGCCTCTGTGTAGCTTCACCGTTGGCTCTGCAAGCTGCAGCTCTGCTGCAATCTGCTTGTTCAGTTTACCGGCGATCACCAATGTCAAAATCTGTCGCTCGCGTTCAGTCAGCGTCATATACCGTGCTTGGGTGGCAGCTTTCGCTGCTTTTTCATCGCGGCGAGCGGCGTCATTGGCGATTGCGCGGTTGACGGCGTCTAGCAGATCCTGCTCACGGACCGGCTTACTGAGAACGTCAATGGCACCCGCCTTCATCGCCCGCACCGCCATGGGCACATCGACATGGGCGCTGATCAAGACTACGGACCGGGGAAGATCGCTCTTCGCCAAAACCTCCTGAAACTCCAGTCCGCTCTGACCGGGAAGGCGGATGTCGAGGACGATGCAACCGGCCTTTTCGGGATCGTCTGCAGCTATGAAATCCTTAATCGAGCCGTGTACCTCAGCGGCGAGCCCGACGGACTCGAAGAGGCCCTTTAGGGCTTCGCGCACGCTTTGATCGTCATCTATGACGATGACAGTGGGTTGCCTGTTCTTCCTGTCATCGATCAACGGCTGCGTCCTTGGAATTCGAGAGCGTGAAGGTGAATGAGCTTCCGCGAGGATGATTGGTTGTGGCCCAGATCCGCCCGCCGTGAGCTTCAACAATGGAGCGGCAGATAGAAAGACCCATCCCTATCCCGTCAGATTTCGTCGTATAGAATGGCTCAAATACCTGCTCGAGCTGTTCCGGCGGTATGCCACAACCTGTGTCGGAAACACTAACCTCGACTTCGCCCTCTGGACCTTGCCTACAACTGACTGTCATGACCGCTTCGGCGCCACGAGGTGTTGCTTCAGCGCTGTTCATGATCAGATTGAGAAGAACCTGCTGTAACTGGGTGCGGTCGCCCAAGATATCGACGGGTTCTGGCGTGAGGTCCATGACGATCTGCAAACCTCGCGATTGCAACTCTTCCCGAAGAAGAAAAAGCACATCACGTAGCGCCCGCTTGAAGTCGATCCTTTCCATCCGCACCGGCGATCTCCGGGCCATCCCGCGTATGCTGGCGACGATCTCGCCGGCGCGGTGGCCATCATGCACGATGCGTTCCGCGGCCAGACGAGCCTGTTCCAGATCTGTATGTCCGTCCTTAAGCCAGCGGAGGCAGGTTCCGGCATTCGTCACGATCGCCATGAGCGGCTGATTGATCTCGTGCGCAATGGAAACCGCCAGCTCGCCGATGGTCGTCAACCGTGTAACGTGCGCAAGGTGGCTCTGGCTCTGGCGAAGAGACTCTTCCGCCTGTTTGCGATCCTCGATGTCGACAACGACGCCGTACCATCGGACCACATTTCCTTCCGGATCGAGCAGGGGGCTTTGCTGCAGGTTGAACCACCTGTATTGGCCGTCGAACCGTCTGATACGGGCGTCTACTGGCTTAGGTTGTTTCGTCGCGACAACCTCTTCCCAACTCTCACGCATCCGTTCGACGTCATCGGGATGAAACATGCGATAGAAGCCGAAGCCGACAATCTCCTCGAAAGGCAGTCCGACGAAGTTGGTGAGATGCTGGTTCCAGTATTCGAGCTGCCCGTCGGGCGTACATGACCAGGCCATGGCAGGGATCGTGTTGATGATGAGCTTGAGTTTTTGTTCGCTCTTCCTTAGCGCCGCCTCACTCTCTTTTAGAGCGATCTCGGCCCGCTGCAGATTCTCGATGTCGATATTGACACCGAACCAGCGCACGACGCCATTCGCATCCGTCAGCTTTCGGCCTGAGAAATAGAACCAGCGGTACTGCCCATCAGCACCCCGAATGCGTCCTTTCAACCGGGTATGATCTGAACATTCGAGGTCGCGCTTCCAGATTTCCACCATCTCGGGAATATCGTCGGGATGATAGAGATCCAGAAAACCCCATTCGAGGATCTGGTCGGCAGGCCGCCCGGCATAGTCCAACCAACTCTGGTTGACGAAATCGGCGCTCCCGTCCGGGCGCGCTGACCACACGAGCACCGGAAGCGAATTGATGATGAGCCTGAGGTTCTCTTCGCTTGCCGCAAGCGCAGACTTCGTCTCCCTGAGCGCATCTTCAGCTCGTTTGCGATCTTCTATATCGAGAACGACCCCGTACCATTTGGCAACGTTTCCCTCAGAATCCAGCCGAGGTTTTTGCCGGAGGGAGCACCAGCGGTATTCGCCGTCCGCGCGCCTGAGCCGACCCTCGACTTCCCTTCCCGTCTTGGCAGCCATGATGCTCCGCCACTCGAAGGCCAGGCGGGTGGTGTCGGCCGGGTGGAACAGCCGATAGAAATTCTCCCCGGCTATCTCTGCGAGTGGCAAGCCGACATATTCGAGAAAGTGCTGACTGGCGAAGTCGAGCATGCCGTCGGACGTAGCCGACCATGCCATTGCTGGGATCAAATCGATGATCGCATCGGCTTCCTTGTGCTTGTCCAACTTTGTCCCTCACCGGTATGCGCGGCGCAACCGCCCTGCTTCAGGTTACGCGGTTTCGCGACGCCGCGTTAGGCGAGATTGATAGACGAAGGTCTATTTTCGCACTGCCTTGGTCTAGTTCTATGTGACCTAGATCGCAATTGAGAGCAGGCTTGAACCGGTCTATTCACAATAAAACCGAGTGGGTTAGCCCAAGTGGCCGCCCATCCCGGCCCAGGTTGAAGCGCCTGTTCCGACCGCAGCAGCCATACCTACGCATTTGCCAACACTACCAACATCGTCGATCGATCCGGAGGAACTCCCATGCCTCAACTTTCACGTCGCGCCTTCGGCACCCTGCCGATCGGCCTCATCGCGGGGAGCCTTTTCGGCGGCAGCCTGATAAGTTCCTCCTCTGTCCATGCGGCGACGCGGGAGGCGGCAAGCGCACCTGCTACGGTGACCCCGCTCGCACAGATCCGCATCGGACGGTTCACCGTGACGGCGCTGACGGACGGGTATGCAGACATGCCCTATGACTACTTTCCGGGACGCTCGGCGCCCGAGGTCGAAAAGGCGGCAAGCGCACAGTTTACCGCCCGGCCGAGTGGAGTTCGGTTCCTCTTCAATCAGTATCTCGTCGAGGATGGGGAGCGCCGCATCCTGATCGATGCTGGTGCGGCAGGCTCGATCGGACAGACCGGACAATTACCTCAGGCACTCGCTGCGCTCGGTCTGAAGCCCAGCCAGATCGACGCTGTCATCGTGACGCATATGCACCAGGACCACATGGGCGGGCTGGTCCTGGGAGGCAAGAACCAATACCCGGAAGCCGAGCTTTACATCGATCGTCGCGATGTCACCCATTGGACCGATCCGGCCAAACGCAACGGAGCGCCTGACTTTCTACAGACCAGCTTCAGAATGGCAGAGGAGGTCGTGCGGCTATATCCCAGGCTCCAGGCGATCGACGGAGAGCGGGAAATCGCGCCGGGCGTTTCGATCGTCGATCTGACCGGCCATACGCCCGGCCATATCGGCGTGCGGATCGAAGATGGCGGCAAGAGCCTGATCATGGTTTCGGACATGATTTTTCCGGTCGTGCACCCGGCCGCGACAGATGTGTTCTTCCTGTTCGAGCAGGACCGTGCCGCTGCGAAGGCCATGCGCGATCGCTTCCTTCCGCGTGCCGCATCGGAGGGAGCGCTCATCGCCGCCACGCACATGCCGTTCCCTGGGCTCGGCCGTGTCGTCTCCGATCGCGGGCAGATGCGTTGGGAAGTCGCAGACTGGGCCTTGCAGGACTGACTTCCGCACTTGGCGACCTTGAAGGCAGAGATTGCCAAGCCCAGAATTCGGCTGGCCAAATGGGTAGATCCAGGCTCGCACGGGGGATGCCCATGAAAGCCTGGCTGAGCAAGGAGATTAGGCATGCCATATCATTTCCTTGAGGTCGCTGTGACGCCTAGCGTCAGGGCCGCCCAGGCTGAGATGGGCGTAGAGCAGATTTGGCTGGGCAGTGACAGCCGCCCTTCAGACACCTTCACCGAAGACGAGATCGCCTTCATTGCCTCATGTGACAGCTTCTACATGGCATCGGTCTCCGAAACGGGTTGGCCATACGTTCAGCATCGTGGAGGGAATGTCGGCTTCCTCAAGGTCATAGATCAGCGAACAATGGCCTTCGCCGACTACCGGGGCAACCGTCAGTACATCAGCGCCGGCAATTTTGCGGCCAACGATCGGGCCTGTCTGTTCCTGATGGATTATGTGCGGCGGGCTCGGCTCAAAATCTATGCCTATGTGGAGCGACTTGCGCTTGACGCTGACCAGGAACTCACGGAACTGGTGTCCGACCCGACGTACAAAGGAAGGGCTGAGCGGATTTTCAAGCTCCGGCTCGAGGCGTTCGATTGGAACTGCCCGCAGCACATCACTCCACGCTACACCGAGCAACAGATTGAACAGGCGGTCGCTCCTCTTCGTGAGCGGCTGCAGCGACTGGAAACCGAGAACGCCACCTTGCGCGCGCGTCTGGAGAGCCCCGAACCATGATCGAAGCTGAACGATCACCTCTTCCCCGTTTTACATTCGAGAGCGCAACCGAGAAAGTCAGGCTTGCCGAGGACGGCTGGAACAGCCGCGACCCTGCCAGGGTCGCTTTGGCTTACAGCGTAGACAGCCAATGGCGAAACCGCGCTGAATTTGTGACCGGACGGGAAGCAATCCTTGCGTTTCTTTCGGCAAAATGGCGGCGAGAGCTGGATTACCGATTGATCAAGGAACTCTGGGCGTTCGGCGGCAATCGGATCGCCGTCAGATTTGCCTACGAGTGGCATGACGACAGTGGCAACTGGTTCCGATCGTTCGGGAACGAGAACTGGGAGTTCGACGATCGTGGCCTGATGCAAAGGCGCTATGCCAGCATTAACGACCGGCCTATTCCGGCCGCCGACCGCAGCTTCCGCTGGCCGCTTGGCCGCAGGCCAGATGATTACCCCGGTCTCAGCGACCTCGGTTTTTAGTCGAGCACAGCCAGTCTCTCTTTGCCCTCAACGGCAGCGGCTCAGGAGCCTGTCTTGGATCCTCGGTTTTCAGAACGCATTTTCCCAATGCACGAAGACGCCATTGAGGCCGATGCCTTCGTCAGCCTGCACAGGCTTTCACCCGAACATCTCCGGGCTGAGGAGGATTTCGGATGCCTTGTCATCAACGGCGGATGCACGATCTCGTTGCCAAGCGCACTGGCGATCGGCCTAAATCGTGTTCTGGGGCTGGGCTCTGTCGAAGATCTGGACAAAGCATATCATTGGATGCGAGCAAAGGCGGGGAACCGCTTCCTGCAATTGAATGTGGACGCTGTCTCGGACGAGGTGAGAAACTGGATCCAGACCAAGGGGCTGCCCGAGCACAGTCCCGGATGGGCAAAGCTTACCCGCAGCGCGCCTTTTAGCAACCTCGATGCGCCGGTCAGTGAGCGCACCCGAAAAGTTCAAGGCGACGAAGCCCTGCTCTTCGGATCGATGATGTGCAAGGGTTTCAACTTCCCGCCAAGCTTGACCGCCCTCTGGTCCGCCATTGTGGGTAAAGAGGGCTGGTCGTGTTTTTTCGCTCTTGATGATGAAACGCCTATCGGCACCGGCGCCATGTACGTCTCGGGTTCATATGCGTGGCTCGGTGGCGGTACCACAGTCCCCGAGTTTCGGAACCGGGGCGTTCAAAAGGCGCTCATCCAGGCTCGCACCGACTACGGTATCGCACAGGGCGTTTTGACGTTCGTCGTCGAAACAGAAGTACCCTCGGCTGGCAAGCTCAATATCTCCTATGACAACCTCAGAAAAATGGGCTTCCAGCACGCGTACAACCGGAAGAACTTCAAGCTTTAGCACATCTGGCGATCTTCTTTCAGGCCAGCGGGTGATTTTCTGGATCGTCACACAAAAGCCTGTTCCTCAACGGTTTGAGGGCAACTACACCGCGTCCTGATCATCGCAGGTGATGATGCCTGGAGGTCTTCCCCGACGACATAGTGAACCGCCATCTCTCTTATGTTGCGCCTCAAGCCTCTATGCAGCACTCCGCTGGCCTCCCGCTTAGGGCGTAAGAGCGGAATAGTTACCGCTTCGCGCCCCCATGTCGGTCGTCACGTCAAATTCGATCGTTTCCTCGAAGCAGACGTAGATCAGGCACTTGAAATGCGCACTCTCTGATGCTCCTAGCCGACATTTGCGTCGATCCAAGCGCGCGTCTGCTCAAGAACCTCGTCAGACAAGTCAGGATCGTCAACTGCCCTAGCGAGGATGACGGCTCCGATCATGGCCGCCCAGCTCCCGATCGCCGCGCGGCGGGCACCGGCCGAACCCCCGTCCGGAAGCGCCTGCTCAATACGTGCGACTTGGGAGCGCAGTCCCTCGGCCATGACGGCTTTCGCCGCGGGCGTCTGGTGACGAATGGCAGCCGCCAGGCCTGCCGTCGGGCATCCATTACCGGGATTATCCCGGTGACGCGGCGCCAGATAGGAGCGGACGAAATCGCTGAACCCGCCACCTTCAAAACTGTCTGCGCCGAGGGCGTGCGCAAGGGTCTGCGCCACCAGATCGTCTTTTGAGGTGAAGTGGCCGTAAAAGCCGCCATGGGTCATGCCGGCTGCTTTCATGACCTCCGCGACGCTTACAGCCTCGAACCCCTTGTCCTTAAACAACCGGCTGGCGACATCCAGAATTCGGCGTCGGTTTTCCGCCATCTGTTCTCGGCTGACCTTCATTTCAAAATTCTCCACGACGGCTGTTGACATTTACATGATGGTCATCATATTTAACTCAATCATGATGATCGTCATGAATATAAGGTCAGTTAGAGAAAAGAGCAATCCAATGAGCCAAATTCCTACAGTCCTGATCACCGGCGCCTCCACGGGCATTGGCGCAACCTATGCCGAACGCTTTGCACGCCGCGGACACGATCTGGTGCTGGTCGCCCGAGACGTGGTGCGTATGGAGACGCTTGCGAGCCGTCTGCGCCAGGAAACCGGTGTGACGGTCGTTACCCTCCAGGCGGATCTCACCCAGGCGACGGATCTCGCCAAGGTCGAGACCAGGCTGCGTGACGATGCGCGCATCGGCATTCTCGTCAACAATGCCGGAACGGCGATCGGCGGGACCTTCATCGATCAGAGCATCGATGACATGACCAAGCTCGTTGCGCTCAACGCGACCGCACTTGTCCGGCTTGCCAGGGCCATCGCTCCGCGTCTTGCCGAGGCCGGTGAGGGTGCGATCGTCAATATCGGTTCGGTCGTTGGCCTTGCCCCGGAATTCGGCATGACGGTCTACGGCGCGACCAAGGCTTTCGTTCTTTTCCTGTCACAGGGACTTGCGCAAGAACTTGGGCCGAAGGGTGTCTACATCCAGGCCGTTCTTCCTGCCACGACCCGGACCGAAATATGGGACCATGTCGGCGCTGACGTCAGCAAAATGAACAACGTGATGGAAGTGGGCGATCTGGTCGATGCGGCCTTGGTCGGGTTCGACCGCCGTGAGCCGGTTACTATCCCGCCGCTTCCCGACGCCGGCCAGTGGGACGCATTCGACCTCGCCCGCAAGACCATGATGGCCAACTTCGGTAATGCACTGCCTGGCGAACGTTACCGTAACCCTGCCTAAAGCGCGTGCGCCCATCCCGATAGATGGCCGTTTCTGCGGCAACAATATAGGTAAATCATGATCGACAAGACACTTTTCGAACCCTACGCTCTCGGCGGCATCACCCTTGCAAACCGCGTCGTTATGGCGCCCCTCACGCGCAATCGCGCCGCAGCGGGCCTCGTGCCGAGCGATCTCGCCACGGAATATTATGCCCAGCGCGCAAGCGCCGGACTGATTATCACCGAAGCGACGCAGGTTTCCAGGCAGGCCCAAGGCTACCAGGATACGCCCGGCCTCTACACGCCTGAGCAGATTGAGGGCTGGCGCAAGGTTACCGACGCGGTTCATGCCAAGGGCGGACGGATCTTCGTTCAGCTCTGGCATGTCGGTCGCGTCAGCCATGTTGATCTTCTTGGCGGTGACGCACCGGCCGCACCCTCGGCGATCCGTGCCGGGACCAAAACGTTCGTGAACAACGGTTTCGCCGACGTATCGGAGCCGCGTGCCCTTGAGCTTGATGAGCTTCCCGGCATCGTTAGCGATTTCCGCAAGTCCGCAGCCAATGCCATCAAGGCGGGCTTCGATGGCGTCGAGGTTCACGGGGCCAATGGCTATCTGCTGGAGCAGTTCGCAAAGGACGGCGCCAATGTCCGCACCGATGCCTATGGCGGTTCCGTCGAAAACCGCGCGCGCCTGATGCTCGAAGTCACCGCTGCGGTGGCGCAGGAAATCGGCGCTGAGCGCACCGGCATCCGGATTTCGCCAGTCTCACCCGCCAACGGTATCTCCTCCAGCGATCCCCAGACGCAATACAACTATATCGTCGATCAGCTCGATGCGCTCGGCATCGCCTACATTCATGTCGTTGAAGGTGCCACCGGTGGGCCGCGCGACGTCGCACCCTTCGATTACGGATCGCTGCGCGGCCGCTTCAGCAAGACGTATATCGCCAACAATGGCTATGATCTCGACCTTGCGACTTCGCATCTGGCCGATGACAAGGCGGATCTCATCGCCTTCGGTCGTCCCTTCATTGCCAATCCGGATCTCGTGGAGCGACTGCAAAGCGGCGCGCCGCTGGCTGAGATCAATCCGACGACGATCTACGGCGGAGGTGGTGCGGGTTATACCGACTATCCGCGCTTTACCGACACTTCGGGCATTTGAGCGATCAGGGGCCTCATTTCGGTGCGGCCCCTGTGATGCCGATCATCATCACCAATCCCTGACAATCAAAAGCAGCGCGGCCGGATGTCGCGCGCCAGATCGAGAAGAACGCTATGGCGACCGTTGCATCAAAAGAACAGAAGACTGCATTCGTGACCGGCGCCTCCAGCGGTATCGGCAAGGCGGCGGCATTGGCGCTTAGCAGCGCGGGCTACCGGGTGATCGGCACAAGCCGCAAGGCGGCACCCGGCGAGATCCGCGATGGCATCAGAATGATCGCTTGCGACGTGACCTCGGACGCTTCCGTTGCCGCCGCCGTGGCTCTGGCACATGTGGAACTCGGCCGCATCGACCTACTCGTCAACAATGCCGGCTACGCCGTATCCGGGGCCGCGGAGGAAAGTTCGATCGAGCAGGTTCGCGCGCTGTTCGACACCAACTTTCTGGGCGTCGTGCGGGTGACGAACGCAGTCCTTCCGATCATGCGTCAGCAGGGTGCTGGACGGATTCTGAACATCGGTTCGGTCGTTGGGCTTATTCCTGGTCCCTTCGGCGCGTATTACACGGCAAGCAAACACGCAATCGAGGGCTATTCCGAATCCCTGGACCATGAGGCGCGACCGTTCGGTATCCGGGTCGCCGTCATCGAGCCATGGGCGACGAAGACCTCCATCGAAGCCAACTCACCGCAGGGCGACCGCCCGGTTGCCGCCTATCGCGAGGTATTCGCCCGCTACCAGGCCGCGTTCAATGCAGCGATGGCGGCTGGCGACACGGCGGAGGATGTCGCAGCGACCATCCTTGCGGCAGCGCAGGCCCGGAAGCCGCGGCTGCGCTACCCCTCTGGCAAGGCTGCCCGACAGACCTCGTTTGCCCGGCGTTTCCTGCCGCGTGCGCTGTTCGATCGCATCCTGCGCAAGCAGTTCAACATCGCCTGAGATTATCCATTCACGTACCGGCCCGCGTGCGGGCAAGGCAGAGCCATCATGACCTACGCATCGATCAAGACTGCATCGACATATCGCTACCGCGATGCTCCCAACCGCTTCATCATGGCAGGCAACATCCGCTTTGCCTATCGCGAGCTTGGCCCGCGCGGCGGCGTTCCGCTGGTTCTTCTCAATCACTGGGGCGCCGTGCTGGATAATTTCGACCCGCGCATTGTCGATGGGCTTGCTGTCTCTCACCATATCATTGCGCTGGACTATCAGGGGATCGGCCTTTCCAGCGGAACGGCGCCAGTCACGATCGATGAAATGGCCCGCGATGTCATCGCCGTCATCAGTGAGCTGGGCTTCACCACGGTTGACCTCATGGGCTTCTCACTTGGCGGCTTCGTCGCCCAGGATATTGTGCTGAAAGCGCCCGATCTGGTGCGCAAGCTGATCCTCACCGGCACGGGACCTGCCGGCGGAACGGGTATTGCAAGGGTCGGAGCCGTCTCCTGGCCTTTGATCATCAAGGGCATGCTGACCTTGCAGGACCCCAAGACCTACCTGTTCTTCACGTCGTCAACCAATGGCCGCCGGGCAGCGAAGGACTTTCTGGCACGCCTCAAAGAGCGCCAGATCGATTGCGACGAGGAGCCGACACCACGCGCATTCCTGCGCCAGCTTAGCGCCATCAAGACCTGGGGCCGTCAGACACCGCAGGATCTGGGACGCATCCACATTCCCGTTCTCGTGGCCAACGGGGACAATGACATCATGGTGCCAACATCCAACAGCCGCGATATGGCGCGGCGCATCCCCAACGCCGAACTCGTGATCTACGAGGATGCCAGCCATGGCGGGATATTCCAATACCATGCCCAGTTCGTACCGAAAGCCCTGGCTTTCCTGGCTGCCTGACCTGACACTCGTTTCACACTGGAGAAAACCCGTGAAAGCCTTCGTCGTCGACAAATACAAGAAGAAGGGCGCGCTTCGTCTGGCCGACATGCCCGAACCTCAGATCGGTGCCAATGATGTGCTGGTTCGCATTGAGGCCACAGCGATCAACCTTCTGGATTCCAAGGTGCGCGATGGCGAGTTCAAGCTGTTCCTGCCCTATCGTCCACCCTTCATTCTCGGTCACGATCTGGCCGGAACGGTCTTGCACGTCGGCGCCAATGTGCGGCAGTTCAAGGCGGGCGACGAGGTCTCCGCCCGTCCGCGCGATCTCAGGGCAGGCACCTTTGCAGAGTTGATTGCGGTCGATGCCGCAGACCTCGCGCTGAAACCGACAAGCCTCTCCATGGAGGAGGCCGCCTCGATCCCGCTGGTCGGACTGACCGCCTGGCAGGCGCTGGTCGAAGTGGGCAAGGTCAAGCCAGGCCAGAAGGTCTTCATTCAGGCCGGTTCCGGCGGTGTCGGCACGTTTGCCATCCAGCTTGCAAAATATCTTGGCGCCACCGTGGCAACCACCACCAGTGCCGCCAATGCCGAGCTTGTCAAAAGCCTCGGTGCGGATGTGGTCATCGACTACAAGACGCAGGATTTCGAGCAGTTGCTGTCCGGTTACGATCTGGTGCTGAACAGCCAGGATGCCAAGACGCTGGAAAAGTCGGTGAATGTGCTGAAGCCCGGCGGGAAGCTGATTTCGATCTCTGGACCCCCGGACGTTCCCTTCGCCAAATCCCTGAAACTGAACCTGTTCTTGCGGTTCGTTATGCGGATGCTGAGCCGGGGCATTCTGAAAAAGGCAAAGAGCCGCAGCGTCGACTACTCCTTCCTGTTCATGCGCGCGCAAGGGCAGCAATTGAGCGAGATCGCCAAGCTGATCGACGCCGGCGCCATCCGTCCGGTCGTCGACAAGGTGTTCCCTTTTGCGCAGACGGCTGACGCCTTGGCTTATGTCGAAACCGGGCGTGCCAAGGGGAAGGTTGTTGTTGCCGTTGCACAATGACCGTCTCGCAAGCAGGCAGGTCGTTCTTTTCGAAGGATGATGTCCGCTTCGATGGCTCATGGGACAGGAGTGGACATTCTCCTCACGGCCCCATACCGGCCATCCTTCTCGTAGACAGTTGACGACGATGATTGCGGTACAGTTTTCTTCGGACTGACGGCATCGAGCGCTTGCCGAAGGAAGCGCAGTCGGGTCGTTTCCGGATAAGCGCGCCGAAACAACCGACCCAAGATGCTCTCGATCTCATCCTCATTCGAATGGCTGCACGCAATCATCTCGCCGATACCGATCAGAACAGCGCCATGCTCTGGCAATTTGCCCGAACGCACACGATACCTGACAAGGCGCGTCAGAACCGAGCCATCGCTCTTCCAGAGCCCTCCGGCTCCGCCTTTTCGCAGCAGTCCTGTAACATAAGCTCGCTGTAGATGGTTGGCGTCTCCCGTGCCTTCGCGGTCCCATCAGCCAAGCGACGGCTCTGAGGACACCGGGCGCGAGCTTTGGATCGGCTCTATCGTCCGTCATGGGTTGACCCGGAAATGTCCCGCCCTTTGGTAAGCCCATCGATGTAGAGCGCTGCGTCACGCGCCGCAGCCCCCTCCAGCCTCGATATGCAGAACGGCCATTTGCCTGCCATACGGTTCAGGCTGTTGGAAAGTAGATAGACCTCACGTTCGCCCTCGTGAGGCGTAAGCAGAAGATAACGGTCATGGAATGCCTGTCGCGGTCCATCGACCAGGTTGAGGACCGTTAGGCGACGGGCGGCATTGGGAATGCCGTCGCTTCGAAGGTCTCGCAGCACCGTTTGCAGTTCATTGAGCAGGTCTGGATTTGGTTCGTTTGTTTCCGGGTCGGATGTGAGCAGACTTGTGACGACGGTCAGATCGATGTCCAGACTCTCGAGCCGTAAAATGACCCGCTTCAGCGTATCGATCCCGAAGTAAGGATCGACGATCGTGCCGGCGCTAACGCGCGCGCCATCCAGCAAACTATTGAAGTGAGCGATGACGCCGACTTCCTCTGAAATGCCTCGTTGAAACCAGCGGTCGCTGCCTGATGGGGGCACTAGCCTATGCGTAAGCGCCCGCATGGTGGTTCGGTGGATCTCGAAGGCCGTATCGTTTTCCGCGCCGATCATCGATCGGTTCGTGGATCGCGTCCGAACTTTAGATGCGCGGTCTTGCAATTCCGATCCGAGTCCCTGCGCCGAGCGAGTCAACGGGTCGTTGATAGCGAGCGTTGGTCCCATCGCAGACATGTTGAGACCGATACGGAGAAGAAGCGAATGCTCCTCGAACTGGATCAGCATGCCTGACGGATCAAAGACAGATATCTTGTAATGATCGAACGGGACCGCTGTCACTGTCTCCGACACCGCAGGCCGTAAGGCAGTCAACTTGGAGAAAACCAGCTCCGCTCCGAGTTCCAGTTCGACATGGACCGAGCAGCCCTCACGATCTGCTGCTCTGGCACATTCGGTTGAAGGCCTCCCTGCCATCATTGATACTGGCAGATGCACGTGTCAGGTTGTAAGTCGCAAGGGGCAAGCTTTTTCCAATCATTTACGAATAAAAAGGTCGTCGATGCCTAATAGGCGGAGTTGCATGGCCACAAGCGTTACTTATTTCAAGGGTTCTCTTGATGCCTGTATTCTCTCGGCGGCGTCTCCAGCAGATGCTTGATGATCTTTCGGCTTATCTCGATCAAGAAAAAGCCCGCGATCTCGTTCAGAGGCTCGAATCGAAGAAAGTCGATCAGGCGCTGCCAGGCGAAATGGAATTGGCGATATTGTGGGCGATTTCGAACACCGGCGACATCGTCATCGAGCCGGAGTGGTGGGGTGACAACCGGCGGCCGGATGCTGTCTCCGAGACCATTGTGTTGGGCACGCAGGTTGCTGTTGAAATCGCGGCGGCCACGGATAATTCGATTTCGCCAGAAGAGGCGATGGATCGCGTTGCTCTTTCCATTACTGAGTTCTGCAACCGGCTGTCGAAGGGAGCAGGTGATCACTTCTATTTTCGTTTCGGCGAGACCACAAAACGCCTCGAGGGACGAAGCTTTCGACAAGTTCTGGCTCCTTCTGATTTTCAGTTGAGTGAAGAGCTGGGGAAGAGGTTGAGGGAATGGGTACGCGAAGATCGATTTAAGTCAGAGAAAATCACTCTAAGTGAGCCAGGGCTTTTGGTGGAGGTGGAATGGAAAAGCTATCGCCAGATCCGATACCATAACATCTGGACATCCTTGCCGCCCCAGGCTTATTCGCTCGAAGAGAACCCGCTTTTCGCGCTTCTTCGCCGAAAGGCAGATCAACTCCGCGCGGCGACAACAGGAACAGTCCGCATCATCGTCGTCGCTGATGTTGGATCGACCCTTTTGAACCGCATGGGTAAGATCGGGGAAAATGATCCGGGGGGACGAAATTTTTCCGCGCGGCAGATCATTCACCGCTTTGTCCAATTACACAGCCGGAAGATTGACGGCGTCGTGGCATTGAGTCCGAGAAAGGAGCTGCGAATGGGGAGTAGCGAACGAAAATGGGTAGCTCGGGGCTTCTATACCGAGGCCGGCGAAAATGCGTGTGTGGCGCTTGTGAAAATCCTTGAGGCCTTGCCACTTCCACGTTTCGCTGGATATCAGGCTAGGTCGTTATTCCGTCAGGGCTGTTTTTCACCGAAGGCAATGGGATGGTATCTGGGGCTAAGCATGGAGAGTAAACTTCGAGATAGGAATGATCCGAATAGCGGGCGACAGGAAAGCGTGAGAATTCCTGCACGGATGTTCTTGGATCTTATGGCGGGACGCATCACCGAGGCACAGTTTCGGTACTTCCTCGGTGAAAGAAATGGTGAAAAAAATTTCCTCGCCAATTGGCTCGACAAGGGCCTGACAATCTCAGGTGCGGAATTGGCGCCAAGGAATCTGGACGAGGAAAACGATCACATAATCCTTCATTTCAGTGATGATCCAGTTGCTCGCCCGTTAACAGTGAAAGGATAGACTTAGCAAAGGGGAAATCTCGTGCGCGGGTAAACTGGCACCAAATCGGTCAGTTCGTCACTTGAGGTGGATGTCCGAGTTGGGGCACAATGGACCAAGTGGAAATGATTTCCGCAGATGCGCTTATTAACTAGCTGAATTTGCAAGTCTCCATAGAATCAGGCCCCCGCAACCAAATTAGCCCGCTTCATGCGGGCTCTTTTGTTGTCAACGGAAGATTTACGCCACGCTATCCAACAATAGCCGAGGACTATCATCCGGCGCGCCGCAATAACACATTGGCGGTGGCTCCTCCGACTCGGAGGACTTCAGGCTTCGACAGGTTCGCTGACATCATCCAGGAGAAAGTGCACGATCACATAGCGCGTCGTGTATTTCTGACCGCTATCGGAGACGCTCTCGACGCTGCCGCCGTCGGAGGGATGCCATTTCTGATAGTGGGGGTTGTTGGTAATCAGCGTGATCGCCTTGCCCGAGAAGCTGCCATTCAGCCGATAGCGAGCCTCTGCCAGGCTCCAGATCTTCTCAAAATCCTCCTGGCTGATCCGGACTTTCAAGGCTTTTCTGGAGGTGGCTTTTCCAGGCGAGCCATCGTCGCTTGCCGCCGGTGGAACATGCAGGTCAACCTCTTCCGCACCATCAAGCAGAAAGGCAAATTCGTCTGGCCACATCCGTCTCACGTATCGCTCCTCCCAAAGCTTACCGCCCCACAGCACAATCATGATAGCGCGTCCGCCGCGAGAGGCAATGGCGGAAATGTACCTGCGTTTCGAATGCCCGGAACTTGAAATTGGCCGGGAGATCGTGCTTGTTCACGATCAGCAGGGCGCGTTTGCGTCCACCGTCAGTTGAGAACTGCATCGAGGAGTAAGGCATGAAGAAGCTCATCAACGATCCAGCCACCGTTGTGCGGGACATGCTTGAAGGGGTGGTGGCGCTTAGCCCTGCGACGGTCCTGCTAGCAGATGAGAATGTTGTGATCCGGTCTGGTCTTCCGGAAACGGAAAAGCGGAAGGTGGCGGTCCTGTCGGGTGGAGGCAGTGGACACGAGCCAGCCCATGCCGGCTATGTCGGTGCGGGCATGCTGACCGTGGCGGTGGCAGGCGATGTCTTCACTTCGCCCAGCACCGATGCGGTTCTTGCCGGTATCAAGGCTGCAGCCGGCCCCGCCGGCGCTCTGGTTATCGTCAAGAATTATACGGGCGACCGGCTGAATTTCGGATTGGCGGCCGAGCTGGCAAGGGCTGAAGGAATTCCGGTCGAGATCGTGGTCGTTGCCGATGATGTCGCGCTGAAGGACACGGTTCCCGCCGATCGCCGCCGAGGTATTGCGGGTACGGTGCTTGTTCACAAAGTCGCGGGCGCGGCCGCGGAGCAGGGACTTCCCCTTCAGGAGGTGGCCCGGATCGCCCGGGAAGCCGCCGAAAAACTGTCCTCCATGGGAGTATCGCTGGGGTCCTGCACGCTCCCTGCTGTCGGCAGGCCGGGCTTCGTCCTTGGCGACGCTGAAATCGAGGTCGGGCTTGGAATCCATGGCGAGCAGGGTGTAAGACGGATGCCTGTCGCATCGGCGGACGAGCTTGTGAAGCTGGTGCTTGAAACGATCGAAGCCGATGGCAGGCTGAAGAGCGGAGACCGGGTGGCGCTCCTGGTCAACGGGCTGGGATCAACGCCGCCAATGGAACTTGCGGTCGTGGCGCGATCAGCGGTCGCACGCCTGGAAGCGAAGGGCGTCGCGGTCGAGCGGGCCTGGGCCGGCACTTTCCTCTCCGCTCTCGACATGCCGGGCTTTTCACTGTCGGTCATGCATGTGGACGATGCAAGGCTGAGCCTCATGGATGCGCCAACCGATGCCGGTGCATGGCCGCGCGGCGGTGCGGTGAACCGTGAGCGGGTCCTGCCTTCGGCAGGCGTCGAGAAGAGTGTGACTGCGGAAAACACGATAACGGCAGCCGGTGAGCGATTGCGTGCCGCCGCAGAGCTGGTTGCCGGAGCCTTGATCGCCGCGGAGCCCAAATTGACGCAGCTGGACAGTGTTACGGGCGACGGTGACCTCGGAACAAGCATGGTGCGGGGCGCTGAAGCGATCCTGGCGCTGCCCATGGAGAGCTTCGCAGATGTCTCCGGAGGATTGATGGCGATGGCAAACGCGATGCGCAAGGCAATCGGCGGAAGCTCTGGCCCCTTTTACGCCACGGGCCTGATGCGCGCCTCGCGCCATCTTGCCGGCATCGAAAAGCCGACGGCCCAGCAGATGGCGGAAGCATTCGTTGCCGCCGTTGCCGCGGTGTCTGAACTCGGTGGTGCGAGGCCGGGGGACCGCACGATGATAGATGCGCTTCATCCGGCGGCAGAAACCTTCCGGGATAAACTCGCAGGTGGAGCTTCGGCCGCGGAAGCCTGGCGATCCGCGGTGGCGGCAGGCGTTGCCGGCGCCGAGGCGACGGCCTCCATGAAGCCGAGGCTCGGGCGCGCGAGCTATCTTGGCGAGCGGGCTGTCGGACATCTCGATGCAGGAGCGGTCGCCGTCAGTATCTGGCTTGAAGCACTCGGGAGCGATGAGCGCTGATGGGCCGTGGGCCGGCACAGGCATGGCGTCGCCCGATGCCGTGAATATATTGCGCCGGCTCTGCCGGGCCTGAAGCTCAGATACGCCGCGCCTTGATCGTGTTCATGACGAAGCTGGTCTCGATGGTGTCGACGCATTTCAGCTTGGCAATCTTGTCCTTGATGAAGCGCTCGTAATCCTCCAGCCCACCGCACATGACCTTGAGCATGTAATCCCTCGGACCCGTGACCAGGTGACATTCGAGAACCTCGTCCCAGTCAAGAACGGCCGCCTCGAACATGCGGATTTCGTCATCGTGCTGACGGCTGAGGCGGATGGAGGCAAGGGCAGTCATCGTCCACCCCTCGATTGCCGGATCGATGATGGCGGAATATCCTTTGATCGCGCCTATCTCTTCCAGGCGTCGAAGCCGTCGCAGGCACGCCGATGCCGAAAGTCCGACCCGCTCGGCAAGTTCGTTGTTCGTGATCCGCGCATCGGCAGACAGTTCCTTGAGTATCCTGCTGTCGATCGGGTCTGCAATTTTCTGCGACATAAATGACCATTCTCCGCAATATATTGCTTAATGAGATAGTCCGACGCTTCAGAATGCAAGATATTTTGGTTTCACTGCGTGTAATCTGCAGGTAATTCAACGCCAGCTGAGGGATCATCGGAAATGACCGCGCCGCATCCATCCAAAACCCATATCGGCAACCACGCTCTCCATCCTGAAACCCAGATGCTCAATTATGGGTATGATCCGGAATTGTCGGAGGGCGCCGTAAAGCCTCCCGTGTTCCTGACATCGACCTTCGTCTTCAAATCGGCAGAAGACGGGCGCGACTTCTTCGACTACGTCTCCGGGCGCAAGGAGCCGCCGGAGGGCAGGGGCGCAGGCCTCGTCTATTCGCGTTTCAACCATCCGAACAGCGAGATTGTCGAGGATCGTCTTGCCGTTTACGAACGGACGGAGAGCTGCGCGCTCTTCTCCTCCGGCATGTCCGCCATTTCGACGACGCTTTTCGCCTTCGTCCGGCCGGGCGACACCGTGCTCCACTCCCAGCCCCTGTATGGCGGCACGGAGACGCTGCTGGCGAAGACCTTCCATAATTTCGGCGTCTCGGCAGTGGGTTTCGCCGACGGTGTCAGCGAGACCTCGGTGATATCAGCTGCAGAGGAGGCGATGGCGAAGGGCAGGGTGTCTGTCATCCTCATCGAGACCCCGGCCAATCCGACAAACAGCATTGTCGACGTCGCGATGATAGGCCGGGTTGCCGATGTTATCGGCGAAAAGCAGGGGCACAGGCCGATCATCGCCTGCGACAATACGCTTCTTGGGCCCGTATTCCAGCGACCCATCGAGCATGGCGCCGATATCTCGCTCTATTCACTGACGAAGTACGTTGGCGGGCATTCCGACCTCATAGCCGGGGCGGCGCTCGGCCGGAAGGATGTCATGAAGCAGGTGAAGGCGTTGCGTGGGGCAATCGGCACGCAGCTCGATCCGCATTCATGCTGGATGCTCGGACGCTCCCTTGAGACGCTGCAAATCCGGATGGAGCGGGCGAACAGCAACGCCAAGGTCGTGGCGGAATTCCTGAACGCGCATCCCAAGGTCGAAAAAATCCATTACCTGCCGTTCAGCGATCCGGCATCCGCAGTTGGCAAGGTGTTTGCCGCACAATGCTCCGGTGCGGGATCGACCTTCTCGTTCGACATCGTCGGCGGGCAGGCTGCCTCTTTCAAATTCCTGAATGCGCTCAACATATTCAAACTCGCGGTAAGTCTCGGCGGTACGGAGTCTCTTGCTTCTCACCCCGCGACGATGACGCATTCGGGAGTTCCTGCCGATGTCCGCCAGCGCATCGGTGTGCTGGATTCCACGATCCGGCTGTCAATCGGCATCGAACATCCCGATGATCTTGTCGCAGACCTGACCCTCGCCCTGGATCAGGCCTGACGACAGGTAGCTGACAATCTGTAACCGAGCGCCAGCGGCTATAAAGGTTGTCCTGTGCAGGTGGATCGATGTATCTGGGGGGGGGGAACTTCACTTGAACCTGCAGGCACATGGAAACGTCGCTTTATCTGCCCATCAAGGGCTTTCTCGAAAAGGCGGGCTACGCCGTCAAGGGCGAGGTTGGCGGTTGCGACCTCGTCGGCCTGAGCGATGACGATCCGCCTGTTGTCGTGATTTGCGAGCTGAAACTGAGCTTCAATCTGGAACTCATCTTGCAGGCTGTCGATCGCGCAGCCATTGCGGACGAGGTCTGGATCGCGGCTCGGGTTTCAGCCAGGGGCAAAGGCCGCGAGGCCGACAGACGTTACCGCGATCTTTGCCGCAGGCTCGGGATCGGCATGCTCGGCATCTCCGATACCGGTGAGGTCAGCGTGATCGTTGGTTCCATATCACCGATGCCGCGAACCAATCCGAAACGGCGGTCGCGGCTGATGCGCGAACACCAGAGGCGACGCGGCGATCCGACGGCAGGCGGCAGCACGCGCGCACCGATCATGACCGCGTACCGCCAGCAGGCGCTCGGCTGCGCCCTGGCGCTGGCATCAGGGCCGATGCGGGTGCGTGAAGTCAGATCCAGCGTACCGGATGCCGGAAAGATCCTGCTTTCGAATGTTTACGGCTGGTTCGAACGGCAGGACCGAGGAGTCTATGGTTTGACCCAGGCCGGCCGTGAAGCACTACAGCGATGGCCGCAGCAGGATACGCCGGCAACTGACACTGTTACCGGCTGATTTGTTTCAGCAATGGAGGCTCGCGCCGCCACAAGATGCGACCGGCCACACGGCCGGCTCCACATCACTGCTTTGCTGCGATTGCTTCCTTTACCGCCAGCTCCGCCATGGCCAGTGCAGCATCGCGGGTTTTGGCCGCAGCCACAAACCGGCCGTTATGGCAGAAGGTCGCGCCTTCGACGCCACAAACCGCTTCGAGATCTTTGTCCGTCAGGCCGGCCCAAGCTGCCGGCAGGTCGGCACGCAGCTCAAAGCCCTCATCCGCGCGGCGGATACCGGTCAGACACCAGTCGCTGTTGCGCGGGTGAACGACAAAGAGCAGATGGTCGGCGCCTGCCTTCATGATGGCGGGTCGAAACGGCATTCCTACCGGCAGTTCCAGAATATGTCCCTCACCGGCATCCACGATAGCCCGGTTCACAAGCGCTTCGGCCCGCAATTTTGCAGCGCTGTTGGCAATCTTTGCCTCCACGAAGCTGCGGGCAACGGCCAGCGCCGCGTGGAAACTGCGATTATCCGCTTCGGGATCGGTCTCGTCGAAAACAGGTTTCAGAGTTTCCAGCAGGACGGGCAGGGTCAGCCCAGCGAGCTGCCCGGCGATGGAGGGGCTGAGCGCACCATTGTCGACCAGATCGACCGGCAGCACGAAGCTGGTATCGAAAGAGGTGTGAATGGCTTCGATATGGTCTTCAGGAACGCCGGAGGCGGCAAGATAGTCGCGGCCGAAATGCTTCCAGATCAGGCCGAACGAGCTATAGGGTTGACCGTCGTCCCGTAGTGGTGCGCCGCGCTGGTGGTGATCAAATATTCCCGCCGTTGGGTCATAAGCACCTCCGACGTCGTAGATGATGCGGTTCGCGCCGGGCGTAATCCATTCGGACGCCCTGCTGCGGATGAGGCGGGCCTGCGGGAAAAGCCGGGTGAGCACGACGCTGGATAGGAGTTCGTCGGCGTGGAAGCCACCGGAATGGGTGACGAGGAAGTCCGGGATCATGTCAGGATGCGCCTTGTTGCTTGCGGAATATCCGCCTGAGATTGAGGCACCTGATATCCTTTGCCGGACGCTATCTCAACCCGCCATTCGTCACAGGGATCAAAAGCAATGCCATGCCGGACGACGTCGGTGGATCGAACCAGCCGACGTCGTCAGCGCTGTCAGTCTCTGTGAGTATATCCCGGGCGCATCGTCCAATTATTCTGCGGCGATTGTTACTCTTTCAAACCGTGCTTTAACAAGCAAAGCAGCTTCTGCGATTGCCTGATTTACCCGCGCGTTTATGGCAGGCGAAAGCTCGCCTTCTATGAAGTCCCGGCCAGAGGTGTAGATTGCGGTCGGTGCCACGAAGGCTTCGAAAAATGCAAATAGCGGTCTGAGCTGATGCTCCACCACAAGTGAATGCCGGTCTCCGCCGCCTGTCGCCGTCAGGATGACGGGCTTGCCTCTGAGGTCGGCGGGGTCGAGAAGATCGATGACGTGTTTAAAGAGGCCGGTATAGCTGCCCTTGTAGGTCGGTGAGCCGATCACCAGAGCTTCGGCATCGATGATTGTCTGGACAATCCGCCGCGCGTTACCATCGAGATCCGCCACGGATCGTGCCGAGCTCAATGATGCCCCGAGATCCTCGATGTCGAAAACCTGATGCTGCAGGCCCAGTTGCCCGGCCAGCGCTTCGCTGACGTTTTCGACAAAGCGCTTCGTGCTGGATGGGCGCGATGTGTTGCCGGAGAAACCGACGATCAGATTGTTGCTCATTGACGTTCTTTCGAGTGATCTTGGGGAAGGGCGGTTTGCGCCAACGCGTCTTAAGCCGTCTTCAGGATTGAAAGGCCGGCTGCATGTGTCGATCGGTCATTCTCGCCTGTTTTCCAGCGCTCAAAGGCGGCACGTCCGAGAATGGCGACGGACGTATCTTCCTGGGGTGCATGGACGAGAACTGACTGGATATCGCGGAAATGCCGCTCCAGACCAAGATCGGCGTTGAGGCCGGGATTGCCGATACCGCGAACAGCCAGTTGCACAGCTTCGCGGATCTGCCTGCCGGCGAGAAGCCGGGCCCTTATCAGGTGTTCGGCATCGCCAATATGGCCTGTGAGTGCGCCGAAGATGATCTGCCGCGCGCCGGAGACCAGAAGGTCGATCTCACCCGAAAGCGTGACAAAGCGTTCTGTCCGCGCAATGGGATGGCCCAGATTGGCGGGCACACGTTCATGCGCGAAGCGGATGAAGGCTTCCTGAGCCGCTTCGGCTGCGCCGAGATAGATTGCGGTCAGCGCAAGCGTCATTGCCGCATGGCTGCGATTATCCTGCTGGGCAACGGAGGGATCAACGAGTTCCAGCACATTTTCTGCCGGGATTTCAACCTCGGTATATTCGACATCGTGCGAACCGGTCGCCCGCATTCCGAGGCTCTTCCAGTTCTCGATAATCCTGATGCCGAGCAGGCCGTTAGGCACGACAAACGTGCCGACCCGCGCCTGAGCCTCGTCGGTGTGCGCCCAGACGAGAAAATGGGTGAGGCCGTGCGCGCCCGTCACGAAGCGCTTGCGGCCCGTGATCGACCAGCCATTTGCCGTCCGGCGCGCACGCGTGGCCGGCAATCCGCCGCGCGCCGGCGAGCCCAGTTCCGGCTCCACACGGGCGGCGTTCAGCAGCAGTGGCTGATCTTTGGCTCTGGAAAGAAGGTCCCTGTAAAGACCGTCGGGCCAATGATCCTTCGTCGCCTGTCCCAGGTGGGTGAAGATCGTCATTGCGCTGATGAGCGCCACGGAGGGATCGCCGCGCCCAAGTGCCGCCAGAATATGGGCCGCGGTGCTCAAGGTTCCTCCTGGGCCGCCGTAACGCGTGGCCACGGTGCTCTCAAGAAGTCCGGCCTGATGAACGGCGCGAATGCCGGTCCAGGGAAACTGACCGGTCTGATCCGCATCCGGTGCGGCTTCGGAAAGGGCGCGCACAGCGGCTTTAAGTGCGGTGGGATCGTAAGACATGCGGATAACGGCTTTCTGGAAGTCGAGAGGCGGGATCATCCGTTGCGGGCATGGATGGATCCCGGTCTTGGAGGAAGAGGTGTACAGGTCCGGCCTGGCCGGACTGCCGTGATCAGGCGGCTGCCTTCTTCTTTGCCTCTTCACGTTCGCGAATGCCCTCGCGGACGAGAGGCAGGATGTATCGTCCGTAGTCGACGGCATCATTGTAATTGTCATATCCACGGATCGAAATCAGATCGGCGCCGAGATCAATATAGTCGAGAATGGAGTCGGCGATTGTGCGCGGCGATCCGACCAGAGCGGTTGTTGCGCCGCTTGCATTGGTCGCGGTGACGGTCGGATACCAGAGCGCGCGGTCATGGACATCGCCGCGTTTGGCGATATCGAGCAGGCGCTGGGAGCCGATATTGGCGGGTGGTGTTGCGTTGACCGGCGCGCGCGAAAGGCCCCTCTGACGGTTCTCGTTCAGACGGTCGAGAACCCTGTGCGCCTTATCCCAGGCCAGTTCGTCTGTTTCAGCCACGATTGGCCGGAAGGTAACCCAGATGCGCGGGCGATCGGTTCGGCCTGCTTTTGCGGCTTCGGCATAGATGCGGTCAATCTGCTGCTTGGTTTCAGCCAGCGGCTCGCCCCAGAGCCCGAAAATGTCGCACAGCGAGCCACCGATACGATAGGCGGCATCTGACGAACCACCGAGCGAAATCGGGATAAGACCGTTGGTGGGACGCACGGCGCTGCGAAACTGCTTGAACTGGTAATATTTGCCGTCGAAATCGAAGGGTTCGGTCGAACTCCAGGCAAGGCGGAGAATGCGGATATATTCTTCCTGGCGTTCGTAACGCTCTTCCTTGTTGAGGAAATCTCCTTCGCGCGCCTGCTCCTCGTCGCTTCCGCCTGCGATGAAGTGGACGACGACGCGACCGCCGCTCAACTGGTCGAGCGTGGCGAGGGACTTGGCCGCAACCGTCGGATAAACGGTGTTGGGCCGGAGCGCGACGATGATCTTGATGTTCTTCGTATGCGCAAGCACGGTGGCGCCCAGCGTGAAGGGATCGAACGAAGAGGAGGAATAGGGAATGAGCGTGTAGTTGAACCCATAGTCGTCCAGTGCACGCGCATAACGTTCCAGGAAGAGCGGATCGACCGGAGCATCAGGGATGGGGTTCAGATCATTGGACTCGTTGGGAAAGCTGACGCTGATGAATTCCGCAGCCATGGGAGCTCCTTGGTGTTTCTGAGTGTCGGGTAAAAGCTAAAGCCGGCGTGGCATATGAGGAAGACAGGTCTTTCTATTTCTATGGAATATGTAGAAAATATTGCCTGACTATCCCGACGGTCTAGAACCTTAGATTGCCGCCCGTTCCGTCCCTTCGTGATCGGGAGCAGGTTTCCACCCCAGAGATGGAGCAACTGTCGTCGCAAGATCGGTGAGCAATCTTATGTTTTCGGACAGTCCGAAAGCGGGAGGCAAAAAAAGAACGAGCTCATCTGCGGCCGCCAGTCCCGGATCGCTCAAAACCGCCTCTATGACTTCTTCCGGTGTACCTTGAAAGACCGGGGAAATCTGCGCGCCAACAGGCGGGCCGGCAGGGGCCAGCGCACCCTTCGGGCGTGAGGCGGCAATTCCCACCGTGCGACGCTCAAGGTCGTAAGCCGCGTATTTCTCACGCAGCTCCGGGGTGGTGCCAACGAGAATGGAAGCGGCAACAGCGACCGGGGGTGGCGTCGTCTTCCAGATGCGGAGCCAGTGGGTGCGATAGGCATCAATGATCCGCGCCTGATATTGACCGAAAGTCTCGCCTTCTGCCTGATCGTGAAGGACGGTCCCGGAAATCAGGCCAATCCCAAGTTCGGCGGCCTGTATTGCTGAATCGAGGCTGGCGGAGCCTTGTCGGATACGGCTGCGCAAGGTTGGGCTATGAGGGGTCACCCGCAACTCGGCTCCCGGAGGTGCACCAATGTCCCGCTCGGTAACAGTGTGCAAAACATCACCGGCAATGGCGGCGAGGAAACGCGACTGGCGTCGCTTTGCCTCTGTGCGGGCATCGGTATCGACGGTTCCGAAAACGGCATCGAACGCGCCGTTGGTCCCGGTCGAGATGGCAAGTTCAAGCCGACCGTCGATCAAGAGGTCGGTTGTTCCCGCCGCCTCAGCCAGAAGGATGGGGTCCTGATAACGCATCGGGATGACGGCGGAACCAAGTGTGATGTGCCGCGTATGCTGGCCGACTGCCGCAAAGAAGGGTAACGGGGAAGAAAGATAGTGGTCGAAGTGACGCTGATAGGCCCAGCCTGACTGATAACCCAGCCTTTCCGCCTGCCTGAACAGCTCTATGCCCTGTCGCAGCCCCTGTGCCGGACCGTCATCGTCGTTGAACGACACGCGCGTATTGAAACCCAGCCGCTGTTTCGGCCGAAACAACGCGGGAAGGTCGCGGGAAGCTGCTGCAATATTCATGCGAGTTGCTCCTTCCGCAGAGCGCGCTGGACAGCGGGAGCGCGAACCGTTCCGGCAATGCCCGACGGGATGGAGTTCAGCAGCGACGCGGTATATTCGTGTCTCGGATTGGCGAATATCTCGGTGACGGCTCCATGTTCGACAATGCGTCCCCGCTGCATAACCGAAACGCTGTGCGCAAGTTGCCGGACGAGGGCGAGGTCGTGCGAAACGAAAACATAGGTCAGGCCGAGCTTCGCCTGTAGCGACAGCAGAACCTCGACGATATCCGCCTGAACGCTGACATCGAGTGCGGATGTGGGTTCGTCCAGCACGATCACATCCGGTTTGAGGACCAGCGAACGGGCGATTGCCACACGCTGACGCTGCCCGCCGGACAGGGCCGACGGTTTACGCTCCAGGAGGTGCTCGCTCAAGCCGACATTCGCGAGAGCTTCCTGTACGCGTTCGGATCGCTCTGTCGGCGTCCCGATCTCGAAGCGGTCGAGTGGTTCACGAACAAGCTGCCCCACCTTCCACGTCGGGTCGAGGGACGTAAACGGGTTCTGGTAAACCAGTTGAAGATGCCGCCATACGGACCGCAGCGAAGCGCGGTTTTTGTTCGTGACGGTCTCGTCGGCAACCGTAATCGTGCCGCTTTCCGGCTCTTCGAGCCCCAGCAGCAGGCGGATCGTCGTCGTCTTGCCGGAACCGGATTCGCCGACGAGAGCATGGGTCGTACCTGCCGGAACCGAAAACGAAATATCGTCCACCGCAGTCAGGGTTTTGCCATCGACAGTGAAGCGTTTGGTGACGCCGCTGACGGCGATCTTTGGCGATTTGTCGCCATCAAGGAGGCTGAACCCCGGATCGCGGAATTTGGCATAGCGCTCCGGGTTGAGCGCGGGGACGTCGCCATGGAGTTTTTTGGCATAGGGTGAGGAAGGGGAGGAAAAAACCGCGGACGTCCTGCCTTTCTCCTGCACGACGCCGTTCTTCAGCACGACGAGATTATCCGCCCTTTCGGCCGCTATTGCGAGATCGTGGGTAATAAGAAGGAGGCTGATGTTCAGCTCATCCCGAAGACGGGAGAGGAGATCGAGGATGCGCTTCTGGATCGTTACGTCGAGTGCCGAGGTCGGTTCGTCCGCCACCAGCAGTGCAGGGCGCGGCAATATTGCCAGAGCGATCAGCACGCGCTGCAGCATCCCTCCGGACAACTGGTGCGGATAGGAATCGTAAACCCGTTGCGGATTGTCGAGACCCACCTTGGCGAAGGTTTCGAGAATAAGTGTCCTGCGGATCGCTGGATTGGTCTCTTCCATCAGCGCTGCCGCTTCCAGCGCCTGGGAGCCGATTGTTCTCACAGGATTGAGAGAGTTGCCGGGATCCTGCGGCACGAAGCCGATTTCACGGCCGCGAAACGGCCTGAAGCGGCGTTCTGGTAATGCGAGAATGTTCTGCCTGTCGAAAATAACCTGCCCTGTGGCGTTTGCGCCGGTGGGGAGAAGCCTCAGCACGGCTTTCGCGATGGTCGATTTTCCAGAACCGGATTCTCCGATGAGGGCGAGGCTTTCGCCACGTCCGATTTCGAAGCCGACATTATGGACGACCTCCTGCCGTCCGTAGGACACGGCAAGATTTTCGACCTTGAGAAGGGGTATCGCGTGTTGTGGAGACGCAGCCACGAACTCGGGAAGGATTGGCGCTGTTTTCAGTGCGATTTGCGAAGCCATCGGCTGATCCTGTTGACAGAGAGGACGGTCACGATCGTAACGAACGCGGGCGCATAAACGAGCCAGGGCCATTTGAGGTAGTCCTTGCCGATTGAAATCAGCAGGCCCCAGTCGGAAGAAGGTGGAGGGTCGCCGTAGCCGAGGAAGGCGAGGCTGGCGATCACCAGAATGGACTCGCCGAATTGCAGCACGGCAAGCGGCAGCATCGAGCGGGATGCGTTTGGAAGGACGTGTCTGAGAACGATGTAGCCGCGCGAGCCACCCGAGAGAAAAGATGCCTCCACGAAGGTCGCTTGACGTGTCTTGATAACCTCGGAGCGCGCCACGCGGGCGAAGAAGGCGATGGCCGATATGCCTGTCGCAATCGCCGCATTGATCGTTTCGAAGCCGATGGCCGTGACGATGATGACCGCGAGCAGGAACTTCGGGATGGAGAGCAGCACGTCGACAAAACGCGCAAAGACGATATCCACCCAGCCGCCGAAAAATCCGGCGAGCAAACCGATCACACCACCGATGAAGACGCCGATGACGACAGCGACCAAAGCGCTCGATACGGATGAAGCCGTGCCATAAACGACCCGTGTATAGAGATCGCGCCCGAGATGATCCGTGCCGAACCAGTGCGCAAAACTGGGCGCAAGAAGCTTGTCGGCCGGGACACCGTTGATCGGGCTCTGGCTGGTGAACAGTTGCGGCGCAATCGACCAGGCGACGACGATTGCGATGACGAGGAGGGAAAGGGCAACCGTTGGAGTAAGGTTGAGAGCTCTCAGCTTCTCGAACGGATTGCTGCCGGAAACCGGGCTGGAGATAAGGCTCATGGTTTGGCCCCCGTTTCAAGGCCAAGTGACGTGTCGTCGATGGTCGCCAGGCGGCGTTTTCGGCCAACGATAATTTTCACCCGTGGATCGAGCAGCGGATAGAGAAGATCGGCGATGAGGTTGACGACGACGAACACCACGGCTCCAAGCGAGACGATGGCCTGCAGGACGGGCAGGTCCTGCGTGCTGACGGAGCGCTGGACGAGACTGCCGATACCGGTACGGCCGAACACGGTTTCCGTGATCAGCGAGTTGCCCAGAAGCTCGCCCACGGTAAGGGCGATAACGGTCACCACCGGTAGCGAAGCGGGCTTGAGCAGATGTGTAGTGAAAAGTCGTTTCGGCCCGATGCCGCGGCTGCGGGCAACCGCCGCGTAATCCTGTTCCGCTTCATGATCGAGATTGGCGATCAGCACTTCCGCGATCTGCGCGGAAAACGGTATGCCGATGGTGATCGCCGCAAACAGCGTCGCCCAGAAGCTGTCGGGTTCGATGACCCGGAACAGCCTGAGCTGAAACCCGAAAAGGTGGATCAGAAACAGGCCGATGACGAAATTGGGCGTCGACAGGAACAGCGAAGGGAATGCCCGCAGCAGCCCCTGCCCATATCGTTTCGGCACGACCTGTGTGCCATAGGCAACGGCGAATGCGAGGATCAACGCAACCGTGAGCCCGGCGGAGGCCAGAACCAGCGTCGATGGCAGCACCTCGGCGATCAGGGTCGCGACGGGTCGATTGGAGCGCATGGAGATGCCGAGATCGCCCGTCAGGAATGCCGACAGGGAGTGCCAGAGCTGCACGATGATCGGCCTGTCCAGCCCCTGTGCAGCAATGATTTCGGCGATTTCCTGCTCGGTGAAACCGTTCTGCGGGTTGCGCAGAACGCTGGTGATCGGGTCGCCAGGCAGGACGCTGACGACCACGAAGGTGAAGACATAGGCCAGAAGGATGACGACGATCGCCTGGCCGAGCCGCTTTGCGGCGTAGGTTAGGTAGGCATTGCTCATGCCGTCACCTCCTTGACGTTACTTGGTGGGCGCTGGCCTCATTCGGCAATGAACGCTGTGTAGTAGCTGGCGTAAGCGACGCCGTTATAGACTTCGCCCTTCAGCTTCGGCGATTGCACGTAAATGCGCTGGACGATTTGGGTGCGTGGTATGAAATAGCCCTGTTCCAGCACGTATTTTTGCAGGCCGTCCAGAAGAGGCTTTCGTTCCTCGACCGAACCCGCGCCGGCGATTTTGTCACGCAGGTCGTTGAGCTTTGCATCACGCTCATCCAGCGCAAACCAGTTCTCGCCATTGTTGGCGTTGGTCAGGATGCTGGCGACCGTGCCGGCATCGATGAAGCTGCGCGTGACTTCATATGCGGGAACTGCGGCGCCGCCGAATTTGACCTTCTCGCCATAGGTCACGACATCATAAGCCCTGATGTTAACCTTCCATCCGAGCCTGCCAAGCTGCTGGGCAATCAGTTCATCGACGGATTTCGAAGTTGCCAGATAGGGATTGGAATGGATCGTCAATTCCAGCGGCTTGCCGTCTTTCACCCGAACGCCGTCCGCGCCCTTGGCCCATCCGGCTTCGTCCAGAAGCTTCTCCGCCCTGTCCGGATTGTAGGCGAGGAGATCGCTATGATCGGTCGCGCCGGGGACGTTGCTCTGGATGAACGACGTCGCAAGCTTCCAGTCCTGCGTATAGACGGTGTCGATGATTTCCTGGCGATTGATGCCTGCCTGGAGTGCCTGACGCACCTTCGCATCATCATAGGGTTGAAGCTTGGTGTTGACCGCCCAGCCGTTGACGAAGCCGAGATAACGCGGCGTCGCGACGGTAAAGCCTTCCTCCTTGAGCGATTTCAGCTCCTGGGGCGAGGCGTTATAGGCGACGTCCGCCTGACCGGACTGAACCGAAGCGACGCGAAGGGATGGTTCCGACACCAGCTTGTAGGTGATGGTATCGAGATAGGCGGGTCCGGTATGGCCGACTGCGGCGGGCCCCCAATTATAGTCCTTGCGCTTGACGAGAGTGACATGGTCACCCTCTTTCCAGGACTCCACCACATAAGGTCCGCTACCGGCGGTCTTGCTGAGGTCTGCCTGCTGGCTGGCAGGCTGGGCGATGCTTTTGGGGGAGACCAGGATGGAACCGTGATAGCCAAGGGTCGGAATGAAACCGAGCGTCGGCTTCTTGAAGAACACCTTGACCGTCGTGGCATCGACCGCTTCCGCGCGATCATAGGTCTTGGGGAAAAGGCCGATCGGGTTGATCCCCTCGTTCTTGCGGCCGGCATACCAGATGTCGAGATTGGCGACGACGGCCTTCGCATCAAGCGGTTCGCCGTCGGAGAAAGTCACGCCGCTTTTGAGGTGCAGGGTGAATTCCGTTGCGGTGTCGTTCTGCTCCCAGCGTTCGGCAAGCCAGGGGCTGACCTTGCCTTCGGCATCGACGTAAAGCAGCTTATCCGTAACATGACCCCAGATGTGGCCCTGGAAACTGGAGATGGCGCTGTTGTTGGGGATCCACGTGTCGCCCAGTGAATCGATCAGAAACGTGATGTCACCGCCATCGCGCGGCGTATCCGCCGCCACTGCGCTTAGAGGTGCCACTGTCGATAAAAACAGCGAGGCCGAGGCCGCCAAGGAGGCTGTGAAAAGCAGCCGGCGACGCGACAGGGAGAATGAGAAAGAACGTTTTGTCATGGTATGATCCTGATAAATTCAAAGTTTTTTTCGTTGCAATTTCTGCATCTCCTGCGGACGGACTACTGCTGCTGCCATCGGTACAACGCACGTCAAACCGTTGCCGCACCGGCTTTTCAGCCGGGCGGGAGAATGCTGGAGTTCATTGATGATCGGGTTGGGCGTCGCGGGGTTAGCGAGCGGCTTCTGGAAGCCTGCTTGGCTGAGGAGCGCGCCCGCTTCTACATATTCCAGTCATGACGCGGTCCCTCGTTGCGGTGTTCATCTTGCCCATAACCTAGCAGTCAGGCGTGAGGGAGAAAGACTGGTTGTTCTTTTTCTATCGATTTAGTGAATTATTTTATCGCCATTTTGCCGACAGTTTGGATTGGTGTTTCAGACGCCCTTAAATTGCCGTCTCGCGCCGGTGATTGAGGATGGCCCGGCGCCGAAGATGCCGTGTCACGCAGGGCAAATGTCATGGCTTCGAAAATCCTGACCGGCGGCAAATCACCGGTAAAAAGCTCAATCTCCACCCTGGCGATCTGGCCGGTCGAACCCTGAGACAGTTTCGAAGTGCCGATGTCGCGGGTCAGGATATTGGGGTTGCCATGGATGCAGATGGCATTGTCGTCAGCGGAATCCTGCGGCTCGAACCATGCGCCGGTGGCAAGCTGCATCACCCCCGGCATGACGTCCTCACTGACGATGGCGCCAGCGAGGCAGCTGCCGCGCGCATTAAAAAGCCTGACGACGTCGCCGTCAGATATTCCGCGGGCCGCGGCATCGGCCGGATGGATGCGGACAGGCTCCCGATCCCTGATCTTGGTCGAACGGCTGAAATCGCCATAGTCCAGCTGGCTGTGCAGACGTTGATATGGCTGATTGCAGACGAGGTACAGGGGATGCAGGCGGGCGTCATCGGGCGTCTCCATTCTTGGGGGATACCAGCGCGGATGACCTTTGCAGTCCTCATAACCGAAACCCTCGACCGTTTCGGAATAGATCTCGATTTTTCCTGAGGGTGTCGGCAGCGGCTTCGTCCCGGGACCCTCAAGGAAAGCGCGCGCCGGGCCACCATCGTCGGGTTTAACCGGAAGAAGCAGTTCCCCCCGCTCCCAGAAGGTTTCAAAATCGGGCGCGTCGTGGCCGCCCGCCGCAAGCGCCTGACGGGTCGTTTCGTACAGGAAGGCGAGCCATTCTCTGCTGTTGCGGTTTTCGGTAAAGGCATCGGACCTGCCAAGTTCCCGCGCAATCCCGGCGAATATCTCATAATCGTCGCGTGCTTCGCCGACAGGGGCGATCAGGCGCTTCATGGCGATCATCAGGGGATCGCGATCGGCGGCGCCGATGTCGTCACGCTCAAGCGTGGTCGTGGCGGGCAGCACGATATCGGCATGTCGCGCGGTCGAGGTCCAGGCCGACTCGTGGACGATGATCGTTGCGGGACGCCGGAAAGCGGCCCGCAACCGGTTGATATCCTGATGATGGTGAAATGGATTGCCACCCGCCCAATAGACAAGCCGGATATCGGGATAGCGGAGTGCGTTTCCATTGTAATGAAACTCGGTGCCGGGATTGAGCAGCATATCGGCGATGCGCGCACAGGGAATATAGTCCGGCACGGGATTTTTGAATTGCTGCAGCGTTGGCAAGGGAACGGCGAGCAGGCTCTTGCCGATATTGCCCAACGCGCCGATGGAATAGGAAAATCCGCCGCCGTCCAGTCCGATCTGGCCGAGCATGGCGGCAAGGACAATGCCCATCCACACCGGCTGTTCGCCATAATCGGCCCGTTGCAGTGAATGGCTGACCGTGATCAGGGTTCTGGAACCGGCCATCTTCCGCGCCAGCTTGCGGATCGTCTCCGGGTCAATGTTGCAGATCGCGGCCGCCCATTCGGGGCTTTTATGCTGGCCGTCCTCCCTGCCAAGAAGATAGTTCTCGAACCGGTCATATCCAGCCGTATAACGCTCCAGAAACGCCCGGTCGTGCAGTCCTTCCGTGACGAGGACATGAGCAAGCCCGAGCATCATCGCCACGTCCGTACCGGGAATAATGGGAAGCCACTCGGCATTCAAATCACCCGGAAAATCGTCTGCCAACGGGCTGATGAATATGAAATGCGCACCGCGAGCGCTCGCGCCGGCCAGTTTCTGCCGTACGGAATGCGTGCTGATCCCTCCACCGTGGACATCGGCGTTCTTGATCGCCATTCCACCGAAGGCGAGCACCAGCTCGCTGCTGCGTTCGATCGCGTCCCAGGTCACGCTCTTGCGGTCGAAGCTGTCATACGGTCCAAGCACATGGGGGATTATGACCATGGCAGCGCCGGAACTATACGTGTTGACGGACCGGACATATCCGCCAAGGACGTTCAAAAAGCGGTGAATCTGGCTTTGTGCGTGATGAAACCGGCCGGCACTCGACCAGCCATAGGAGCCGCCGAACACCGCGCTCGGGCCATGACCGTCATAGACCCTTTTCAGCTCATCCGCGACCAGCTTCGTCGCTTCGGCCCAGCTGACCTCGACGTAATCGTCAGCGCCGCGTCGCTGCGCGTGGCCGGTCTCGCGTTCAAGCCAGCCCCGCCGGACGGCAGGCCGTTTGATGCGAACGGGGCTGTCGGCAATCGCTGGAAGATTGCCCAGAAGCGGTGATGGATGCGGGTCACCGGGGTGGGGCTCTATCTCCAGTCGCCCATTTGCAAAGCGTCCGGAGAATGCACCCCAGTGGGAACTGTGAGTCTTGAAGGAATTCATCGCATGGCCTCACGATCATGGATTGCAACGTGGCAATTCTATTTCGGCAGGATTTTCCCCGGATTCATGATTCCGGCAGGGTCGACCGCATGTTTGATGAGCGCCATCAGATCAACCGCGTCGCCATGTTCCTCGCGCAGATAAGCGATTTTCCCGGTGCCGACGCCGTGTTCGCCGGTCGAGGTGCCGCCGACGGAGAGGGCATATTGCACCATCTTCTTGTTGATGGCCGCCACTTCGCCGAGCTCTTCCGCATTGTCGGGATCGACCGCAAAGACAACATGATAATTGCCGTCGCCGACATGGCCGAGGATAGCCGCAGGCACGCTGCAATCCTTCAGAAGTTCGCGGGTCTTCAATATGCAATTGCTGAGCTGGGAGACCGGGACACAGACATCCGATGACCAGCCTTTGGCGTTTGGCCTCTGCGACACGACGGCATAAAACGCATTATGCCTCGCTTTCCAGAGACGATTGCGTTCTTCGGGTGCATTGGCCCACTCGAAATCCTTGCCGCCATGCTCCTCCACGATGGCGGATACCATGTCGACCTGTTCCTGAACGCCGGCGGGTGAGCCATGAAACTCGAAAGCCAGCGTGTCCTCGATCTTCAGGTCCAGCCCGGAATAGGCGTTGACGGCCCTGATCAGGCCACGGTCCATAAGCTCCATGCGGGCGACCGGGATGCCCAGCTGCACGACCTGAATGGCTGATGCGACCGCCTGTTCGACGCTCTCGAAAGAGCAGAGCGCCGCCGAGATGGTTTCCGGTATTCCGTAGAGACGAAGCGTTATTTCGGTGATGATCCCCAGCGTTCCTTCCGAGCCTACAAATAACCGCGTCAGATCATATCCGGCGGAAGATTTTCTGGCGCGACCGCCGGTTCTGATGATCTGACCGGTCGGCAGCACCACGGTCAGCCCGAGCACGTTTTCCCGCATCGTTCCGTAGCGGACGGCATTGGTGCCCGAAGCGCGGGTTGCGGCCATGCCGCCAATCGAGGCGTTTGCGCCAGGGTCGATGGGAAAGAATAATCCCATGTCTCGCAGATATGTGTTCAACTGCTCCCGCGTGACGCCGGCCTCAACCGTGCAATCCAGATCCTCACTGCTGATACGGGTTATCGTCGACATGCGCGAAAGGTCGATCGAGACCCCGCCATTGACAGCCGTCAAATGCCCCTCGAGCGAAGTGCCGGCGCCGAATGCGATGACGGGCACCCCTTCCGCTGCGCATAGCCGCACGATCTCGGATACTTCGGAGGTGGTTTCAGCGAAAGCGACCGCGTCGGGAAACACGGCAGCATGATGCGCTTCGCCGCGCCCATGCTGCTCGCGCAGTGTCAGAGACGTTGAAAGACGCTCCCCGAGGAGGTCCCCCAGGGATTGGATGAGAGAAGAGGACAGGTCAGGCATAAGAAGATTCCGTGGGAGCCTGGCAGCGGAATGCTACGACAGACTTGCAAACATCGAGGGCGAAGCGCGCGCCCGGCGGAACGCCAGACTGTCTCCGCCATCTGGCGGTGATATCAGGCGGCGAGTTTTTCGCCCCTGAGATGACGCTCGAGGAATGGAAGGCTGTCCTGCCCCCAGTAGAGTTCATCCTGATAGCGATAGGTCGGCACGCCGAACACGCCGGCTTCCCTGGCGGCTTCGAAGCTGGCCTTTTGCAATGCTGCAACCGCATCACTCTGGCCGTGTTTGTCGAGCGCTGCAGCATCAAAGCCTGCGGCTGTCGCAATCGCCCGGCGGACATCTGCGTTGCCGATGTCTTCACCACGAACCCAGAAGGCCTCCTGAAGCGCAGCTGCCAGCTTGAGCCAGTCATCGCCCGTTTCGATCGCCGCCGCGACCATCAGACCGGCGGGTGCGGGATCCGAGAGAGCGGCGCGATTGTCGAAATTGAGCACTTTTCCGCGCAATGCCGCCCAGCGCTTCAGATCCCTGATCCAGTAGGCGCGTCTGGCCTCCGGGCGGTTTCGTGAATAAATGCCGCCGTTCTCCTCGATCAGCGGAATGACATGAGGGCGGATCGTGGCACCCTGTTCTTTCGCCAGCACAGCAAACGGTTCAAGACCGATGAAGGCCCAGGGGGAGCCGATGCTGAAAAAATAATCGATCGTCTTTGTCATTGTCTGCTGCTTTCAGTTGGGTTGATTGGTGGAGGCGGCGGCCGTGTCGAAGACGGAGAGAGCACAGTCTCGCGCAATCAGCACTGCTTTGGGATCGCGTCTGACGGCGACGGTTGCCAGTGCCCCTTCGTAGAGAAGCGACAGATGGGCAGAGGCAATCTCCACCGTGCTGCCGGCTCTTGCCAGGACAGCGGCAAACACGTCCCTGACCTTCGCCTTATGGGCACGCGCAACGACCACGACGCGCTCGGACTCGCCATGTTCCGCAACCGCAAGAGCGAAGGCGCAGCCGCGAAAATCCGGGCTATCGGCCTTTTCGTGGAGCTGCTCGAAGATCAACCGGATCTGCTCTTTCGGAGCCATGTCTGCATCCAGCACTTTCTGGAGCGAATGGATTACCCGCTCGTGACGCGCCTCAAGATAGGCTGCAACGAGATGATCCTTCGACGGGAAATGCCGATAGAGCGTCGCCTTCGCAACATTCGCCTCTTCGATGATACGATCTATGCCGACGGCCCGGATGCCCTCGCGATAGAAGAGTGTGCCAGCGGCGGTGAGGATATGGTCTGATATGGCTTCTCGCATTATCGTTTCACACTGTCGTTTCAAAAGTCGCCCTGATACGGATTGCCGGTCATGAAGTGACGGCAGGACTGGCATGCGCCGCCCGGTCCGGGGCGGCGATGAGAGACGTGATCGCATCGAGCGGCAGCGGCTTTGAAAACCCGCCCTGATGTGCCAGCTTTCCGGCAAGCGTTTGCACGGCTTCGTTACAGGGCGTCGGAACGCCGTGAATCCGGCCCAGCAGAACGATTTCGCCATTGAGGAAATCCACTTCGCTCGAGGCTCCGCGCCTGAAGCTCTGCCAGGTCGATTGCTGGCCCGGATGAATCCCGCTGTTCGGCGCAACCCGCCAGTTCGAGATGTCGAGGCTTCGCTCGGAGGGCGAGGCAAGGGTGTAGCCTGCCGCTTCCAGCACATGTCGCGCCTCATCCACCAAAGCCGCGCTGATCCTGTCGTTCAGATCGGCCGGACCGTCGAACAGTTCCAGAGCATTGCGAACGTTGTGAAGGAGCTTTGCTGCTTTCCATCGGCGGATATCGTCGCTTGGCTCGGCAAGATATCCCGCCCTGTTCAGGTCTGCCGTGACCTGTGCGGTCACGTCATCCTGTCCGAGCGGAAAGCGCCCGACTGTCACGATGCCTAATTGCGGCTCGCCGCCAACCACCACCTTGCCGGTTTCGGTGAACCGCGCCGGGGTCAGAATGCTTGCGCCATAGACCCTGGAAAATGTTCTCAGGGCATTTGCTTCGGTCGCCAGTCCATTTTGAAAAGTTACGATCGGAAGATTTGCCGCCGCCGGTGTCGTTGTGTTCGAGATGCTTTGCCAGGACCAGAAGGCGAGCGCGCTGACGGCATCCTGCGCTTTCACGGTGAGCAGGAGGACATCATCCGGCGTCAATTCCGGAATATCTGTCAGGTCGAAAACCCTCAAATCGATCTGCCGCGTCTCCGAGGGGCGCTGAAAGGTGAGGCCATGCTGCCTGATATGGCTGATCTGGGCGCCCCGTCCGAAAAGCGCATAGTCAATGCCGGAGAGTGCGAACTGCGCTGCAAGGCTCGCGCCCACCGCACCGGCGCCGATAATAACGTAACGTGGCATCTGTCGTTTCTCGTCTTGTCTTTTTCGCGCTCCGGATTTCCCGGAGAGCTTGGCTGCTGATAGGTTCGGCGCTCTGTGCGGATAGCAATTGAGGATCGCGGTAACACACGGTTCAAAAGCACTCTGGGACAGATCGTAAAGCCTGCGAGCAGTTTGAAGGAAGACCGGTCATTCTATATCTACTAATTTTGTAGAAAATCAGTTCCCGAAATCGGCGATTTCGGGAGAGATTGCGCTGCCCCTGGCAGGCGGTCCGTTATCGCCGAGTCAGGCGCGCGTCTGCGTTCGATGCGGGCAGCTGCAACACAGTTTATTTGATGCCGAAACCGAGACGGCGCAATGTCTGGCTCAGTTCCGCGCGGCCTTTGAGCGCGGCGGCGTTCTCGACACGCTGGGAAATGGGTGCTGTCCAGCCGTTTTGCGGCAGGCCCTGTTTTTCCTGAAACGTCTTCAAGACCGCGTCATAGGAATCAAGATCATCCCGTGCGGCCTCCGAATAGGTTTCATGAAACAAGATGGATGACTGGGGCAGGCGCGGTTTGACGTCGGTTTTCACGGCCGGGTCTGGATAACCCACGGTGAGGCCAAAGACGGCAATCGTCTCGGGAGGCAGGTTCAGTTCGCGGGATACGTCTTCCGGCCTGTTGCGAATGCCGCCAACGTAGCAGGAGCCGAGACCGAGTGAATCGATTGCGGCAACCGCGTTCTGCGCGGCCAGCGCCGCATCGATGGCGCCGATCAGGAAGCTTTCCAGATAATCCAGCCCTTCTCCGCTGTTGCCGTGGTTGGAAGCGACCGTTCGCAACCGCTTCAGGTCGATAAGCCAGATGAGGAAAACAGGTGCATCCTTTATATGGGCGTTGCCGCCCGTGAAGCCCGCCAGACGTGCCTTGCGCTCCTTGTCCTGCACCGCCACCACGCTCCACGCCTGAAGATTGGAGGATGTGGGGGCAGATTGTGCGGCTGCGACCAGAAGTTCCAGGCTGCCCTCCGGCAGAGCTTTCGGCAGATAGGCGCGGGCGGTGCGATGGTTCAGCAAGGCGTCGATCGTGTCATTCCAGAAAGGCGGAGAAAAATCGGCCTGCGTTCCGTAGCGGGCCTCAACACGCTGCTGTGGGATTTCCAGTTTGGTGATCGGACTGGAGAGGGTCATCGTGTGTAGCTCCGTAATGTTGGGAGGTGAGGGCAGGTCCGGATGAAGGTCGGAAAGGTTGAAATGCCTTCCACTTGATATGCTTTGCCGGTCCCTGTGCCGAGCAATGTCTTACTCATTGGCGATTTTTCAGGGAAACAACATTCCCATAAGGCGTCCGAGAGTCATGTTGTCGAGATTTCCTTTTATCTCGCCATGTTGCGAAGAAACGCAACGGCGGTCCAAGGCAGCGCAATTATTCAGCACAAATTTTGGTGTCTGGCTGCATACGTATTGGAATAAAATTCTGCAAGAAATGTTTTCTTTGATGGTTGAGAAGAATTTTCTTCTTAAGAACGCGCCGCTTTGCCCCGATGCTTTCACTATCGAAACGACGTTTTCAAACGGGGATTTTCATGACAATAGGACGCCGCCAGTTCAACAAAATGCTTCTTCTGGCAACGGCAGGAACGGCCCTGCCGGGTTCGCTATTCGCCGCAAGTGGCGATGCGAGCCGGCCCATCTCCGGCGGCACGCTCAAGTTGCTCTATCGTGTCGATCCCGGCAACGCACTTTTCGCCATCAACACATCGTCAGGCACGGGGCAGGCGATCGGCCCGAAGATCGTTGAAGGTCTTCTAACATTCGATTTCGACCTCAATCCGCGGCCCTTGCTGGCAACGGAATGGTCCGTTTCGGATGATCACCTGCGCTATACGTTCAAACTCCGGCCGAATGTGAAATGGCATGACGGTGAGGATTTCACCTCGGAAGACGTTGCCTTTTCGATTTTCCGTCTGAAGGAAGCCCATCCGCGCGGCCGCATTACCTACCAGAACGTCGAGGCGGTGGAGACGCCGGATTCCCTGACCGCCATTATCGTGCTGTCCAAACCGGCGCCGTTTCTGATTGCCGCGCAATCGAGTTCGGAATCGCCGATCGTGCCGAAGCATATTTTCGAAAAGCTGAAACCGGCCGATGGCCAGACATTGCAGACCGCGATTGGCACCGGTCCTTTCAGGCTGACGGAGTGGACGCCGGGCAGCCATCTGATCTTCGATAGAAACCCCGACTATTGGGATGCCGGCAAACCTTATCTCGATCGCATCATTCTGCGCATCATCACCGACCCGGCCGCGCGGGCGGTGGCGCTGGAGACGGGGGAAGTCGATATTGGCGACAACCCGGTGCCGCTCGCAGACCTTGAGCGATTGAAGCAGAACCCCGATCTCGTCCTGGACACGAACACCTATGCTTATGCGGGGCCGCAGCAGCAGCTGTTCTTCAACTACGATAATGAAATCTTCCGCAAGAAAGATGTCCGCCTGGCCATTGCGAAGGCGATCAACCTCGATGAAATCGTCAATGTGGCGCTCTTCGGTTATGCGCAGATATCGCCGAGCCCCGTCAGCACCGCCCTGCCGAACTGGTATGACGCATCCGTCAAGGCTCATGCCTATGATCCCAGGGAAGCGGAAAAATTGCTCGATGCGGCGGGATATCCCCGCAAGGAAGACGGCAAACGTTTTCCCGTGCGGTTGACCTACAATTCCTATCTGACGCCCGGCTTTGCCGACGTCCTTCGCAGCCAGCTTGAAAAGATCGGCATTGCCGTCGAAATCCGCAAATACGACCTGCCGACCTATCTGAAGACGGTCTACACGGACCGCGCCTTTGATCTGGTTGTGGAATCCCTTTCCAACACGTTCGATCCGTCGCTCGGCATCCAGCGGGCCTATTGGAGCAAGAATTTCAAGATCGGACTGCCCTTTTCCAACGCGGCCAACTACGCCAATCCGGAGGCGGATGCGCTTCTGGAGGCGGCGGCCATCGAGCCCGATGCGAAGAAGCGCTGGGTGACCTGGAGCAGGTTCCAGCATCTCATTCATGATGACGTCGCCTCTGTCGATCTTGTGGCGGCGGGAAGTCAGATCGTGGCGCACAGGCGGGTCAGGAACTACGTCACCGGCGCGCAGGGGCTGAACTGGAGTTTCGGCGATCTATGGCTCGATCCGACCGCTTGAAACCCGATGTGAAAACCAGAATTTGTCAGGAGGATATGCAATGTCCGTACATGCTGTAACCAAAGACCGCCTCATCGAGTGGCTGACAGATGGCAAGGAACTTGCCGTTCTCGACATTCGCCCCGCAGAAGAGGTGGGGTATGCTTCCCCATTGTTTGCGACCAACCTTCCGGCTGAAAGGCTGGATGCGGAAATCGACCGTTTCATTCCGCGCCCTGTCGTGCGGACCGTTCTGGTGGATGATGGCAAGGGAAGCGCAGAGCAGGCGGCGGAACGGCTTGCCGCCAGGGGCTGGAGCGATATTCACTTTCTGCGCGGCGGAATTCCGGCATGGATCGAGGGCGGCCTTGACGCCCTGCCGACATTCGATATTCCCGGCGTTCCTTTCGTCCAGAAGGTGAGAAGCGAAAAGAACACGCCAGTGGTTTTCGCCCGTGAACTGAAGGCGTGGCAGGAAGCCGGCGAGGATGTTGTCGTCATCGACACCCGCACAATAGCGGAATATGAAAAGGCGCATGTGCCGGGCGCCATCGGCGTACCCGGTGCCGAACTTCTGTTGCGTTTTTCCGACCTCGTGCCGTCACCCGACACAAGGGTTGTCGTTTCCTGCGCGGGCCTTCCCCGCGCAATCCTCGGGGCGCAGACATTGATCGACGCCGGTGTTGAAAACGATGTCAGCTATTTGCACGATGGCACGCGCGGCTGGACGGATGACGGGTTTGAGCTGGAAACGGGGCGTTCGCAAACATATCCGCCCGCCAGCGATGATGCGAAAAATATCGCGAAGGCGCGTCTGGAGACCTTCTCCCGGCAAGACGACCTGCAGTTCATCGATCGAGCCACGGCCGAGACATGGCTGCGGGACACGGCGCGAACGACCTATTTTCTCGATGTGAGAACACCGGAAGAATTCACAGCCTCCCACCTTAAAGGTTCGATTTCCTCGGAAGGCGGCCAGCTTCTCGGCGTTGCCTATCGCACCATTGCCGTGCGCGGAGCACGGGTCATTCTGGTGGATGATCTGCTGGGCGCCCGCGCGCGTGTTGTTGCCCATTGGCTGAAACGCCGGGGCTTTGAAATCTCCCTTCATCTGCACGACTTCGAACAGGGTGTCGAGGCGGCAGCCGCATAGGTTTCCCAGACGGTAGATGTCACTCGATTGCTGCCGCGCCTCTCCCGTTTCATGAGGAGCCGATTTGAGCCTTCGGCAGGCGCGGCGATGAGATTGCCAGGGGCAGCGCTGTCACAACGACAGGCATGATCAGTGCGGACCATGCCGCCCCATAGCCGAAATGATCGACCAGAAGACCGAATATGTAGGGGCCGATTGCCATGACCCCCAAACAGATGGTGGAAGCGAAGGCAATTGTCGATGCTATCGAACCTTTCGGCGCACTTTCGGCGATTTGCAGAAGGTAAAGCGGAAACCACCCGATCCCGAATATTCCGAGCACGGCGAGCACGAAGAGGACAATGGTTGGCGCAGTGCCGATGGGGAGAGCCGCGAGGATTGCGGCAGCGCCTGCGGCAATGACGGATACCAGGCCGAACGATTGGGTGCGCAGTCCGGGCCGGAAGCGGTCGCTGAGCCATGGCAGCAGAATCCGGCCGGGAATGCCGGCAAGCTGTGTTGCGGCAAACATGGACGATGCGGCAAAGAGGCCAAGCCCCAGCCCATCCGCCATGAAGCCGATGATGTGTGCGGTGAGGGTGAATTGAAATGCCGACATGGCGATACCAAGCCGCAATACGGGCCAGAAGCTCGAATTCCGCCCGACCTCGTGGATAAGTTTTCCCAGGGAAAGCGGGCGCTCGGTTTTAGCGGCGACATCGCCTCCTTCGCGATAGAGGCCCCAGAAGAGTACGGCGCCCAGGACGGAAACACCGGCGCAGAGCCATGCCGCCGCGTGCCAGCCGTAACGGACCGCCATGAATGGCAGGAGGGCGGCTGCGATCATGGTTCCGAAAGGAACCGCGGCCTGCCGAAACCCTGTCGCTATGCCACGTTTGGCGGGGGGGAACCAGCGCATGATCGCCCGCGTGCCGCCCGGTTGGACCGCAGCATAGGTGCCGCCGAGAAATGCGATGCACAAAAGCAGCGCGGGCAGGCTGTTTGCGAATGCCGCCGCGCAAGCCATCGCGAGCGCCATGCCGAGCATGGCAATGCCGACGATGCGGCGCTCGCCGTGAATGTCGATGGCGCGGCCGAGCGTGAACATCGTCACGATCTGAACACCGTTCATGACGGTCACGGCCAGTGATGCGGATGCAAGGGAAATACCGAATGCTTCCCGCCAGAAGGGCACGAGAATGTAAATTCCCTGCGATACGAACGAGCCCGCGGTTTGCGTCGCGACTGCCACGGCAAGGACTGCCCAGATCCGGCTGTCGGTGGCGGGTGCGGGCGAGGAAATCTGTGACGACACGAAAAGCTCCTATCATGGGTTTTCGTGCAATAGCGCTCGCGACTATCAGATAGAATTAGGGGCTTGCACATTTCAGCGATAACAGCTTGTTATGCGAAACATGCGCTCATTGGATCCCGAGGCCGTCGAGGCTTTTCTTCTTGTTGCCGAACTGCAGTCGTTCACACGGGTTGCAGGGGTGATGAACACATCACAGGCCGCTATATCCCTGCGCCTGCGCCGGCTTGAGGACATGCTGGGGCATCGCCTCGTCGAACGGACGCCGCGCCGCGTGCGTTTGACGGCCGCCGGCGAACGCTTTCTGGAGCCCGCGCGTGCTTATGTCGCGGCCGGCCGCCGTGCGCTTGATGTGTTTGGGCAGGAGCCGACCCGTCTGGCGATCGGTTTCACGCATCATTTGATCGGGGCCGACCTGCCTCGGATACTCCGCGTGATCAGCGAGCGCGAGACGAGCGTTACGCTTCATCTGCGCACGGCCGGCACCCGGACCCTGCTTGAACTCTACGATGCCGGCGAGCTCGACGCGATCGTCGTGTTGCGGCATGATGATATCCGCCGGGATGGCGAGCTGCTGTTTCAGGAAAGCTTCGGCTGGTATTGCAGCGCAGATTTTGATCTGCCTTCGAACGCACCGGTGCCGCTGGTGCTGCAACCCGAACCCTGCAATTTGCGGGCCATGGCCCTTCGGGCGCTGGAGGCGGCGGACATCACATGGCGGGAGGTATTCGTTGGAACTGGGGCAACAGCGGTAGGGGCGGCTGCCGAAGCCGGGATCGGCGTCGCACTGCTGGCGCGAAGTGTTGCGCCTGCCGGTCTGCGGGAGGTGAGGGACGGCCTGCTCCCACAGCTCTCAAAGCTGGATGTGGTAATGATTTCCGCGGTCACGGGCGATCACGCGAACGCCGTGCTGCGACGGATCACACGGGCATTTCAGTCGCCTCGAACCTGAAATTCCCATTGTCGAATTTCGGAAGAGGCGACCGTAAGGCGGCCTGAGATCACAGCGCCTGTATCCAATCGTGACCCGGGTGGAGGCGGGTGAGGCAGTCTTTGAGCCATTGTCGTTCCGAGAGCGGTAATCTTGGTTGGGCTCTCGCGAAGTCCTTCTCGTCCTTGGTGCGTCTGTGCTTCGCCTTGAACAGAAGCACGGCGGAGGGATTAAGGTGAGGAATGCCGTCAGCGCTCAGCGACACCATTTCGATACGGGGCCGCGTCATTTCCGGATTTCTCTTGTAAACCCAGGTGTCATTCGTTCCCGGCTCGATCATCATATCGGCGCGCCAGCATCCGGCAGCGCGATCGAAGCACCAGATCTGGAAAATCTCGGGAGCCGGATCCCGATCCGCCGGCAGCGGCTCGATAACGCCATCGTTGACGGTGTAGAACGCCATGTAACCCAGCTGCTGGCGAAAGATGCCCAAATCTTCACGCAGCACCGTGAACTCAAGATCATCATGCTCGCGTGTCTTGCTGCCCAGCCACAGGTCGAGAGCCCAACCGCCAACAACGCACCATGGTTTCGATACACCGTCCAGTCGCCGGGACAATTCGGCAGGGCTCCAAGCGTTCCATGCATCCTCGTCCGGGTGATCATTCATAATATACGGTCACTTTCATTCAATTCTCGTGCTGTTGCTTTTTTCCTGATGGCGTCAAGCTCCGCGTTTCAGCAGTCCGGCCAGAAGCTTCAGCGCTTCCGTGAGATCGTCGAAGGACGGGCCGCCGAGGCAAAGGCGAATGCCGCTCGCCTGATCATCGGGATTAACAAGCATGGCTTCCGGAGGGGTCAACTTGATGCGCATTGCCGCAGCGGCGAATGCGAAGCGATTGGCGGCGTCGTGTTCCATTGGCAGCCAGACGTTGTATGCATCGGGATGCGCGCCAAGCTGGTTCGTGCCGAGCAGGGAAACGGCCAGGCTGGAGCGCCGTTGGGCCTCGTGGCGCAAATCCCGCTGGATTGAAGAGATGATGCCGGAGGTCAGCCAGTCCTCAACCACCGCGCAGGAGAGCGCGGATGGGGCCATCGGCATGTCCTGCAGAAGGTCTTCGGCGGTTTCGTGCAGACTGGCTGGTAAAGCAAGGACGCCGATCTGCAAGCCGGGGCCAAGGGACTTGGAGAGCCCGTTCACATGAAACGAGATTTCAGGAGCCAATGACGTCAGCGGCGGCAAGGCTTCCGCGGATGCCGCATAAACACCGTCCTCGATGATCCATACGCCCGCCCGGCGGCAAATATCCGCAATGACCTGCCGCCGCGCCGCCCCCATGGTAACGGTTGTCGGATTATGCAGGGTCGGCGTCAGATAGATTGCTGTGCAGTCACTCGATGGGGTGCCATCCAGCGCCGCGGCCAACGCTTCCGGCACCATGCCTTCGGCATCGATTTCGACGCCCTGCATCCGGTAACCTTTCCGCCGGGCCAGCGCGATGGCGCCGGGATAGGTGATCCGTTCGGTCAGGAGCAGGCCCTTGGGGCCGCAGGCGAGATCGAAGGCCAGGGCCAGCGCCTGACGGGCGCCGCTCGTCAGCACCAGATGGGACGGATCGATGGTGAGACCCTGCGTTTCGAGCCAGCGGGCGAGAAGGCGGCGGTGTTCCAGATGCCCCGCGGGCGGGGCATAAAGATTGATATGATCCGCATCGATCCTGCGCGCGATCCCCGTCAGCGTCTTTGCGAGAATGCGGGCGTTGAGCGTGGCCGGGGGTGCGTTGGACGAGAGATCAATCTGCCGGTCGTTATGCGCCTCCTGGATCGCCACGAATGTTCCCCGGCCCTTGACGCTGCGTGTCAGCCCGCGCCGTTCCAGAACGGAATAGGCTTTTGTCACCGTGCCAAGGCCCACTCCCAGTTTCCACGCGAGATCGCGATGGGCTGGCAGGCGGTCACCGCCCGCCAGCCGCCCCTCGATGATGTCGTCGGCGAGGGCAAGCACCAGCCGTTCTGCGGCATTCGCCTCAATGTCTGCAAGACGGGGAGTCCAGGGGGATTGCAGCAGCACGTTCATACCTTCGATAAAAGTGTCACGTTACACTATTTCAATAAACAGCAAGTGTAACATAGGCTATGACGAGGCTGATTAATATCCACACTTTACGGCGGCCGGCCTGCCATCCTGCCGGCGCGCTTAGAGGATCAAATGTTCAGCCATGTAACCGTCGGAACGCGTGATCTTGAGCGGGCGGAACGCTTTTATGACGCCGTGCTTGCCCCGCTCGGTCTGACGCGGCGAACCGTGAGCCCCGATGGCGGGCCTGCGGCGCTTTGCTGGGTGAGGGCGCAATCCCCGTTGCCCCGTTTTTATGTCTATCAGCCCTTCAATGGCGAACCGGCAACGGTTGGCAATGGCGGCATGGTTGCCTTTCTGGCGCCGTCGACAGAGGCGGTGGGTGTGGCCCATGCCAGCGGCCTTGCGCATGGCGGCACGGACGAAGGAGGCCCGGGGCCGCGTCCGCATTATGGAGAGGGCTATTTCGGCGCCTATCTGCGTGATCCTGACGGCAACAAGGTTCACATCGTGCATCGCGGAGACCTCCAGCAATAGTGCTTGGGGAAACCTGTCCTGTTTCCGGAGAAAGTCAGAATGATCGCCAGCCAGATCGCCCTCGTTTACGGCACCTATATCGTCGCCACCGCCAGCCCGGGCCCGAGCAACATGGCGATCATGGGAACGGCGATGCGTGACGGCCGTCTGCCCGCCCTTGCTTTGACGGCTGGCGTCATCACCGGCTCGCTGTTCTGGGCGATCCTGGCGGCGACGGGCATGTCGGCCGCGCTGGCCGCCTATGCCCAGGCGCTTTTCGTCATCAAGATATTCGGCGGCGTTTACCTGCTGTATCTGGCTTTTCGAGCGGGCAGGTCGGCCCTGAAGCCGGTCTCCGACTTTGTGAGTGTGGATACCGGGCGCGCGACGCCGCGCTATCGGGCGCTCTACCGGCAGGGTCTTCTCATGCATATCGGAAACCCGAAGGCCATCATGGCCTGGATAGCGATCATGTCGCTGGGGTTTCGCGAGGACGCGCCTGCGGGCATGTTGCCGGCGATCATTGGCGGCTGCGCCATTCTCGGCGTTATCGTGTTCGGCAGCTATGCACTTCTCTTTTCCACCGCCTCGATGATTGCGCTCTATACCAGATTGCGGCGCTGGATCGAATCCGTGCTTTCCGTGGTATTTGCCGCCGCCGGGCTGAAACTGCTTCTCTGGCAGAACTGACAGCCCCACCATCCGCGTTGCCGATTAATCCCAACTGAAAGAGCCATGTCATGAGTTTTGCTATCCATATGATCGATGTATTCGGCTCCGGGCCGCTTTCCGGCAATCCGCTGGCGGTCGTCATCGGTGCTGATGCCTTATCGACGGATGAAATGCAGCTGATGACGCGATGGTTCAACCTTTCCGAAACCACCTTCCTGCTGCGGCCCACCAATCCGCAGGCTGATTACCGGGTCAGGATATTCTCGCTGGACAGGGAGTTGCCCTTTGCCGGGCATCCGACACTGGGCAGCTGCCATGCCTGGCTCTCCGCCAATGGCATGCCCGGGAACGAAACGGCGATTGTTCAGGAATGCGGCGCCGGGCTGGTCACGATCCGGCGCTCGCATGGACGGCTTTCTTTTGCCGCTCCGCCGCTTATCCGTTCCGGCGCGCCGACGCCCGCCGAGCTGGAGGATGCGCGGCAGTTTTTGGGGATCGAGGCTTGCGACGTCATCGATGCGGCATGGATCGACAATGGTCCCGGCTGGCTCGGGATCAGGATGGCGTCCGCCGAAAAGGTGCTTGGCATCACCCCGGCCCGCAGCTGGACCCATCACATCGATATCGGCGTGGTTGGCCCTCATGCGAAAGGCGGCGAGACCGCCTTTGAGGTTCGCGCTTTCTTCAGCGATCATCTGGGCGCCATCGTTGAAGACCCCGTCACCGGAAGCCTCAACGCCTCATTGGCGCAATGGCTGTTCGCAACGGGCGTGGTTGGCGAAGACTATGTCGCGGCGCAGGGAACACGCCTTGGCCGCCATGGCCGTATCTACCTTACCCGCGATGATGCCGGCCAGATATGGGTCGGCGGCGAAACGCGCACGCATGTCGAAGGCCGTTTACTCGGCCTTTGAAAGACAGATGAAAACGAGGTGACTTTGATGAATAGCAGTGTTTACCGCCCTATTTCCGAACGCGTATTGGCCGATGATTGGGGGCGGCTGACGAAGTATGAATATGAACTCCAGCTGAGGGACGGAAGCTGGCAACGGCAGACCCGGGAGGCATATGACCGCGGCAACGGGGCGACATGCCTGTTGTACAATCCGGCCAGCGATAATGTCCTGCTGACCCGTCAGTTCCGGTTGCCGGTTCTCCTGAATGGCGGCCTGGAATCGCTGATCGAGACACCGGCGGGGTTGCTGGAAGGCGCAGACCCGGCGACGCGAATGCGTGCGGAGTTGATCGAGGAAACCGGTTATGAGGTTTCCGAACTTACGCATCTGTTCGATATCTATATGAGCCCCGGATCGGTCACGGAATATCTCGCCTTTTTCTATGGCGCATATGCCGAGAAACATAAGGTTGGGGCAGGCGGCGGTTCAGCGGACGAGGGCGAAGACATCGATGTGCTGGAAATCGCCTTGCCCGAGGCTATGCGCATGATCACCCGCGGCGATATTCGCGATGCCAAGACGATCATTCTGCTCCAGCATCTCGCTATCCGACTTTTGCAGGAAAAGGCCACGGCACGCTGATCCTCGCCTCCGGATTTATCGATCCGGGACAGGTGCCGATCATCCTCTCATGGTTTGCCGGCAACAATGCTTCCGATCCGGCGCGACAGCGCCGGATCAACCCGATCATCGTTTTTGAAGTTCAAAAATACGAAGGAGTTTCAGCATGGATATTGCGCCGCTCAGCCCCGTTCACGCATCCACCGCATCGGCAACAGGCACCCTGAAAATGCTGGTACGCTACAAAGCCTGGGCGAACGGGTTGTCCTTCAGAAGCGTGATGGACCTGCCGGAAGGTGAAGCCCTTCGGCAGAGGCCGACGCGGTTCGGAAACATGGTGCATACGCTGAACCACGTTTATGTGGTGGATGATATTTTCAGGCATCATCTACAAGGAAAGAAACACAGCTACACCGCCCGCAACACCGACCATACGCCCGCAATTGGCGAATTATGGGAAGCCGTTCAGGAAATGGACCGCTGGTATGTCGATATGGTCGACACCTGGTCAGACGGGGATCTCGCGAAAGCCGTTCATTTCGAATTTGTCGGAGGAGGAGAAGGCGTCATGACCCGTGAGCAGATCGTGCTGCATATCGTCAATCATGGCACCTATCACCGCGGCTTTGTCGGCGACATGATGTATCAGGTGCCTTTTACGCCGCCGTCAAACGATCTTCCCGTCTTCATCAGGGATCACTATCGCGGCGCTTACTGAGCGCTTGCGCATCGTTTTATGCCCTTTGCCGTCGGTGCTATCACCGGGTGAAAAGATTGGCGGCCATATAGTCTACAAATGCTCTGACTTTTGGAGAAAGATATCGATTGGTCGGCCAGAGGACGCGGAAGGTTCCTGTGTCGGCCATATAGTCGTCCAGCAGCGATACCAGTTTCCCGTCAGCGACTTCGGACGTCACGGCGAATGACGGCAGGCATGTTATGCCGAATGAACGTTCCGCAAGGTAGATCAGGGGTTCCAGCGTGCTCGCAACGGTGGCGACCGGCAGATCGATCCTGATCTCGCGGCCTTCGCGAACCAGCGGCCACGGTTCAAGCTTTCCGGAATTGGCGAAGCGATGGTGGAGACAGCGGTGCCGGACAAGATCTTCCGGAATGTCTGGACGGCCATGCGCTTCCAGGTAACCGGGTGCCGCCACGATGCTGTGCCTGAAGGTGCCGAGCTTGCGGCTCATCAGCCGCGTGTCCCTGATCTCGCCGGTTCGGATGACGGCGTCGAATCCCTCTTCGATGACGTCAACCAGACGGTCTGTAAAATCAAGGTCGAGGCTGATTTCGGGATATGCCTCCATGAAGGCGGATATCGTCGGCATCAGCAACATGCCTGCCAGCGGAAGGCTGACACGCAGTTGCCCGCGCGGAACGGCCTGCGATCTCGATAATTGCGCCTGCACGGTCTCATATTCCGACTGGATGCGCCGGCAGGTATCGAGGAAGAAACTCCCGTCCTCCGTCAGTGCCATGCTGCGTGTCGAGCGATTGAACAGTCTTACGCCCAGCTCCTCCTCCAGACGTGCAATGGCTTTTCCAACGGCGGATCCGGAGATGCCGAGACGATGCCCGGCGGCCACGAAGCTTCCCGCTTCCGCCACCTGAATAAATATGCCGAGGGTTCCGAGCTTGTCCATGATGTCGTGATTAAGGAATTTTTGTCCGGTATGTCGAGAATAGCAGCTCGTTTATCCGCTATTTTCCTTCCGATATCCAGATGTCGTCGCGGCTGAAATGGCCCGAAGCTTCAAATGGAGATAATTCATGGAAACGAAACCTATCGCAGCTTTTGCGGGCTCGCCCGCTCCCACGACCTTTGTTGTCAACGTCATTCATGCGCATCCGGGAAAGCAGGACGAAGCCTTCGCCATCATTCAGGATGTCGTTCACTATGTTGCCGAACGAAAGGAAGGGTTCCTCTGGAGCAGCCTTGCGAAAAGCACCGACGGAGAGACGGTCGTTAATGTCGAGGCCATTCAGGGAACCGGCAATGTCGACGAGTTCTTTTCCGATCCGCAATTCGTCGAAAAATTCCGGAAACTGGACACCGTCTCCAGAAGCGAGTTCCACACATATACGGTCGGCGATCTGGTCCTGCCAAAGCCCGTGGCCGTGTGACAGACGTACGGCTCTGAAAAATGTGCCGGTCAGGCAGCTGCCGGGGGGCTTCCCCCGGCATTGGAGAGGGACGCCGCCGCCGGGCCGTGATCGAAGCATTCGATCAGCATTTCAGTGAGAACCCGGATTTTTCTGACGGGATGTTGCCCCGGCGGTCTGACGACATATATCCCGGCCGGCGGCGGCGGATGACGTTTCATCACCTGCACAAGCTCGCCTGAGGCCAGATAATTTTTGACGAGATCGTAAGGCAGCACGGCGACCCCCAATCCGGCTGCTGCGGCGACGGCAAGAGCGACCCCGTTATCGGCCTTGAACCGTCCCTGCGGGCGAAGAGTTATCACCTTGTCGCCATCCATCACCTGCCAGGTTTCCGTTCCCTGCATGAGAGCCTGATGGGTCACGAGTTCCTCCGGTGTCTCCGGAGAGCCGTGGACCTCGATATAGTCCGGGCTGGCGACGAAAATGCCGTAGAGGGGGCCGACGCGTCTGGCGACGAGGTTGGAGTCTGGAAGGGTGCCGACCCGGATCGCACAATCGTATCCTTCTGCAATCAGGTCCACGAAACGATCGGTGTAACAGGTCTGTATCTGGAGTTGAGGATGACGGCGCGCCATCTGCGCAATCACCAGCGCGAAATGCGTTGGGCCGAAGGAAAGCGGCGCAGCAATTCGCAGGCGGCCACGGAGCTCACCAGCCGGAAGGATTGTCTCTCTGGCGACGTCGATTTCGGCTGAAATCCTCGCCGCATAGTCGCGGAAGGTTGCGCCTTCCTCCGTCAGGGAAGCACCGCGTGTGGATCGTGCCAGAAGCTGGACACCAAGTTCGGCTTCAAGCCGCACCAGCCGCCGGCTGACCATCGATTTGGAGATACCGAGCCGCAGCGCGGCGGCTGTGACGCCTCCCGCATCCGCAACTTCGACGAATGTCCTGATATCTTCGATATCCATTCAAGCGTTCCCCATTCTGCGACACAGCTTAGCACGGACAAGGACTACCGCATCAGAAACGGGAATGACAAGTTTCGTCCCGCGGCAACGCCCAAGGGGGTGCATGCCTTTTGCGCAAGCGCGCTTCAATAAACCACCAATATAGGATGAACCCATGACCTTTCGTAACGGCCTTGATTCGCTTCTCCGTCCCGAAGACTCGGTCCTCGTTCTGATCGATCACCAGCCCTATCAGTTAGCAAACCTGAACAGCCATGATCCGCAAGCTGTGGTCAACCTCACGACCGCGCTGGCAAAGCTGGCTAAAGCTTTCAATGTTCCGACCGTTCTCACCAGCGTGATCGCGGCGCGCGGTGGCCTTCTCTTCAAGCAGATCACCGACGTGTTCCCCGGCCAGGAGGTCATCGACCGCACCTGGGTGAACACCTGGCAGGACGAGAATGTGGTGAACGTCGTCAAGGCGACCGGCCGCAAGCAACTGATCATCGCGGGCCTTTGGACCGAGGTCTGCGTCGCAATGCCCGTCATCCAGGCGGCCGGCGAAGGCTGGGACGTGACCGTGATCACCGACGCGTCGGGCGGGATTTCGAAGGAGTCTCACGAAGTTGCCATCCAGCGAATGATCGCTGCCGGCGCGAACGTGATGACCGTGATGGCGCTTGCTGGCGAATGGCAGCGCGATTGGGCGCGCACCGAGCATGTCGAGGAACTGACCGAGATTCTCATTCAGCACTTCGGCGGCAGCGGCATCGCTTATCTCTGGGAGCAGCAGCTTCTCAACACGCCGGCGCCGACCACAAAGGGCGGACACTAGAACCGGCAGGGATGGCGGGCGTCTGTCGGCCCGCATCCCGTCCTCTCCGAATATGCGGATTGACCCCTTCTGAATTGAGCAAGGCGTGCGGCCGCGACGGTTCCACTGTTGCCTCGACGCGGAAGGGGCTCTCCATTCGCAGCTGCATGGCACCGCCGGCGCGACCCCAATGAGAAAGGGAGGCGCCGGCGTTGATCCCTTGCTTATCGGCGCGCGCATCGGACATACTGGCTCCTGAACCAAAAAGGCCAAGGGCAAGACGAAGCCAGAGACGCAGAGCTGGATCGCGGAGCCATGCGAGGAGATGGACCCCATGAACACGCGATTCCTCGAAACTTTCCTCTGGGCAGCACGATTGAGCAGCTTTTCGGCGGCTGCGGAACGTTTGCACACGACGCAGGCGTCGGTCTCCAACCGGATTGCCGCGCTGGAGCGTGAGCTCGGTGTCGTGCTGTTCACGCGCGATGTGCGCTGCGTCAACCTGACGCCCGCCGGTCGTCTGGCGCTGCAGCATGCCGAAAAGATCGTCAACCTCACCGGCGAGTTCCGGCAGATCGTCAGTAACCGGGAAGCGTTGAGGGGCACCGTGCGCATCGGTGCCGCCGATACGATCGTCTATGCCTGGCTGCCGCTGCTCATCCGCCGCATGAACGAACAATATCCCGGTGTCAGCCTCGATCTGACCATCGATACCAGCCTGAAACTTTCCCAGCGCATCCAGAACGGCGAGGTGGATGTCGGTTTTATCATGGGGCCGATCATGGCCGCCGATATCTACAACTCACCGCTCTGTACCTTCGAATCCTGCTGGGTCGGCGCTGTCGAGCTGCCGCTGCCGGAAACGGGTGTCACGCTCGAAGATATCGCGCATTTTCCGCTGCTTACCTTCTCGACCGGGTCGCAGCCGCACCAGGCATTGCGCGCGCTTCTCGATTCCCATGGCCTGTCCGACAGCCGCATCTATAATTCCAATTCGCTGTCGATCATGACCCGGCTGGTGGCGACCGCTGTTGGTGTGGGCGCGCTGCCGCGCGTGCTGGTGGACGGCATCATCAAATCGGGCGAAGCGCGTATTCTCGACATCACGCCGCCGGTGCCGCCCCTTACCTTTCACACGGTTTACCAGGAGCGCGGCGACAATGCGCTCGCCCGGGCCATCGCCGACATGGCGACGGAAATCGTTAGTGAAACCACCACGCAATGGATGATCGCTGCGGCTTAAATTTTATGCTGCGGCGCAAAATGATTAATCCATAAGCTTATCTTATGGGTTTCGATAGAGTTTTTCCGTTTGTCAGGAAAACAGTTCCCGTTCTTAATTCTCCTCGCAACATGAGAGGAGAGCAACGTGAAAGTCTCACTTGTTCAAATGAATACCCAGAATGACAAGGCAGAAAATCTTAAGGTTGCTGCCGATTTGATTGAGAAGGCAGTGAAGTCTGATAGTCCAGACCTCGTTGTTCTTCCAGAATACTTTGCTTTTCTTGGGGATAACCCTCAGGAAATGCATGAGAGCGGGGAAGAATTCCCCGGTGGCGAGATTTACACGCTGCTTTCGGGGCTCGCAAAGAAACATGCGATCACGCTGCACGCCGGTTCCATCGTGGAGAAGGAAGGCAACCGCTTCTATAATTCGACACTCGTTTTCGGTCCTGATGGCAAGCAGATTGCCCGGTACCGCAAGATTCACCTGTTCGACGTCGATACGCCGAACGGCATCAGCTATCGCGAATCCGATTCCGTGGCCCGTGGCGAAGAGGTCGTGACCTATAAGGTCGGTGACAAGACGGTTGGTTGCGGCATTTGCTACGATATCCGCTTCCCAGAATTGTTCCGCGCCCTGCGGGACAAGGGCGCAGATGTCATCGTTCTGCCAGCCGCTTTCACGCTGATGACAGGCAAGGACCATTGGGAGGTGCTGGCTCGTGCCCGCGCCGTCGAAACCCAGACTTATTTCCTCGCTGTCGGCCAGATAGGCGCCCACGCGGGTGGCAAGAAGGCCTGCTGGGGTCATTCCATGGTCATCGATCCCTGGGGCCACATCGTCGCCCAGTGCTCTGACACTGTCGGAACAGCGGGGGCTGCCCTCGACTTCGACTATTCGGCCAAGGTGCGCGCCAATGTGCCGGTGGCAAACCACCATGTTCTCTGATCGGAGAAAGACCTGATGTTTATCGTCAACCCCATGCCGGAACAGATCAGCGGCGACATTATCGAGCTTCTTGAGAAGGTCGAAGTCGCAACGATCGGTCATGTGCTTCACTCCGGCTTTGTCGATCCTGAAATCCGGGCCGTTCTTCCGGGCAAGCGCGTGGCGGGCACCGCCGTCACCCTGCGTATCCCGAACGCGGATTCGACCATGCTCCACTACCTGACGCAACTCGTGCGTCCGGGCGATATCGTCCTCATCGACCGTTGCGGTGACACCCGCCACGCCTGCTGGGGCGGTGTCATCACCAACACGATGAAGATGGCTGGCGTCAAAGCCGGCGTCGTTGATGGCCCGGCGACTGACTTCTCCGAGTTCACCAAGGTCGACATGCCCATGTGGTGCCGCGGCCCGTCGCCGATCACCACCAAGATCCTTGGTCTGGAAGGTGCGATCAACATTCCGATCAGCGTCGGCGGCCAGGTGATCAATCCGGGCGATGCGATCCTGTGCGATGAAAGCGGCGTCGTCGCCCTTCATCCGAGCCAGGCGCGTGCCATGGCGGAGCGCGCCATCGGCATGCAGGAAGCTGAACTCGTGCTTCTGGAACGCCTGCGCAACGGCGAGAAGCTGCCTGATATTTCCGGGGCCAATAAATTCGTCCAGGCCAAGCTGAGCGCCTGACACAATCTTACGGGTGGCGGATCCGTTCGCCACTCCCAATAACAATAGAGGAGAACAGGACAATGAAGAAAACGATACTTCTGAGTGGGATTCTCATGCTTGGTGCGGCCGCCCTGCCGGCGCACGCCCAGCAGACCGTAACGTTCCTCGGTTATAGCGGCCTTTTCCAGGAGCGTTACACCAAGGCCGTCATCGAGCCTTTCATGGCCGCCAACCCTGACATCAAGGTCGATTATTTCCCGCAGCAGGGTTCTGCCGCCATGCTCGGCTCGCTGCGCGCCCAGGAGGCTGCGCCGCAGGCCGATATTGCGCTGATGGATGTTTCTGTCGCCAAGACCGGCACGGATGAAGGCCTGTTCGACAAGATCGATGAAAGCGTTACGAAGAATGTCGCCGACCTCTATCCGAACGCCCGCTTCGAGGGCGTCGCCGGCGTTGGCGTGACCTTCGACAACCTCGTTCTCATCTACAACACCGATGCGATCAAGACCGCACCGGACAGCTGGAATGCCCTGAAAGACAGCGCCTTCAAGGGCAAGGTCGCCATGCTCAGCGCCCCTGACATCGTCGGTATCGGCACGACCATCATCATGGACCACATGAATGGCGGCACCGATTTCATCAAGAACATCGATGCCGGCATCAATGCGATGGCGGAAGTGGCGCCGAACATTCAGACCTGGGAACCGAAGCCGGAAGTCTATCCGAATGTCGTCAATGGCCAGGTGTCGCTGGGCGTGGGCTGGAACGCCCGCAGCCAGGTGAATGCCGATGGTTCCAAGGGCAAGATGAAGGTGGTTCTGCCGAAAGAAGGCACGATCCTGCAGATCAACACGCTCAACCTCGTCAAGGGCGGCCCATCGTCCGAGGCGGCCCGCAAGTTCGTTGACTATGCGCTGAGCCCGGAAGCCCAGGCCGCCTTTACCGCCGCCATGTATTATGCGCCGACCAACGCCAAGGCCACGGTCGCTGCCGATGTGAGTGATCGCACGGTCGTCAAGGCGATGGACAAGGTTATCCCGGTTGATTGGATCGGCCTCTCGAAGGTTCGCGACCAGATCACGCAGGACTGGCGCCGCAAGGTAATCCCGCTCAGCCGCTAAGGCTTTCGCGCCCGGCGTGAAAAATGGCAAGACTTCCGCATCCCTCCGGGCTGGTGCGGAAACGGTATAGGCCTCGGCTCATTTCCTCCGTCGGTGTCGGGGTCGATGGAGGAGTGAGGTGGCTCGAGGGTCTGCGTTAGGGAAAGCGCCGCGCACAGCGCAGGTGAATTTCCGCCGTGATTGCATAGATCAAGGGACAGAACATGTCCGAGACCCCGCCGGGGTGGGACATGTTCTGGAGAAAGGCAAAAAGCCGGAATGGGAACTTCAGACATCATGCAGCCAGGATTTCTCTCGATTCGTTCACTGACCAAGCGCTACGAGACCATGGTCGCCGTGGATAATCTCAACCTCGAGATACCCAAGGGCGAGCTGGTTGCCTTCCTCGGTCCGTCGGGTTGCGGCAAGTCGACGTCGCTGCGCATGATTGCGGGCCTTGCCCCCGTGACGTCAGGTTCAATCCTGATCAACGGCAAGGACGTGACGCAGCTTGCACCCTATAAGCGCGACATTGGCCTTGTTTTCCAGAGCTATGCGCTCTTCCCGCATATGACGGTCCTCAAGAACGTCATGTTCGGACTTGAAATGCGCAAGGTGCCGGCTGCCGAAGCGGAACGGCGTGCCCGCGAGGCGATTGCCATGGTCCACCTGGAAGGGCGCGAGGACCGCCGTCCCGTCCAGCTTTCCGGTGGCCAGCAGCAGCGCGTCGCACTGGCGCGTGCGCTTGTCATCCAGCCCTCCATCCTTCTGTTCGATGAGCCTCTTTCCAATCTCGATGCCAAGCTGCGCGACGAGATGCGCTCGGAAATCCGCCGCATCCAGAAGCAGCTCGGCATCACCTCCATCTTCGTCACGCATGATCAGGTCGAGGCGCTCAGCATGTGCGACAAGGTCGCCGTCCTCAATGGCGGGCGTCTGGAACAGCTCGGCACCCCGCATGATCTTTACGAGCGTCCGGCAACGGCTTTCGTCGCCTCCTTCGTCGGCCGCACCAACAGGCTGGTCGGAAACGCGGTCGGCGATCACATCACGGTCGGCGATGCGGTATTGCGGGCACCCGGTTCGCACAATGGCAAGATCGACCTTATGGTGCGGCCGCACCGCATGGCCATGACGGTTGCTGATGACGCCGTGCCAGATTTCGATGGCGCGCCGGTCAACCGCATCACCGGTGAGGTTCGTGACGTCTATTATGCCGGCGATATCCTTCATTACGAGATCGCTGCGGGCGGGCAGACATTGTCGGTGGAGCGCGCCACCTCCGGCGGCGAAACGCCGGTTGCGGCCGGCAGTGCGGTCAGCCTCATCTGGCGCGTGGAGGACACGCTGGTCTTCGGAGTAGACCAATGACGGCGGCGGTCATGATCACGGCTCCCGGCAGCCGCACATCCTCCATGGTGTTTCTCGCAACGCTTCTTCTCGGGCCGATCATCGCGGTCAATGGCCTTGCCTTCGTGATGCCCGTCTTCAACCTGCTTTTGCTTTCCTTCCGTGAAAGCCTCGGCGGCGGCGGTCTCGGGGAAGCCCACACGCTCGACAACTGGTCGTCCACGCTGACCGACGGTTTTTATATCGAACTGATCGGCCAGAGCATCCTGACAAGCCTTCTGATCACGGTTCTGACACTCATCGCCTCCTATCCCATCGCCCTTTACCTTCACCGGGCGCAGGGCCGTTGGAAAACCCTGCTGCTGGTGCTGGTCATTTCGCCGCTTTTGACCTCGGCCGTGGTGCGCACCTATGGCTGGATCGCGATCCTTGCTGATGACGGCCTCATCAACAACATCCTCTTCGCACTCGGCGCCGAAAACGGCGTGCGGCTGCTGTTCAACAAGGTTGGTGTCGTCATCGGTCTTACGGAAATCCTGATGCCCTATATGATCCTGGCGCTGCTTGCCGGTTTCGGCAGGCTTGATCCACGTGTCGAGGAAGCGGCCGAAACACTCGGCGCGTCGCCCTGGAAGGTGTTCTGGCGGATCATCGTGCCGCTCACCATGCCCGGCGTCGCGCTCGGTTGCCTGCTCTCCTTCGTTCTGGCGGTCAGTTCGTTCATCACCCCCAAGCTGCTCGGCGGTGGGCGCGTCTTCCTTCTGGCGACGGAAATCTACGATCAGGCCATCGTGACGCTCAACTGGCCACTCGCTGCGACGCTGTCGATGATCATTCTCGTAATCTTCGGTGCGGCGCTGGTGCTCTATTCCCGGCTTCTGCGGGCCATTCTTTAAAGGAGATCGAAGATGGAAGAACGTCCCGCTCCGCTGGCGCTGAAAATCGTCGCCTTCATCATGTTCCTTTTCCTGCTGGCGCCCGTGGTTCTCGTCGTGCCGATCTCGTTTTCGGCCGACAGCTACATGGCCTTTCCGCCCTCCGGCTGGAGCCTGCGCTGGTATGTGGAACTCATGCATAATTCCAAGATGATGGCGGCGCTCGGCACCAGCACCCTTCTCGCCGTCATCGTCACCGTGCTGTCCATGCTGATCGCGCTGCCTGCCTCCTATGCCATCGTGCGCATGCGGGTGATCGGCGCGGATGCGCTTCTCGCCTTCTTCACGGCTCCGCTGCTCCTGCCCACCATCGTGCTCGGCCTCGCGATCCTGATCGTCTTCGCTGGCGCCGGCCTGCTCGCCACCTTCACTGGTCTGGTGATCGCGCATCTCATCATCGTGCTGCCCTATGCGCTCCGCGTCCTCACCACCTCGCTTGCGGGCCTGCCGCTGATCTTCGAGGAGGCTGCTTCGACACTCGGGGCATCGCCGCTCACGGTCTTCCGACGCGTGACCATACCGATGATCGCGCCGGGCGTCGTGGCGACGGCCGCACTTTCCTTTCTCGTGTCGTTCGATGAAGCGGTGATTTCGCTGTTCCTCACCGGCCCGCGCATCACCACGCTTCCCGTCGCCATGTATCAGCATGTGGAAACGCAAGCGGATCCGCTTGTTGCGGCCATTTCCGTTCTTTTGATCGTGCTCACCCTTGCCGTCGTTCTCATCGTCGACCGCACGGCGGGCCTGACCAAGACTTTCGTGAAGTAAAGTCGGCGGGGCCACCGGCTGGTGCTGGCTGCCCCTACTGGCACAGGCGCGAATTTCACTCTCGTTTATGAACGCCGCTGCTGCATCGGTGCGATCCGTCGCGCCTGTTGATTTCGCTTTGAAGGACGAAGGCAAAGGGAAGCCCATGGCTCAGACCCCCTCCACGGAATTCGACGTTGCCGTCATTGGCGCCGGTGTGGTCGGTTGCGCGGTCGCCCGCCGTTTCGCGCTGGCCGGTGCGAAGGTGGTGGTCATCGAAAAAGGCCCCGATATCCTCTCCGGCGCCTCCAAGGCCAATAGCGCCATCCTCCATACCGGCTTCGATGCGCCGGAAGGCAGTCTGGAACTGGAACTGGTGAAGGCGGGCCGGGCGGAATATCTTTCCATTCATGGGCAGATGGGTCTTAGCCTCGTCGAAACCGGCGCGCTCGTCTGCGCCTGGAACCCGGCTGAGGCGGAAAAATTGCAGGCGATCGCCGATCAGGGGCGGCGCAACGGCATTGCCGGACTTGAGCTCCTCGCGGCCGGGCAGGCCCGTGAAACCGTGCCGGGCCTGTCCGAGCGTCTTGTGGCAGCGCTTGAAGTCCGGGGCGAACATATCATCGACCCGTGGTCCGCCCCGCTTGGCTATCTCACGCAGGCGGTGGCGCTGGGCGCGCAGCTGGTGCGAAACGCGGAAGTCCTGTCCGGTGTGTTCGACGGCGTGTGGCGGATCGAGACGACGGCGGGCGCGATCCTTTCCGCGAGCGTCGTCAATGCCGCCGGCCTGTTCGGCGATATCGTCGATGCGCGTCTGGGGCTATCACCCGAATTTACCATCAAGCCCCGCAAGGGGCAGTTTGTTGTGCTTGATAAGGCTGCCCGCCGGCATGTGCCGCGCATCATCCTTCCCGTTCCGACCGAAATCACCAAGGGCATCGTGGTGTGCCCCACCGCCTTCGGTAATGTTCTCGTCGGGCCGACGGCGGAAGAGCAGGATGAGCGCGAGCGGGCGACGGTCGAAACGGCGACGCTGGAAGCGCTGCTGAAACGCGGTGCGGAGATCGTTCCGGCGCTGGCCTCTGTTTCCGTGACCGCCGTTTATGCCGGTCTTCGGCCGGCCTCTGAAAAGAAACATTACCGGATTTTCGCGCGGCCCGAGCGGCGCGCCATTACGCTCGGTGGGGTGCGTTCCACGGGTCTCAGCGCAGCACTCGGGCTGGCGCAGCATGCTTTGACACTCCACGAGGGTTTCGGTAGGGGTTTTGCCCCGCCGCCATCAGTCCCCGAAGTGACGATGCCCAACCTGACCGAAACCTGTGAGCGGGACTGGCAGCGCGCCGATCACGGCGAAATCGTCTGTCATTGCGAACTCGTCACCCGCCGCGAGATCGAGGCGACATTTTTAAGCCCGGTGCCGCCCGGTGATTTCGGCGGGCTGCGGCGACGCACGCGGGCCGGCATGGGCCGCTGCCAGGGCTTTTATTGCAACGCCCGGCTGGCAGCGATGACGGGCGACCGTCTGGCAACCCCGCTTGCCGTTCGGGAGGGAGACGACCGATGAGCGCCGTGGAGTCCTTTCAACGAGAGCATCCAAGCACTGAGAATGCGGATGCAATCGTGGTTGGCGGCGGCCCGGCGGGCGTGGCCGCGGCGCTGGAACTGAAAGCGCGCGGTATCGCCCGTGTGATGATCCTCGACCGCGAGCCGGCCCTTGGCGGTGCGACCCGGCATTGCCTGCACTCGCCCTTCGGCATGCGCGAATTCAGACGGATTTATTTCGGCCCCGCCTATGCACAACACCTGCAGCGGCAAGCACAGGAGGCGGGTGTCGATATCCGCACCGGTCATTCCGTGGTGGAACTCGGGCAAGATGGCGCGCTGCTGGTGACATCGGCGCGTGGCGTCGAGACACTGCAGGCCAGGCGCATCGTGCTGGCGACCGGCGCACGGGAAAAACCACGCTCCGTGCGGCTTCTGCCCGGCGACCGGCCGGTGGGCGTGGTCACTACTGGCACGCTGCAATCCTATGTCGCCTTTCACGGTATCATGCCCTTTCGCCGGCCGTTGATCATCGGTTCGGAGCTGGTTTCCTTTTCCGCACTTCTGACCTGCCTCACCCATCGCGCCCGACCGGTCGCGATGATCGAGCCGGAGCCTCATCCGCTGGCGCGGTCGCCTTTTCATTGGTTTCCGCGACTGGTCGGGGTGCCCTTTCATTGTGGTGCGACACTCACGGATATTCGCGGGCGTGACCGTGTCGAGGAGGCCGATATCCGTCTGGCGGATGGCCGCATCCTGACCGTTCAATGCGACGGTGTTCTGCTCACCGGGCGATTCACGCCGGAGGCAGCGCTTCTCAATGCATCCCCCGTGGATGTTGCGGCAGGCAGTGCCGGGCCGCTGATCGATCAGGACGGACGGATGGCCAATCCGATTTTCTTCGCCAGCGGGAATGTCTTGCGAGCCGTGGAAACGGGCGGCTGGGCGTTTCGCGAAGGCCACCGCGTTGGCGCGTCGGTGGCTGACGATCTCGCCCGGGAACCCTGCAACGCGCCGGGGGTTCCCGTTGCCTTCGCCGATCCGCTCAAACTGGCGGTTCCAGCCATGTTGCGGCCGGGTGGACTCGATAGACCGGCATTTCGCGATTTTCAGCTTCGTTTCACCAGACGCGTTCAAGGCCGGCTTTCGCTTCGTCTCGACGGAACGGAAGTGTGGAGCAAGACCGGCCTGTGGCGCCCTGAACGCCGTGTGCTGGTGCCCATTCCCGGCGCTGCGTTTGAAGCGAGCCAGATTGCCTTTCACTTTCGGGAGACCAATTGATGCGCATTGCGGCGATCGATCAGGGGACGACATCGACCCGGTGCCTTGTGGTGAGCGATAGCGGCACGGCGGAGGTCGTGGCCAGCCGGCGTCACGCGCAATTTTACCCGGCCGCTGGCCATGTGGAACATGATCCGGAAGAACTGCTGCGCAATATTCGCGCGGTGCTGGCTGCCGCCGGACCGGTGGACGCCATCGCCATCGCCAATCAGGGCGAGAGTTGTCTGGCGTGGGATGCCGTGAGCGGCGAGGCGCTGTCGCCGGTTATCGTCTGGCAGGATGCCCGCACCGCCGAAGCGCTGGCCGCCCTGCCGCCATCGGCAACGGATCGTTCGAAAGAGATTTGCGGGCTGCCGCTTGATCCCTATTTTTCGGCCAGCAAACTGGCCTGGCTGGTCAAGCACAATCCGGCAGTGGCGCAGGCAAGGGCCGCAGGGCGTTTGCGGCTGGGCACCACTGATACTTTTTTTCTGGACCGGCTGACGGGCTGTTTCCGCACGGACCTTGCTACGGCGTCGCGCACGGGGCTGCTTGATCTCTCAACCGGAGACTGGAGCCCTGAACTCTGCGCGCTTCACGGCGTGCCGATGGATTGCCTGCCCATGATCGGTCCTGTCGATGGCGGTTTTGGCGCGGTCGAGGGTACGTCCATCCGCGTTTCCATTGTCGATCAGCAGGCCGCGCTTTATGGGCATGGCTGCCGCAAGGCCGGCGATTGCAAGATAACCTTCGGAACCGGGGCCTTTCTGCTGGCCGTTGCCGGTAGCGGGCGTCCGTTGACGGGCGAGCTTCTGCCGACCATCGGCTGGCAGATGCAGGGCGCGCCCGCCGTCTTCGCCATCGAAGGCGGCGTCTATGATGCCGGCGCGGCGCTCGAATGGGCGAAAAAGATCGGCCTATACGCAGATAGTGCCGAACTCGACGGTTTCGAGGGACCCTCGGCCATTCGCCGCGGCCCTGTATTCGTGCCCGCCCTTTCGGGCCTTGCCGCGCCTTATTGGGACAGGCAGGCCGTGCCGCTTTTCATCGGCATGGACCACACCACGGAACGAAGTGACATGGTGCGCGCCGTGCTGGAAGGCATTGCCCTGCTGACGGCCGGGCTGATCGAGGCGGCGTCGGTTGTCGCTCCCATAGGCGACATGATCTCCATCGATGGCGGCTTGTCGAACAGTCGCTATTTCGCCCGCTTTCTGGCCGCAGCCAGTGGCCGGACCATTCGCGTGCCGGCCATGCGCGAGTTGACGGCGCTCGGCTTGGCGGAACTCTGCGGCATCGATGTAGCCGCCATGCGAAACGATGCCGAGATATTCACGCCTGACGGATCGGTCGGGGCCGCCGACCACGCCCGCTTTGCACGCGCCATAGACAATGCGCGGGGCGGGTGAGGCGCTTGTTTACGAGATGGCCACGTCAGTCGCGGATGACGATAAGCGGACCAAGCCTTGTCGCCTTCACGCCGAGCGCTTCCCTCACGAATGAAAGGGCGGCGTCGGTGTCGGCGATCGCGACTGTTCCACTCACGCGTCTGGCGGCGAGCGAGCTTCCGGCGATGACGATCCTGCCGCCGAAATGGCGGTTCATTTCTTCAACGACATAAGAAAGCGGCGCATTGTCGACGGCGATCTGTCCGCGCTTCCAGGCGAGTGCGGCGAGACTATCGACCGGCTGGACGCTTGTTTCGCCCTTCATGCGATCATAGGTCGCCTGTTCGCCCTGCTGGACGCGCCGGGAGAACGATCCATCATTGTCCGGTTCAAGAAGGACCGCGTTTTCGGTTACGGTCACCTCCGTGTCGGTCTCGCCGTAGCGGACGTCGAAGGCGGTCCCGAGGGCCGTCACGCGCGTGGTTCCGGCTTCGACGCTGAAGGGTCGTTCCGGCGCATGGGCAACCTCGAAATAGGCCTGCCCGCGCAGAAGGTGGACCGTTCGCCGGGTCCGGTTGAAATCGATGGCGATTGCTGAGGAAGCGTTGAGCTGAACTCTGGAGCCGTCCTCAAGGTCGATGACCGGCATCTCATCTGTCCCGGCGATGACGTCCGCCTGAAGACGCATCGGGCCGTCGAGAAGGAAAAAGGTCGCGGTTGCCATGGCGAAAAGAACGACGGTGGTTGCGACGGGTTTCGCAAGGTTACGCGGCGTGGCTTTTATGCTGGCGAGCTTCGGGTCCGACTGGATGGCTTTGCGTGCGTCGCCCATCAGTCGCTCGGCGGCACTATAGGTGCGACAGTTTTCCGGATCGTTGAGCCAGTCCGTGAAGCGTGCCCTGTCTTCGGCCGATTGCTGGGGATCACCATTGCGGAGCAACCAGTCCGCAGCCTCGCGGTTGCGTTTTCGCTGAGCGTTCATCGCTTCGTTCTCACGCATTGGCGTCTCCAGCAGCTCCCTTGTCTTCTAGACGTTTGGCATCGCCGATTTGGGACGTTTAGCCGATCAGAAGCAGCCGGTCGAGGCAGTGGGCGAAGGCGTGGCGCAGATGCCTGTCCACCATGTTTCTGGAGATGTTGAGTTTTGCCGAAATTTCATCCGGTGTGAGATGATGCAGCCGGTGCAGGATGAAGACGACGCGCCGGCGCGTCGGCAGTTCGGTGATCGCCTGACGAAGAATTGCGATGCGTGCTTCGATCTCCAGCGCATGATCCGGTGTCGGACCTGCGCTCGCCACCGCCATCGCCTCGCGCTCGGAACCGGAAAACAGTCGCGATTCCATGGTCTCCCGCCGCATCCTGTCGATGCCGAGATTGATCGCCGCGCGGCAAAGGAATGCCTTCACCGATCGCTTGTTTTGCAGGATATCTGGTTTTGCGGCGAGCCTGACATAAAGATCATGCACCACGTCCCGCGCCGTGGAGCGCGGATGCCCCCTGCGGTGAACCGCAGCCGTGATGTCGTGGTAATAAATCTCCATCGCCCGGTTCAGCAGGTCATTGCTGTCGGGAATGTCCCAGGAAGGCGGAGAAGATGAGGGGTTCGACATCGGCACTCAATTCGCAATAACCGGGCTCACCCGTGCGTTTGTTTCTCGGGTGCCAATGGTAAAATCGCTACCGGCTTCAAAGATTGCTTGCAAGTACAACAGGTTAGAACGGTTCGAACGTTGAACTTACGGCAGGCATAAAGATGATATTAATACTCATCTTTATGCCTGATTTTATTGCGGATTTCACTCTCAAATGTTTCGGCGGGAAGGAGGGTTCTAGTCTCCAGCTTCGTTTGAAAAGGTAGCTGGTGTGACAATTTTGTAACTGGAAAACGGCCTTAAGCCGCGCCGCTTAAAGCGGGATGCAGAGCGGGGTTCCGGCGACCGGATCACGGATCACCACAGTCTTGACGTTGAAGACGGTCTCGATGGTATCCGCCGAGATCACGTCCGCCGGTCGGCCGGCGGCGGTGATTTCGCCGTTCTTGAGAATGATGATGTGTTCGGCATAGCGGGCAGCCTGATTGATGTCGTGCAGTACCGCGACGACGGTCTTGCCATGGCGGCTGACCAGCCGCGTCACCAGATGCATTAGTTCAATCTGGTGCTCGAGGTCGAGGTAGGTCGTGGGTTCATCAAGCAGGATCACCTCGCTTTGCTGTGCAAGCGTCATGGCGATCCATGCGCGCTGGCGCTGACCGCCGGAAAGGCTGTCGAGCAGGCGATCGCCAAGCGTGTCCATGCCCGCTAGTATAAGCGCCTCGTTGACGGCCGTCTCGTCCTCAACCGACCAGCGGCCGAAGAGGGAGCGGTGAGGATAGCGGCCCTGGCGGACGAGATCTCGAACCGTCAGGCCTTCCGGCGCGACTGGCCCCTGCAGGAGCATGCCGACCCGGCGCGCCATATGTCTGGTCGACAGCGTCGCGATGTCCCGACCATCAAGCAGGATGGTCCCCCGAAGCGGCGTCATCAGGCCGGCAAGGCTGCGCAGGATGCTGGACTTGCCGCTGCCGTTGGGGCCGATAAGAGCCGTGAAGCAGCCGTCCGGGATGATGAGATCGAGATTCTCGACGACAGGGCGGCGGTCATAGGCGAGTGTAATGGCCTCGCCTGCCAGCTTTTCGGCGACTTTTTGCTCATCCACGATCATGGCGGCGTCCCCAGAGAAGATATGCGAAAAAGGGAGCTCCCACGAGCCCGGTAACGATCCCCGCGGGTAATTGCGCAGGCGCAATGACGGTGCGCCCCAGGAGATCGGCAGCGACGACCAGACACGCACCGACAAGAGCGGCGACAGGGAAAATGCGGGCGTGAGACGCTCCGACGAGCCTGCGGGCGATATGCGGTGCGACGAGGCCGACGAAGCCGATGAGACCAGAGACGGCAACGGCCGCGCCGGAGAGGACCGTGACGAGCACGATCATCAGGCCGCGAATGCGATCGACCGGCTGGCCGAGGCTTTTTGCTGAATTATCGCCGAACCGGATGAGATCGAGTTCGCGTGAGGCCATCCATGCGAGTGTAGCGGGCAGGATGAGCCACAAGGCGAGAAGCCGCACCTTGATCATGGTGGCGTCGTAGACGCTGCCGGCAAGCCAGACCATCGCCCGCTGGACGTCGCCGATCTCACCGAAGGCGGAGAGGAAAGTCGTGCCGGCGGTGGCGAGTGCGCCGAGCCCGATCCCGATCAGGATAATGCGAAGCGACGAGGCTCCCCCTCGCCAGGCAAGGAGATAGACCGCCGCCGCCATCAGGACCGCGCCGCCGAAACCGGCGGCCTGAAGCAGCGCCACCGGTGGGTCCCGCATGAGAACGATGACGGCCATGACGGCTGCGGCCGCGCCGCTGTTGATGCCGAGCACTCCGGGTTCGGCAAGCGGATTGCGCATGATGGCGAGCGATATGGTGCCCGCGGTCGCAAGAGCCATTCCGACAAGGATAGAAAGCAGCACGCGCGGCAGGCGCAGGTCGAGGACGATGATCGCATCCTGCGGGTTTGCCGCTGGTCCGCCGGCAAAAACATCGAACAGGGCCGGCCAGGATAACGAAATGTCACCCAATGCGAGGCTTGCGAGGACAAGGATCGCGAGCAACAAGGTAAGCGCAAGGAAAAGGCGGATCATGTTTCGCCTCTCATCCGGTTGCGTGCGAGCCATAGGAAAAACGGCGCGCCGACAAGCGCGATCGTCACGCCCACGGGAAAATTCTGGCTGCCGAATACCATGCGCCCGGCCATATCCGCCCCGACCACGAGCAGCGCGCCGCCAAGCGCCGAAAACGGAATGATCCAGCGATAGTCGACGCTGACGGCCATCCGGACGATATGCGGGACGATGAGGCCGATAAAGCCGATCGGCCCCGCAAGCGCCACTGCGCCGCCGGCAAGCAGGATGACGGTGACGATCGCCACCCCGCGCCAGAGGGCCGTATTTTGCCCGACCGAGCGGGCGGTATCCGCGCCAAGGCTCAGCGTCGTCAAATGCCGACCGAGGAAAAGCGAGACGATGAGGCCAAAGGCAATATAGGGCGCGACAGTTGCCGCCTGCGCCATGGTTCTGCCCGTCACTGAGCCTGCCGTCCACATACGCACGGCATCGAGCGTGCTTTGATCGAAGATGAGCACGGCGCTGGTGAGCGACGTGAGGAAGGTCGCGACGACCGCACCGGCAAGAATGAGCCCGACCGGTGAATGACGGATGGGGCCGAACGAGGAAAGCAAAGTAACGGCAAACGCCGCGATACCCGCGCCCAAAAAGGCGAACCAGATGTAGATATCGCCGACACCCGCACCGAAAAAGGTCATGATGGAGACAACTGCGAAGGCAGCACCCGCATTGATGCCGAGCAGACCCGGCGAGGCGAGGGGGTTGTTGGTGATGGCCTGCATGATCGCCCCCGAGACGGCAAGCGCGCTGCCGGCCAGAAGGGCTGCGATGACACGCGGCAGGCGAACCGCCACGACGAGGAGGTGGTTTCGCGACCCGTCAAACCGGAAAATCGCGTCCAGAATGGTGGATAGAGGTATACGCACGGTGCCGAGCGCCACGGCAAGAAGCGACGCGGCGGCAAGTAGACACAGCAGTGCAGCAAGGGCGAGAGCCTTGCCGCTATCGGTACCGACAAAACGTCCGGATAGTTTGCGGTTCATCGATCCGCCAGAACATAACGCTCTATGTCGTCCAGTATCCGGTTTGCGGAAGCAATGCCGTGGAAGCTCTGCCAGGCAATGCGATCGACACGGTAGGCCTGCCCGTTGCGCACGGCGGGCAGAAGCTGCCAGAGCGGGTTGCCGATGACCTCCTGCTCGAGCGCATCGTCCGGCCCGCTTTCGAAGCCGCTGGCGGAGACATAAAGGAGGATGTCACCATCGAGATTGGCCAATTCCTCCCAATCCGGCCGCTTGACGATGGTGCCGTCAGTCACCGTCTCATAGGCCGTGCGCTTTACCCCGGCTTCGCGCAGCACCGCAAACGGCGCATAGGCGGCAGGACCGTCCAGGAAGACGACGAACCGGCCGGGAGCGAAACGAACGGTCGAAACCGTCACATCCTTCATTCGCGCGCGGATCGACGTCACCCGCTTTTCGTAGGCGGCGAGCGCCTCCTGCGCGGCGCCCTTGCGTCCCGTCATTTCGGAGAGCAGCGCGAGATATTTCTTCCAGTCCATGTGGTTGACGAGGACGGTCGGTGCGATCTTCGACGCCGTCTCATAGATCGGCGAATGGCCTTCGGTGCTGCCGATGATGAGGTCAGGTTTCAGCGCCGCGATCCGCTCGAGGCTCGGCTCCTTCGGATTGCCCAGATCGATCATCTTCGCCTGCCTGACGACCTGAAGAACCGCAGGATCCTGAATTGCCATATAGGGCGTGGCGACGACGGGAGCCTCAAGTTCGATGAGGAGCCCGAGGGTCAGCAGCGGATCGAGTGTTACGATCGTCTTCACTTCGGCCGGAACGCAGAAGGGCGGGTTATAAACGCCTTCGGTTATCTCCTTTCCCTGGCAGGCCGCGTGGGCAAGGGAGGCGGGCAGGATGAGGAAAAGAAAGGCAAGACAGAAGCGCAAGACCGGTACCCATTCAATGAACGTGGAGGCGTATTGCGGGGGCTTTCGCCCCGCAACGCAGATTGTCAGAATTTCGCACGGAGATTGACACCGAACGACCGCCTTTGGCCGGCCTGTCCGAATGGCAGGGCCGCATCCGGATCAACAACGGTGAAGTATTTTTCGTCGGTGAGGTTTTCCGCAAAAGCGGTTATCTCCCAATTGTCCTTCTTGAAGCCGAGCTGGGCGTTGACGATGAAGCGGGAGTCGATTTCGTACATGCCGCGCGTGCCGAAGCGCGAATTGTATTCCGTGGTGTATTTGGCGTCCGCGCCGACATAAACGCCGTTCTCGAACTCATAACGCCCGCCGAAGCCGAGGGTCCATTCCGGCGCTTCAGGGAAGGACTTTCCGGATTGCTCGCCCAGACCGCCGTGATCGAACTCAAGGAATTTGGTTTTCAGATAACCGATTGAGGCGAAAGCCGAGAACTGGTCGGTCACCTGATAGGTCGGCTCGATTTCAAAACCCCATGCGCGCGATGACGCGGCATTTTCCGTGATGCGATATCCCGGAATGAGAGACGGGGGACGGATTTCGATCTGCTGATCTTCATATTTGGTATAAAAGAGATTGGCATTGAGGGTGAGCCGGTCGTCCAGCAGGGTTCCCTTGTAAGAAAGCTCGTAGCTCTGGGAATATTCCGGTTCGTAGGTCACGAGGGGGAAGGCCGGATCGCTGCGATTGACATAGGAGCCGCCCGAACGAAAACCCTGTGTGTAGGTGAAGCCGACCGTTTGATTTTCGCTAAATTCCCTGGAGAGGCCGATCTTGGGTACGAAATTCAACTCGTCGAAGGATGCGGGACCCCCGGAAAAGAAGGGATCCATCCCGTAAAAGACGAAGGAGTTCAACTCCGTATTCGTTTCCTCGAGATAGTCCAGACGGCCGCCGGCGGTGACGAACCAGCTCGGCGCGAACTCATAGGTCGCCTCGCCGAAGGCGGCGAGGTTTGAGGTTTTGCGGTTCTGCTGGTCGTCGAGCTGTGCGGGCATGGGTATGCCCGGCACTTCCGCGACAAAACGCGACCAGCCGTCGAAGACCTGATGGCTGCCGAAAAGACCGGCGACCCACTTCCACCGTTCTTCTTCGTAGTTCAGGCGAAGTTCCTGGGTGAATATCGAATCGTCGTCCGTACCCCAGATGCCGGTGACCAGGCCGGGCGTGCCCGCATCGACGGAGCGGCGTGTGTTTATGCCGTATTGAAAGCCGGTCTGGGAGGTGAACCGCAGGCTGGAGGAGAAATCATGGGTGATTTCGAGACCGACATTATGGACCTCGGTCCAGCGGAATTCCGTATAGGTATCGGGATTGTTGTTGAAGTCGCCGCGCCCGTCATAGAGGCCGACCAGCCGGTCGTTCGGACGATCCTTCGAATAGACGTAGGTCAGAAGGGCGCGCGTATCCGGCATCTCGGAAGGGGTTATGAGCACCTTCGCTCGAATGTTGCGGCTGATATCCGTGGTCAGGTCGTCATAACCGGCGTAGTCTCTGAAATTCGAATAGGAAACATCCGAACGGGAACGCTCGAAGGCACCGGAAATGCGCAGCGCCACCTGATCCTCGACCACAGGCGTATTGACGACGAAGCCGGAGCCGACCCGGTTATTGTTGCCGACGGTGCCGGACAGTTCCAGCTCCTTGTCGAAGGTCGGATCCTTCGACTTGATATAGATTGCGCCCGACATGGCGGCGCGGCCGGAGAGCGTCGATTGCGGGCCACGATAGACCTCGACCTGCTCGACGTCCCAGAGGCTTCTCGCACCGAAACGGGCATTGTAACGGGTCTGGAGAATGCCATCCACGTAAAGCGATCCGACCGGCGCCCCGCCGGGGACGAAGCCCTCGGAACTCATGCCGCGAATGACGAAGCCGGCATTGACCGTCGCGCTGTCGAGCACGTTGGCAAGCCGCCGGTAAGCGTCCTGCGTATATCTGATCTGGCCATCCTCGATTGCCTTGGCGGTGACGATGCCGACGCTCGCCGTCGTGTTGTTCAGCGTTGTCGCGTCGCGCGCGCCGTAAATGGTGATGGCATCCAGCACCGTCGTGCCGTCCTGTGCGGTGCCTGCTGCTGAAAGGCCGGGCCCGCTCGACAGGGTCACCCGGTTGCTGCCGGCAAAGCGTGCATTGACATTGGTGCCTGCCAGCACGGCGTTCAGCGCCTTTTCGGGGGTGAGGGTGCCGCTGACTCCGGCGGTTCTCTTGCCTGCGGCAACAGATGCGTCGAAGAGAATCTGCAATCCCGTCTGTGCGGCAAGGCTGTTCAATGCCGGGGTTAGAGGTCCGGCAGGCACCGAGATTGTGCGTTCCGCCGATTGTGCCCTCGCCGCACTCACCATTGCCGGTATTGCCGGGCTCATGGCAATGGCAGTGCCGGCCAGAAGCGCCGCCCGCAGGCCCGCCTTGGCCCCACGCGAGACGGAAATTGTCTTACTCATCAAAACCCCCAAATCCTACGGTATTCGACACGCCGCAGCCCACCATAAAGCGTGGATGAAACGCCCGCTTGTGAGGTAGACGTTTGGTTTTGGGGATTTGGGACGTTCGGCCAAAGAAAAAATTGCGGGTCGTGAAATGGTTGGCGACCGCTTATCCGAAGGACGGCTTCTTCCGTTTTGACGAGGGCCTGTATCGAACCATGTCAGCCTGCGAGCATTTCTTTCAGGCAGAGTGTAATAAGATTGTGGTCTTCGACGTCAGGCAGTCCGCTGACGCCCACCGAGCCAATCAGTGTGCCTCCGCGGATGATGAGGGGAAATCCACCACCGCTGGCGACGAAATCGCTGACCGGCAGGCCGAACTTTGCGTTGAAGTCGTATCCCTTTCGCTCGGCTTCGAGCCGAACCTGAAGCGAACTGCGATGAAAACGATGGACGACCGCGCATTTGCGGCGTGTCCATCCAAAATTGTCGATGGTCGCGCCCGGCAGCAGGTTGGCGAACACCACGTCGGTGCCGTGCCTTATCTCGATTGCGACGGGAAGCTCCTGTGCCGCCGCCCGCAATCTTATCAGGCTGCCCAGCTTCCAGGCGAAGTCATAGTTGAAGGTGTTGAGCTGAAGGGCTGCTTGTTCGGCCCGCAGGGCGTCAAGCGAAGGCGTTTCGGTGGTCATTCATTGCTCCGGAATGAGGGGTGATCGTTTACCGGCCGTAGGCGTTGGTCGGTAAACTACGATCCATTAGGGCGGAAGGGCAAGCGTCGCTGTTCCGGCTTGGCCGAACACTGCCGGCCTTCGCGTTCGTCGGCATTGCAAACTCGACCCACCTCGCTCCCGCTGAGAAGAAATAATAGCGTATTTTGGAACGTTCCATTTTTCAATGGCAATTATGCCGAAACTTCATAGGGTTTCTGAAAATCATGGAAATCAAAAGAGATGATAATATCATTGAAATTAAAACATTATTGGCGATTTTAGACGGAGCCTTTCGTAGTTTTCGATTTTGCTATGGCGATGTCACTTGACAAAATTGGAACGTTCCAATTAATTACCCCTCGATCTTGATGGACGGCCTGGGAGGGTTCAATGACTGGCGGACGGGTGACCGTTATAGATATCGCGCAGGCCGCAGGCGTCTCGAAATCGACAGTCTCGCTGGTGCTGCGGGGTTCGCCGCTCGTCAATGAGGGGACCCGGGCCAAGGTCAATGCGGCGATGCGCGAGCTTGGTTATGTCTACAACCGCGGCGCCGCGAACCTGCGCCAGACCAGCGCGAAATCGAAAATCATCGGTGTCGTCGTCAACGATCTGACGAACAGCTTCTTTGCGGAACTTGCCGTGGGCGTCGACACGGTCATGCAATCGGCCGGCTATGTGCAGTTTCTTGCCAATACCAGCGAAAGCATCGACCGGCAGCGCGAGGTGATTGCCTCGATGCGGGAGCACGGCATCTCCGGGCTGATCGTATCGCCCGCCCGCGCGACCGATCCGCTCGACTTCAAGCCGCTGATTGCCGCCGGCATTCCCGTCGTGGTCGTTGTCCGCAGCCTGCCCGGTGCGAAAGTGTCGTCGGTTGCATCGGACAATCAGTCCGGCATGGCGCAGGCGGTTGCCCATCTTGCCTCGCTCGGCCACTCCCGCATCGCCTTCATGGGCGGGTTTCCCGATACGGCGGTCTTCCATGAGCGGGTCGGCGGTTTTCGTGACGCCTTGGCTGTCGCCGGTCTGCCTTTTCAGGAGACGGCCGTTGTTCCCTGCGCGCCTTCGCGTGCCGGCGGTGTCGAGGCGATCGGGCGCGTGCTCGAAGCAAGCGATCCGGTCACGGCCGCCGTCTGCTTCAACGATGCCGTGGCTTTTGGCGTTTGCGACGGGTTACGTGCCCGGCACATGGAGGCAGGACGGGATTTCGCGGTTGTCGGCTTTGACGATGTTATCGAAGCCAAGACGACGGTTCCCGCTCTGACCACAATTGCTGTCGACCCCCAGGGGATCGGCAGACGGGCGGCACAGCTGCTTCTCAAACAGATCAATTCGGAGAAAGCCGATGCGGAGGCCGTGACAACGGCGGTTCGGCTCGTTGTGCGGGAGAGTTGCGGAGCGCAACGAAATGAAGTCGGGAGGACATTGGCATGACGGTGCGTTGGGGATTGATCGGCGCAAGTACGATCGCGCGCGAATGGGTGATCGACGCGATCAGAAAAACCGGCGGTGAGGTTGTTTCCGTTTTGAGTTCCAACCCTGTTCGCGGGGCGGAATATGCGGCGGCAAACGGCATCCCGAACGTCGCGTCCGATCTGGCCTCGCTTCTTGCCGATCCGGCCATCGATGCGGTTTACATTTCGACGACGAATGATCTGCATTGCGAGCAGGCGCTTGCCGCTGCCCGGGCGGGAAAACACATTCTCTGTGAAAAGCCTCTGGCCCTGTCGCTTGAAGAGGCTCATGCGATGGCGAACGCGGCCCGCGATGCAAACGTCGTTCTGGCGACAAATCATCATCTCCGCAATGCGCCCACTCACCGTGCGATGCGCGATGCAATCGCCGCCGGCAGGATCGGAACGCCGCTGAGCGCGCGCGTCTTTCATGCGGTTTACCTGCCGCCGCATCTGCAGGGCTGGCGGCTGGACAAGCCATCTGCGGGCGGCGGTGTCATCCTCGACATCACCGTGCACGACGTCGACACACTCCGCTTTGTGCTCGGTGTCGATCCGGTCGAAGTCATCGCGTTTTCTCAGGCCGGCGGCATGAGCCGGGAGGGGCTTGAAGACGCTGTGATGGGTGTCATTCGTTTCGAAAACGGCCTTATCGCCCAGTTCCACGATGGCTTCACGACCAGATATGCCGAGACCGGTTTCGAGGTTCATGGCACCGAAGGCTCCCTGATCGCCAGAAATGTGATGACCCAGAAGTCGGTCGGTACTGTCGTGCTGCGTACCGAGGCTGGCGAGCAAGAAATCAAAACAGGTTCCGACAATCTCTATGAGGTCGCGCTCGAAGCGTTTCACTCGGCCATCACGGGCGGCAAACCTGCCGCGACTGCTGAAGACGGCATCTGGTCGCTGGCGACCGGGCTTGCCGTCGTCGAAGCGTCGAAAAGCGGATCCGCTGTTCGGGTCAAAACAGGGATCGAGAGCCGGTCATGAAAAAACATATCACTCCAGCGCAGGCAGCGGATCTTATTCCAGACGGCGCGATCGTTTCCGTTTCGTCGTCCAGCGGTCTGGGCTGCCCCGATCTGATGTTGAAGGCGATCGGTGACCGCTTCGATGCAACCGGACATCCGAAGAACATCACGACGCTTCATCCGATTGCCGCCGGTGATATGAGCGGTATCAAGGGCGTTGATCACATCGCGAAAAAGGGCCTGCTGAAGCGGATCATCGGCGGTTCATACCCGTCCGGTCCATCCAGTGCCGAACCGCCCTTGATCTGGCAGATGATCACCGCCGATGAGATTCCGGCCTATAATATCCCGTCCGGCATCATGTTCGACATGCATCGCGAGGCGGCGGCAAAGCGCCCGGGTGTCCTCACCAAAATCGGCCTCGATACCTTTGTCGATCCGGCCCGTCAGGGCTGCGCGATGAATGCTTCGGCAGCGGCCGAGCCGGTCGTCAAGCGCGTCACTTTCGAGGGTGAGGACTGGCTCTATTTTCCGTCGATCATTCCGCAGGTGACGATCATTCGCGCGACGACTGCCGATGAGCGCGGCAATCTATCCTACGAACATGAGGGCGCTTATCTCGGAGGTCTCGATCAGGCGCTGGCCGCCCGAAACAATGGCGGCATCATCATCGCGCAGGTGAAGCGCATCACCAAGGAAGGCTCGCTCAAACCTCACGATGTGCGGGTGCCGGGCATGCTGGTGGATTACGTCGTGGTCGATCCCTATCAAAAGCAGACGACACAGACGGCCTATGATCCGGCGATTTCGGGAGAGGTCTTCCATCCGCTCGATTCATTCGAGGTGCCGGAATTCAATATCCAGAAAGTGATTGCCCGTCGCGTGGCTCAGGAGCTTGAGGCTGGCAGCTGCGTCAATCTCGGTTTCGGCATTTCCGCGAATGTGCCGAGAATTCTGCTGGAAGAAGGTCTGCATGGCTCGGTGACCTGGGTAATCGAGCAGGGGGCGGTCGGCGGCGTTCCCCTGCTGGATTTCGCATTCGGCTGCGCCTCGAACGCCGACGCCTATATGCCGTCGCCCTATCAGTTCACCTATTTTCAGGGCGCGGGCTTTGATGCATCGTTGTTGTCATTTCTCGAAATAGGCAAGGACGGTTCCGTCAACGTCTCGAAGCTTTCCTTCCGTCCGCATGTGACCGCCGGTGCTGGAGGCTTCGTCGATATCACGGCCCGGGCGAGGAAAATCGTCTTTTCCGGCATGTTCAATGCGGGGGCAAAGCTGTCGATCAATGACGGCAAGCTGGTTGTCGAAAAAGAAGGAAAGCTGAAGAAGCTCGTCAATGAAGTCGAGCACGTGACCTTCTCCGGCCGCAGGGCGATCGAGCAGGGTCAGGACATCACCTATGTCACCGAACGCTGCGTGATGAAGCTGACGCGGCAAGGCGTCGTGTTGAGCGAGATCGCGCCGGGCATCGATTTGCAGACGCAAATCCTCGATCAATCCGAGTTCGAACTCATTGTTGCCGACGATCTCAAGGTGATGGACGCTTCGCTTTTTGCCGAAGCCAATATCGGCCTTGCGCTTCCGACAAAAAGCGCCCGCGTGCTGGAGGGAACCTTCCATGGCTAATGGCACGGTTCGCATCGAGATCGACGGTCATATCGCGATCATGACGGTGTCGCGGCCGGAAAAACGCAATGCTCTCGATCTCGATATGCTCGGCGCGCTGATGGCGTCCGCCGATGAGGTCGAGGCAAACAATGCGGTCCGTGTGGCGATCCTGACGGGCGAGGGGCAGGGCTTTTCGGCCGGTGGCGATATCAAGGCATGGGGCGGCATGCAGCCCCAGGAATTTGGCCACGGCTGGGTTCGTCACGGTCACCGGGTTTTCGAACGTCTTGCGACCTTGCGGGTGCCGTTGATCGCTGCGCTCAATGGCCATGCGCTCGGCGGCGGCCTCGAACTGGCGGGTATCGCCGACATTCGCATTGCCGAGGAGCAGATCAGGATCGGTCTGCCGGAAACCAGCCTCGGAATGGTGCCGGGCTGGTCGGGCACGCAGCGGCTGGTCAAGCGGTTCGGCGCCCAGCCCGTGCGCCGGATGGCGCTCGGGGGTGAGGTGTTCAGCGCACATGAGGCGCTTGCGCTTGGGATTGTCGATGCGGTCACCCCGACAGGCAACGCTCTGACCGCCGCGAAAGATTATGCGGAGCGCGTTGCCGCGCGTGGCCCGGCGGCGTCCGAGATCGTCAAACTGATGATCGCTTCGGCAAGCGGTGAAGACAATGGCACGGCGGTCGAAGCATTGGGTTCCATCCTGGCTGCCAAGACCGGCGACCTGAAAGAAGGCGTGGCGGCATTTAGCGCAAAACGCCCGGCAATATTTAACGGAGAATGGTGATGACGGTTCTGATCAACCCGAAAATGCTGAGTGACCGGACGGCCAGAGATTTCAAGATGTTCATCGACGGCCAATGGGTCGAAGGCAATGTCGATCCTATCGAGCGGATAGCACCCGGCCATGGTTCCATCGTCAGTCGTTTTCAAGCTGGAACCAAGGCCGATGCGGAACGGGCGATAGCGGCCGCGCGCACCGCTTTCGATACCGGGCCATGGCCCCGCATGACGGCCTCCGAGCGCTCGGCTATTCTGTTGAAGGCTGCGGACCTCATCGCCGCGCGATCCGAAGAACTTGCCTATCTGGACGCCGTCGAGGCCGGAAAGCCGATTACGCAGGTGCGCGGTGAAATCGCCGGTTCCGTCGATATCTGGCGTTATGCCGCCGCCCTCGCCAGAGATTTGCATGGCGAGAGCTACAACACACTCGGTGACGGCACGCTCGGCGTTGTCCTGCGCGAAGCGATCGGGGTCGTATCGATCATCACACCGTGGAATTTCCCTTTCCTGATCGTCGGTCAGAAACTGCCTTTTGCGCTGGCGGCGGGCTGCACCACGGTTGTTAAGCCCTCGGAACTCAGTTCCGGCTCGACGCTTGTTCTCGGTGAAATCCTGCAGGAAGCGGGTGTCCCGAAGGGTGTCGTCAACATCGTGACGGGAACCGGGGCGGAGGTGGGTTCGATCATGACCTCGCATCCCTCAGTTGATATGGTTTCTTTCACCGGCTCCACGGGCGTCGGCAAGCTGACCATGGTCAATGCCGCGCAGACGCTGAAGAAGGTCTCGCTCGAACTGGGTGGCAAGAACCCACAGATCGTATTTCCGGACGCTGATCTTGATGCGTTCATCGATGCGGCTGTCTTCGGGGCCTATTTTAATGCCGGCGAGTGCTGCAATGCCGGGTCGCGCCTTATTCTTCACAAGAGCATCGCGGCGGATGTGGTCAAACGCGTCGGCGAACTTGCCAGCAAGGTAAAGGTAGGCGATCCTCTGGACCCGACGACACAGGTCGGCGCGATCATTACGCCTCAGCATCTTGAAAAAATCTCCGGTTACGTTTCAGATGCGAAAAACAGCGGCGCACAGATCGCTCATGGGGGAGAAAAGCTGGACTTGGGAATGGGGCAGTTCATGTCGCCTACCATTCTTTCCGACGTCACGCCGGTCATGGCCGTTGCGCGTGAAGAAGTTTTCGGACCGGTCCTTTCGGTTCTGACCTTTGAGACAACCGCAGAAGCCATCGAGATTGCCAACTCTGTCGATTACGGCCTGTCCGCAGGCGTCTGGAGCCGCGATTTCGATACGTGCCTGACGATCGGACGCCGCGTGCGGGCCGGTACGGTGTGGATGAATACCTTCATGGATGGCGCGAGTGAGCTGCCGTTCGGAGGTTACAAGCAGTCCGGTCTCGGCCGGGAACTCGGCCGTCATGCGGTCGAGGACTATACGGAAACCAAGACCCTGAACATGCATATCGGCGGCCGAACCAGCTGGTGGATGCCGCAGACTGAAAAACCGGCGTAGATCATAGAATTAGAGCGGGATTTCAGGCGAAAACCGCACACACTTTTCGCCATCCCGCTCTAGCCGGTTAGACTGACTGCGTCCGAGGAGGACGGGTGACGGGGCGGGGTATTCCTCGCTTTAATTTGCGACAATGGGAGGAACATATGCGCAAATTTCTGACAGGCACTGCATTGGCAGTGTCCATGATGGCCGGCGCCGCACAGGCGGCGGAGAGTGTTGAAGTCCTGCATTGGTGGACGTCCGGCGGCGAGGCTGCCGCACTCGACGTCCTCAAGAAGGACCTTGAGGCGAAGAATATCTCCTGGACCGATATGCCTGTTGCCGGCGGCGGCGGCACGGAAGCGATGACGGTGCTGCGCGCCCGCGTTACCGCCGGCAACGCGCCGACCGCCGTCCAGATGCTCGGTTTCGACATTCAGGACTGGGCGAAAGAAGGCGCTCTCGGCAATCTCGATGAACTGGCGGCCAAGGATGGCTGGGACAAGGTCATTCCGAAAGCCCTGCAGCGCTTCTCGAAATATGACGGCCACTGGATTGCCGCACCCGTGAATGTGCATTCGACCAACTGGATGTGGATCAACAAGGCGGCGCTCGACAAGGCCGGCGGCAAGGAGCCCAAGAACTGGGACGAACTGATCGCCATGCTCGACAACTTCAAGGCGCAGGGCATCACGCCTATCGCCGCCGGTGGACAGCCATGGCAGGACGCAACGATCTTCGACGCGGTCGTGCTGTCGCTCGGCACGGATTTCTACAAGCAGGCGTTCATCGACCTCGACCCGGCAGCACTTGGCGGCGAGAAGATGAAGACCGCTTTCGAGCGCATGACGAAGCTTCGCTCCTACGTGGATGACAACTTCTCCGGTCGCGACTGGAACCTTGCTTCCGCCATGGTCATCGAAGGCAAGGCCGGCGTTCAGTTCATGGGCGACTGGGCGAAGGGTGAATTCGTCAAGGCGAAGAAGGTGCCAGGCACGGACTTTGTCTGCGTCCGTTATCCTGAAACGCAGGGTGCGGTGACCTTCAACTCCGACCAGTTCGCCATGTTCAAGGTCGCTGCCGACAAGGTGCCAGCGCAGATGGAAATGGCGGCGGCAATCGAAAGCCCGATCTTCCAGTCGGCATTCAATGTCGTGAAGGGTTCGGCTCCGGCCCGGTCCGACGTGTCGAACGAGGCCTTTGACGCCTGCGGCAAGAAGGCGATTGCCGACCTTGCCGAGGCTGACAAGAGCGGCAAGCTCTTCGGTTCGATGGCTCACGGTCACGCCAACCCGGCTGCCGTCAAGAACGCGATCTATGACGTCGTTACCCGTGAGTTCAACGGTGAACTGACGCCGGATGAAGCAATCGTCGAACTGCCGGCTGCCGTCGCAGCCGCAAAGTAAACGTGGAAAAATGCGGTGGGGGCATCCCCCCCACCGCACCAATGCTCGCATGAAATCGCAGTCGAACCGGTCCGGGCGCCTTGCAGGCAGCCTGTCGTCTTCGGCTACCCAACTGATGGAAACGGCAAGCATCGGGCGCTGTTTCAAGGATCAAGGATATCTGCGCGATGACTGGTCGTAGTCGACTTCAGGAGCTGTTACCGAAGCTTGTTCTGGCTCCAAGCTTCGTCGTCATTATCATTTTCGTATACGGCTTCATCGCCTATACGGGCTTCCTGTCGTTGACGGACAGTAAGATGCTGCCCTCCTACAATTTCGTCGGGCTTCTGAATTACCAGCGGCTCTGGGCTCTTCCACACTGGTGGCGGGCGATCAGCAACCTCGCGATCTTCGCGTCGCTTTACATCATCATCTGCTCGGTTCTCGGCCTGTTTCTGGCGATCCTACTGGACCAGAAAATCCGTGGCGAAGGTTTCCTGCGGCCGATCTATCTTTATCCCATGGCGCTGTCTTTCATCGTCACGGGCACGGCGTGGAAATGGTTTCTCGACCCCGGCATCGGTCTGCAGAACACCATGCATCTGTGGGGATGGGAAAGCTTCCAATTTGCGTGGATCAAGGATCGCAACTACGCCATCTACTGCGTGGTGATCGCAGCGGTCTGGCAGTCCTCGGGCTTTGTCATGGCGATGTTTCTGGCCGGCCTTCGCGGTGTCGACAATGAAATCATCAAGGCGGCCCAGATCGACGGCGCTTCGACCGTCATGACCTACCGCCGCATCATTATTCCCCTGATGCGCCCGGTCTTCCTGTCCGCATTCGTCGTTCTCGCTCACCTCGCAATCAAAGCCTATGACCTTGTGGTCGCGTTGACCGGCGGCGGGCCGGGGCAGGCGACCGAGCTGCCGGCGACATTCATGTATTCCTACACATTCACGCGCAATTCCATGGGCATTGGCGCCTCCTCGGCGATCATCATGCTCATCATGATCTTCTCGATCATCGTGCCCTATCTCTATTCGGAAATTCGCGGAGGGAAACGCTGATGAGCGGCGCTCCAAACCAACAAAATGCAATCAGCCATGGCCATCTGACGCGCGGACTGATTTATCTGGCGCTTATATTCTTCGCCATCTACTACATGCTGCCGCTCTACGTAATGGTGGTCAATTCGCTGAAACCACTGGACGAAATCCGGCAGGGCGGCATGTTGAACCTGCCGCAGGTGTGGACCGTCGAGCCGTGGCTCTCCGCCTGGTCCACGGCGCAGATCGGCGTTCAGCCGACAGGTCTCAAGCCCTTTTTCATCAATTCGATCCTGATGGTCGTTCCGGCTGTCGCGATCTCCACCATCGTTGGCGCGCTGAACGGTTATGTTTTGACCAAGTGGAGCTTTCGCGGTTCGAATGTCTTCTTCGGGCTGCTGCTGCTTTCATGCTTCATCCCGTTCCAGATCGTGCTGATTCCCATGGCACGCATCCTCGGCACGCTGGGTCTCGCCGGTTCGATCTGGGGCCTGATCATGGTGCATGTGATCTATGGCCTCGGCTTCACCACGCTCTATTTCCGCAATTACTATGAAGCTTTCCCGACGGAACTTGTCCGGGCAGCCCAGATCGACGGTGCGAGTTTCTTCCAGATTTTCCGCCGCATCCTGCTGCCGTCATCGGGACCGATCATCGTGGTCTCAGTCATCTGGCAGTTCACCAATATCTGGAACGACTTCCTGTTCGGCGCCTCGTTTTCGGGTGCGTCTTCGACCCCGATGACGGTGGCGCTCAACAATCTCGTGTCCTCGTCCACGGGGGTCAAGGAATACAACGTCCATTTCGCGGGCGCGATCCTGGCCGCCCTCCCAACCCTCATCGTTTACATCGTCTCCGGCCGCTATTTCGTACGGGGTCTCATGTCCGGCGCTGTGAAAGGATAAACCATGTCGTTTCTCGAAATCTCTCATCTGCGCAAGTCCTATGGCGCGCTGGAAATTCTAAAGGACATCAATATCGAAATCGAGGAGGGCGGTTTTCTGGTGCTTGTCGGGCCTTCCGGCTGCGGCAAATCCACCCTGCTCAACACGATTGCCGGTCTGGAACCCATCACATCAGGCACGATCTCGATCAACGGGCGCAACGTAGCCGGCCTGCCGCCGTCGCAGCGCGATATCGCGATGGTTTTCCAGTCCTACGCACTTTACCCCAACATGACCGTCGCCGGGAACATCGCCTTTGGTATGGAGATCCGCAAGGTTCCGAAGGAAGAGCGCGAAAAGGCGATCAGGCAGGTCGCCGATATTCTCCAGATCGGCCATCTCCTCGACCGTAAGCCGAGCCAATTGTCGGGCGGTCAACGGCAGCGCGTCGCCATGGGGCGTGCGCTGGTGCGCAATCCGCAGGTCTTTCTTTTCGACGAGCCGCTGTCAAACCTCGACGCCAAGCTGCGTGTCGATATGCGAACCGAGATCAAGCGGCTTCACCAGCGCATGAAGACCACGATCGTCTATGTGACCCACGACCAGATCGAGGCGATGACGCTGGCGACGAAGATCGCGGTGCTGAAGGACGGCGTTCTGCAGCAATTCGGATCTCCCGCCGAGATTTACAATAATCCGGCAAACATGTTCGTCGCCGATTTCATGGGCTCGCCCGCCATGAACCTTTTAACCGGCACCATCGAGCAGGATGCGTCCGGACTATCCGTTTCCCTTGCGAGACCCGATGGCGAGCCGATGCGTCTTCCCGTCGCGGCCGGCAAGGAGGCGCTGGCGTCCCATGCGGGCCGGCAGGTCATTTTCGGCATTCGACCCGAGGCTTTGACAGACCCGGAAGGGGCGGACCGGAACGCCAGAACGCTTGCCGAGGGAGAATGCCACATCGAGGTCGTGGAACCGGCCGGATCGGACACATTCGCCGTCACCAAGCTCGGCGGCAAGGAGGTCGTTGCCCGCCTGCGCGCCGATGCCCGCATTCACGCCGGCCAGAACGCCCGTCTTGCCTTCAACCTCGACAAGGCCGTGTTCTTCGATCCGACGAGCCAGGTGCGTATCGCCTGAAGTATTTGGTAACAGCATGATGAACAGTCCAGACATTGTCATTATCGGCTCCGGTATCGGCGGCGCGACGGCTGCCGCCGGGCTTGCGGCGACAGGTGCCGACATCCTGATCCTTGAAGCCGGCGATTACATCGCCGACAGCCCGGTCAATCGCGACCAGCGCGCCATCTTTCAAAAGGGCCATTTTCGCCCCAAGGAGAGCTGGTACGAGGCCAATGGCGCTGCGTTCAATCCCGGTAATTATTACAATGTCGGCGGAAATTCGAAATTCTACGGCGCGGTGCTGTCCCGTTATCGCAAGGAAGACTTCAGTGAGATCAGGCATAGGGAAGGCGTTTCGCCCGCCTGGCCGTTCGCTTACGAGGAGCTGGAACCCTGGTACAGCAAGGCGGAGGCAATGTATCAGGTTCGCGGCGAGCTGGGCGCGGACCCGACCGAACCCGAACATTCCGCCGCATATTCATTTTCTCCCGTTGCGGACGAGCCGCCGGTGGCGGATGTGCGGGCACGCCTGAAGGCGAAGGGTTTGCATCCGTTCTCCCTGCCCTTGGCCATCGATATCGAAAAATGGCTCTTGAAAGGTCGGACGCCGTGGGATGCCCATCCGAATTCTCGCGATGGCAAGATGGATGCGGAGACTGCGGCACTTCTCAAAGCCCTTGAATATCCGAACGTCAAAATCGAAACATCCGCGAGAGTAACCAGACTTGAGGCTGGCGCGAGCGGCCGCATTGAGCGCGTCCATTATGAACAGCACGGCGAGGCCCGCTCGGTTACGGCAAAACTGGTGATCCTGTCTGCGGGAGCCGTGCAGTCGGCCGTGCTGCTGCTCCGCTCGGCGGATGAACGATATCCGAAGGGTCTTGCGAATTCCTCCGATCAGGTCGGGCGAAACTTCATGAACCACAATTCGTCGGCTGTAATTGCCGTGTCGCCAAGCTTCCGCAACACGGCCGTCTATCAAAAGACATTCGGCTTCAATGACTTCTATCTGTCCGACGGTGAGGGCGGGCCGCCTCTTGGCAACGTCCAACTGCTCGGCAAGATTTCTCCGGCGATCTTGAAGGGGGCAATGCCCCGCGTGCCGGAATGGTTGCTCCGGCAACTGACCGGACACGCGATCGATTTCTACGCGATGAGCGAAGATATCCCTCATCCGGACAGCCGGATAATGGTTGACGGAAACCGCATCGTTCTCCACTGGCGGCGAACCAACTGGGACGCTCATCTGGCGCTGGTTGCGAAACTCAAAGGCATCCTCAAATCGGTCGGTTTCCCGATCGTCTTGTCGAAACCTTTCGATAAACGCACGCCGTCGCATCAGTGCGGCACGATCCGCATGGGCAACGACCCGGCGGCTGCACCGCTCGACCCCTTCTGCCGTTCCCATGACCACCGCAATCTTTTCGTTGTCGATGCCAGCTTTCTGCCGACGTCGGCAGCCGTCAATCCGGCGCTCACCATTGCGAGCCAGGCGCTGAGGGTTGCCCATCATATCTCGACGGAGGACCTCGCCCCATGAGGCCGACGACCCCGACACCCCATTTCATGATCGCGATGTCGCTTTATGTGGGCGGCGGTCATCAGATTACTCAAGTATAACAGGATAGTTCGATGCGTTTCGACTATATCATCACCGGTGCCGGCCCCGCAGGATGTGTGCTTGCCAACCGTTTGAGCGAAGACCCCGATGTCAACGTCCTGCTGCTCGAAGCCGGCGGGGGCGACTGGAACCCGCTTTTCCATATGCCCGCCGGTTTTGCCAAGATGACCAAAGGCGTGGCGAGCTGGGGCTGGGAGACCGTGCCGCAGAAGCACATGAAGGGCAGGGTGTTACGGTACACCCAGGCCAAGGTGCTGGGCGGCGGCTCATCGATCAATGCCCAGCTTTATACGCGCGGCAATGCGGCCGACTACGACACATGGGTCTCCGAGGATGGCTGTGAAGGCTGGAGCTATCGCGACATCCTGCCCTATTATAAACGCGCCGAAGACAATCAGCGTTTCGCCGACGATTATCATTCCTATGGCGGGCCGCTTGGGGTCTCGATGCCGGTTTCGGCCCTGCCTATCTGCGATGCTTACATTCGAGCAGGCCAGGAACTGGGCATACCCTATAATCACGATTTCAACGGCAGGCAGCAGGCTGGCGTCGGCTTTTATCAGCTTACCCAGCGTAACCGCCGCCGGTCGTCGGCATCGCTCGCCTATCTCAACCCGATCCGACATCGCAAGAACCTGACGATCAAACTCGGCGCACGCGTCTCCCGCATCGTTCTGGAAGGAAAACGCGCCATAGGGGTCGAGGTGGTCGGAAAGTCCGGCACGGAAATCATCCGCGCCGAACGGGAAGTCCTCGTCTCTTCCGGCGCCATCGGCTCACCCAAACTTCTTCAGCAATCGGGTATCGGCCCGGCGGATCATCTGAAATCCGTGGGCGTAAAAGTGCTCCATGACCTGCCCGGCGTCGGTTCGAACCTGCAGGATCATCTCGATCTTTTCGTGATTGCCGAGTGCACCGGCGACCATACCTATGACGGCGTCGCCAAGCTTCACCGGACGATATGGGCGGGGCTTGAGTATATTCTGTTTCGCACCGGCCCGGTCGCCTCCTCGCTGTTTGAAACGGGCGGTTTCTGGTATGCGGACCCGGATGCGCGCTCGCCGGACATCCAGTTCCATCTGGGATTGGGGTCGGGTATCGAGGCGGGCGTGGAGCGGCTGAAAAACGCCGGGGTCACGCTGAATTCCGCCTATCTTCATCCCAGATCGCGCGGAACCGTGCGGCTGTCATCCTCCGATCCGGCCGCCGCGCCGTTGATCGATCCCAATTACTGGTCCGATCCGCACGACCGGAAGATGTCACTGGAAGGTCTCAAGATCGGCCGCGAGATATTCCAGCAGGCGGCGTTGAAGCCATACATCATGGCGGAACGTCTTCCCGGCCCCAAGGTCATGACGGATGATGAGCTTTTCGACTACGGCTGCGCGAACGCCAAGACCGATCACCATCCTGTTGGCACCTGCAAGATGGGCAACGGGCCGGAATCCGTCGTCGGCCTTGATCTCAAGGTGCATGGTCTGGAAGGGCTGCGTGTCTGCGATTCCTCCGTCATGCCGCGCGTTCCCTCGTGCAACACCAATGCGCCGACGATCATGGTCGGAGAGAAAGGTGCGGACCTGATAAGAGGACTTGGCCCCCTTGCGCCTGCGATTTTCTCGCACGAACGCAATGAAACGCGTCCAAGGGCGCGAGCGCAGGTTCGGTAGTCATTCCGCGATCAGGCGGTCTTGATGCGAACCTAAGACAAAGCCTGAAAGGCAACACGAGGAGTAAAACGCTCATGGACGCGACCGTCCCGCAGCATATTCTTGACGCGCTCACGGATGTGAACATGCCGCGTTTGCCGAATGCGCCCGGCCCCAAGGAAATGATCGTGCTCGGCGGCATCGATGTTCCGGTTCATCGGGCTGGCTGTGTCGTTGTCGGCTCCGGTGCTGCCGGGCTGCGGGCCGCGGTGGAAATGAAACGGCGCGGCGATGACGTCGTCATCCTCAGCCAGAGCGCGTGGGGCGGGACATCCGCCTGTTCCGGATCGGACAAACAAACGCTCCACACCGCGAACACGGCTGATCAGGGCGACAACTTCAAGGCGATGGCGCGCGCTATCCGCAGCGGTGGCGCCATGGACGAGGACACCGCCTATGTCGAGGCGGTCGGCTCCGCGCGCATGATGGCCTCGCTGCAATTCCTTGGGCTGCCCTTGCCGCAGGACCCGCTGGGCGGGACGCTGAGATATCAGACTGATCACGACGAAGTCGGCCGCGCGACCAGCTGCGGTCCGAGGACATCGCGGTTGATGGTCAAGGTGCTTGCGGATGAAGCGATCCGTCTGGATATCCCGTTTCACAATCATACCACCGTCGTCAAAATATTGACCGAAGGTTTGAGGCACGAAAGACGGGTCGTCGGCGTTCTCGCCATGCAGCCTCATGAGCGTAGCGACACCAATCCGTTCGGGATCGCTCTGTTCGTGTGTGCGGTGATCGTCCTTGCAGCCGGAGGACCGGGTGAACTTTATCGCGACAGCGTCTATCCCAATGGCTGCTTCGGCTCTCTGGGGCTGGCGCTGGAGGCAGGGATAGACCTCGTAAACCTCACGGAAAGTCAGTTCGGCATCGGCACGCGGCGGGAGGGGTTCCCCTGGAATCTGTCGGGAACCTATGTTCAGGCCATTCCTCACATTTATTCGCTGGATGCCGAGGGCAAAGAGCACCATTTTCTGGCGGACTACTATCGCAATACGCAGGAAATGGCCTCCAACATTTTCCGAAAGGGCTATCAATGGCCCTTCCATTCGACCCGGATGCTCGATTTCGGCTCAAGTCTGGTCGACCTTGCGATCTTCCGCGAGTCGGCAGCCGGGCGGCGGGTCTTCATGGACTTCAATCGCAATCCGCTGGCGGTGCCCGGCGACCTTCCGTTCAGCCTTGATCGTCTCGATCCCGATGTCAGCAGCTATATCGAAAACGCCGGCGCGATGAAGGAACTGCCGATCGACCGGTTGCGGCATATGAACCCGCTCGCGATCGAACTCTACCGGCGCTACAAAATCGACATCGCCAGCGAGCCGCTGGAATTTGCGGTGAACAACCAGCACATGAACGGCGGCATCATGGTCGATACCTGGGGGCGGACCAACCTGACGGGCTGCTATTCTGTCGGCGAGGCCGCAGGTACGCATGGTGTGACACGTCCGGGCGGAGCGGCGCTGAATGCCGGGCAGGTGTTCGGTACACGCGCGGCCGAACACGTCGGCGCAAGTCATCGCGCGAAATCCCCGTCATCGGCAAATATTGAGGCGGCTGCGTTAGCGGGGCTCAATGATCTTCTCGCCATTCTGAAGGAGGATAGTCGCCTGTCCGCCAAGGACATCCGCACCGAAATCCAGTCCCGCATGAGCGATAAGGCGGGGATGATATGCGATGCCGAAAGCGTTTCGCAGGCGCTTGCCGGGGCGCGTTCGCTCAATGCGACGATCCGCTCGAACGGGATTGCTTACGGACGGGCTGCCGAGGCGGTTCGCGCCGTTCAGTGGCAACAGATGGCGATTGCGTCCGAGGCCGTGCTCACGGCGTTGGATTACTTCATTCGCGATGGCGGCGGCAGCCGAGGCGCACGCGCGATCTGCGATGCTGACGGTGAACTGGTTCCGAACGTCAATGCGGGACCCTTGCATGAATTCCGCTTTCGCAGGGAGAAAGACGACCATCGAAGCGAGCAGATCGTCGTCAGGCTCGAAGGTGAGGATATGGCGACATCGACGCGTCCCAACCGCGTCTTCGATGAAAGCAAGAAATCCTTCTTTGAACGGGACTGGCCCGCCTGGCTCACCGGACGCATCTATGATCTCGGTGAAAGAGAAGGATGCGCCGAAGACTGAATTCGTTTTGAATTATGCTCGGACGGGCCCCAGTCACGCCTTTGATACGGCCGATCAGCATTCTGTCCTCGCGCTCGCAAGCTAGGCGCCTTTCAAGAAAAAAATGAAGAAGCGGATCAGCCTCTGCCGGTGGAGGTGTTTTCCTCCATGGCTGGCCAGCTTGCCGGTGCGAGGAGCCCCCCGGCGGGATTGTCTTCGAAGGACCGGCGTCGCCCCCCGGTCACGCCGACGGCGCGCATCTAATTTCCCAAATTTAAAGAACAGGCGACAAAGGCGCCCGGATTTGATAAATTACAATTTAGCCGGTTGCGGTTTGACGCGCGGATAAAGTCTCCAGGCGTTTTCACGCCGCCAGCCGGATCATGGCGCAGGAGGAGAAGTGCTATGACGGCATTCCATGTCATGGCCGGTGCAACCGGTGAATTTACTCGCCCCGAAGTCCGCAAGATTGGTTTCGCGGATATTGTCGATGCATTGAGGCTGGGGCTTGATGACTTCAAAGAGAAGCCGTCCCATTATGTCTTTCTCTGTCTTATGTATCCCATTGCGGGTGTTTTTCTGGTCATGTGGAGTTCCGGCGCCAATCTGTTGCCGCTGATTTATCCCTTGATGTCAGGTTTTGCGCTGATCGGTCCGATTGCGGCCATCGGTCTTTATGAAATCAGCCGCCGACGCGAGCAGGGGTTGGATAGCTCCTGGCGTCATGCGCTGGAGGTTCGTCACTCTCCGGCCCTGCCGTCGATTATCGCGGTCGCCGTCATGCTGTTCGTGCTTTTCGCCGTCTGGCTGATTGTTGCGCAGCACCTCTACACCACGACGTTCGATGCGGCCGGTCCGGCCTCGCTCTCAACCTTTCTGTCAGACGTGCTGACCACCCCGCAGGGACTTTCCCTGATAATCTGGGGGAATCTTGCCGGTTTTGTTTTCGCGGTCATTGTGCTGGCGACAACGGTGGTGGCGTTCCCGCTGCTGCTGGATCGGGATGTCGGCGCAGTCGCGGCGGTGGATGCGAGCATACGCGCCACGCTTGCCAATCCGGTTCCCGTTGCGCTTTGGGGGTTGATCGTCGCGGCGCTGCTCGTCGTCGGCACAATCCCGGTTTTCGTCGGCCTTGCAGTCATCATGCCCATCCTCGGACATGCAACCTGGCACCTCTATCGGAAATTGATCGTCCCCGTTTATCCAAACCGTATGCCTTGAACCCATAACGGAAATCTAGCTGTCGATCATCCTTCCCGCTGTTGCGGCTCTCCTGAGGGAGCCGTTGCTGCCGGGATGGCGATGGAGCGCGTGAGGATGCCATGTCGTATCGTTTTCTTGCCATCTGTCTGCTTTTCGCCACGACCCTTCCGCTTGATGCGCACGCACAGGAGGGGGACCCTGTCGCCGGCGCCACCGTTTTCAAAAAATGCGGCATTTGTCATGTCGCCGAAACCGACCAGAACAAGGTCGGACCTTCACTGAACGGCCTGTTCGGCAGAGCCGCCGGCACTCATCCGAATTTCGCCTATTCGCAGGCGATGCAGGATGCGGGCAAGGCCGGGCTGGTATGGGACGAGACATCATTTCGCGATTATCTGCACGACCCCAAGGCGAAGGTGAAGGGCACAAAAATGGCCTTTGCCGGGGTGAAGGATGACACCGACATCACCAATCTCATCGCCTATCTGAAGCAATACTCCAAGTAGCGAAATGATGCGATCTGAAGAGCTGTCTCTCGCCGGGGTGGATCGGCAGGACAGGGCCGAATGAGAGGCGAACCGCTGCTGTTGCCGCAATTGCTCGCCCGAACTGTTCATGAGATAATGCTAATACGTTTCGCGATAGGATTGTAGAAATAGTCGCGGCCGTGTCAGGGGAGGAGACGATGGCTGTCGTTGTGGTTCTCGTTCTGCTGGTGGTGGGATCGATCGTATTCCACCTGCTGAGCCCTTGGTGGTGGACGCCGATTGCCTCCAACTGGAGCTATATCGACAATACGATCATCATCACCTTCTGGATCACCGGTTTCGTTTTTTCGGCCATCGTGTTGTTCGTCGCCTATTGCGTGTTCCGTTTCAGGCATCGCACGGGAAACCGGGCGGCATACCAGCCTGAAAACAAGCGCCTGGAGGGGTGGCTGGCCGGAGGAACCGGGGTCGGGGTGGCTGCCATGCTTCTGCCGGGCCTCTTTGTGTGGAACCAGTTCGTGACCGTGCCTGATGGCGCCAGCGAGGTGGAAGTCGTCGGTCAGCAATGGCAATGGAGTTTTCGTCTGCCCGGCGCGGATGGCCGGCTCGGACGGGCGGATACGCGCGCTATTGCACCGGACAATCCTCTCGGTTTGAACAGAAACGACCCCGCCGGAATGGACGATGTCATCGTTGAAGGCGGCGAGCTGCATTTGCCCGCCGGCAGGCCGGTGAAGATGCTGCTGCGCGCGATTGACGTGGTGCATGATTTCTACGTGCCGGAGTTCCGGGCCAAGATGGATATGATCCCCGGTTCGGTCACCTATTACTGGTTCACCCCCACGCGGACAGGAACCTTCGAGGTTCTCTGCGCGGAATTGTGCGGCGTCGGCCATCCGCAGATGCGCGGCACCGTCGTTGTCGATACCGAGGCTGACTATCAGGCCTGGCTACAGCAGCAACCGACTTTCTCGAAATCGCTCGCTTTGGCGGAAAAGTCGGCAGCCAGATGAGCGCCATCTGTCGTTGACGGGAAAAGCGTCGTTGAAGGGAAAAGCCGCGTCGGAGGAAACAGGGAGGACGGAAGATGGTCGAGATTGGATCCGGCGCGGGGCAGGTCATCCAGCCCGCTGAGGTCGAGGATGTCGAGCTTTATCACCCGAAAAGCTGGTGGACGAAATATGTCTTCAGCCAGGATGCCAAGATCATCGCCATTCAATATTTCCTGACCGCGACGGCAATCGGCATGGTGGCGCTGGTGCTATCCTGGTTGATGCGCCTGCAACTCGGCTTTCCCGGTTATTTCTCTTTCATCGACGCGGAACATTATTATCAGTTCATCACCATGCACGGCATGATCATGGTGATTTACCTGCTTACCGCGCTGTTTCTCGGCGGTTTCGGCAATTATCTGATCCCGCTGATGCTCGGCGCGCGCGACATGGTGTTTCCCTATGCGAACATGCTGAGCTATTGGCTCTACCTGCTCGCGGTCCTCGTGCTGGTCGCCGGTTTCTTCGCGCCTGGCGGGCCGACGGGCGCTGGCTGGACGCTCTATCCGCCGCAGGCGCTTTTATCGGGAACGCCGGGCGGGCGCGACTGGGGCATCATCCTGATGTTGTCCTCGCTGATCCTGTTCATCATCGGCTTTACCCTGGGCGGGCTGAATTACGTCGTCACGGTGCTACAAGGGCGCACGCGCGGCATGACGTTGATGCGCATGCCCCTGACGATATGGGGCATCTTCACGGCAACCGCCATGGCGCTGCTCGCCTTCCCGGCGCTTCTCGTTGCCGCCGTCATGATGTTGTTCGACCGGCTGCTCGGCACGAGCTTCTTCATGCCCGCCATCGTAGAGATGGGTGAACAGCTGAAACAGGAGGGCGGCAGTCCCATTCTGTTCCAGCACCTGTTCTGGTTCTTCGGCCACCCGGAAGTCTATATCGTGGCACTTCCGGCCTTCGGCATCGTCTCGGATCTCATCAGCACCCATGCACGCAAGAACATCTTCGGTTACCGGATGATGGTCTGGGCGATCGTCATCATCGCGGCGCTGAGCTTCGTCGTCTGGGCGCATCATATGTATGTCAGCGGCATGAACCCGAATTTCGGCTTCTTTTTCGCGACCACGACGCTGATCATCGCCGTGCCGACGGCGATCAAGGTCTATAACTGGGTGCTGACGCTCTGGCGCGGCGATATCCATCTGAACTTGCCGATGCTGTTTGCGCTCGCCTTCATCGTCACATTCATCAATGGCGGATTGACCGGTCTTTTCCTCGGCAATGTCGTCGTAGACGTTCCGCTTTCGGATACGATGTTCGTCGTCGCGCATTTCCATATGGTGATGGGGGTCGCGCCGATCATGGTGATTTTCGGCGCGATCCACCATTGGTATCCCAAAGTCACGGGCCGCATGCTGAACGTGGCGATGGGGCATATCCACTTCTGGATCACCTTTCTCGGCGCTTACGCCATCTTCTTCCCGATGCATTATCTCGGCCTGATGGGCGTGCCGCGCCGTTATTACGAACTGGGCGAGGCCGCTTTCATTCCGCCCTCGGCACACACGCTGAACATGTTCATCTCCGTTGCAGCACTGGTTGTTGGCGCCGCACAACTGCTGTTCCTGTTCAATCTCGCCTGGAGCCTTCGCTGGGGCAAACAGGCGGGCGGCAATCCGTGGCGGGCGACGACACTGGAATGGCAAACGCCGCAGACCCCGCCGGTTCATGGAAACTGGGGCAAGGAGCTGCCGGTCGTCTATCGCTGGCCTTATGACTACAGCGTGCCCGGCGCGGATGAGGACTTCTTGCCGCAAAACCAGCCGGCTGCGGCCGGGTCGTCGGAGAGGGCCCTGTCATGATCGCCATTCTCATCTTCATGGCGGGTATTGCCGGCATCATCGCCTGGTGGATGGCGGGGCAGCGGCTCACTTCAAAGCCATGGCTGGAAGTGGGGGTGGCAGGCGATGCACCGCAGATGCAGGGATCGTCGGCGACAATAGCGAAACTTGGGCTCGGCATTTTTCTGGGTGTCGTGGGCGCGCTGTTCACGCTGCTCATCAGCGCCTATCTCGGCCGCATGGGCGGCGCGGACTGGTGGGGCATCCCCATTCCCGGGCTGTTATGGGCCAATACTGCGGCGCTTGCCGCTAGTAGTCTGGCGCTGCAATGGGCGAAAACCGAAGCCGGCGCCGGTCGCCGCGACAGGCTGAACACGGCTCTTGCGGCAGCCTTTGCGACGGCCGTTCTCTTTGTCGCCGGACAGTTCCTGGCATGGTGGCAACTCACCTCCGCAGGCTATGTGCTGGCGGATAACCCATCGAACAGCTTCTTTTACATGATCACCGGGCTGCACGGCCTGCATATAGTGGGCGGGCTCTGTGTGCTTGGACGCACCGCAATCCGCGCCCGCAGCGGACCCCTGTCGGCAAGGATGCGCCTGAGCGTGGAGCTGTGCGCCATCTACTGGCATTTCATGCTGGTGGTGTGGCTGATCCTTTTTGCGCTCTTCGCCGGCTGGGCGAATAGTTTTGTCGATCTATGCCGTCAATTGGTCAGCTAGAGCGGCGGGAGATGAACCGGAGCAGGTCCCGCCGCTCTAAGTTTTATCTAAGCATCAGATTTTCCGGACGCTACGCACTTTTACTGGAAATCCTCTAAGGAGTGTCGATCATGACCGCATCCATGGAAAGGCCAGCAAGCGATCCGCATCTGCGCCCCACGGGACTGCGCGGCGTTGCCGCCGATCTGTCATCGGACCAGCGGGCGTTCAAGAACGTCTCCTGGGGCAAGGCGATGATGTGGATCTTCATCCTCAGCGACATCTTCATTTTCGGCTGTTTCCTACTGGCCTATATGGCCGCGCGCATGTCGACCACCGTCGCCTGGCCCAATCCGAGCGAGGTTTTTGCGCTGACGATTGGCGGCAAGGATATTCCGCTGATCCTGATTGCCATCATGACCTTCGTCCTCATCAGCAGCAGCGGCACGATGGCCATGGCCGTCAACTTCGGATATCGCCGTGACCGTCGCAAAACCGCGGCGCTGATGGTGGTAACGGCCCTCCTTGGCGCGACATTCGTCGGAATGCAGGCATTCGAATGGACGAAACTGATCGAGGAAGGCGTGCGTCCCTGGGAAAACCCCTGGGGTGCGGCGCAATTCGGTTCGACTTTCTTCATGATCACGGGCTTTCACGGCACCCATGTCTCGATAGGCGTGCTGTTCCTCCTCATCATTGCGCGCAAGGTATGGCGGGGAGATTTCGATCAGGAAAGGCGGGGATTTTTCACCAGCCGCAAAGGGCATTACGAGATCGTCGAGATCATGGGGCTTTATTGGCACTTCGTCGATCTGGTGTGGGTCTTCATCTTTGCATTTTTCTATCTGTGGTGAGTGAGGATGGCATCATGGCACAGGAACAGTCACAGCAGCATCCGATAAGACTTTACATGGTGGCCTGGGGACTGCTTTTTGTCCTCAGCACCTTTTCCTATATGGTCGATTATCTCGGCATTCAGGGCTATCCCCGATGGTCTTTGATCATCGTATTCATGCTTCTGAAGGCAGGGCTGATCATCGCGATCTTCATGCATCTGGCCTGGGAGCGGTTGGTCTTGATCTACGTCATCCTGCTCCCACCGGTCCTCGTGCTTGTCTTCGCCGCCCTGATGGTGTCGGAATCCAATTATACGGCTTTCACCCGGCTGACCTTTATGACTGCGGGTTCCTAGGCCGCTGCAACATATTTCAGGCTTGCGGAAGCAGCACGCCGACAGCGAATTCCTCGTCGGTTGTCGTGTGGCCGGCCTGTGTCTTGCGATATTCGCTGGGCGTGAAACCGCGCTCGGTTCGCAGCGTGCGGGAAAGGTGCGGCGCGTCGCAGAAACCGGTGGCGAGCGCAATCTGCGTGATCGGGTCATGCGTGCTGCGCAGGAGGGAGAGCGCACGGTCCAGCCGAAGCTCGAGATAGACCTTGGACGGGGTCGCGTTCAGGTCGGTGAGGAAACGCCGTTCGAGGCTGCGGCGACCAAGGCCAAGGTCGTTCGCCAGTTCCAGCACTGTTTTCGGAACCTCGATATTCTGCTGCATCCGCAGGATCGCTTTTTTGACCAGAGGATCATTGGCCTTTCGCGCGCTCTGCTGGCCGGGCTGGGGTTTTTCGCCGCTCAGCGCGCTGTCGATCATCATGATGTTGAGGCTTTTGATGGCGGCGGACTGGCCGACATGGCGCTCGACGAGGAAAGCCGCCAGATGGGCTGCGCCGTGACCACCGGAACAGGTCAGCCGGTCACGGTCGATGACGAAAATCTGGTCGGAGATCATCTGGACGGTATCGAAACGGTCGAGAAAATCCTGATGGTGGAACCAGCTCACGCAGCAGCGATAACCATCAAGCAGGCCCGCTTCATGCAGAATGAAGACACCGGTGCAGAGCCCGACGATGGGAATGCCCGCCGCCGCCCGGTCTTTCAGGAACCGCAGCGCTTCCTGCGGCAGGGCGCTGTGATCGCTGATCAAGCCGCCGACAACGACGATATAGTCGTAATGCCCGGCGTCCATCAGCCGTGTATCCGGCTGCACCTTCACGCCGCAGCTCGATTGCACGCTCCCCAGCGTTGCCGAGAGCACCGACCACTCACACAGGATAGGCCGGGAACGGTCCGCCTCGTCGGCGGCAAGACGCAGCACATCAACGAAATTCGCAAAGGCTGACAGCGTGAAGCGGTCGGCAAGCAGGAAGGCGACGCTGAGGCGTTTTCTGGCGCGGTGTGAGGTCATGACGCAAATATTCATGCAAACAGACGCGATTGTCCAGCCGGGGCGCGGCAAATGCTCATAGCGTTTACGACACGAGATTTTCCAACCATCGGGTCCGCTCATGACGCGTTTTAATGCTTTCAATCTTTTGCGGAATGCCCTGACCGGCCACAAGAACTGGGACGAGCAGTGGCCGGACAGCCAGCCGAAAGCCGAATATGACGTGGTCATCGTCGGCGCCGGCGGCCATGGTCTGGGAGCCGCCTATTATCTGGCCAGCCAGCACGGCATCACCAATGTCGCCGTCATCGACAAGGGTTGGCTCGGGGGCGGTAATACCGGCCGCAACACGACGATCATCCGCTCGAACTATCTCTATGACGAGAGCGCCCGTCTTTACGATCACGCCGTCGATCTGTGGGAGAACTTGAGCCAGGAGCTGAACTACAACGTCATGTATTCAAGGCGCGGCGTGCTGATGCTGGCGCACAATGTGCACGATGTGCAGAGCTTCAAGCGCCACATCCATTCCAACCGCTTGAACGGTGTGGACAATCGCTGGCTTACCCCGGAAGAATGCAAGGACTATTGCCCGCCGCTCAGCATTGCGCCGAATGCGCGTTATCCTGTCATGGGCGGTGCGCTTCAGGAACGGGCCGGCACGGCGCGCCACGATGCGGTTGCCTGGGGTTATGCGCGCGGCGCTGCCGCCCGTGGTGTCGATATCATCCAGAACTGCCCGGTCACCGCCATCCGTCGCAATGCCGATGGCTCCGTCGCTGGTGTCGAGACGGCGAGGGGCTTCATCAAGGCGAAGAAGGTCGCGGTTTCCGCGGCCGGCCACACCTCTGTTGTGATGGACACGGCCGGTGTGCGCCTGCCGCTCGAAAGCTACCCGCTGCAGGCGCTGGTGTCGGAGCCTATCAAGCCGATTTTCCCCTGCGTTGTCATGTCGAACGCGGTCCATGCTTATATCAGCCAATCCGACAAGGGCGAGTTGGTTATCGGTTCGGGTACGGACCAATATACATCCTATTCGCAGCGCGGCGGCCTGCCGCTGATCGAGCATACGATCGCGGCCATCGTCGAGATTTTCCCGATCTTCAACCGCATGCGGATGCTGCGCAAATGGGGCGGCATTGTCGACGTGACGCCGGATCGCTCGGCCATTCTCGGCAAGACGCCGGTTGACGGGCTTTACGTCAATTGCGGCTGGGGCACGGGCGGTTTCAAAGCCACGCCGGGCGCTGCCCACACCTTCGCCTGGACCATTGCCAAAAACGAACCGCACCCGATCAACGCGCCGTTCACGCTGGAGCGTTTCCGTTCCGGCCGCCTGATCGACGAGGCCGCAGCCGCTGCCGTGGCGCATTGAGGAGCCGACCCCATGCTTTTGATCCGCTGCCCCTATTGCAATGAAACGCTGCCCGAAGCCGAATTTACCTATGCCGGGCAGGCCCATATTACCCGCGCCGCCGATCCTTCGTCGCAGACCGATGAGCAATGGGAAGAATTCCTCTTCATCCGCGAAAACGTGAAAGGCCCGCATTTCGAGCGCTGGCGGCATCTGCATGGTTGCGGCCGCTTCTTCAACGCCGTGCGTGACACGGTGAGCGACCGGTTCCTCACGACCTATCGTGCGGGTGAACCGCGTCCAGAACTTTCTTCCCTGACCCGTGCACCAGCCAGTTCCGAGGTGTCGAAATGAACTCCTATCGCGTTTCCGGCCGTGGCCGTGTGGATGCCGCCCGCTCGGTCAGCTTTACCTTCGATGGCAGGACCTATCGCGGCGTGAAGGGCGATACGGTCGCCTCGGCACTTCTCGCCAATGGCGTGCATCTCATGGGCCGCTCGTTCAAATACCACCGCCCGCGCGGCCCGGTGGCGGCGGGTTCCGAAGAGCCGAATGCGCTGATCGGCACCCGCCGCAGCGCCGGACGTTTCGAGCCGAACACCCGCGCCACGGTGCAGGAAATCTGGAACGGGCTGGAAACCACCTCCCAGAACAAATATCCGAGCCTGAAATTTGATATCGGCGCTGTCAACGACATGGCCTATATGCTGTTTTCGGCAGGTTTCTATTACAAGACCTTCATGTGGCCGAAGAGCTTCTGGAACAAGGTCTATGAGCCCTTCATTCGCGCGGCCGCGGGTCTCGGCGTTTCGCCCACCGAAGAGGACCCCGACACCTATGCCTCGCGCAACCTGCATTGCGATGTGCTGATCGTCGGCGCGGGTCCGGCCGGTCTGGCGGCGGCGCGTGCGGCGGCGGTCGATGGTCTCAAGGTCGTGCTGGTCGATGAAAATGCCGAAGCCGGCGGCACGCTGCTGTCGGAGCCGCAGGCGAAGATCGATGGCAAGCCCGCATGGAACTGGCTGGCGGATGAGTTGACGGCGCTGAAGGAGCGCGGCGTCAAGGTAATGACCCGCACGACGGCCATCGCCTATTACCACCAGAACATGATCGGCCTTTGCGAAAAGCTCACGGACCATCTGGAGACCGTGCCGAAGGATACGCCGCGCGAACGCCTGTGGCGCGTTCGGGCGCGTCACGTCGTATTGGCGCAGGGTGCACTGGAAAAGCCGCTGGTTTTCCACGGCAACGACCGGCCGGGCGTGATGCTCGCGGGTGCCGCCCAGACCTATCTCAACCGCTATGGCGTCAAGGTCGGCAACCGGCCGGTGGTGGTGACGAGCCATGACAGCGCCTGGTATGCGGCGTTTGATCTTCACGGAGCAGGCGCACGCGTTCAGGCCATTGTCGATACCCGCGCCAAGGTGCGGGAAGAACTGGTGAACGAGGCGCGTGCGCTCGGCATTCCGGTCAAGCTGTCGCATACGGTCACGGCGACGTCGGGGCGGCTGCGCGTCAAGTCAGTCCGGGTCAATCCGGTTAGTGGCGCGTCGGTCGGTGCGGGGCAGGAAATCGCCTGCGATGCGGTGCTGATGTCCGGCGGCTGGACGCCGTCGCTGCATCTCTTTTCCCATACGCAGGGCAAGATCGCCTGGGATGATGAGCGGACTACCTTCCTTCCTGCCGCCACCAACGAGGATTGCGTGATTGCCGGGGCCGGACGCGGGCTCTGGGGCATCGAGGCCGCGCTGAAGGACGGTGCTGAACGGGGTCGCGAAGTTGCAGCAGTGCTCGGCAAGGCCGCCAACCCTTCCGCTCTTGTGGTGGAACATGACCGCACCGGCAGCGGCGTCTCGCACACCGAACTGCCGAGCGACCGTGATGCCGGCAAGGCCAAGGCTTTCGTGGATTACCAGAACGATGTGACTGCCAAGGATCTTAGGCTCGCCGTGCGTGAGGGCATGCGTTCCATAGAGCACGTCAAGCGCTACACCACCAACGGCATGGCGACCGATCAGGGCAAGATGTCCAACATCAACGGCCTCAACATCGCGGCGGAAGCACTCGGCAAACGCCAGCCGCAGGTCGGCCTCACCACCTTCCGCCCGCCCTATACGCCGACGACCTTCGGAGCCTTCGCCGGTTATCACCGCGGCGCGCATTTCGAGGTAACGCGCAAGACGCAGATCGACGGGTGGGCTGAGGCCCATGGCGCGGTCTACGAGCCGGTCGGACAATGGCGTCGCGCCTGGTATTTCCCTAAACCGGGCGAAGACATGGATGCGGCTGTCGGCCGTGAATGCCGGGCGGTGCGCCAGAGTGTGGGCATTTTCGACGCCTCGACGCTCGGTAAGATCGAAGTTGTCGGGCCTGATGCGGTCGAGTTCATGAACCGCATGTATACCAATCCCTGGACGAAGCTCGCTGCCGGCCGCTGCCGTTATGGCCTGCTGCTCGGCGATGACGGCTTCATTCGCGACGATGGCGTCATCGGCCGCATGACCGAAGACCGTTTCCACGTCACCACCACGACAGGCGGCGCCGCCCGGGTGCTGAACATGATGGAGGATTACCTCCAGACGGAGTGGCCGGATCTCAATGTCTGGCTGACCTCGACGACCGAACAATGGTCCACCATTGCGCTGAACGGCCCGAACGCGGCAAAGCTGCTCGCGCCGCTGGTGGAAGGCGTCGAACTGACGGAAGAGGCCTTCCCGCATATGTCCTGCGTGGAGTGCACGGTGGCCGGCATGCCGGCGCGGCTGTTCCGCGTCAGCTTCACCGGCGAGATCGGCTTCGAGGTCAATGTCCCTGCACCGCTCGGCCGCAAGCTCTGGGAAATCCTGTGGGAGGCCGGCCAGCAATATGGCATCACGCCTTACGGCACCGAGACCATGCATGTGCTGCGTGCCGAAAAGGGTTACATCATCGTCGGTCAGGATACCGATGGTACCGTCACGCCCTATGACGCCGCGATGGGCTGGGCCGTGGGCAAGAACAAGCCGGATTTCGTCGGCAAGCGTGGCCTTGCCCGCCCCGATCTCGTCGCCAAGGATCGCCGTCATCTCGTCGGCCTTCTGACCGAAGACCGCTCGAAGCTGGAAGAGGGCGCGCAGATCGTCTTTGATCCGAAACAGCCGATCCCGATGAAAATGGTCGGCCACGTCACCTCGTCCTATCACTCGGATGCCGCCGGCCAGCCCATCGCGCTGGCTCTGGTGGAGGGTGGCCATGAGCGGATGGGCGAGACCGTCTACATCCCCATGCTGGACCGCACCATTGCCGCGAAAATCACCGGGATGGTCTTTGTCGATCCCGAAAATACCCGCCTGAAAATCTGACCCGGAGATGACAATGAACATGCGCGTTTCCTCCCCCGTTTCCGGCACTTTGGCCGAGAGCAAAGCGGCCCGGGTCAGCATCCTGCCGGTGCAGACGCGGCTGTCGCTACGCGCCCGGGGTGATCTCACCCCGCTCAGCGCCGCCCTTGGCCTCGCCTTGCCCGACCGGATCGGCACCCGCTCCGCCGCAGGCGAAATCGAGGCCGTGCGCCTCGGTCCCGACGAATGGACGATCCTTGCTCCGACAGGGGAAGCCGACAGGCTGATTGCGGCCTGCGGCGCTGTCTATGCCAGCCACCCACACAGCCTCGTCGACATTTCCGGCCGGGAAGTGACGCTCTCGATCGAGGGGCCACAGGCTGGCGAACTGCTGACGCTGGGCTGCGCCCGCGATATCGACACCATTGCTATTGGTGAGGCGCGTCGAACGATTTTCGACGGCGTGACCGTGGTGCTCTGGCGCGATGCGGAAAACCGTTTCCGCATGGATATCTGGAACAGTTTCGTGTCGCATCTTGGCCATTTGCTTGAAACCGGCTGCAAGGAACTTGCGGCTGATATCGCTTGATCTGGGAGGAGAAAACAATGCTCAACCGCCTGTCACATAATACCGTTTCGGACACGGTGATCGCTGACGCCATCGCCGAGGAACTCGACCGCCAGAAAACGCAGATCGAGCTCATCGCTTCGGAAAACATCGTTTCCGCCGATGTTCTGGCGGCTCAAGGCTCGGTGCTGACCAACAAATATGCCGAGGGCTATCCCGGCAAGCGTTATTACGGCGGCTGCGAATTTGTCGACAAGGTCGAACAGGTCGCCATCGACCGGTTGAAGCAGCTCTTCGGTGCGGAATTCGCCAATGTGCAGCCGCATTCCGGCGCGCAGGCCAATCAGGCGGTGTTTCTGGCGCTGCTGCAGCCGGGCGACCGGATCATGGGCATGTCACTTGCCCATGGCGGCCACCTGACCCACGGTTCGCCGGTGACGATGTCCGGCAAGTGGTTCGATGTCGTCTCCTATGAGGTCGATGCCGATACACATCTGATCGATATGGAGAAGGTGCGGGCGCGGGCGCTGGAGACCAAGCCGAAGCTGATCGTGGCGGGCGCATCGGCCTATCCGCGCCAGATCGATTTTGCCGGCTTCCGCAGAATAGCCGACGAAGTCGGCGCTTATCTGATGGTCGACATGGCCCATTATGCCGGTCTGATCGCCGGCGGCAAATATCCGAACCCGGTGCCGCACGCCCATGTCGTCACCTCCACCACCCACAAGACCCTGCGCGGCCCCCGCGGCGGCGTGATCCTTACCAATGACGCCGATCTGGCGAAGAAGCTGAACTCGGCCGTCTTCCCCGGCAATCAGGGCGGCCCCCTGATGCACGTCATCGCCGCCAAGGCCGTGGCTTTCGGCGAGGCCTTGCGTCCGGAATTTTCCGACTATGCCGGCCAGGTCATCGCCAATGCGCAGGCGCTGGCAAAGGTGCTGACGAAGGGTGGTCTGGGCATCGTCTCGGGTGGAACCGACAGCCACATGGTGCTGGTCGATCTGCGGCCGAAAGGCGTGACCGGCAAGGTTGCCGAAATCGCTCTGGAGCGGGCGGGGCTTACCTGCAACAAGAACGCCATTCCCAACGACCCGGAAAAGCCCTTCGTCACTTCGGGCGTCAGGCTTGGAAGCTCGGCGGGTACCACCCGCGGTTTCGGCGTGGCCGAATTCGAACAGATCGGCGCGCTGATCTTACGTGTCATCGACGCGCTGGCGGCGAATGCCGAAGGGGATGCCGCGGTCGAAGCCGAGGTGCGGGGAGAGGTTGCTGCACTTTGCGAGGCCTTCCCGATCTACGGTTCGTAAGCGGCCCTGCCGGGCTTCGATTAGTCTCAATCGCCGTCCTGACCACGGCCGGCGGTTGATAGGCAATCTGCGCGAAAGCGCGGGCGATCCGTCCGCGCGGCAAAGACCCAGGGGAGCAGGATTTGAGCACCTATATAATGACAGTCGCGTGCCCGGCGCGCAGCGGCATCGTCGCCGCCGTATCCGGTTATCTCGCCCGGTCCGGATGCAATATCAACGACAGTTCGCAATTCACCGACCAGGAGACGGGCCGCTTTTTCATGCGGTTGAGCTTCGTTTCCGAACAGGGATCGGGACGCGATGCGCTGCTCGACGGCTTTGGTCCCGTCGCGGCCGATTTCGATATGGACTATGATATTCATGACCTTTCGCGAAAGACGAAGGTCGTGATCATGGTCTCGCGCTTCGGTCATTGTCTCAACGATCTGCTGTATCGCTCCCGCATCGGCGCGCTGCCGGTCGAGATCGTCGCGGTGATTTCCAATCACCTCGATTACCAGAAGCAGGTGGTGAACGAGGATATTCCCTTTCACCACATTCGCGTCACGCCGGAAACGAAGCCCGAGGCGGAAGCCGCGATCCTGCAGGTGGTGCGGGATACCGGAGCGGAGCTTGTGGTGCTTGCGCGCTACATGCAGGTCCTGTCGGACCGGCTGTGTCAGGAAATGTCTGGCCGCATCATCAACATCCATCATTCTTTCCTGCCATCTTTCAAGGGCGCCAACCCTTATAAACAGGCTTATGAACGCGGGGTGAGGCTGATCGGCGCGACCGCCCATTACGTCACCGCCGATCTCGATGAAGGGCCGATCATCGAGCAGGATACGATCCGCGTAACCCATGCCCAAAGCGCGATGGACTATGTCAGCCTGGGTCGGGATGTGGAAAGCCAGGTTCTTGCGCGGGCCATCCACGCCCATATTCATCACCGGGTCTTCCTGAATGGAAACAGGACGGTTGTCTTTCCCGCGTCTCCCGGGGAGCATGTGTCCGAGCGCATGGGCTGAATGCCGGCTCATGCGGAACCGTGATTTGCGTCCGTCGTCAGTGGCTCGTTGTCATGCCGTCCTGCCAGTGAACGAGGCGGACTACGAGTGAGGGTTGTTATTCTGCGGGCTGCGCCACGGTCTCCGCGCCGGATCTTTCGCGATCTCCCGAGAGGCTGCGCTGACCGAGCGTGATGATGGCAACGGTCGAAAGGCTTGCGGCAACTGACACCCAGAAACCGTTATCCGGGCCGAAATTATCGATGACCCAGCCGGAGATGAAGGCGCCGAGCGCCATGCCGATACCGATGCCGGTCATCACCCAGGTCACGCCTTCCGTCAGCATCGATTCAGGCACCCGGCGCTCGATCAGGCCGAATGAGGTGATGAAGATCGGGGAGATTGCAACGCCGCTGAGGAAAACGGCAAAAGCCAGAAGGGCAACGGAGGTGCTGGCGGCAAGCAGCGGCAGAGCGGTGAGTGCAAGCACGCTGACGGCGATCAGCAGTTGCCGTTGCAGCGGCATTTTGGGATTGAGCGCGCCGAGAATGAGGCCGACGACGAAGGACCCGATGGCATAGACGCCGATGACGAGACTGGCGGCTTCCGGTTGGCCAAGTTCCTTGGTGATTGCGACGGCGCTTACCTCGGCAGTGGCGAAAGTGGAGCCGACAAAGATCAGCGCAAGCGTGATGATCTGGACCGGGCGCAGGGAGATGGCCGAACGCTGCCGGCGACCGCTTTCAACCGGGCGTACCTTGGGCTCGGTCGAACGTTGCAGAAGGAAAGCGAAGGTGCCGAGCGCCAGGAAGGTGGTGCTGATCATCATGCCCGCTTCCGGAAAGAGCGAGACTGCCAGGCCGACGGAAAGCGAGGCGCCGGAAATGTAGACGAGTTCGTCTGCGGCGGATTCAAAGGCGAATGCGGTGTTCAGTTCCGGCCGGTCGCGGAAGATTTCCGTCCAGCGGGCGCGCATCATGGCCGGAATGCTCGGCATGGCGGCGGCGAGGAAGGCGGAAAGGAACAGCGTCCAGGCCGGCCATTTCTGGTTTGTCGCGATAATCAGCGCCGCAAAGGCGATGACCGAGACGATGGTGGCGGGGATGAGGACCTTGCTCTGCCCCTTGCGATCCACCAGCCGGGAGATTTGTGGGGAGACGGCGGCATTGGTCAGCGCAAAGGTTGCGGAGACGGCGCCGGCCAGCCAATATTCGCCATGGGTTTGCGAAAGCATGGCGACGATGCCGATCGGGGCCATGGCAATGGGAAGGCGGGCGAAGAAACCGGCGGCGGAAAAGCCTTTTGCGCCTGGAGCCCGGAAAATTTCTCTGTATGGATTAGCCATCGGGATGCACCTTGTTCAGAGGGTGTCCACCACATACATACGTGGCGTATGTGAATGAGATAATTGCATACGGTGCGTATGTCAACTAATATACGCGTCGTATGTGGAAAATGGAGAAAAAATGCGCAAACCTCGCAGTGAAATGATTGCTGAGACGCGGACGAAGCTTCTGGCTGCCGGCCGCAAGGCCTTTGGCAGCATCGGTTATGCGGAGGCGTCGATGGATGACTTCACCGCCGAGGCCGGTCTCACCCGCGGCGCGCTCTATCACCATTTTGGCGATAAAAAAGGCCTGCTGTTGGCGGTGGTGGCCGAAATCGACGCGGAAATGACGAAGAGGCTCTGTGACATCTCCTCGAGGGCCGAGTCCCTGTGGGAGGGTTTTGTCGAGGAAAATCTCGGTTATGTGCGCATGGCTCTCGAACCGGAAATCCAGCGGATCATGTTTCGTGACGGGCCGGCGGTGCTCGGCGATCCGTCGCGCTGGCCAAATGCAAACGGCTGCATCTCGGCAGTCGCGCGAAGCCTCGATGCCCTGAAGGATGAAGGCACTATCGGCGATATCGATGCGGAGGCATGCGCCCGTTTCATCAACGCGGCAAGCAGCGCCGCCGCCCAGTGGATCGCCAATTCCGACGACCCCGAAATGACCTCGAAACGGGCCGTGGGAAGCTTCCGGGCCTTTCTGGAGGGATTGCGGATCAGGAAAGACTGATCCGGGGCTTTACGCGGTTGCCCATGCGCGCCGGGCAGCCCGATCATTCGGTCCACAGCATATCCTGCATTCGCCCGACAGGAGGACGGCGTGCTGAAACCGTCCCCCGCGAATTTCCCATGAGCCCGGATATGCTGCCTGCAAGTCATGCAACTGTCATATCGCGGGTCTAGGAGAAAGTGTGGTTTTCACACGTTTCGCGAGGGGAATATGCGCAAAATCGTTGCTGCTTTGGTCGCCACGACCTTTCTTGCCGGCGCCGTTCAGGCTGCCGAGGTTTATCCGCTTGATCGTGCTACGATCCTGACCGGTTCGCCGTTCGATTTCAAAGTCGAGTTCGCTTCCGTCGTAAAGCCGGAAGACGTCAAGATCACCGTCAACGGCCAGGATTACAAGGCCGCTCTCGGCAAGGATGCGGAGTTCGTCGCCGAAGAAAAGAACAAGGACAAGGTCCTTGGTTCGGCCGTCATCCTGCGTGGGGTCACGCTCGCCAGCGCCGGTGACTACAAGGTCGAAGTTTCTGCCGGTTCCGAAACCAAGACGATCACCTGGACCGTTTATGGCACGCCGGCCCAGGCAAAAGCCAAGAACGTCATCTTCCTGATCGCCGACGGCCTGTCCGTCGCTCACCGCACTGCTGCCCGCATCATGTCCAAGGGCATGACCGAGGGTAAGGCCAATGGCCGCCTCAACATGGATGATGTGCCGCCGGTCGCCTTCATCGGCACCTCCGCCACCGACGCTGTCGCCACCGACAGCGCCAACACCATGTCAGCCTACATGACCGGTCACAAGACCGCCGTGAACGCCATTGGCGTTTATGCCGACCGTACCCCGGCCTCGCTCGACGATCCGAAGGTCGAAACGATCGCGGAAGCCCTGCGCCGCCAGACCAAGAAGTCGATCGGCATCATCTCGACCGCCGAACTGCAGGACGCCACGCCGGCTGCCGTCGTTGCCCACACCCGCAAGCGCGGCGACAAGGCCGACATCAACGGCATGCTGTTCGACGTGAAGCCGGATGTCCTCCTCGGCGGCGGCTCCGCTTATTTCCTGCCGCAGGCGACGGCGGGTTCCAAGCGCAAGGATGACAAGGACTATATCGCTTTGTTCAAGGAAGCTGGCTACACGCTGGCGACCAGCAAGGCGGAACTCGCCACGGCCGCCGGCACCAACACCGGCAAGATCCTCGGCCTGTTCCACACCGGCAACATGGACACAGCGCTCGACCGCGAGTTCCTCAAGAAGGGCACCACGGCGAAGTTCCCGGATCAGCCGGGCCTCGTTGAAATGACCAAGGTTGCGCTCGGCGAACTGTCGAAGAACCCGGACGGCTTCTTCCTGATGGTCGAAGCTGCCAACGTCGACAAGATGTCCCATCCGCTTGACTGGGATCGCGCTGTCGTCGACACGATCGAATTCGACAAGGCCGTCGGTGTCGCCCGTGAATTCGCCGCGAAGAACCCCGATACGCTGATCGTCGTCACCGGCGACCATACGCATGGCGTTTCCATCATCGGCACCGTCGATGATGACAAGCCGGGTACCGAAATGCGCGAAAAGGTCGGCACCTATGCCGAGGCCGGCTTCCCGAACTATGAAGACAAGGACGGTGACGGTTATCCTGACAGGGTCGACGTTTCCCGTCGTCTGTTCCTGAACGCCAATAACGGTCCTGACCATTACGAGACCTTCCGTCCGAAGCTTGATGGCCCGTTCACACCGGCCGTCCAGAACGAAAAGAAGGAATATGTCGCCAACGAGCAGTACAAGGACGTTCCCGGTGCTGTGTTCGTACCCGGCATCATTCCGAAAAGCTCGGATAGCGGCGTCCACGCAGTGGATGACGTCGTTCTGCAGGCTGAAGGCCCCGGCGCTGAAGGCTTCCGTGGCTACATGGAACAGAGCGACGTCTACAAGGGTCTCGCCGAAGCTTTCGCACTTGGCGCCAAGCAGACCAACTAAGATATGAATGTTGTGAGGGCACGCCGCTATCGCGTGCCCTCACAATAGTTTCAGGTCTTTCATCGTCCATTCTGACGACGGACGATGGCAGACCTTTTCAAGAAGGAGAATGGTCATGAGCAAGGCTGATCGGGCGCACTTCAACCGTCGCCAGACCCTGGGTCTCATTGCCGGTCTACCGCTGCTGGCCGCCGGCACGCGCGCGCAGGCGAACAGCGACATCACCTTCGACGAACTCTATGGCAAGGTCAGCGTCCTCGGACTGGAGTTTTCCGAAAAGGTCAAGCAGTTGAACGGCAAGGAGATCGCCATGCGCGGTTTCATGGCGCCGCCGCTGAAGGCCGAAGCGCAGTTTTTCGTGCTGACCGAAATCCCCATGTCGATCTGCCCCTTCTGCTCCACGGATGCAGATTGGCCGGACAACATCGTCGTCGTTTATCTCGGCGAAAAACAGACTTTTACCCAGCCGAGCCAGACAATCGAAGTGCGCGGCACGCTGGAAACGGGTTCCTGGACCGATCCGGATACCGGCTTTGTCAGCCTGCTGCGCATCCGCCAGGCAGAATACGCGACGGTTTGAGACCATGCTGTCCCTGAAGATAGATGATCTTGCCGTATCCTTTCCCGGTTTGTCAGCGCCGGTTCTCGTTCTCGACGGTCTGGAAATCGCTGCCGGTAGCCGCGTTGCGCTGACGGGTGGTTCCGGCTCGGGCAAAAGCACCCTGATCAACATCATCGCCGGCCTTGAGCGTGTTCAGGCCGGCCGCGTTGTCTGGGGAGAAGAGAACATTGCGGATTTGCCCGAGGGTCGCCGCGATCGCTGGCGCGCCGCCAATATCGGCCTCGTCATGCAGGAGTTTCATCTTTTTCCCGGCTTGTCCGCGCTGGATAATATCCTGCTGCCCGCCCGCCTGTCGCGTGCGGCAAATGCGGACCTCATGAAGCGCGCGGAATCCCTGTTTGCGACTGTCGGCCTCAAACGCCCGGGGCAGCACGTTGAGACCATGTCGCGCGGTGAAATGCAGCGTGTCGCTATCGCCCGTGCGCTGCTGCGCAGTCCCGGCGTCATCATTGCCGACGAACCGACCGCAAGCCTCGATCTCGAAAGCGGCGAGGCTGTCGGTGATCTCCTGCTTTCCGTTGCGGCCAGCACCGGCAGCACGCTTATCGTCGCCAGCCATGACCAGCATCTTATCGGCCGCCTCGACCGGCGTCTCACCCTCAGCGGCGGCCGTATCGTCGCCGATACCGAGCGGAAGGAGATTGCGGCATGATCGGTTTCATCCTTGCCGACCTGCGCCGTCTTTGGCTGGGTGGCATCGTCGTGGTTCTCCTGGTTGCGCTTGCCACCGCGCTTGGCGTTGCGGTCACGCTGCAGGAGCGTTCGCTGCGTCTCGGCAGCGCCCGTGCCGCCGATAAATTCGATCTCGTTATCGGCGCGGCCGGCAGCGAAACCCAGTTGATCCTTTCCTCCATTTTTCTGCAGGCCGCACCGCTGCCGCTTGTGGACGGCGCTGTTCTGACGAAGCTCGCCGCCGATCCGCGCGTTGCCTGGGCGGCACCTGTCGGGTTTGGCGATTCCTTTGCCGGATACCCGATAGTCGGCACGACGATGAGCCTCGTCAGCAACACGACATCAGGTTTTGCCGAGGGCAGGATGTTCGCGCTGGAAGGCGAAGCCATACTCGGGGCTGCCGTCGATCTGTCTCTCGGTGCTGAGATCAAGCCGATGCACGGCACCGCCGAGACCGGCGGCCACACCCATACCGAGATCGCCTATAAAGTCGTTGGCAAATTGCAGCCCACCGGCACGCCCTGGGATCGCGCCATTCTCGTGCCGATACAGGCCGTGTGGCACGTCCATGGTCTCGGTCATGATCATGGCCATGATGAAGGGCATGAGGATGGCCATGCGGGCGCGCATGATGAAGAACATCACCACGGGGACGGTCACGATCACGCCCATGAAGGCGAAGAACATCACGAAGATGGTGATACGCATGCCGAAGGCGAGGCGGATCATGCCGAAGCCGCTATTCAGCTGGTGGTCTCGCAGCGACAAAAGCATGCTTTGGCCCTCGGCCCAGCCACTTCGGCGCATGTGGAGTCTGACCATCAAGGCGGCATCGATGCGGATGCGCCAATCGTGGAGACTTTCGGCGAGGGCACGCCCGGCCTGCCGGCCATTCTCGTCAAGCCCAAAACGATCGCCGACGCCTATCGCCTGCGGCAGGAATACCGGACCGGTAATACGCTTGGCGTTTTCCCGGGCGAAGTTCTGACGGGTCTCTATGCGACGCTCGGCGATGCCAAGATGGTGCTGAGCGCGGTTGCCGCCGGTTCGCAGGGGTTGGTGGCGGCGGCGCTGGTGCTGGTGACGGTGATCCATGTCGGGCAACGACGCAGGCAGATCGGCGCATTGCGGGCATTCGGCGCGCCGCGCGGCTCGGTATTCGCCATCGTCTGGCTGGAGCTTTTCTTGCTGGTGGTGCTCGGTGTCGGCATCGGTTTTCTGGTCGGATTGGGCGCTGCCCATATCGGCGCACAACTCTTTACCGCAAAAAGCGGCGTCATCCTGCCGGTTGGCTTCACCCGCGAAGATTTGCGTCTTGCACTGTTCCTGCTGGGCTTTGCCGCGGTTCTTTCGGCGATACCGGCTTTGCTCGCCTATCGTCAGTCTCCAGCCGCCGCCCTGCGCGCCTAGATCGCGCGCAAGTCGCCGCAGTTTTCGCTTTTTTTGGATTGATCGAATGGCGTGCCAGTCCGGGGCGATTGGCGCGGTCTAGTCCGTCAGCATTTTGATAGCCATGCCGACACATCGACGCTTCGGCCTCAAATATTCTCTCCAAGGCGTAAAACATGAGCACGCACATAAAATATAGTTTTTTTACTGTGGCCGCTTTTTATGGCAGGCTTGTACTGAGGATTGCATCGAGGCTTGGGAAAAAAAGCAGGAGCCGCGCAATACTGGGAGGGAACCGAGATGGTCGAAAAGAAGCCGGGTAAATCTGCTGAAATCGCGCAGACAGAGCCGCCCGCCGCCGCGCCGAAGCTTCTTTCGGGCGGCAATCCGCAGATTGCCAAGGGATATGGCGACGGCCCGGTGCAGGCCTATATTGCCGCCATGCCGGGTTGGAAAAGTCCGGTCGGAGCACGTATCGATGCGCTGATCGAAAGCCTCGTGCCCGGTGTGCGTAAGGCCGTGAAGTGGAATTCGCCCTTTTACGGCATGGAAGACGATGTCTGGTTTCTCAGCCTTCACTGTTTTACGAAATATATCAAAGTGACCTTTCTCAACGGCGTATCTTTACAACCCTTGCCACCCGGCACCTCCAAACATCCGAAGGTTCGTTACCTCGATATCCATGAGGGTGCGTTTGATGAAACGCAGTTTGCCGACTGGGTGCGGCAGGCGAGCGCCTTGCCCGGCGAAAAAATGTGAGCGATTTGGTTCGCCGGCTCGGCAGGCTTGGGAGCGGGTGAAGATCGCGGAATGCGGCGGCGAATCATGCCGTCTTTCCTCACCTTCAAAGGCCGCGCCGCACTGGGGATGATGAGAAATCGCAGGCTCCTCGATACAGTTTTTCCGTTGCGAAGAAAAACCGGCCAATCCGGCCGATTTCTGTTTACTTTTGCCAATGTTGCACGCCATCACGCTTGCTGAATTCGCTGCCAGGCGTATCGCAAACCACGGAGGATGAGATGAAGGCACTGGTGCTGGAAGAAAAAGGCAAGCTCTCGCTCAGGGATTTTGATATTCCCGGTGGAGCGGGATCCGGTGAACTCGGGCCGAAGGATGTGCTTATCCGCACCCATACGGTCGGCATCTGCGGCTCTGATGTCCATTATTATACTCATGGCAAGATCGGTCATTTCGTCGTCAATGCGCCCATGGTGCTCGGGCACGAAGCGTCTGGAACGGTGATCGAAACCGGTGCCGAGGTAACACACCTGAAGGCTGGTGATCGCGTCTGCATGGAGCCCGGCATTCCCGATCCGACATCGCGCGCCGCAAAGCTCGGCATCTATAATGTCGATCCGGCTGTCCGCTTCTGGGCGACGCCGCCGATCCATGGCTGCCTGACGCCCGAGGTCATTCATCCTGCCGCCTTCACCTACAAGCTGCCCGACAACGTGTCCTTTGCCGAAGGCGCCATGGTCGAACCCTTCGCCATCGGCATGCAGGCGGCGCTGCGGGCGCGTATCCAGCCGGGCGATATCGCCGTGGTAACGGGTGCAGGTCCGATCGGCATGATGGTGGCGCTCGCAGCACTTGCCGGCGGTTGCGCGAAGGTCATCGTTGCCGATCTTGCCCAGCCGAAGCTCGATATCATCGGCTCCTATGATGGCATCGAAACCGTCAACATTCGCGAACGCAATCTCGCAGAGGCCGTTTCGGCTGCGACCGACGGCTGGGGTTGCGATGTCGTCTTCGAATGCTCGGGCGCCGCACCCGCCGTGCTTGGCATGGCTAAGCTGGCGCGGCCGGGCGGTGCGATCGTGCTGGTCGGCATGCCTGTCGATCCGGTTCCTGTCGATATTGTAGGCCTGCAGGCCAAGGAACTTCGGGTGGAGACGGTTTTCCGCTATGCCAACGTCTATGACCGCGCCGTGGCGCTTATCGCGTCCGGCAAGGTTGACCTGAAGCCGCTGATTTCGGCCACCATCCCCTTCGAAGATAGCATCGCCGGTTTCGACCGTGCGGTGGAAGCGCGGGAAACGGATGTGAAACTGCAGATCGTGATGCCGCAGTAACGAACGAAGCCAGCCGCTGATGATTGAGCGGCAGAGACGTTGCGGAAAAGTATGAGTGTAGCCTGCCGGCATCCGGCAGGCTACACGTCAAAATTTCAACGAAAATCGCTTCCGGTTGCGCATTGTTTGAGCGCATCACACTAAATTGAGCGGAAAAATCGGCCCCATCGCGGCGTTTATGGTCAGCCCTTTCGGGCGACTCTTCAATTTTCGACAAAAAAGAGTCAAAAAAGTATCGGCAATTTCTTCGGCGTGATGTGGATGTACTGCCGCCGCCCGCCATATGCTCCTCATCAACGCCTGGGACGAGCCATAAAGAGGAAATGGCTCCTGTCCGCAAATACGGCGGACGCGACTGATGGGAGGAACCATGATGCAGCCCGACCTGGAACTGGTGCACATCCGCAAGGGCGAATCCTTCGCCGCCTGGCGGCATGGCTATCCGTTCCGCACCGTGCGCTGGCATTATCATCCCGAATACGAAATCCACCTCGTCGTCGCCACATCGGGCACGTTTTATATCGGTGATTTCGTCGGTCGCTTCGGCCCCGGTCAGCTCATCATGACCGGTCCTAATCTCCCCCAGAACTGGATCAGCGAGATCGAGCCGGACGAAATCGTGCCGACACGTTCCCTCGTGATCCAGTTTCCGGAGAGCTTTATCGAGGATGCCTGCACTTCCATGTCGGAAATGGAAGTGGTGCGCGGCCTCCTGGATCGCAGCCGTCGTGGCATTCTTTTCGATGATGAGACCAGCGACCGCGTCCGCCCGCTGATCCTCCGGTTGATCGAAGCGCAGGGGCTGACGCGTCTGGCGCTTTTCTGGGAAATTCTCGATCTCTTGGTCAATGCCCCGACATCGGAGGTGCTGGCGAGCCTTAGCTACGAGTTGGATCTGACCGGCATCGGCGACAGCGGCATCAACCGTGCTCTGTCGCATCTACGCCAGCATCTGACCGAGCAGGTTGAGGAAATCGATCTCGCCGACATGGTGGGTCAGAGCCCGAGCGCCTTTTCCCGCGCCTTCAAGCGCCACACGGGAACGACGCTGGTGCGGTATCGCAATCAGTTACGCATCGATCTTGCCTGCCAGATGCTCCTGGCGGATCAGGATGTGAAGGTGGCGGAGGTCTGCTACGATGTGGGCTTTTCCAACCTTTCGAATTTCAACCGGCATTTCCTGAAGCTGAAGGGAATGTCGCCGTCGAGGTTCCGAACCATATTCGCAGCCCAGAAGGCAGCGGTCATGGCGGAGTAAACCAGCGACACATCGCCGATTTTTACCAATTCGGGCAGAGGGCTGTCCGGAAACGGGCACCTGTTGCCCCAACTTTCCAAACGGGAGGAAAAGTGAGATGAAAATGAAATCCAAGTTTCTGATGGCGACAGCCGCAATTGCAATGATGGCCGCTCCGGCGCTGGCGCAGGAAAAGCTGAAGATCGGCATGACCTTCCAGGAACTGAACAACCCCTATTTCGTATCGATGCAGGAAGCCCTGAAGGAAGCCGCTGCAAGCATTGGCGCCGATGTCGTCGTCACCGATGCCGGCCACGATGTGGCAAAGCAGATTTCCGACGTTGAAGACATGCTTCAGCAGAAGATCGACATCCTGCTCCTGAACCCCACCGACAGCGCCGGCATCGAAGCCGCCGTGCATGCTGCCAAGGCCGCCGGCGTGACTGTCGTCGCCGTCGACGCCAACGCCAATGGCCCGGTCGACACCTTCGTCGGCTCGAAGAACAGGGACGCGGGTTACCAGTCGTGCAAATATCTCGGTGAAGCCCTCGGTGGTAAGGGTGAGGTTGCTATCCTCGACGGCATTCCGGTCGTGCCGATCCTGCAGCGTGTCGAAGGTTGCAAGGCGGCTCTTGCAGAATTCGCAGACATCAAGCTGGTCGACACGCAGAATGGCCGTCAGGACCGCTCCGTTGCTCTCGGCGTCGTCGAAAACATGATTCAGTCGCGTCCGAACCTCGCCGGTATCTTCTCGGTCAACGATGGCGGCGCGATGGGTGCACTCGCTGCGATCCAGGGTTCCGGCAAGGACATCAAGCTGACCTCGGTGGACGGTGCGCCGGAAGCGGTGAAGGCAATTGCCGACGGTGGCCCTTTCATCGAAACCACCGCGCAGTTCCCGCGTGACCAGGTTCGTGTCGGTCTTGCCATGGCGCTCGCCCAGAAGTGGGGCGCACGCGTCGTGCCGAAGGAAGTCCCGATCGACGTCATGGTCGTTGACAGCAAAAACGCCGGCGAGTTCAGCTGGTAAGAACTCCTCCCAGGTCCCGTCCCCGCTTATGCGGGGGCGGGGTTAAATCCCGACCATCGAGGAGGGTGAAATGCTGGAACTGAATGGAATAAGAAAAAGCTTTGGCAAGATCGAAGTCCTGCGTGGCGTCGACCTTCAGGCGCGCGCCGGTGAGGTGCATGCGCTTCTAGGCGAAAACGGCGCCGGCAAGTCGACTTTGATGAAGATCCTGTGCGGCATTCTGCAGCCCTCGGAAGGGACGATCTGCATCGACGGCAAGGATCGCCGCTTCGCCAATTATGATGAGGCGATTGCCGCCGGCGTCGGCATCGTGTTTCAGGAATTCAGCCTGATCCCCTATCTCAATGCCGTGGAAAACATGTTCCTCGCCCGCGAAATCCGCGGGCCGCTGCGCCTTCTCAACAAGGGCGCGATGCGCAAGCGCGCGGCTGAGATCATGAGCCGGCTGGCCGTGGATGTGCCGCTCGACGTGCCGGTGCATCGTCTTTCCGTTGCCCAGCAGCAATTTGTCGAAATCGCCAAGGCGCTGTCGCTGGATGCCCGCATCCTTGTTCTTGACGAGCCGACCGCGACGCTCACCCCGTCTGAGACCGAGCATCTGTTCAAGGTCATGCGCGAACTGCGTCGTCAGGGCGTGGCGATCATCTTCATTTCGCATCATCTGGAAGAAATATTCGAGATCTGCGACCGCATCACCGTTCTGCGCGACGGTGAACTGATCGGCTCCTGCCTGACGTCGGAGGTCGATAATGACCGTCTCGTCGAGATGATGGTCGGCCGACGCATCGAAGCCAGCTTTCCGCCAAAGCCGCAGCTCGATCCTTCCGCCGAAAGCGTGATTGAAGTGGAAGAGCTGCAATTGAAGAAGGGCGGCCCCGTCTCGCGCTTTGCGCTGCGCAAGGGTGAAATCCTCGGCTTTGCCGGGCTTGTCGGTTCAGGCCGCACCGAAACGGTGCTGGCCATGCTCGGCGCGCATTCCGCGTCGCGCCGCAAGATCAAGGTCGATGGCGTGGACACGCGTTTTTCCGGCCCCGATGAAGCGTTGATGCGCGGCATCGGCCTCTTGCCGGAAAGCCGCAAGGAAGAGGGGCTGATCACCAGCTTCTCCATCCTGCAGAATATTTCGCTGAACAATTACCGCAAATACCGCAAGGCGCACTGGTTCCTCGATCTCAAAAAGGAACTGGAGCACACGACGAAGGCCATGGCACAGGTGCAGGTGAAGGCGCAGGGGCCTTTTGCCCGCGTCGACACGCTGTCCGGCGGCAACCAGCAGAAGATCGTCATCGCGCGCTGGCTGAACCATGACATGCGCGTGCTGATCTTCGACGAGCCGACACGCGGCATCGATGTCGGCGCGAAGGCGGAAATCTATTCGCTCATGCGTGAATTCGCCGCCAAGGGCCATTCGATCATCATGATCTCCTCGGAGCTGCCGGAAGTGATCGGCATGTCCGACAGGGTCTGCGTCTTCCGTTCCGGCGGCATCGTCGCCACGGTCGAGGGCGAAGACATCAATTCAGAAACAATAATGACAAACGCCACCACCGGGAGAGTTGAACATGTCGCTTGATGCAAACACCGGCACAGCCGCGAAAACGGGCGGTTTCAGTCTCGGCGCCATGTTGCGTTCGCCGCTCGCCCTGCCGCTGGCGGGTCTCATCGTCGTATCGATCCTCATGGGGCTTGCGAGCGACAATTTCTTCAGCGTCAACAACATCATGAACGTGCTGCGGCAGGTTTCCGTCGTCGGCATTCTCGCCGTGGGCATGACCTTCGTCATCCTCACCGGCGGCATCGACCTTTCGGTCGGCGCGGTCATGGCGCTTGTCGGCACGCTGTCGGCCGGCCTGATGGTGAATACCGGCCTGTCGCCCGCGGTTGCTTTGCCAGCTGGCCTTTTCATCGGTCTCGGCATCGGCATCTTCAACGGGGCGCTTGTCGCCTGGGGCAAGATGCCCGCCATTATCGTGACGCTTGCCACCATGGGCATGGCGCGCGGTCTCGGCCTCATTTATTCCGGCGGTTACCCGGTCAGCGGCATTCCGAGCTGGATTTCCTGGTTCGGCGTCGGCCGTATCGGTGTCGTTCCGGTGCCTGTCGTGATCATGGTGGTGATTTATGCCATCGCCTGGGTGCTGTTGCAGCGAACGGCTTTCGGCCGTCATGTCTATGCACTTGGCGGAAACGAGCTGGCGGCCCGTCTTTCGGGCGTGAAGACCCAGCGCGTCAAGCTTGCGGTCTATGGCATCTCGGGCGTCACGGCAGCTTTTGCCGCGCTCATCCTCACCGGCCGCTTGATGAGCGGTCAGCCCAATGCCGGTGTCGGCTTCGAACTGGACGCTATTGCGGCGGTCGTTCTCGGCGGCACGGCGATTGCAGGCGGCAGGGGTCTCATTCTCGGCACGCTCATCGGCGCGGTGCTGCTCGGTATCCTTAATAACGGCCTCAATCTGATGGGCATCAACCCCTATCTGCAGGATGTCATCAAGGGCGGCATCATCCTGCTGGCCATCTATATCGGGCGCGAATGGCGCTGAGCCGGCCCGGAACATCTTCATAAACGCAGGAGAACTAAATGTCTGAATCGCTGCAAGGCAAGATCGCGGTCATCACCGGCGCCGCATCCGGCATCGGGCTTGCCACCACCGAAGCGCTCTTGGAACAGGGCGCGACCGTGGTCATGGTCGACTGGAACGAGAAAGCCTTGAATGATCTGGTCGCCAAGCTTGGCGACCGCGCCATCCCGCAGGTCACGAACCTGCTCGATGCCGACAGCTGCAACGCCATGATCCCGGAAATACTTGCGAAGGTCGATCATATCGACATTCTCTATTGCAACGCAGGTACCTATATCGGCGGCGATCTCACGGAGACGACGCCCGAAGCCATCGACAAGATGCTGAACCTCAACGTCAACGCCGTCATGAAGAACGTTCATGCCGTCGTGCCGCATATGTCCGAGCGCAAGACCGGCGATATCATCGTCACCTGCTCCATCGCCGGCCATTTCCCGACCTATTGGGAGCCGGTCTATTCGGGCTCGAAATGGGCGATCACCAGCTTCGTGCAGGGCATGCGCCGCCAGATGATCCCGCACGGCGTGCGAGTCGCGCAGGTTTCTCCCGGCCCGGTCGTTTCCGCACTTCTGGCCGATTGGCCGGAGGAAAACCTCCGCAAGGCCAAGGAATCGGGCAGCCTGATCGATGCGAGCGAAGTGGCCGATGCCGTCATCTACATGCTGACGCGCAAGCGCACCGTCACCATCCGCGACATGCTGGTCTTGCCGACCAACTTCGACCGCGTTTAAAAACTCCTGGAGCGGCGGGAAAACCGGAAACGGCCCCCGCCGCTTAAAATCTGTTCAAGCACCGGATGATCCGCTCCGAGGAGTATCGTAAATGGCTTCCTATCTTGTTGGCGTCGATGTCGGGACCGGCTCGGCGCGGGCCGGTGTCTTTGATGTCGCGGGCAAGCTTCTCGCCACCGCCAAGCGCCCGATCACCATGCACCGCGAAGATGGGGGCATTGCCGAACAATCGAGTGGTGAGGTGTGGCAGGCCGTGTGCGATAGTGTGCGGGAAAGCGTGTCACGCGCCGGTATCGATCCGGCAGAGGTTGCCGGCATCGGTTTCGACGCGACCTGTTCGCTTGTCGTGCGTGGTGCTGATGACGAGACTTTGCCGGTCGGCGCTGCCGATCATCCCGAACGCGATATCATCGTCTGGATGGATCACCGCGCCGTGGAACAGGCGGAGCGCATCAACGCCGGCGAACACGCCGTCCTGAAATATGTCGGCGGCCGTATTTCCCCGGAAATGCAGACGCCGAAGCTGCTGTGGCTCAACGAAAACCGGCCGGATATCTATGCTCGTGCCGAGCACTTCTTCGACCTGACGGATTTTCTGACCTGGAAGGCTTCCGGCGCGCTCGATCGCTCCGCCTGCACGGTCACCTGCAAATGGACCTATCTCGCCCATGAGAACCGTTGGGATGCGGACTATTTCACCCGCATCGGGCTTGGTGATCTTGCGGAGCAGGGCTTCCGCCGCATCGGTGAAAGCGTCGTTCACCCCGGCACGGCGCTGGGCAAGGGTCTCACCGAAGACGCTGCAAAAGCTATGGGGCTGGTTGCAGGCATCGCCGTTGCCGCAGGCCTGATTGACGCCCATGCCGGCGGCGTTGGCACGGTGGCAGCGGGTGGCGACGCCTCGCGATGCCTCGGTTATGTATTCGGCACTTCCTCCTGCACCATGACCACCACAGCCGAACCCGCCTTTGTGCCTGGCGTCTGGGGTCCCTATTATTCCGCCATGGTTCCCGGCGCATGGCTCAATGAAGGCGGCCAGTCCGCCGCCGGCGCGGCCATCGATTATCTGGTGCAATTGCATCCGGCCTCTGCCGAGGCGAAGGCGCTTGCCGAGAAGGATGGCAAAGCCTTGCCGGTATGGCTTGCCGACCGTGCTCTCAGCCTTGCCGCTTCGGTTTCCGCCGCAGCTGAGATCGCCGAGGATTTTCATGTGGTGCCGGAATTTCTCGGTAACCGCGCGCCCTTCGCCGATCCCCATGCCCGCGCGGTCATTGCCGGTTACGGCATGGAGACGGGCGTGGATTCTCTCGTCGCGCTTTATGTGGCGGGGCTTCTCGGCCTCGGTTATGGGCTTCGCCAGATTATCGAGACGCAGGCCCGCAACGGCGCGCCTGTGGAAACGATCAGCGTCAGCGGTGGGGCGGGTGCTCATCCGCTTGCCCGGCAATTGCTGGCGGATGCGACCGGCCTTCCGGTTGAACTGACCGAATGCGAGGAGCCGGTGCTGCTCGGTTCGGCTATGCTGGGTGCCGTTGCTGCGGGAACCTATCCCGACCTCATCGCCGCCATGCCAGCGATGTCGCGTATCGCCAGCTGCGCGACACCCGATCCTGATTTTCAGAATGTTCATCAGGCGCGTTACGATGCGTTTCTGGCGCTACAGAATGCGGCGCGCGCCATTCGTTCCGCCAGCCATTCCTGAAACGCGTCACAAGCTTAGATCATCCGGCCGTATCGGCCGCAAAATAACGAGGATTCCATGCAGTTTTCCGGAAAATCCGTCATCATCACCGGCGCAGGAAAAGGTATCGGCCGCGCCTGTGCACAGCTGATGGCCGCGCGCGGTGCGGAAGTGGTGGCGATCAGCCGCACGCAGTCCGATCTCGACAGCCTGAAAAGCGAAATCGGCGGCCGTTCGATCCGTGTCGATCTTGCCGATGTCGCCGCCACCCGTGCCGCGATGGCGGAGGCTGGCCCCTGCGATTTCCTGATCAACAGCGCCGGCATCAACGTGCTGGAAAGCGTGCTCGACATGAGCGATGCGGGTTATGAAGCCGTGCTGGGCATCAACCTGCGCGCGGCCCTCGTCACCTGCCAGGAATTTGCCCGCGCCCGCATCGCAAATGGCGGCGGTGGCGCCATCGTCAACATCACGTCTATCGCCGGCCATCGCGGTTTTCAGGATCACCTGTGTTATGCAGCGTCCAAGGCAGGGCTTGAAGGCGCAACACGCGTTCTCGCCAAGGAACTCGGCCCCCACGGTATCCGCGTCAACGCGGTTGCGCCGACCATCACGTTGACCGAACTCGCTGCCGAAGCCTGGAACGACCCCGCAAAGAGCCAGCCGATGATGGTTCGTCATCCGCTTAACCGTTTTGCCGAAGCGGAAGAGGTGGCGCAGAGCATCGCGCTGCTGCTCTCGGACGACAGCAAGATGATTTCCGGCGCCGTCTTGCCCGTCGATGGCGGTTTCCTCGCCGTTTGAAACAGGCAACGGCGGATATCAAGGCGGATTGCTGAAAACCATCAAACCTGATGCGCGGGGTGCAAGATGCACCGCCGCGCATTTTACTTTTTGACGCGCAGTTATCAGTTCAGGTCCGGATGGCGGCCAACGAGTTCCTCGCGTTTCGCCTCGAGGGTTTTCTTCTGCTCCTCCAGCTTGACGAGTTCCTCGTCGATCTCCTCGACACTTTTTTCGATGTGGAGATATTGCTCGGCAAGAAGCGATTTTGCTTCCTTCCGGCTGGAGGCATTCGGCGTATCGCCATAGAGCGGCCGGTTGGCCGTTTCCTTCAGGAAGAAGGTCGTGACGATGCCGAAGACGGCTGCGACCATGAGGTAATAGGCGGGCATGTAGATGTTTTCGGTCACCTCCACCAGCCAGGCGGTTACCGTTGGTGTCAGCCCCGCGACGATGATCGAGATATTAAAGGCGATTGCCAAAGCGCTGTAGCGGATGCGGGCCGGGAAGAGGGCGGGTAAGGTGGAGGCCATGATGCCGATCAGGCAATTGAGTGCGACTGCGAGAATGAGCAGCCCGAAGAAGATCTGCACCACCTGACCGCTGGCAATGAAATGAAAGGCCGGCAGCGAGAAAAAAAGGATCGCCGTGCTGCCGACGGCGAGAAACGGCCTGCGGCCGATCCGGTCGCTCAGCAAGCCGATCGCCGGCTGGACGAACAGCATGCCGACCATGACAGCTATGATGATGAGAACGCCGTGATCCTCGCTGTAATTCAGCGTTTTTGACAGATAGGTCGGCATGTAGGTCAGCAGCATGTAATAGGTCACGTTGGTGACGAGAACCATGCCGATGCAGATCGCCAGCGATCGGGTATGCTCTCTGGCGATCTCCGCGATCGGCACCATCGGCCGTTCCTTGAGCGACTGGCGGTCCTCTTCTTCAGCGCGCTGCAGCCGTTCGGTGAAAGCCGGGGTTTCTTCCGCGGCGTGGCGGAGATAAAGGCCGATGAGCCCGAGCGGTGCGGCCAGGAAGAACGGTATGCGCCAGCCCCAATCGAGGAACTTTGCTTCCCCCATGGCGGTGCTGAGCAGCACGACGAACCCCGCGCCAAGCACGAAACCGGCGATGGAGCCGAAATCGAGCCAGCTGCCGAGGAAGCCGCGTTTGCGGTCCGGCGCATATTCCGCCACGAAGATGGCCGCGCCGGTATATTCGCCGCCGACGGAAAAGCCCTGGGCGAGCTTGCAGAGCAGCAAGAGGACAGGCGCCCAGATGCCGATGGTCGCATAGCCCGGGATTAGGCCGATGCAGAAGGTGCTCGCCGCCATGATGATGATGGTGAGCGAAAGGACTTTCTGGCGGCCGAACTTGTCGCCCATCGCGCCGAAGAAAATGCCGCCGAGAGGACGAATGAGAAACGGCACCGAAAATGTCGCCAGTGCCGCCACGGTCTGAACGGCGGGAGCCGCCTCGGGAAAGAAGACCTTGCCGACGGCATAAGCGACAAAACCGTAAACGCCAAAATCGAACCACTCCATGGCGTTGCCAAGGGCTGCGGCCGTTACGGCCTTTTTGACCTTTTCGTCATCGATGACGGTCACGTCGTCAATGCTCAGCGGGCTGGCCTGAATCTGATTGTGCAATTGTCGTCCCCTTGAATGCCTTGCGCCCAATTATTGCGCGCCATGAAAATGCCTGACATGCGCAAGTGTTCCATTTGCCGGCGGAGGGGGAGCGGTGCAGGGAGCGGCCCATATAAACGAACGCCCGGCACATGGCCGGGCGCTTCTGAAGTCTGGTGGGACAGGCTTAGTGACGATGTTCGGGCATGTCCTTCAGCTGGTCCTTTGTCCACGAGGTAACGGCATGGACGTCGCCATCTTCATCGCGCATGAAATCAAGGTCGCTGATCGGCACTGCAACGGGCTTTGCGCCAATGCCGAGAAAACCGCCGACATCAATGATGGCTGTCGTGTTGGCGCCGACACCGTGCACATGATCAACTTTACCGACCTTGTGATCATCCGCGCCATAAACGGTGGCGCCTTCCAGAACGGACGGCGTGAGTTCGGTTTCAGCCAGACGGACGTGATTGCTGTGGTCCATTGTTCTTCCTCCTGTCTTGGGTTTGCACAAAACAAACTCCCGCACCGCAAAACCGTTCCATCCAAAATCCCCCATGCTGGCGAGCGCGGGACCGCTGCCTATTTCTCATCGGTACATTGTTGGGGTTTGCTTTTGGGCGCTTCCGAAAAGGTTGCGGAATGGTCACACCTTTTCTTTGGAAGACAAGTTTTCGCTAAATTGCAACCGCTAAAGTTGTTGCGATGATGTGTCGGGATGTTATCTCTGCGTCAGGTTGAATCATCGAGGGGATGAGGGATGAAAAAGTTGGGTGCGGTTTTGCTGGTGGCGCTTTTGAGCGCATGTGCAAAGCCATCTGACGGACCGACCGCAGGCAATATCCGATCTGCGACTTTCCCACGAACCAACGAAAAAATCCCCGTCATCGAACTGGCGAATGCACCGGCGGCCACGGTTTCCGCCGGGAGCCTGCAGGGCACCTCCGGGCCTGGCCTTACCGCGCTTCGCAACACCGGTTACAACGCCCAGAGATTGCGGCGCGGCGACGTGATCGACATCACCGTGCTGGATACGGGAGAAGACGGACTTTTCTCCCCGACGCAAAGCAAGACGCTCAATCTCGGTCGCTTTACCGTGGATCAGGGCGGATCGGTGAATATTCCCTTCGTCGGCAAACAGCGGGTGGTGGATTCGACGCCCGAGGGGCTGCAATCGCAGGTCGTCGCCGGGCTCAAGGGATCGGCCGTGAACCCGCAGGCCGTCGTTACCGTCGTAGACAAGCCGACGAGCGCCGTCATGCTCGGCGGTGCGGTGAAGAACCCCGGCAAAATAACGCTCACCGCCCGTCAGGAGCGGGTGCTTGATGCCCTCAATCAGGCCGGCGGCCCGACTGTCGCGCCGGGCGCGGCTACGGTCACCGTGGTTCGCGGCTCGCACAGGGCCAGTGCGCCGCTTGATCGCGTCATGCGGGAAGACCGCCAGAATATCCGCCTTTCGCCGGATGATCAGATCATGATTGATGGCGATGCGGCGAGTTACACGGCGCTCGGCGCCTTCAAGAGCGCCGGCGAATTCCAGTTCGAAGCTGGAAAACTCACCCTGGCGCAGGCTGTCGGCCGCGCTGGCGGGTTGCTGGATGACCGTGCGGACGCACGCAATGTCTATGTCTTCCGCAACGAGATTATTCAGGTGCCGTCTGCAACGGCACCGGGCGCGAAAGGCCCGGTCGCGACAGCCACGACCATGCGGCCGGTAATCTATCACGTCAATATGCGCGACGCTTCCAGCATTGCCCTCATGCAGCTTTTCCAGATGCAGAAGGGTGATGTGCTTTATGCCAGCAACGCGCCGCTGGTGGATTCGGCCAAGCTCCTGACCGTGTTCCAGAAGAGCGTGCCGACGGCGGCAGCACCGCTTCCCGGCAGCGGCAACTGACGATTGGGCGCTACAGAAGTTGTAGCGCTTCCATCGCCGATTGCGGACGCAAAGCGGGATCGTCATGGCAACAGCCGTCCGCAAAATCCGCCAAGCTTTGCGTTGCTCGCGCCCCATCTGACCCAGCAAGCCGCCGGGCAAGCCGTCCCACTGAAAATATATCCTGATCCGGCTTTGCCGCTGCGTCCCGCATCCGTTCCGGTGACGCAAATTCGCGCGAGGCGGCGAAGCTCATGCCCCGTTCCGCATGTCTCTGGCCGATCTCCAGCGCAATGCCGAAATCGCCAAGCCTACCTGTTTCGAAATCGCCGTTCTCCAGAAAAATATTGGCTGGCGTGACATCGCAGTGGACATAACCCCGTGCATGCATGCCGCTTAGCCCTTCCAGCAGGCGGCGAAGGATTGTGATCGCCTGCGGCGCGGTAGTAGGCCGCTGCGACGCCAGTGACTGCGGCAGCCATGGTTGCAACAGACCCGGCCTCCCATCGGGCAGTCTCAGCAGCGCCGATGTTTCCACCAGGCACGGATGGCGCAGTGTCAGTCCGACCTGTGCCTCCTCCCGCAATCTTTGCAGTAGCGCCGCGTCGTTTCTCAACGCTGGTGGCAGGGTCTTCAGCGCATGAAGGGTGCCGAGATCGCGGTGCCGCACTTGCAGCAGCAGGGTGTTTTCGCTTTCGTAGGCAATCCGTTCAAGGGAAAAACTGTCGGCAATCCAGTCGGGTTTTGCCTCGGAAAAATGCGAGACTTTCCGATCCAGCGCGTTCCTGATCTGGTCGATCAGATCCTTCCGGTCTTCGGCCGACCTCTCCCCAGTGCCATCGTGGCGGATGCTTTCCCACAGATCGGAAAAGCGCTCGGCAACCTGCGGGTAGGCAGGCCCATCGCCCGGTTGTTTACCCTTGCTCAAGCCGGTTTCCAATCACGATGGCGCTGACATTTTCGCGTGCGTCCTCGATCAGTGCTTCCTGGATCAGGGCGCTGGCGCAGTCCTTGATCGGGGTGTTGCCGACAATCTCGGCAATCGCGCGCTCCTTCAGGATTTGCACCAGCGGATAACTGCACAGGAGCAGCCTGTCCTGTGAGCTCCAGTCTTCCCCGACGATATCCGGCCGGAATTGCTGGGAAAGCCCGACACATTGCGAGAGCTGCTTTTTCATGCCGATAACGACGTGATCGCGCGAAAGCTGGTGCATGGTTCCGTTTTTCAGGAGATAGGCACGCGCGTCGCCGGACCATAACACGCTCAGCCTGCGGCCGAAAATGGAGGCTATGACGACGCTGGCCATCGGCCTGCCGTCCGCACCCATGGCCTGGCGCGACAGAAGCAGGCTGTTGACTGTGCCGAGCTTTCCCCTGATCTGCTGCGCCATCACTTCGGGAGTTTCGGCATCGGGCGTCTCAGCAAGAATATTCGTGACCAGACGGGCGGCTTCCGCGGCGCTGTGCGTGTCACCCTGTCCGTCCGCTATGGCGAAGAGGGTAGGTGTCTGGGAAACGAAGAGCGAATCCGCGTTCAGGGAGAGCCTCGTTCCCGGGTGCGTGGCATAGCTGTAGATGACCGGCGCGGGCTGTCCGGTTGAGGGCGCGGGCGAAATAATGGGTGGGGTTTTCTGTTTCACACTCTCCGGCGCCTGCGCAGGCGCTGAGCCGTCCTCATCGCCCTTGCCCGTCATGTCGCTGAAGAGGCGCAGGAAATCGGAAGCTTTGGGTTTACCGTCAAATTTGAGGCCGCGGGCACGGCGGCTGATGGGATCAATGTGCCACCAGAGGCTCGTCGGTACGCGGTTACGCACCATTTCCTGTGTATCATCCTCTTCCCGTGGCTTCGGCGGGCGCAGTTTTTTGACGGAGGCGTTGAACCGGGACATGTTGAAATCATCCGTCATGGATGTTTCGGCCAGCGCCTCGGCGGCCATGAACCAGGTGTCGTCGAGATAGAGCGTTCTCGGATGTTTCCGGAAGTTATTGAGCTGGGCAATGATGGCAAGCGGATATTTTCGCCCCACCCGGTCTGCACTGGGCACCAGCACGCCGGCATAGGCGCAGTTTCCCCATATGCCGCTTTCGATGATGAAACGTATGGGAGGCGATGACGCGAATATTTCGGACCATCGGCCCGCGAACGTGTCCGCGCAGGCGTGCAGGCCGGATCGCATCCAGTCGTCAAAGGTCCCGATCAATTCCCGTTCAAGCCCGTCGGAGATGAAGTCGCCATGGCTGGGTACCTTGCCGAAGAAACCGATGCGGTCGCTTTCCGCTGCGGTTTCCGCGGGCCTCGATGCCTGATTGGCCATCAGTTGTTATTGACCGTGGTGCTTTTCGTCGTTGCTTTCATCATAGATCCCCTCCTGTAAAAAAACGCTGTGCCGCCCCGCCGCTAAAACTGTGCGGGGCAGGCAAAGCCGGCGATGGCGTCCAGCCTGAATGGGTTGAGAACCGAGCCGAACTGAATATCGAATTCGGCAGCCTGAGCGCCATTCGCAAATCGCACCCGCAGCAGATCACCCGACTGGTTTTCGATGTCGGCGCCGTCAAACAGCCGGAATGGCGACCAGTCGCCGTTTTCGGTTTTCGCCTGCTGCCAGCCGCCCGGCTGGAAGGCGATGCGCGACAGGCTGGCCGTGTTTTCGCGCGACGGCCAGGTGATCGATTTCGCCTGAATGGGGCCGTGATAATAAACGACCCGCTCACCCTCGATTTCCAGCATCACGGCGCTGGAGGCATTGGTGAGCGAAACGGGTTTGACATTGATCGACACCGCCGGCGTCTCGCTGCCATTCGGGAAGAAGGCGCGCGAAATTTTGTCGGCATTTTCGAACTGGGCAATGGCGCTGCTGGGAATGCCGGCGGCGCCGAAGGTGCCTTTCCAGCTCCAGGGGTTGGTCGTCCTGTCGACAAACGGCTCAAGTCGCTGTTTGAAGAAGCTCTGGAAAACACCAGATGGCCCGAAGAGACGGGTGAAATCCGCGATGGCGACATCGCGGGAAGACGACCTGTCAAAAGGATAACGGCCCGTGACGATGGAAGAGCACAGGGACGCCGCATCGGCTGCCCAGAGTTCGGCAATGCGGCTGCGTGCGGATTTGACCGCAAGCGAGCCGACATCCGCCGCCACGCCCGCCACCCACACATCCAGCGGCGCAGGCAATTCACGGGCCTGCTGCAACAGATCCTGATTGGCCTTTGTGAGCTGGCTGTCCACGTCGAAAACCCTGGCGACTTCATCGGAGGTGGTTGCCGAGCGGGCAAGCTGCTCGTTCAGCATCTTGAAATGCGCGAGCAATTGTTCCGATGGTGAACCACCGGCCTTGCCGCCATTGGCCTCGCCCGTTGCGGTCGTGCCTTTCGCCGCCAGCATGTCGCGCAGTCTCGCATAGGGATCGGCCGCATTCACCGTGGCGGCCAGAACGGCTGCGGTTGTGTCACCTTCCGCGGCGGAGGCGAGGGTGGCCGGGTTTGCTCCGGGGCGCAGATCGGTCGCCTCCGCGATCGATCTGGCAGCCTCCACCACAATATTGCGCTCATTGGCAAGTGCGCGGGTTGTTTCCACCGCGTCGCCAAGGGTCTGGGACGGCTTGACCCGAAGGTCGGCCAGCGTATCGGCCCATTTTTTCTCGAAACGGTCGAAATAGATTTGCAGTGCAGCCTGCGCCACCTGCTCGACCGTGGCGCCCCTGATGGCATCATCGGAACCGCGCACCCACCCTTCGGAAAGCGCGATGCGCGCCGCATGGGCGACCTGCGGAATGACAACGGTGCGATATCCTTCCGCCGTGAAAAGACCTTCGATGCCTTCCGCCATCGGCGCCTTGCTGCGGCGCTCGAAGGCGCGCTCGCCAAGCGGGCCGAAAGCCGTGGCGGGTGTCCATTCCATCAGTTCCCGCGCCTGCGGAAGACCGGCGAGAATATCATAGGCACGCGTGCCGACAGCCTGGTTGCGGATGGTTTCGCGGGCGGTGGCGATGAGCCGCGCATCGAGCTCGATCGGGGCGAGCACGCCATTCGCCAGCGCTTTTGCGTGCCGGTCGAGCGCCTCTCTCGCCGCCGCTCTTCCGTCGCCGGGATAAAGGGATGCGAACATCTGATGCGTCTGCACGGTCAGGAAATCGGGGTCCAGTGCACCCATGCCGCCGAGCATTCCATAGAACTTCAACGAATTAAAGGTGCGCGTGACATCCCTTTCGTCCTTCAGCTGTTTCTGCAGCTGCACGATCATGCGGGGCAGGAGCAGGGCATTGAGCGCGCGCTGATAGGCGTCACGCTGCCGTCCGGCGATCTTGTCTTCCTGATCGAGCCCGAAGCTGACGTTCCACACTCTCTCGCGGGCAAAGCCGGAATTGACATCGCGCAGATTGTCGAGCGCCGGGAGGATACGGAGAAAATCGGCGTCGGAAACATCGCGCACGGGAATGCCCTGAACGAGCTGTTCATAAGCGCCAAGTTTGCGATCGGCTTCCGCCAGCGCCTGCGTATTGGCGAAATAGGTGAAAATCCAGCCGGTGAAGACAATGGCGACCGCGGCGGCGGATACGCCATAGGCAATGCGCCGCACCAGCAATTGTCGCCTGGAAAGGCGCTTGTCACGCATCACCAGTGCGGCTTCGGGGAAGATGACGTCCTTGAACAGCCGCGACAGGAAATAGCTTCGGCGGGTTCGGGACGCTGCGGGAGACCTTTCCGTTTCCGGCTGCGTTCCCGAAGCGAGGTAAACGCCACGCAAAAGTGGGGCTTCGATGAGGGGAGAACTTGCGCAAAGCTCGGTCAGAGCTTCATGGAGCCGGTCCTTCAGCCGTGCGAGTTCAGCCGGGAAACGGAAGATGCGGCCGCGCGTTTCGGCATTCTGCTCCTGCTGCAGGCGCTCGATCAGCATCGCATCGACCCGCTGCTGCAGCAGCTCGAACTCTTCCGTCAGGCGTTGCGGCAGGTTCTCGGCGGTATAGCTCTCATCCAGCTTGAAGGTCGTGCCCCAAACCTGCTGGCGATCGGTCTTGTTGAAACCGTCGAAGAATTCCACGAAACCATGCAGCAGATCCGCCTTCGTCAGCACGATATAGACCGGAACGCGCGCACGCAGATACTCGTCCAGTTCCGAAAGCCGCTGGCGGATGGAGCGCAGTTCCTGCCGCTGCTCCTCGGGATCGCGGGTGAGAAGATCGGGGATGGAAAGTGTCACCAATGCGCCGTTGATCGGCTGCGAGCGGCGATATCGTCTCAGAAGTCCAAGGAATCCTTCCCAGCCGGCCTTCGATGAGCCATCAAGGTCGTCCTGCGTGGTGTAACGGCCCGCGGTGTCGATCAATATCGCCTCGTCGGCGAACCACCAGTTGCAGTTGCGTGTGCCGCCGATGCCCTTCACGGCGTTTTCGCCGAGCGCATCGCCAAGCGGAAATTGCAGGCCGGAATTGGTGAGCGCCGTTGTCTTGCCGGAGCCCGGTGCGCCGAAGATGACATACCAGGGCAGGTCGTAAATATAACCGAAGCGCTTTTTCGTGACCCGCCGCAGCAGCGCCAAGGCTTCCTTGAGGCGCGTCTGGATTTCGCCGACTTCGGCCTGGCGGTTGGCCAGGGCTTCGCGCTCGATACTGTCGACGAGTTCCTTGTCCTGCTTGCGGCCGCGATAAATCGTGACGACGATATAAATCAGCCATATCGCCAGAATGATGCCGATGGCGATCAGCCGCGACTGTGTCGTTCCCAAAGGCTTGAAATCGCCCAGCGCGACCAGATAGCCGTAAAACCAGATGACGATGCAGAGCGCGACCACCCACAGCAGCGACAGGAATCGGCGGCCGATGAGAGCCGCATAGCTCTCGACATAGGAGCGGATCGTATAAAAATAGCTTAGCGGATTCATGGCTGGACCTCTCGCGGCTGCTGTCCCGAACTGTTCTGGATGGTCGGCGAGAGAATGCCGGCGTCGCTCAGTTTTTCATCGGGATTGGTCAGGACCATGATTTCTGTTCTGCGGTTGATCTGACGACCTTCCTCCGTCTTGTTGTCGGCGATCGGGTCGCTGTCGGCACGGCCTTCCGTCAGGATCGCTTCCGGGCCGGTGAATTGTGAAAGAATGTCTCCGACCGCCTTGGCGCGCGCTTCGGAAAGGTGCCAGTTCGACGGAAATTCCACCGTCTTGATCGGCACGGTGTCGGTATAACCGATGACGACGGCGCGGAATTTTTCAGCCGCAAGCGCCCCGCCGATACGCTGGATGAGATCGCGGAACTGCGGACTGACATCGGCGCTGCCGGTAGAGAACAGACCCGAATTGTTGATGCGGACGCGCAGCCGCCCGTTCACATCCGCCAGCGTGACAAGCTTCTTTTCGACTTCCGGCTGAAGGAAGGCCATCAGCTTTTCAAGCCGGGACGGTTGCCGCGGCTCCGTCTTCGGCGGTTCCACGACCTTGGGCGTTTCGACCTGCGCCGGTGGCTGTGGCGGCGGGTTTGCGATCAGCACGCTCGGTGTTTCGTTCGGCGGCAGATGGGCGAGCCTCTCGAAGGTCACATCGGAGGCATTGTTGAGCGACAGCGTGAAGAAGAGATAACCAAGCGCGAAGGCAAGCGCCATCAGCGAAAGCAGGGTCCACAGCGCAGCCATCGTGCGCAATGGCGTATGCCGTGCATCGACGCCTTTCCAGTGCGGCGAAAGCTCCCGTTCGAAAGTGCCGTATTGGCCGATCAGCGTTTTGTAGAGGCTGTCGCGGATGCGCGAGAGCTCCAGCGCACCCTTTGGCGAAACGCGGGTGCGTCCTTCGAAAGCAAGCGACAGGCACAGATAGATCAGCAGCAGCAGATCCTTGTTGGCGCCGGGTGACTGGTGGAAATGGTCGAGAATGTCGAAAACCCGGTCGCCGCCGGTAACGTCATTGTGGAAGGTGGAGACAAGGCCGGAGCGCGCCCAGCCTGCCCGCACGCCCCAGGGCTTGCTCAGAACGACATCATCCACCGTGGCGCAGACGACATAATGCGCCGCCCTTGCCCGTTCGGGGCTGATGCGTGCGGAAGCGAGATCGCGTTCGTAGCGGGTGATAGCCTCAACGCAGGCGCGGCGAAGCTGATCGGGATCCGGCTCGGCATCGCTGAAGCGCAGGAGATGCGCGAGGTTGAGAAGGGGGGCGGCCGATTGCACGAGCGTCGGCACATCGTCGCCGCCGAAATGGAAACCGGAGAGCAGCTGATCGACCGGCATGGCGGCCGCGCTTGCCTTCGGTCGCCCGGCCGGCTCGTCGGCTTCGACAATGTCTTCCAGGATCGCCGCCATGTTGCGGGCGTTCTGGTTGCGTCGGCGGCTTTCTTCGGTGATTTCGACCACCGTCGGCAAATCCTGCCAGGAGGAGGGCTTTTCCTTGCTCATTCGCGTAACGCCCACATTTCCATCTCAAGCCCGGGAAACTCGCCTGCCAGATGCAGGGCGATGGCGCCTGATGTATCAAGCTGCTTCCAGAGTGGTGATTGCGTGTCGATCTCGAAATAGACGGTGCCGGACCGATAGGGCAATTGCCGCGGCAGAACCGGCAGAGAGCGCACGGGAATGCCCGGCAGCGCCACGTTGACCAGTTCGGAAATCCGCTCCACCGGCCCGACCTTGATCTGAGCCGGCAGACGGCGGCGAATGTCCTCGGCGGCCATATCCGCGCGCACGGCAAGCACGAAACCGGCATCGCGCAGCAATGTGCGATCGTGGATGGTGCCGACGCGGACGCCATGGCGGCGTTCCACCAGTTCGATGGCCACGGCGGCCTGTTCCAGAACCGCTGACAGCGACGTGCGCAGATCGTCAAAAACCGCGCCGAAGGTGGCCTTCAGATCCTCGTGCCGATAGGGCGGGAAATCCGTCGCGCGTTTTTTGTCCGTGGTGAAGGTGGCGAGCTCGCCGGCAAGCTGGATGCAGTCTTCGTAAAAGCGGATGGGGTGAAAACGCGTGGCGTTGGCGCAGCGATGCGCCAGCAGCGGATCGGCGCGGTTGAGGATCTGCAGCAGGAAATAATCGCCTACTTCCGCGGTTCCCCGGATCGTCGGGTCGCCGATGCGTTCGGCAATTGCCTGCGCACGGTGGCGCACGATCCCCAGAAGTTCCGTCAGCAATTCGTTGAGGCGGGGTGCCGCCGCGCAGCTGAGGCTCGGAGGAATGAAATCCGGGTCTAGAATGACCGCGCGGTCGGAACGGACCTCGATCACGCGTGCCAGACCGATGAGATCGTAACCGGAAAGATCGTCGCCGGTCTTGAGGAATTTCAGACTGAGACGGCCGACATCGATGGGGGCCACGAAATCCGTCTCGATATTGGTGTCGGAGACCTCATAGCTGGAAGCGGTGAAGCGCACATTATTCGCATCTTTGCGGCCGCTGGCGGACATGTCCGCCTTGCCCGGCTGCCGGGCCGGCAGGGCGAGATAGATGACGGCGTTCTTCACGCTTTCGTCGAGATCGAGTGGCGGCGGCAAGTCGGAATCTTCAGGCGCTTCGAAGGGCGTTCCATCGGGAAGGACGCCTCGCAGGTTCGACAGGGCGAATTGCCCTATCGACAATGCGCTGCGGTCCACGCCGATTTCGGCGACGCCCCAGGGGTAAGGCGAGAGGTTGCGCGTGGTGTTGCGCACCAGGCGTTCAGTCCAGCGGTCGGATTGCTGAAAATGCTGGACGCGAAGAAACATGCCCTCGCTCCAGGCAACACGGTTCTCATGTCTCATTGTGGTTGTTTACCCCCTTTGCGTCGGCCGCAATCGCGCCAGGCTCCTGCGTGGGCGCGGCCTCACCGCGCGCTGCCCGCTGCAGGAACTGTCTGATCGGCAATGGACGGCCGTTTTCCTCAAATTGCTTTTTGTACGTGGACCAGTAATCGGTCTTCATGATCAGGCCCTGCCAGTCCCTGCGGCCGATTTTCGCCCGGAGATCGTTGCCGGCATCGACGGAGGCTTCGAGAAGCCTTGGCTCGAGCTTTTGCGTGCAGTTATGGATCAAGGTTTCGAGAGAGGCGGTGAGACGCCGCTGCTGGCGGATGAGCGTTTCCATCCGCTCGCTTAGGGAGGCTGACGAACCGTGGCCGGCGCGCTCGCTTTCAATGTCGAGAATGGCCAGACAATCGGCGTTTTCCCGCTCCAGCATGGTCAGAAGATCGCCGATCTCCTGCGCGGTCGAATTATCAGCAGTTGATGCTTTCTCCGGGGTCGGCTCTTCGCTTGCCTCCGGAAAAACACTGTTGAAATCTTCGCTACCTGCGGCCGAAACCGGGCGTGAAATCATGACCGGTGTGTTCAATGCGTCGGTATGTTCGTGCTCGCTGCTTGCAACCGGCTCGTCGTCCCAGTTATCAGGCAGAACGGTGCCTATTCCACGCGCTGCAGGCGGTTCGCTCCAGCCGATCTCAACATTTCGTGAAATGGATTTTGCCTTCCGGTTCGCGCCCTCGCGCCATGTTTCGGACCATTCATCGGAAGCGGCTGTGTTGCCCATCACGCCGCCGGCCGAGCGGCCGTTCGGGGCGATGTCGGCAAGGATCGCCGAAATGGTCAGCGGCTCGTCACTCATACGCAGGGATGCGTCGGGATCGGAAAAATCCAGCTCGGCATCACCGCTGATGGCAACCTGAAAAATCTGCCCGCCAATATTGATTTGCGAACCGTCCCGGAGACGCGCGCTTTCACCTTCCAGCAGCAGGCGACCATCGACCAGCGTGCCATTCGCGCTCTGGTCAAGGATCGTAAAACCTTCACCATCGCGGCTGAGCGTGCAGTGCTGCTTGGAAACGCGCCGCTCATTGTCGTCGATCTGCCAGTCGCACTCTCGCGATCGGCCGATGACGCGGCGGCCTCGCTCGAAGCTCCACGGATTGGCTCTTGTGGCTCCGATATTTTGTGTGTCCCTGAGTGCAAGCTTCATATCCATGCCCTCACGCGGAAATCGCCGAGCCTTCTGGCTCGGTCACTACAGCATCGGCGCTGTCTTTTTGGGCGGGCGCCACACGAGCCCAGCTGTTCCAGCCGAGACGGGCGGGAGCATCGGACTGGCCGAGGCGGCAAAAGGGAATGTCCTCCTTTTTCAGGATCACCTGCACATCGAAATGCAATGCGCTTCCAACGAACAGGCGCGTCAGCGAAAATATCTCCGCAAGCCGCTTCGATCCGGGCGTCAGGGCCAGATAATCCGCATAGGCGACAGGACCGATCACGACCCGGAAACCGCCGCTCATATCTTCGACAGCGCTTCCCGCCGTCGTGTTCTGTCCGAGCCTCAGTCCGGATGCCTGCCCGAGCTGGCTTTGTTCATGAAGCGGCAAAGCCACCCATCGCCGGCGAAACTGTTCGACATTGACCGGAAGTCCCGTGAATTCGCAAAGCATTGATGTCAGGGCCGAAACATTGCGGTTGCGGCCGGCCAAAAGGCCGCTGAAACGCAGGAGCGCATCTTCACTCACGCCTGCCTTCTCGACCAGACCGGCAGTGCGAAAACCGGTGAGCGCGAGCAGGGTTTTACGGAAACCATTCTCCCGCTGCTCGACCGACCAGCGCAATCCCCTTGCGAGGCGGTATTTTTCCGTCGCGGATACGAATAATTCGCTGAACCTTGCCGCGAACAGATTGAAGAAGCTTGCCAGCGCGCCGGAGCGATTGCGTTCCTCCCGCTGCAGCAATTCGCCATAGGCCGGCGGCAGCGAACCGAGCGGCCCGACGATGGGCGCGAAAGCGGATTTCAGTTCGGCCTGGCCGCGTTTGTGGTTGAAACCGCTGATCGCCAGCGGGGTCGGCTGTGTTCCGCCATGGGCACCGATGACAATCCCGTCATCCTCGGAAACGAGTTGGGCGACGCGAAACGCAGTGGCGGGCTCAAAACGACCGGGGTCGTCGCTGAGAAGCGCCGCCTGCCGGTCTTTCATGGTTGGCGTTTGCTGTTCCATCCCGGTCTCCTAGAGCAGCGGCCGGTCGGCCGCACGGGCAGGCCAGCGGGCAATCGGTTTGGAGTGGCCGCGCATCGTCGCCGTCAGCCGCGTGAAACTGTTGATCGAGGTGTAGAGCCCGAAGAAATGGTTGAGGACATTGGCGAAAACAAATGCGGCAGGTCGCGCGATCAGCGCGGGATCGAACTCCACGGTGATGTCAGTTCCCGGCACCATGGCCGAGCCGATCCGGGCATGGGAATTCTGCGCCTCGACATTGCTGATCGCCTCCACGAGCTGCCGGGTTTCCGGGCTGTCCCTGAAGGAATAAAGCGACAGAATGTCCTTCAGCGGTGCGCCGCCGCTGTCGGTGAGGGACAGATGGTTGAGGAGGAGATGCGAGATCAGCCGCCATTCACGCGCCGAACGCTCGTTGACGCGGATTGCCGCTGTCGGCGGCATCAGCGCATGGATGGATTTTACAGCCTCGTTGCCGGTCGAAAGCTGCAGGAAGGGGTGCCCGCCGCCAAAGGGAAGCTGGCTTGGTAGCTCGCGATTGATGCACAGCGTATCGATGCTCGCCACCATGTCGAGCGGTCCCAGCGGTCCGCGCTTCTGATCCACGAAGGCGATGTCCGTATCGGAAGAACCGTCGTCATCGAACCGGCGCTGTATCTGCCAGAACACGTTGGCGCCGTTATTGCGCTGTGTGCGGCCGAAGAACGGGGAGGTCTTTTCGGTCTGCCCGGAGCGGCTGGTCAGCTGGACGTTTTCGACGGCGTAGATTTCGCGGGTCCGCTGCCGCCGTGCATCCGGCAGCAGGCGGTATTCCGTGCGTGTGCCATCGAGGCTCAACGGTTCGCAGCTTTGTTTGAACAGGTTGATGACCGGCGAGGCGTTCAGCACGAAATCCCGGACCGACACCATGCGCTCAAGCTGCGTGTCCGCCGCATCCAGATAGATGTAAAGTTCGCAATCGCCGCCGCTCCATTTGCCCAGCCCGTCGATGTCGAGAAAGAGAAATTTCTGCGGCAACGCGAAGAATTCGGTGAGAAGCCGGTATCCGTCAAAACTGTTGGCCGGATAGGGCAACATGGCCTGATCGCGCGTATAACCGGATGGCCTGAGATTGCCGGCGGGCAGGAAAACGGCTTCCTTGTCCTCGGCGTGACGCGCAAGCGCCATGCCCACGCAATGGTTGGTCAAAAGCTCGTAAAGCGCCGTGGCCTGCTGCCAGGCGGCGGACAGGAAAATCTGAAGTTTCGTCAGGCCCATTTCCGGGAAAGTGCCGCCGCGCGGTGCCGTGCTGCGGAGTGAAAGCCGCAGGCAACTGGCGGCACCGGCGAAGGAGGCCGAAAAAGGCGCGTCGATCGGCTGGCCGGAAAGCGTTGTGGCTGCGATTTGCAGCGGCGCAATCGCCACCTCCTGCGTGGTACGAAAACGGCAGCTTTCACCGCCGACGGGTTCGGCGAGGATTTCGCTGTGCCGCGGAAGCGTCTGCACGGTTGCCAGCGCCGTGCTTGGGGTGAACTGAACCACGCTCATGGACGGGATCGGCGCAAGATAATGCGGATAGAGCGTTTCCAGCAGGCTGTCCGACAGTTCCGGAAACTCGTCGTCCAGCTTCTGGCGCACACGGGCGGCGGAATAGGCAAAACTCTGGATCAGCCGCTCGACATGCGGATCGTCGGCGACATCGCCCGTCATGCGCAGCCTGCCGGCGATTTTCGGGAACGCCGCCGCGAAACGCGATGCGCGTTTTCTCAGGGCAAAAAGTTCGTCATTGTATTTTTCGAGAAAGCCGTCAGCCATTCGTCGCCTCCACCAGGAAACGCTGCGTGGACGGATCGATCCGGGATTCGAAGCTGATCGGCGGCATACCTTCCTGAAGGCGGAAACTTGCCTGTATGCGCATGCGAAGCGCCCGGTCGCCATCCGTGCGGTTTTTCAGGATTGTCACATGCACGTCGGCAAGGCGGGTTTCGAACAGGGAAATCCGCCGTTCGATGCTGCGCGCGAGCCGCGCCTTGGAGGCATCCGTCACCAGATTGGCCGAGAGAATACCGTCCACGCCGTAGCTCACCAGCGCATCGGACAGTTCCTTCAGCGCCGCCGGCGGGCCGGCGGGGTTACGGCGGGTATTGAGCAATGCCTCGAGATCGCGGCGGATCACCTCACGCATTTCGCGCGCCTGATCCTTCAGGCTGACGAGCGCGTCCGTTTCGGCATCCGGCGCGTCATCGAGCAGCCGGTCCAGAACGGAGCGTGACAGCGTTCTCTGTCGTGCGCGATATTGCTCGAGCGGATCAACCACGGGCGATCTGCCTTTCATCGTCGGATGCGGCGGAAAGAGAACCGATCTCGTGGAACGGCACGACATCGTCGCCAATCAGCAGGCAGCGCTGGCCTTGCCCGGTCGCCAGCGGCTGGTCCTCTTCGCTCCAGCGCGTTTCCCGGCCAAGGAGAAGGCCGACATCGTCCTTTGCGCCGTGATAGATGGCCGGAAGCAGCACGGATGCGACCGCGCCGTCGCGCAACGTCAGTTCGGCCCCGCGGAAAGCGAGGTCACGCGGGCGGCTCATGGGGTCGATGGTGAGGCTTTCGATGCGGCCATAATCGATCCACAGATAGCGGCCGCCATTGGTCAGCACTTCCAGCGCGTGCGGAATCCGGTCGTCCAGATCGCGGATATCGCCGGCGTTCTTGTCATTATGGCCGATCGCCACATTGCCACGTTTTTCGTCGAGTTCAGCCAGCGCGGTTCCGGCGGCATCCGCGTCACCGCTGCGTGCGGCGATATTCGCCCGGATGGCCAGCTGATCGAGTTCTGACGGACCGCCGGGGAAATCCGGCACCGCGCCGTTTTCGAACCACGCATTGCGTGCGGCCATGGCGCGCAGCTGGTGGCGGAAGAGAGAAAAACCGACACTTTCCTGCGGCGAGAATGTTGCGGCCAGATTGCATTGCGCATCGGCCTTCTCATAGTCGCCGGCGAGGACCAGCAGGTCGATGTAGAAATGGCGGCCATCCTTGTCGGTGGGCTTCGTCTTGACGTGTTCGCGTGCAAGCCCGATCGCCTCTTGCAGCCGGTCATCATCGAGAAGGCGGGAAATGTCGTCGCGCAGCGTCATGCGGATATCCTTTGCGGCTCGGCCGAAGATCGGGATGCGGCCGCCGGCGGCATCATGGTTTCGGCAATGAGGTGGAAGCTCGTGGAGACGTCGTCGAGCTGGAAATGCGGCTGAAGGCGCACGGTGCAGGAGAATGTTCCGGGCTTGCCGGGAACCTCGAAGACGTTGATCCCGGCAGAGCGCAACGGGTAGCGCGTGCGCAGCGTCGCTTCCGCATCGTCATTGCCGAGCGTGTAGGAGGAAAGCCAGCCTTCCAGCTTGCGTTCTATCGTCGAGGCATCGCTCAGCTGGCCGATATCGTCGCGCATGATGACCTTGAGGTAATGCGAGAACCGGGAGGCGCACAGCACATATTGCAGCATGGCCGCGAGGCGGGCGTTCTGTCTTGCCGCTTCGCTGGAATAGTGGCCGGGCGCATGCAGGGACTGGTTGGCGTTGAAGATCGCCATGCCGGAGAGATAGGTGGTGGAGACGGGCACGATGCCGAGATCGGAAAATTGCTGTTCCTGCCCGGTCGTCAGCTGTACCTCGACGGGCGGCTGCGCGGAAAGGCCGTTGCTCTCGATGCCGAGATCGAGCGGCGGCAATTGCCGGGAAGAAAGCATGCCGCCATCCACGGCGTCCTGCGTTACACCGCGCAAATCCGCAAACCAGCCGGAATCGACGAAATTGCGCACCACCACCGTGGCAAAAGCGAAGGCGGCGTTGCCCCAAAGCAGGGTCTCGCCGCTTTCCGCCACATGCTCGCGGAATGGAAATCCGTCATCGCGTCCGCGCGCATAGGGCCTGTAGGGCGAGCGCAGCAAAACCCGCGGCGCGACAAGACCGACGAAGCGGGAATCGTCACGTGCACGAAGCGCGTTCCACCGCAGCCGCGATTTCTCCTGTTTCAGCCAGGAAAAATCGTGGACCCGGCTGAGCTCCGAGAAGTCCTGCAGGCCGACGGCGGAAGGCGAGGCCGCCGCCACGAAGGGGCAGAAGGCGGCCGCAGCCACCATGCCGATCTGCGACAGCGTCGTGATGGAATCGGCACCCTCGAGATCGTCAGGGGAAAATTCGTAGTCGCCGATCAAAAGACCGACCGGTTCGCCACCCGGCATGCCGAATTCGCGGTTATAGACAACTTCGAAAAGATGGCTCTGGTCGAAATCGGTGGCGCGTTCCGTGTTGCGGGCAAGGTCGCGCCAGCTGGCATTCAGCAGCTTCACCTTGACGTCAGTGCCGCGGCCAGCCTCGCGCACCACCATGGCAAGCCCGCGCCATCTCGCTTCCATCGCCTGAAAGTCAGGGTGATGGAGAATGGCGTTCACCTGGCCGGTCAGCGCATCGTCGATGAGGGCGATGAGCTGGTCGGCAAAAATACGGGCGTCCGGAAAGGACTGATGCGCCATGAGTGGGCTCCGGGTGAAGAACGGGGCCGGGGTGGCCGGACCACCCCGGTCCGGGTTCAGTTCTTGGACGGAATACGGGCGACCATGCGTAGCGACGTCGTCAGTTCTTCCATCTGCAACCAGGGCCGCATCCATGCGACCGCATTGTAGGCGCCGGGTTTGCCCGGCACTTCCTGCACGGTCACCTTGGCATCGCGCAGCGGATATTTCGCCCGGCTTTCCTCGCCCGCTTCGTCATTGGCGTTGACGTAGTTGGCAATCCAGCGATTGAGCCAGACTTCGCAATCCGATGCTTCCATGAAGGAGCCGATCTTGTCGCGGCCCATCACTTTGAGATAGTGCGCAAAACGCGATGTTGCCATGATGTAGGGCAGGCGGGCCGAAACGGCGGCGTTGGCCGTTGCTTCCGGCTTGTCGTAAAGCTTCGGCTTGTGCGCCGTCTGGGCACCGAAGAACACCGCATAATCCGTGTTCTTGTAGTGGCAGAGCGGCAGGAAGCCGAGCTTGCCGAGTTCGGCGTCGCGGCGGTCGGTAATGCCTACTTCGGTCGGGCATTTGAGGTCGAGATCGCCGTCATCGCTGGAGAAGACGTGCATGGGCAGATTTTCCACCCGGCCGCCATTTTCCGCGCCACGGATTGCCGTGCACCAGCCGCTTTTCGCAAAAGCGTCGGTCAGCTTGGTGCCCATGACATAGGCGGCGTTCATCCAGCAATATTCGTCATGCTGCAGGTCGCCATTCACCGCACCCTTGGTTTCGTCATAGGCGAAATCATCGATTGGGTTGGTTTTGGGGCCATAGGGCATGCGCGCCAGCACACGCGGCAAAGCGAGTGTCACGAAACGGGAATCGTCGCTCTCGCGGAAGCTGCGCCACTTGGCATATTCCACCGTATCGAAGATTTTTTCCAGATCGCGCGGACGGGCGAGATCGCGATAATCCTCGAAGCCGAACATATGCGGGCTTGCCGCCGAGATGAACGGTGCGAAAGCCGCCGCCGCAATCGACGAGACGCCCTGCAGCAGCTGCACGTCATCGAAGGAGTTGTCGAATTCATAGTCGCCGATGATCGCGCCGAGCGGCTCGCCGCCGGGGGTGCCGAATTCGTCTTCGTAGATCGCCTTGAAGAGGCGCGACTGATCGAATTCCACGGCCTTTTCCAGATCGCGCGCGAGTTCCCGCTTGCCGGAATTCATGACGCGGATCTTGAGGTTGACGCTCGTCTCGGAATTCTTGACGAGATAGTTGAGCCCGCGCCAGGTGCCTTCGAGCTTCGCGAATTCCGGCGCCTGCATGATGGCGGCAAGCTGTTCGGAAATCGTCCGGTCCAGTTCGGCAATGGCGTGGTTGAGGGTGACGGTGAGGTTGCGGTCGTATTTGACCGTTCCCTTCAGCGCCTGGTCGGTCAGCGTGCGCAGAAGATTTTGCGCGCGGTCCGGTTCGGTCTGGCGGGTTGCGGCAACCACCTTGGACAGCAGTCCCTGATCTTCGGCGGTCGTTGCCTGTGCTTCATTTTTCAGCAGGCTTTCAGCGCTCATGTTTCAGTCCTTCCACATGCGGCTTTGGAAAATGCCGCTTGAACAGTTGAAGCCCCGCAATGGGGGCCGTTCGGGGAGGTTTTCCTCCGCGCAGGCGATTATTTGCTCGCGCCGTTCTTTTCCTTGAGTTCGGAAACCAGCGTTGCGAGATCGGTCTTGTTCTGCAGAATATCTTCCAGCATCCGTTCCAGATCTTCAGAACGGTCGGCCTTGGAAAGCAGGTCGCGAAGCTCGTTGCGGGCGTCCAGAAGCGCCTTCAGGGCAGGAACCTGCTGCACGACGGCGCCGGGTTCGAAATCGTCCATGCTTTCGAATTTCAGGTTGACCTGCATGTCCGTGCCGTCTTTCTGCAGCGTGTTGGCAACGGAAATGTTGAGGCCCGGGGTCATGCGGCGCATCACCTCGTCGAAATTGTCGCGGTCGATCTGAACGAACTTGCGCTCGCCGAACGGCTTCAGCGGCTGGGTGGGATTGCCGGAGAAATCACCCAGCACGCCGACGACGAAGGGCAGTTCCTTGACCACCATCGCGCCTTCGGTTTCGACTTCGTATTTGATGTGAACGCGGGGCTTGCGAACCCGCTCCAGCTTTTCATGTACACTTGCCATTTCAACCTCCTTGATGCCCCTTGGCATGGCTGACTGTTAGGGGACGGCGTTTCCCGTCCCTTGCCTCGTTATTTTCCGTTTTCTCCGCCGGGCTTGATCCCGGCGGCCGTCAGAACTGCGTTGCGGGCCTGCGTTTCGGGCAGAAGCTCCGCCAGCAGTTCCGAAAAATCCATGCGCCCCCTGCGAACCAGCGTTTCGATGGAGAGCGAGATCGGCGAGTGCGGCTCGGTCCGGCGAAAGTAACGCGCAACCGAAAGAAGAGTTTCAAAGGCCTCATCGCGTGAAGATATGCCTTCCGGTGAGGCTGCGGATATCCGCACCGCCGGTTGCCCGCCCTCGTCAGTGTCCGCAACGGCGGTCGCCGCCTGCTCAACCGGGGCCGGCTCCTTTTCGCGCCCGCCCAGCGTGCGGATGGCGGCGGCGGCTTCGATGAGCGTATTTCGGATATTGGAACTGGGTGGCGCGAACTGGCCGCAGCGTTCGGAAAGAACCGCCATGATGGCGTCGAAGCTGGAGAGACAGGCGTTTACCTCGGCCAGATGAGAAGACATGGCGGCAACGCCCGCTTCGGATGCCAGCCGATACAGTTCTTCGCGCCTTTTGCTCTCGGTTGGCCGCTGCGCCAGCTGGAAATCCCAGAGGCTGTGCTCGCCAAATTTCCCTCCGGGGATCAGCGGCGCAAGCCGGAGCGGCTGAACAAGTGTTCCTTCGGTGCCGATGCCGTTCAATCCCGCAAAAGGTGCAAATTTTTCCTCATCATTATCGTCGCTGATCGAGCGCAATGAGTCCCAGTGGTTGTAAAAAAGATCATTACAAAGCTCATAGATTTCGCGCAGTCCAGGAAAGCCGCGCAACCGCAGGCTTGCTTCGGAAAGCCACGCCAATATTTCTATGTCCTTGCTTTCGGAATATATAATCTGCAATCCAAGATTGCTGACACTGTCCCAGCTACTGGAGATCTTTAAGTTATCTTGGGGGGAGGTGGCGCGCTCTTCTGTGCGTGCCTGGTTTCTTTCATCCTTAATTCTATAGTATAGTTCACGCGTTCTTGAATCATTGCGGATATTATCTCCGCAATTCCCTAAAAGTTCTACATCTGTTTTAACATGCTTCGTATCCAAAGGTAGTCTATCCCCAGAAAATAGTAATGGATTTTTTGTAGTTACTTCCCTTACGTGAGGCTATTGATCAGACAGACTTATTCAAAATGTGTCTAAATTGTGGCGTCTAGTGTCTAATCTAACCCGATAAAAAATAAACTTCGGGGTGGACAACCCGGTTTCATCATCATAGTTATTCCACGTCACGTTGTGGAATGAACCCGGGCAGGAGGCTCATTGCATGTCGCATATCGATCTCAATCGCCTCGTTGAAGCGCTTGAGCCTGACCTGCGCGTCACCCTTGAAGCTGCGGCTTCTGTCGCGGTGCGTATGGGGCACAGGTACGTGGATATCCCGCATTGGCTGCTGGCGGTTGTAGATGCCGGCATCTATGCGAAAACATTCGAGGAATTAAAAATTCCACTTCCGGTGTTGCAGGCAGAAATCGGCCGCAGCCTTGAAGAGGCCGTGATTGGCGACGGCGAGGCCTTGTCGCTCTCCCAGAACATTCTGACGGCGGGCCGCGAGGCATGGGTTCTTGCTTCGCTGGAGGCCGGGCGCGACCGCGTGACGCTCTGCGACCTGCTTCTGGCGATGGACGAGGAAACCTCGATCCGCTCTTTCGTCCGCTCCGCTTTTCCGTCGCTGAAGGCGATGGATCGCGCGGCTCTCGAGCGCCTTCGCAGTTCCGTTGAAGAGACCGCCGGGAACGGCGTTCCTTCCACGACGGCGGGTACAGCGCCAGCCGCCGGCCAGAACGATTTTCTGCGCCTTTACACCCAGGACATGACCGCCGATGCCCGGAACGGCAAGGTCGATCCGGTGATTGGGCGCGACGATGAACTGCGCCAACTCGTTGACATTCTTACACGCCGTCGTCAGAACAATCCCATTCTCGTGGGCGAGGCCGGTGTCGGTAAAACGGCGGTTGCGGAAGCGCTGGCGCTGGAGATCGCTTCCGGGAATGTTCCGGAAAAATTGCGCAACGTCCGCCTGCTGAACCTCGATATTTCGCTGCTGCAGGCCGGCGCCGGTGTGAAGGGTGAGTTCGAGCGCCGTCTTCATGGTGTGATCGATGCCGTAAAGCGCTCGGCCGAACCGGTTATCCTGTTCATCGACGAGGCGCACGGCCTTGTCGGCGCAGGTGGTGCGGCTGGCCAGGGCGATGCGGCCAATATTCTCAAGCCAGCTCTGGCGCGGGGTGAAGTGCGCACCGTCGCGGCGACGACCTGGAGCGAATACAAGAAATATTTCGAAAAGGATGCGGCGCTGACGCGACGTTTCCAGCCCGTTCATGTGCGCGAGCCTGATGAGACAACCGCGATACGCATGTTGCGCGGTGTCGCCGACAGCTTCGTCAGCCATCACAACGTTGTCGTTCGTGACGAGGCGATCGTGGCGGCGGTGCAATTATCCGCGCGTTACATGCCGGCGCGGCAATTGCCGGACAAGGCCGTCAGCCTTCTCGATACGGCCGCGGCTGCCGTTTCGCTGGCGCGGCAGACACTGCCGGAACGGCTGCGCGCGATGGAAAGCGAGCGGCGTCTTCTGTCCGATGAGTTGAACTGGCTTCTGCGTGAACCGCAGGACGAAGAGATTGAGGGTCGTATCCAGTCGATACGCGACGAAGTCGAAAAGCTCGAGAGCGGGATTGACGATCTGCGCAGCCGTTACGATGCGGAAATGGCTGAACTCAACGAAGAGCAGCCGGCTGAAACCGGTGCATCGAATGTGTCGCCCCTGCGGCGTGCGGCTGAGACCAGGCCGGCAAATGCCGAAAGACTTGTGCCGACGGTGGTTGATCGTGAAGCGATTGCATCCGTCGTATCGCGGTGGACGGGAATTCCGCTCGGTAAACTTCTGGCCGACCAGATCCAAAGCGCCCGCACTCTGGATGCGCGCATGCGCCAGCGGGTCGTGGGGCAGGATGCCGCAATCGGCCGGATTGCCGATGCCATGCGAACCGCGCGCGCCGGATTGTCCGATCCTCGCCGCCCGCCGGCCGTGTTCTTTCTCGTCGGCATGTCGGGAACGGGCAAGACCGAGACGGCACTGTCGCTGGCCGATCTGCTCTATGGCGGCAACAGCCATCTGACGACGATCAACATGTCGGAGTTCAAGGAGGAGCACAAGGTTTCGCTGCTTCTCGGCTCGCCGCCGGGCTATGTCGGTTTCGGTGAAGGCGGGGTGTTGACGGAAGCGGTGCGCCGCCGGCCGTTCGGCGTTCTCCTGCTCGACGAGATCGACAAGGCCCATCCCGGCGTTCAGGATATTTTCTACCAGGTGTTCGACAAGGGTGTGCTTCGCGATGGCGAAGGCCGCGACGTCGATTTCAAGAACACCACGATCTTCATGACGGCCAATACCGGATCGGAATTGCTGACCGCGCTTTCGGCCGATCCGGATACGATGCCGGAAGGCGAGGCGCTGGAAGCGCTGCTGATGCCGGAGCTGACCAAACAGTTCAAGCCCGCTTTCCTCGGGCGTACGATCATCCTGCCGTTCATGCCGCTCGGTGCGGAAGAGCTTGCAAGGATCGTGGACATGCAGATCGGCAAGATCAGGGAGCGTGTTCTGGCAACATATGGCGCCGACCTGACCCTGTCCGATGCCGCGCGCGACGCGTTGGTGGCGCGTGCCGGTGCAAGTGAAATTGGCGCACGCGCCATCGAAATCATGATCGGCAAGGATCTCCTGCCGCCTCTTTCCAGCTTCTTCCTCGAGAAGGTGATCGCGGGAGAACGGGTGGGCAAGATCGTTGTCGATTTTGATGAAAATCGGTTCGGTATTCGTGCCGAAGTGGCTGGGGAGCCAGATGAATTCGCCGCAACCGAAGAGGGTGGGGTGGATAAAGTTGCCGCGTCGGAAGGGGCTACCCGACGCATGCGGCATTAAACGAAGGGTAACGCGGCCTCGAAGCAAGAGGTCATTTCAGCTACAGGAGCTTACAGCATGCCAATTTATCTGCAGATTGACGGTATCCAGGGCGACGCCACGCATGAGGAGCACCGCAAGTGGATGGACATCGAAGCCATTCACTGGAACGTGGCACGCAACATGAACACATCTGCTGGTTCTGCTGCAAACCGCGAAGCATCCGAACCGACTATTTCGGAAGTCATTCTGACCAAGGTCAGCGATTCTTCTTCCACCAAGCTTTTCCAGGAGGCCTGCGCCGGCCGCACTGGCAAGCTCGCAACCATCCATCTGGTGACCACGGGTAATCCGGGCAACACCTATATCGAGTACCTGCTGACGAACACACTCATCGCCAGCTACTCGGTGGATTCCAGCGGTGATCGTCCGGTGGAAACCATCAAGCTCAACTTCACCAAGATGGAAGTGAAGTACACGCCGTTCGACGACAACAACTCGCCGCAGTCTCCGATGATCGCCTCCTACGATCTGGCGACGACGAAGGCCGCTTGATAGCGACGCGACCCGGTGCCGGCCTCGGCCGGCACCGGAACGTTTTCATTGCAGTTTTGCAGCTCACGTCGTGATGTTTCTCATCCACGTTGGACGAGGCGGGTTAATCATGCGCTCCCTATATGCGTTTTTTGCTTCCGTGCCGGTTGTTCTGGCTCTGTCCGGTCTTTCACCGGCGGGTGCCGAGGAACGGACATGGATATTCTCCGGTACCGAACTCAAGCAGGCCATCGAGGGCAAACTTGCCCCTGAGGTGTCTGATCCGGAAATGCGGCGGCTGGTTTCCGTTGCAAAATCGAGCGCCTATATCGCCGGTGTGGCCGATCTGACAAGCGGATCGGACTGGTGTGGTGCGGGCGCCGTGGCGCCCCATGAACTTACCGACCGGATCTACACTTATCTCGGCGATCTTCCTGCGGAAAAACTGGATGAACAGGCAGCCACTCTCGTGCGGGAGGCGCTCAAGGTCTCCTTTCCCTGTGAGCAGAAAAGTAACTAGTGGGACGAACCATGCGTGTTAACTTTGACACTCTCTATAAGAACTATCCGAGCAGCGACCCGTCGCACCCGAACTATATCAGCCAGCGTGATCTGTTCACGGAAATCGGCTGGGATGATTTCATCGGCAATCCGAACTATCACAATACCTGCGCCATTCGCGTCAGCATCGCTTTCGTGAAGTCGGGCATCAACATCGTGCCTGCCTCGCACCGCATCCAGAAAGGCCCCTATGCCGGAAAGGGCATAGAGGTGAACATGCGCCGCCTCGCCAACCTGATGAAGCGGACGGGCTATCTCGGCGAGCCCGAGCCTTTCACGCCCGCGACGGCGCGCAACGGTATCGGCGCGCGCAATGGCGTCGTGGCGTTCAACAATATCCCCGGCTACACCGGCGGCGGTCATATCGATCTTGTGCGGGGCGGCTCGGAAGCCACCCAATGCGCATCTGCCTGCTACTACAATTCGGAAACGATCTGGTTCTGGCCTCTGCAGTCCAGCCGCGGGTCCTGAATAGGAGTGTCCCATGAACGACCAGCCGTCTTTTTCTGATTTCGTTCAGGCAAGTCGCGTTCTGAAGGTTTCTTCGCCACTCGGCGAGGATCAGCTTCTGCCGGAGCGCCTGACGGTCGAGGAGGGCGTGTCGCAGCTCTTCGACATCCGCCTGACCGTGCGGGCCAAGAAAGAAGCGGTCAAGCCCGAGGAACTGATCGGACGGCTGGTCGATATCTCCATCGAGATCAGCCAGGGCGAGGGGGATGGCGGCGGTGTTCGCCGCCCGTTCAACGGCCTGGTGACGGAGCTGCATGAAGGCCCGCCGATCACACGCGGTTTGCGCTCTTACGCCATGACCCTCCGCCCGCAAATGTGGCTTCTGTCGCGCCGCTCGGATTGCCGTATCTGGATGGACAGGACGGCGGTCGAGGTCGTCGAGACGCTGTTTTCCGAACACGGCATTCCCGCGCCCGATACGTCGGGCATCATTTCTCCGCCACCCGCACAGCACTACAGCGTCCAGTTTAACGAGACGGACCTCGACTATCTTTTGCGCCGCTTTGAAGAGGACGGCCTGTTCTACTGGTTCAGCCATGAGGATGGTTCCCACAAGCTGCATGTGGCCGATAGCGCCAGTGGCTGGCTTGGGCCGTCGCCGGCCGCGCAGGGTGAGGGGACGGTGCGTCTGGCGCAGGGTTCGTCGGATCGCAACCACATCAACGACTGGGCACGGCGTTTCTCCTATGTCCCGGGCCAGCGCGCGGGTGCGGACTGGAATTTCGAGACGCCGGGCATGGTGCCGGGCACAATGACGCCCTCACTGGTGCAGATGCCGGATGCGACGAAGCGCGAGCTTTACGAATATCCGGCCCGCATCAAGACGGTGGCAGAGGCCGAGCGGGCGCAGAAACTGCGCACCCAGGCGATCGAGGCCGATCACGACCGGGTGTTCGGTTCGTCGACCACGCGCATTCTGGAGGCCGGCCGCCGTTTCACGCCTTTCGAGGTTGCCCATCCAGAGCATGCCTATGAAGAACATGTGATCATCAGGGCAAGCCATAGCATTGTTGATCTCTCTTATGAGACAAACAGCAACGAGCCGGAATATCGCAATCACTTCGAAGCGATCCCGGCTCGTGTGCCGCTGACGCCACACCGGACGACGAAGCGCCCGCGCATCGAAGGCACGCAGGTGGCGATCGTCGCCGGCCCTGAAGGCGAAGAAATCCATCCTGACCAGTATGGCCGCATCAAGCTGTGGTTCCCGTGGGATCGCAAGGCGAAGAAGGATGGCACGGATACGTGCTGGGTTCGTGTCAGCCAGGCATGGGGCGGCGGTACATGGGGTGCGCAGGTTATCCCGCGCATCGGCATGGAAGTGATGGTGGCCTTTGTCGATGGCGACCCGGACAAACCGCTGGTCATAGGCGTGGTCAACAATCCCGCCAATTCCGTGCCCTACGATCTGCCCGCCAACAAGACGCGCATGGTGCTTCGCTCCAACAGTCACAAGGGCGACGGTTTCAACGAAATCACCTTCGAGGATGAGGCCGGCAAGGAGAACCAGTTTTTTCACGCCCAGAAGGACCAGACCACCCGGGTATTGAATGACCGGACCAAGCGCATCGACCGGCATGAGGTCGCCTCAGTCGGCGGCAACCGCGCGGTGGAAGTTTCCGGCAACCAGAAACACGAGATCGGCGGCTCGGTGAACACCGTCGTCGGCGGTACGGGGCCGATGGCGATGATGGCCATGGCCGGCGTACAGGCGCTCTCCGGGCAGACGGCCGGGTTGCTTTCGCAAGCCGCCCAGATCGCCGGCGGCGGCGGCCCGGGTCTCGCGGCCTTCGCTACCACGCTTGCCTCATCGGCGCTAGGTTTCCTCGGTGCGGGCGGTCTTTCCGCACGCGAAGGTGTTGTCTCCGGTCCAAGTCCGCGTGCGGACGCCGGTACGGCGCTTGCCGGTTCCGGCTCGGGCGTCGGTTCCGATGCTTCGGGATTGTTTCCGCTGCCGGGCATCATGAACACGATCGTCAGCACATTCAAATCCGACAGCGTCGGGGTGGCGCGGGCTGAGCAGATCGGGGTCAGCAAGGTTACGAATGTCGGCCAGACGTCGCTGGAAAGCGTCGGAAAGTTCAAGAAGATTGCAGTCGGTGAAGAGTTCGTCATCGAATGCGGCGATTCCAAATTCATCATGAAGGCGAATGGCGAGGTCATCATTCTTGGCAAGACCTTCAACTTCGTGGCGACGGATCATTTTCAGCTTCGCGGCAAGCCGATCGATCTGAACTGACGGAGGCCGGGTCTTGGAACTTCAGAACCGCCTGCCGTTTCCCGCCATGGCTTTCCGTCAGTTCGATGCCGAAGGAGGGCTCGATTGTATCGTCTCCGTGCGTGCAACATTCATGCATGCCCAGGGCGGTTCTCTGGATATCGCAGCCGAGCAGGAAAGTTTTCAATGGGAGGACGCCTATGAGGGCGATCCGCACCAGACCGTCCTCCTGCGCCAAAGCGATCTTACCCCGGACAAGCCCGGGACGGATATAACCTTTCTCGGGAATGCGTGGTCTGCGAGCGGCGAGCCGGAGAAATCCTGGCGTGCCTCCATCCGCGTTGGCGGAATTTTCAAGCAAATCGAGGTTTTCGGCAGACGCTTCTGGCAGCCTGTCGTTAAGGAGAAATGGGCAGGTTTTTCCGCCAGGGAAGCCAAACGTGTCATAGCGGATTGGAAACTGAGCGATCCTGAACCGGCTAGAAGCGTGGCCATATGCTGGCGCAACGCTTATGGCGGCGCGATCCCTGGCACAGGTGACGCGGGGACGGAAACACCGATTGACGTGGAGCGCCGAAACCCGCTTGGGTGCGGCATCGTCAATCTTGAGATGCCTGCCGACGCCGGGCCTGTTCCAGCTCCGCAGATCGCTGCCGTCGGTGAGCATTCCGATTGGCGGAGCACGCCGGAACCGCAGGGATTTGGGCTCGTTTCGCCTTGGTGGCAGTTCCGTCAGCAATATTCCGGAACCTATGATGATGGTTGGCGGGAGGAGAGGCACCCCCTCTTGCCGCGTGATTTTGATCCACGCTTCTGGCAGGCGGCCCATCCTGATCTCATCGCGACGCCTCACCTCAAGGGTGACGAGAACTACGAGCTGGTTAACCTGAGTTCTGAGCATCCGGTCGCGAAAGGCTCGTTGCCTGGCCTTACCCTCGGTGTCCATTGCTCTCGCGAAGATCGCGATGAATGGCATGTGCTGAAGCTTGATGGTGTGCAATTCGACTGGCGCAATGACGGACGGGTGCTTCTGACCTGGCGCATCAGGTTTCCTCTTCCCGATGCCGGTGAAACAAAACTTACCCTGACGCGCGTTCGTCTGAAGTCGCCCGAAACCGAAGCGGCTTTAACCGAGAGGGAGACAGCATGAGCATCCCCCGCGACAATTATATCGGAGAGCCCCAATATCCCGGCACATGGACGACGGGGACACCGCGTGAGGGACTGCGTGACATCGATGAGGCGCGTATCGTCTCTTTGGCACCTGATGTATGCCTGACACCGGTTGGCTCGTCGGTGGTGCCTATTCCCTATCCGGTCGTGGATTTTTGCGGCCATGATAAAAACTATACGCCGTCTGTTCGGTTCACCGGCAAAAAGGCAATGGTGATGCGTTCGTGTACGACACATGTGCACGGCGACGCGCCCGGTAACCGTAAGGGGGTAAAATCCGGCACGGTGGAAAGCATCTGCGAACCCATCGGGCACGCTGATCAGGTGCTTGCTGAAGGCTCGCATGTCATTCGCCACCTCGATCGTTTTTATATGAACAGCAGGAATACCCAGGGTGAGGCGATCTTCGTCCGCAGCACGCAGACCTATGATCCTCCCAAGGATGATGATCCGGTGCGGGGGTCGCTTAGATGGCAGGACGGGTCGGACGAAGGCCGGGTTATGAGCGATGCGTCGCCCGAGCCGTTTAAAGCGGGTGAGAAATACGCTTATGCGGGATCGGCTGCCGCAGCGACGACTGGGGCAGCTCAAAACTCTGCGCAAGCACTTCGCGGAGGAATGCCGGCGACAAGGCCGACTGTCCCCCAGACTGTTCCTCGTGGTCCGGGAAGGGTGATAACCCCGGGACCCGCCCGAGCGCCTCAGTGGTATCGTACCCCGCCTCACAGGGTTGTGAGCGATCTTGCAAAAGTTGGCCGTCTTGCGAGGGTGGGCATTTGGGCCCGCCGCCTAAATGTCATCGGGATATTATCAAGCGTCCTTATCCCCGATAATGGTGCAAATCTGTCTGACGTCGTCCCACGGGACGATCAGGAGCGGCGGATCAAAGAAATGTTCGACGAGGGTGTCGACGCCGGACATGACAGCTGGGAGATGCGGGATTGGGCGATGGAGGAGCTCCGTCGACATCGGCAGCGAGTGCGTGAGGAACCAGAAAGCCGGCCACAGGCATTACCCCAGAGCGAAACCGTACGTGTCTCCGATCGGGACGAATACCGCAAGAAGTGTCAGGTCGACCGTTACGCCAAGATGAAGAGCGTCTGCGGTCAGTACGGCATGCAGGCTCACCATATAGTTCCGGACTGGACGCTTCGTTATGGCGCGAGAGAGGATGCCGATAAGCGCATTCCGAATATGCCCAGCCTTAATGATGGTATGGCTATATGTGTTATTGGGAATGCCCGGGTAGAGCAAACCGAGCACTGGGGTGGTCATCTGGCGGACAAGGCGATCGAAAATGCGGGTAGAAATTCAACGCCACCTTTTACGGCACCCTTACATAAAGTAGTTCAGGCGTCAGCCCAGGCTATGATAAGCGTGAGGCCCGATTGTGCAAAAGAGATTATGGCAGCCCTGACGACCCAATATGCTGGAAAAAATCCGTTCCAGCTTTTACGAGCTAAACAATATCCTCCCCTTCCTGAAGAAACCATATCGGCTTTGAAGTCTGGAGCTGTTGAAGGAGCGACCAGAAAACCATGAAAACCAAGCTGCCTATCGATTTCACGAGAGCATATGCGAGGTCGGGCAAAACGCTCGCCGTTGTCGCAACGAGAGACAATGCTGAACCTTTCGATCCTGATGGCCGATTTTATCGGTATGATCGTGACGACGTGCCGCCGCAGGACTGGACGTATTCCGACTTCGGTTTCCATATTCAAAGCATGACTGTGTATCATAGCGCTGAGCACGCTACGCCAGATGGTTATTTCGTTTTGCTGTCGTCGGAGGGTGACGTTTATCACACCTACTGGAAGGAGAATTTTCAAGAGAAAATTCAGGGAGCCGGTAGTTGGAGTGACGATTCGAAAGGCTACGGGCGTCTCACTCGCATCCGCGAGATCGGGCAACACCTATATGCCTGCGGAGAGGGGGGGCAAATCTATGTTCGCAAGGGGAACAATGATTGGCGTCTCCTGACCGATAAATTGTTGCTGAACCCAAATGCGCAGGAGGAAGCAAAGCCTGAAAAAGAGCCGGAATTTCTTTCTCCGGAATGGCAGGAATGGGTCACTCGGTCGGCCCTCAATCCAGCCTCCCGCGATATACTGTTCTTTGACATAAACGGTTTGTCGGAAGAAGCCATCTATCTTTGCGGGGAGGAGGGGCCTGGTACCAAACCGGTCCTTTGTTTCTGGGATGGTCATGAGTTGCACGAACTGAAAATTCCAATTCCGGTGGCCGCTTTGACCGGAATTTACATCGAGAATCCTGACAGTGTCTGGGTATGTGGGAGAGAAGGTGTTCTCATACACGGAAGTCACACACGGGGATTTTCGCCTGTCGCATTACGGCAGCAGCATAATCTCTTTCACATGATCACTCCGTATCGGGAAAAACTCGTCATGGCGGCGAGCGTTCGTCCCGGCGGTCTTTATGAGTATGATCCCAAGACAGGACGTTTTGGCAGATTTGATCCTCCTCTTCCGCGCTTGAGCAATCGTGATGATAACGAATCTATCGACAATGGTCCGTTTTTTGCGCAGGTGATCGAAAACGTGCTTTGGGTCGTCGCATCGAAAGATGTTTTCCGCTTCGATGGTGCGGCTTGGGAGCGGATAGAACACCCAGATCTCTGAGTTGCGAGCTTCCGAAGGCTTCGAATGTTATTGATGCGGCTGGGTCTGCCTGAGGCCTTCTAAAATCGCAGCAACGTGGACCGGGAGGGAAATGGCATGAGCCTCCCCCCGACAACTACAGCGGCGAACCACAATGCCGAGACACATGGGCCGCCACCGGGACGCTGCAATACGGCTGCATGTCCTTGATGAGGCACGTATCATCTCTTTGGCGCTTGATGTATCCCTGACCCAGGTTGGCTCATCGGTGATGTCTATTCCGGCGCTGGGGAAGTTTTACTTGGGAGCGCATCGGAGCTTACCACCAAGCCTTGTTTGGATTTTTGAGAGCTATGGATTTGGTGCGATGTTTGGGACTCGCCTGGCCCGAAAGAAACGCACCGACATCCTCTTCCCGAAGCGGCGGCGCATAGATGTAGCCCTGCACCAGCGTGGCGCCGAGGCCTTCGAGTGCGGTTAGCTCGGCGGGTGTTTCCACCCCTTCCACCACGCATTCCAGTCCCATGTCGCGACTGAGGGTGAGGAGGGATTTCACGATTTTGTAGCTGGCCGGTTTTTCGTGCAGGTCCGTGACGAAGCTGCGGTCGATCTTGATCTTGGTCAGCGGCAATGCATGCAGTCGCGTCAGGCTGGAATAGCCGGTGCCGAAATCGTCCAGCGATATGCCGCAGCCGAGGCGGCGCAGCATTTCGACCGATTGCCTCACCTGTTCGAAATCATGGGCAAAAGCCGTCTCGGTAATTTCAAGGTCCAGCCGTCGTGCATCGAAGCTGCTGTTTTCGATGATGCCGAGCAGGGAAAGCTCGCCCTCATGGGAATTGAGGTCCTGGGCCGAAAGGTTGAACGACAGGCGCAGGGAGGGTTCCCATGTGGCGGCGGAGGCGAGCGCCATTTTGAGAAGCGGCCGCGTCAGCGAACCGACGATGCCGGCCCGTTCCGCGATGGGGAAGAACTGGCAAGGCGGCACATGCCCGAGAACCGGGCTGTGCCAGCGCGCCAGCGCTTCAAACCCTGCCGTCCTTCCGTCGCGTATATCGACGATCGGCTGGAACACGACCGAAAGCTCGTTTTCCATATCCCGCTGTTTGAGCAGGTGCTCGACGCGGGCTTCAATATTGATCTGCTTTTCGTGCTCCGCATCGAACAGAACGGCATCGCCACGCCGGGTTTTCTTGGCATGGTAGAGGGCATAGTCAGCCCTGTCGAAAAGCTGCTCGAGCGTGGAGGCGAGGTGTGGAAAGACCGCTATTCCCATGGATGCGGAAACATGCACCGTTCCCTCAGGCATATGGTAAGGCACCCTCAGCTGCTCGGAGATCGCATTGGCATTTGCCACGAGTTGCGCATCATCAGGTATGATAGGCGCGACAATGGCAAATTCGTCGCCGCCCAGTCGAAACGCCTTGCTGGCCTTCAGATTGGCGGTGAGGCGCTTGCTGACATTGATCAACAGCCTGTCTCCCACGGAGTGTCCATAAAGGTCGTTGACCGGCTTGAACCCGTCCAGATCGATGACGCCCAGCGCCAGCCGGGTTCCGTTGGTCCTCGCCTTTTCGAGCTCGGCTTCAAGGTGGGCGAAGAAGGCGCGGCGGTTGGGCAGTTCCGTCAGGCTGTCAATATTGGCAAGCAGCAGGTTTTCATTGCTGAGCGCTTCCGTGCGCTGCTGTGAAATGACCATGCGCTCGAAATTGCGGTAGTTGGTCAGCAGGATGGACATCATGCCGGTGCAGACCAGCAGCACGTTGATGGCGATGGCGACAAATGTCGGTTGCCGCGACGCCAGAAAGAAGGCGATGAAGGCGCCATTGACGATGACCGTCACCATGAAAGCGGCCGAGCGAACATACATCAGACAGAAAATGCAGGAAATGACGGTAATCGCCATATAGAAGGCGACGTGGGATCGCGTATAGGCATCCCCATAGGGCACCAGCAAAAAAGACCAGAGCGTGAATGCCATGGCGATGCCGGCAGCCAGACGATTGGTACGCTGAAGGGCTGCATGCGCCACCTTGGGTGCGGGATCTATACCACGCGTCCTCCACCAGAAGGTGACTCTCAGCGTGCAGCCGAGGGTGAAGAGACCGGGAATTCCAATGGTGAGCCAGAGCGGCGCCACCTGCATATGCGTTACGGCAAGCGCCCATGTACTTGAGAGCAGAATGAAATACATCATCGGCATCTGTCGGGTGAAAGCACGGTACTGCGCTTTCAGCAGATCAGGATTGTCGGACCGAACGGACACGAAGTCCTGCAATTTTTGTGTGGCGGTCAGTAATTTCATTTATGGCTCTTCAAGTACAGAGCGGCATTTGTAACTTAATTCCCGTTACATCATTGGAAATGCACAGGGTTAACCGACATAAAACTGTATCAACCGCAAGATGCAGGCGCTGCATTTCGCAACATTTCATTATTTTCGTTATTAAGCGTTTCCTGGATTGGTATGTCCGATGGGTGAGAAAACCCTTCGCTTCTTGCCATGCGCCGTGGAAAATCTATTGATCTGGTAGAATGAGGCTTCTCTCCCTCGATATTCATGAGTTCCCTTTTAGATTCTCTTGAAAAGCTTGAGCGCGCGTGCATTATGAACGCGTGTTCAAAATTCGAGGAATGGTTCTTGCACATGGATTTAATCCACTATCCCGACACCTTGGCGGCGCGAGCCGAACTGTGCCGCAGCGTTATCCTGTCCGCCGGGGAGCTGGTGCTGAAAGGTTTTGAGGGCGAGGCCACGCGCAGTTTTTCGATGAAGGGGCCGCAGGATTTTCTGACGGTGACGGATGCGGCTTCCGAAGCGCATATTCGCGGTGCGATCTCGGCTGCTTTCCCGGATGACAGTTTTTTCGGCGAAGAAGGCGGCGGCGAGATCGGAGAGCGCGTCTGGGTGGTGGATCCTATTGACGGCACCGCCAATTTTGCCCGTGGCATTCCGCATTTCTGCATCTCTATCGCATATGTCGAAAACGGACGGACAGAAATCGGAGCGATCTATAACCCCGCCCTCGGCGAGCTTTATCTCGCCCGCCGCGGCGAAGGTGCGACACGTAACGGGGAGCCGATCCGGACGGCGGAAACGGAGCGTTTCGATGCGGCTTCGATCGAGATGGGCTGGTCCACCCGGGTCGCGAACGCCACCTATCTCGATGTGGTCACGAAGCTGCTCGATATGGGCGCGAATGTCCGCCGCGCCGGCTCCGGTGCTCTGGCGCTCGCCTATGTGGCCGATGGCCGTTCCGACGGCTATCTCGAATTGCATATGAATTCATGGGATTGTCTTGCGGGCCTGCTACTCGTCAGCGAAGCTGGCGGCGACGTGTGCCCATTTCTGGAGATTGGCAGTCTGAGGGATGGCGGGCCGGTGCTGGCCGCAGCCGCCGGTGTTGCCAAAGGCGTCAGCCAGGCGTCGAACATAGTCCTTGCCGCGCGGTAGCTGCGGCGGGATGATTTATGACGGAGACCCTTTAAAGGGGGCTCCGTGCATGTGGAGGAATGAAATGGACGGACCCGTTTATGCCCGGCCAGCAATCAGCCTGATTGCGGAAGGGCTGGGCCCGCACAATGCTGCGCTTTACATTGGCGGCAGCGATGGTGCGGGTGATCTCGGGCTCCTGCGCCGGCATGGCATCACCATCGTCGTCAATTGCGCCGTCAATCTGGATATCAATCTCGTGCAGGCCACGGCAGAAGAGGGCGACAGGCGCGCGGTAGGTTATGGCGACATTCGTTATTACAAGCTCGGCCTTATTGATGGCGAGGGTAGCCCCGACACCATGATGCTGGGCGCCTATTACATTCTCGACGGCGCGCTTCGCCAGACCATGCCGAAGCGGGAAACCTATCCCTTTGCCGATGGCGGCAATGTGCTCGTCAATTGCCGCGGCGGTCGCAGCCGCTCCGTTTCGCTGGTGGCGCTTTTCCTGCACAAGCAGCAGCCGGATCTCTATCCCACCCTCGACGATGCACTGGCCGTGATCCGCACGAGACGGGAATTGCGGCCGGATGAATGGTTCGAGACACCGAAACCGATGCTTTATGCCGCCGCTCGCCGTGCTTCCGAATGGATCGACATGGTCGAGGGCAGAAAGACCGCTCACTCATGCTGACACGCACGCTTCCCTCGGTTGCCGTCATCGCCGACGTGCATTTTCACGACACGGCTGCCGATTTCGGGTTTCCCGGCATTGAGATCGATGGCCAGCGCATCACCATGCGCAGCTGGTCCGATACACGCGAATCCACCCGGGTTTTCAACGAAAGCACCGATGCGCTGCACGCGGCGCTTGAAGACGTGCGCCAGCGCGGCATTCGCCATGTGGTGCTGCTTGGCGATTATACCGATGACGGCCAGCGGGAAACGACTGAGACGCTGAAGGGCATTCTGCAGCGCCACAGCCATGCCCACGGCACCGCCTTTTATGCACTGCCCGGAAATCACGATATTTTCGGCCCACGTGGCCGGCACCATACCAAGGAATTTCTGACGGAGAATGGCAAATGCCTTTCCGTTTCAAGCGATGCACGGCGGGCCGGCGAGGGCGTCATTATCAGCGATCGCATGTATTGCGAGGGTTATCCGGCGGGCCTTGGCCCCATGGCGGCCTTCGGTTATTTCCGTCAGCCGGATTATCTGCATTGGGAAACCCCCTTCGGTCTTTCCGATGCGGCGGAAGACCGGATGTACGAGGTGCGCTCACCCGATGGGCGCAATGTCTATAGCCTGATGGATGCTTCCTATCTGGTTGAGCCGGAGCCGGGCCTGTGGCTCCTGATGATCGACGCCAATATTTTCGAACCACTCGATGGTGAGTTTGAAAGGGGTGAGGACGCGGCTTTTACCGACAGCACCTCCGGCGGCTGGAACGCGCTTTTGCGCTGCAAGCCCTTCATCATTGAATGGATCGCTGATGTGCGCCGCAGGGCGCAGGCGCTTGGCAAGACATTGCTCGGCTTTTCCCACTATCCAGCGCTCGATCCTTTCGACGGCGCAAGCGGTGCGGAAGGCGCCCTGTTCGGAAAAACCAATGTCGTGCGCCGCACGCCGCGCAAGGCGGTGGAGGATGCGCTGCTGCAGGCCGGGCTTGCCGTCCATTTCAGCGGGCACCTGCATGTGGAAGGCGTAACCCGGCGCGGTGAGGGCGAAAATTTGCTCACCAATATCGCCGTGCCGTCGCTCGTCGCCTTTCCGCCCGCCTTCAAGGTCGTGCACCCGTCGCGTCAGGAAATCCGCGTCGAGACGGTGGAGATGGCCGCCCTGCCGGTCAATGGCCGCATTTGCCATGGTTACGCACAGGAAACAGCACTGGCGGGTGAGGAAAACGACCGGGCTTTCGCGGCGGGTAATTACGGTGATTTTCTGCTGGGTCACAACAGGGCGCTGATCAGGCATCGTTATTTCGCCAGGGAATGGCCGGACGAAGTCGTCAGGGCAATCGCCGACAAAAGCGTTCGGGACGTTCTCGACCTGCTTGAAGGCGAAGACCGATCCTCGTCTGATGATGCTGTCCTGTCCTCAGACCTGCCGATGTTCGAGCTGATTGCGGACTGGTATTGCCTGCGCCAGGGCGCAGGTCTTTCGCTGCCGCATATCGCGCCGCAACGGCTTTCCCTTTATCGAACGCTGGCGGAACGCTTTGGTCGTGAGCCGGATCATCACGATGGCTCGGTGGAGAGCTTTCTCGAAATCTTCTTCGGAGCACTCGGCCTGTTTCTTGAGCGTGCCGAAGGCAGCCCACGCGATCTGGAGCTTCGGCTCGCGCCGCATCATGAACGCGTTGCGGTTTGAACTGAAGAGTTTTGCCCGGAAGGAGACTTGGTCTAGCGCGCGGTGATGCGCTCGACCATGGAAACGGGCACGACCTGAAGCCGGGTTTCCGGCTCATCGCTATCGAGCGCGGTCAAAACCTTCTCGGTCAGCGCGTCGAAGGACTGGGCAATGGTCGTCAACTGGTAGCTTTTCCAGCCGGCCTGCGGAATATCGTCGAAACCGACGATCGAGATATCTTCCGGCACCCGGCGGCCCATTTCCAGGCGGGCGGCATCCATGAAACCAAGCGCCAGCAGATCGGTCACGCAGAAGGCGCCGTCTATTGTCTTGTCCGTGAGCAACTCGCGGCCGGCCTGATACCCGCTGTCATAGCTCGTCGGCCCGCCGGACCATGGCACGACCTCGACGCCTTCGATGCTCATGCGCTGGGTGAAGGCGCTGGCGCGGCGTAACTGTGCCGGCGTCTGGCTGCCGCTGGAAATGACCGCGACCTTTTTGCATTTCGCTTCGACAAGCCGCATGGCGGCAAGATCGGCGCCGCGGGAATCGTCGCTCAGCACCATGTTCGTATCGGTGCGATCAAGACGCTGATTGATGAGGATGAGGCGCACGCCATTGGCGATGCATTCATCAACGATCGAGGCTGGCGGTTCACCGGAGAGAACGACGATGGCCTGTGCGCGGAATTCGAAGAGACGCTCGATCAGCGGCGCAATGTCCTTGCGGGCATCCGCCGCATTCAGCAACAGACATTGCAGGCCACGGCGCAGAAGCCCGATGCTGAGAAGATCCAGCTGCTTTGAAATGAAGGGAGAACTGAGATTGGCGCCGACGACGCCGATGAGATTGGAGCGGTCATTGTTGAGACCCTGCGCCAGACGGTTGACGCGGTAGCCGAGTTCCTGTGCGGCTTTGAGCACCTTGCGCCGCACCGCCTTCGATACGCTGCCGCCGGGTGTGAAGGTGCGCGAGACGGCGGAACGCGAGACCCCGGCCTTTTTCGCCACTTCTTCGGCTGTCACGAACCCTCTCGCCATTCAACTCCCCCGTTGCGAACATGGTCTGATATCACAGGCCATATGGCGTCGCCTATTCCAATCGAAACATTTGGACGGGAGGCGCTCCTGCCGGCCGCCTCCCGCGCCCGGATCATCCATCGGAGAGGGTGGTGTTCCACGCCCGGATCTTTTCGATGTTTCTGTCGGAGCACGAGACGATCTCGAACTCGAACCCATCGCCGGCAATACGTTCGCCGACCTCGGGCAGTCGATTGAGGCGCCAGAGGATGTAGCCTGCGATTGTGGAGTAGCGGTCGGCCTCGTCCACCAGATCGATATCCAGGAGATAGGATACCCTTCTGACATCCACAGTGCCATCAAGCAGCCAGGAACCATCCTCCGCCCGTTCGGAAATCTGTGACTCCTCGCCCTCATCCGGAAATTCGCCGGCAATCGCTTCGAGAATATCCGTCGGCGTTGCTATGCCCTGCAACGTGCCATATTCATCGATGATGACGGCCATCTGCAGGGGCGATTTTCGCAGCTGTTCCATGACCTGCAGCGCCGTGGCGCTTTCATGCACCACAAGCGGCTCACGCAGCGAGCGCTCAAGGTTCAGTTTTCCGTCGTGCAGAAGATCGCGCAGCAGGTCTCTGGTCGCGGCGACGCCGAGGAATGAATCCAGCTTGCCCTGCGCCAGCATCAATCGGGAATGGTCGAGTTCCAGCAGGCGGTGTCTCAGCGTGTCGTGGTCGGCGTCGACATCGAGCCAGTCGATCTCCGTTCGTGGCGTCATGATCGAGACGACGGGACGCTCGGCAAGCGTGAGCACGCCGCGGATCATGTCCTTCTCCTCGGATTTGAACAGATCGCTTTGTGCCGCCTGTGCAGCGATGACGTCGGCAGTCTCACCGAGGGATGGTTGTTCGCCGACCCGGCCGCCCAGAAGCCGCAGAATGGCGTCGGAGGTGCGCTCACGCATATCGCCGGCGGTGATGCGCTTTTCACGGTTGCGCCTGCCAAGCTGGTTCGCCGCCTCGATAAGCACGGAAAAGCCGATGGCGGCGTAAAGATAACCCTTGGGCAGATGGAAGCCGAAACCCTCGACAATCAGGCTGAAGCCGATCATCAGGAGAAAACCGAGGCAGAGAATGACCACGGTCGGATGTTTCGACACGAAAGCCATCAGCGGCCTGGATGCTGCCATCATCACGGCCATGGCCACGCAGACAGCGGTAATCATCACCCAGAGATTATTGACCATGCCGACAGCGGTGATGACGCTGTCGAGCGAGAACACGGCATCGAGCACCACGATCTGCACGATGACCTGCCAGAAGACCGCATGCACTACCTTGCCCTGTTTCGGCTTCTGATCACCTTCCAGCCGTTCGTGCAGCTCCATGGTTCCCTTGGCGAGCAGGAAGGCGCCGCCGAGAATGAGGATGAGATCGCGCCCCGAGAAGGAAAAATCGGCGACGGTGAAAAGCGGCCGTGTCAGCGTGACGATCCAGGAGATGGAAAACAGCAGCATGAGGCGCATGATGAGCGCCAGCGACAGGCCGACGATCCGGGCCCTGTGGCGCTGGTGCGGCGGCAGCTTGTCGGCAAGGATCGCGATGAAAACGAGATTGTCGATGCCGAGGACGACTTCGAGAACGATAAGGGTGACGAGGCCGATCCAGATGTTCGGATCTGCGAGGAATTCCATGTTCAGGAGCCTTTATGGGAATGGGTGCAAACGCGCAAAGCCCCGGATTGCACATCCGAGGCTGGAAGTCGTCGCGTTGATGAAAACAAGAAAATCCGAGGCTGGCTTCGCGTTACGCGAGCCAGCCTCGTTCGGTGTCGACTACCGTCTGTACTGTCGCCTTCGTCAGGCATCGGGTTGATTTATCCCACTATCAGTAAATTCTTGTGCCGGTCGACCTAACAAATTTTCGGCCGCTGGAAAAGCGATTTTCGGTTTTTTGATGCCATGACGATGCGTTTGAGCAATCTTTGCGCGCAAATGAGCGGTTATTTCCCGAAAAATGCGCGCGATGCGCAATCTGGGCGATTGCCTGATTGTTTGACGATAAAAAGCCGTTATTGCTTTTTCCCGCCGATATCAGAGGTCGTCCGCTGGTCGATGGCCTTGCCGTCGAGAATGCTTTTCAGGACGTCGAGGCGCTCGTTGATCAGCCATCCATAATAGTTTTCGACCGGCAGCAGTTTTTTTGCCCCTGCATCCACGGCAGTCCGCAGACGTTCGGCGCGACGCCTTGGCTGGCCGACATTGTAAAGCGTGGCAGTGATGCCGGGATTGCCGGAAATGTCGAAACCTTTTTCCCTGTAGGCATCGATGGAATCCCTGAGGATGGCGGCGATGTAGATGATGCTGCGGTCGGGATCCATGACGTCACGGTAGATATCTTTCGGCCTGTCCGCCGACAGTTTTGGCAGGCCGCTCGTCCTGTTGACGAGATCGGTCACCTGCAGGGCCGTCAACGGGCTGATCTGGCCAAGGCCGAAGGTCTGCCCGGCATAAAAGGGCTGGAAGAAAGCGCGCTGGAAGGAGATGGCCTCATAGCTCACACCATCCACCACCTTGCCGCGGAAACTCTCGTCCCAGACGGTATCGCGGCAGCTCCATTGTTCCGACGTGGTGGCAAGCGTTTCGCAGGACCGGAATTCGGGCCGCTGGAGAAATGTCTTCAGGGAAACGCCGTCATAGCTGAACTTTATATCGAGTTCGGCGTAGGAAATGGCCTTGATGTAGTAGGTCTGCAGGCGATCCACGGCCGAGACGTTGAACGTATGTTCTCCGACGATGGCGCCGACGATGTGGACAGGGTCTATGCCATAGGCCGCTGCGGCCTTCTTGATCTTGCCGAGAAGGGCGGGCTCGCTGTTTAAAAGATCGACCGTCTTGCGGAACTTTTCGTCGTATGTCGTGTACGAGGCCTTGGTGCGGATCGCCGAGGCTCTGGGGATTTCCGGCTGCTCGGCGGAGCGGTTTCCGGGAGGAACGACGGTCACCTGTTGCGCCAGCGCGTAGGAAGGAAGGGAGGCCAGCGTCAGGATGACGGCGGCTGCGCGGGTGGTCTTCGCAAACAGGCTCATGCAGCGTTCTCTGTAATGTGGATTGTTATCGCGGCGACCGCTCCTTCATAGGCAGGCCGGCCATAGCTGACAAGTTCGCATCGCTCACATTACCGTTGGGCGTCGTTTGATGCGCGTTCTGATCGACGTCCCGCACGATCGAAACCGAAATCCCGGGTTCGTTAAAAATCGAGCTTTTTGTTTCATGTGAACGCAAATCGCCGCCGATAGGTCTGTCGTCAGGAGACGACCATGACCCTTTCCATCAAATTGCTGCAAGCCTGTTTCATTCTGATTGCGACCTGCCTGGCTGCGCCGGTTCAGGCGTCTCCTTTCATGCAGACTGGCAAGATCACGTCGCAGCCTGTCGGCCACTATGATTTCTGCCAGCGGCATTCGGTTGAATGTCAGCCGGTGACGGCCATGCCGCCTCTCACCCTCACCCCCGATGCATGGGCAACGATTGTTTCGGTGAACAATGCCGTTAACGTCGAGATAGACCAGCGCACCGACATGGAGGTTTGGGGTTATGAAGATTATTGGGAATATCCCTACAAGGGTGCGGGCGACTGTGAAGACCTTGCGCTGGAGAAGCGCAGGCGCCTGATGCAGTCCGGTTTTGCGGTTTCAAATCTACTGATAACAGTGGTGCGGGACGAACGGGGAGAGGGCCACGCCATCCTGACAGTCAGAACCGATCGGGGAGATTTCATTCTCGACAATATGAAGGCGAAGGTTTTGCGCTGGGACGAAACGGCCTATACCTATCTGAAACGCCAATCCACCGATCATGCCGGTCGCTGGGTGGATATAGAAGGGCCCGCTGCGCCGGCAATCGCCTCCCGCGAGGCTGGTCGGGCTACCGCCACCTCAGCGACAGCGCGCCGCAGCTTGTTCGATATCTTCAAATCGCGCTGAAACCACTCACGGCAAGAGCAGGACCGGGTAAGAAGAGGTTTGGTGCCCCGGTAAGGACAGCGGGCCGTCATGCGGCCCGCGAGCATAGCCCTTCTACGGATATGGATTATTGTCTCGCAAGGCCAATGCCCGTTGCCTCGTCAAAGAGGTGCATATCGGCCGGGTTGATATCGAGGCCAATGGCTTCGCCAGCCTTGACTGCGCTGCGTCCCTGTACCGCGATAACCAGTTCGGTGGAGCCGCCAAGCGTGAGGAAGGTGGCCGAACCGGTTGTTTCCACGGCGGAAACAGGCAGCGTCAATGCCGCCCCCTCTGCCGCCACCGGGCGGATATGTTCAGGCCTGATGCCGACAATGACATGTTTTCCCGGCGGCAGGGCGGCCGGCGCCCTGATAGGCTGCTGTGGATCACCTTCGCCGAACCGCAGCAGAAGCGAAGCACCGTCCGGACTGACTGTCGCCGGAATGAAATTCATGGCCGGTGAGCCGATGAAACCCGCAACGAAACGATTGACCGGGCGGTCGTAAAGTTCCAGCGGCGTGCCCTGCTGTTCGATGACGCCGTCACGCATGACGACGACATGATCGGCCATGGTCATCGCCTCGATCTGGTCGTGGGTGACGTAGACTGAAGTTGCGTGCAGGCGATCGTGAAGGGCGCGGATTTCCTTGCGCATGTGGACGCGCAGGGCCGCATCGAGGTTGGAGAGCGGCTCATCGAACAGGAAGGCCTGCGGATTGCGGATGATCGCCCGGCTCATGGCCACACGCTGGCGCTGGCCGCCGGAGAGTTCGCGGGGATAACGCTTCATCAGCTTGGAGAGTCCGGTCGTGGCCGCAACCTCTTCCGCGGCCTTGCGGGCCTCGGCCTTGGCCACGCCACGCATGCGTAGCGAATAGGTGAGGTTTTCTTCGACAGTCATATGCGGGTAGAGCGCATAGGACTGGAACACCATGGCCACATCGCGCTTGCGTGGCGGCACGCCGTTCATGAGGGTGCCGGCAATGCGCATGTCGCCGGCCGATATGGTCTCCAGGCCCGCGAGTGAGCGCAGAAGGGTAGACTTGCCGCAGCCGGATGGGCCGACAAGTGCCACGAAGGTGCCCTTCTTGATGGAAAGGTTGATGTTCTTCAGCGCATGGAAGGCGCCGTAATATTTGTTGACGCCTGATAGTTCGATCTGAAGGGTCATTTGAGCGCTCCCGAGGTCAGGCCGGATACGATGCGGCGCTGCAAGAGAATGAAGAGGGCGAGAATGGGCGTCACATACATGGTCGCATAGGCCATGATGTTGTTCCATTCGCTGGTGTTGGGGCCCATGAAGGAGTTGAGGCCGACGCTGGCCGGCTGCAATTCGGCTGCCTGGATGATGGATTTCGAATAGACGAACTCACCGAAGGCCTGCATGAAGATGAGGATGGCGCTGACGAGGATGCCGTTTCTGGCCAGCGGCAGCACGATGTTGAAGAAGGCCCCGACCCGGGAATTGCCATCCACCAGCGCCGCCTCTTCCAGCTCCTGCGGCACGGCCATGAAAGTGGCGCGCACCAGCACGACGAAGAAGGGCATGCTTTTCGCCGCAATGGCGAGGATGACCGATAGCCGCGGATAATCCAGCAATCCGAATTGCGAGAAACCGACGAAGATTGGCGTGATCATCAGCGATGCCGGCAGAACCTGCAGCATGAGGATGAGGAACAGGCCGATATCCACCCAGACATTGCGATACCGCGCCAGAACATAGGCGCAGCCGACGCCGAGAACGGTGATCAGCAGCACTGCGCTGGAAGCGATCATCACCGAGTTCCACAGGTAGCGACCCATGTTGCGGCTGTTCCAGACATAGGCATAGGTTTGCCATTGCGGATCGCTGGGCCAGAATGAGGGCGGATTGGCGAACATTTCCGAGCCGCTTTTGAGCGAGGTCAGATACATCCAGTAGAGCGGGAAGAGGTAGATGATGGCGAGAATGATGGCGATTGCCAGCATCAGGCGATTGCGGTTGGTGATGCTCATCCGCGCACCTCATGCCGTGTGGAGCGCACATACACGATGGAGGCCAGCATGACGAAAACGATCATGATGACTGATATCGTCGCACCCTTGCCGAAATCATATTGCCGGAAGGACAGGTCCCAGGCCCAGTATTGCGCCACGTTGGAACTGTTGTTCGGTCCGCCATCGGTAATGGCGGCGAAAAGATCGAATTGCTGCAGCGTGAAGATCAGGCCGAGCGAGACGATCGCGCCGATGGTGGAGCGCATCATCGGCAGGGTGATGGTGTAGAAGCGCTGCCAGGCATTGGCTCCATCCAGTTCCGCGGCTTCGTAGAGGTCGCCGGGAATGGAGGCGAGGCCCACCGAAAGCAGGATCATGTTGAAGGAGGTGCCGAGCCAGATATTGGCGATGACAACCGCCCAGAGCGAAAAATTCGCATCCGAGCGCCAGAAGATATTGCCCGATATCAGGCCGCTTTCCCGCAGGAAGAAGTTTAAGACGCCGAAATCGCCCGAGAGAATCCAGTTCCAGATGGCGCCGACGACGAGGCCGGGCATGACCCAGGAGACGAGGAACAGGCCGCGCAGCCAGGTGGCGCCGGGGAAATTTACCCAGAAGAACAGCGCCAGGCCAAAGCCGATCGCGAACTGCCCGGCAATCGAGGCCACGACAAAGGTGACCGTGTTGAAAAGGATCGGCAATGTTTCCGGCTGCCGGAACAGGTCGATATAATTCTTGAAGTCGACGAAGGGGCGCACGAAGGTGCCCAGACTGAACATGTCGACTTCCTGAAAGCTCATGACGATATTGTAGATGAGCGGCAGCCCGGCCATGACGAACAGGAAGCCCAAAGGAAAGGCGACAAGGACGATGTCGAAACCGCGACCGTCACTGACGCTGGAAAACAGTTTTTTCATGAAACATCCTCACAAGCTCCAGTCGGGGCCGCCGCCGCTTTTCGCGACAGGCAGCCCCACCGGGAGGAAACCTTGGGTGGAGGCCGGGGAAACCCGGCCACCCGCCCAGATAGATCAGCCTTCGACCAGCTTTATCTTTTCAGCGGCCTGATCAAGCGCAGCCTTCGGCGTCATCTGACCCGACAGGGCGCCCTGAATGGCGTCCTGAATGGCCTTGGAAATCTTCGGCCATTCGGGTGAGGGACCACGCGGCTGCGCATATTTCAGCTGTTCCACGAAGGTCTTCAGCGCCTCATCCTTCAGCGCATTGCCGGTGGGCGGAACCGGAATATCCGAACGCGCCGGCAATTGGCCGAAGTTCTTGAACATGTCCTTGTCCTTCGAGGCGAAGAATTCGATTGCCTTGAAGGCCTCTTCCGGGTGCTTCGTCTTGGAGAAGATTGCCCAGTTATAGTCGCCCATGGCCGAAGACCGTGGGGCGTCGGGTGTGGGCACCGGCAGCAGGGCCACGCCCCAGTCGAACTTGGCGTCCTTCAGCATGCGGTCGATTTCCCATGGGCCGGAAATGACCATGGCGGCATTGCCGGCGTTGAAGGTGGCGGTGGAGTCCCACTGGCTGCGCGTCAGCGTATCCGGCGACGCCAGCTTTTCATCCAGCATCAGCTTCCAGGTTTCGAGCGCTTTTACCGCACCCTCGGTGTTGATGTGCTTGTAGGTCGCGCCTGCCATCTGCGCCCAGGGCAGGAACTGGAAGGTGCCTTCCTCATTCGCCTTGGCGCTGAAACTGATGCCATAGACGTTCTTCGAGGGATTGGTCAGCTTGCGGGCTGCATCCACCAGCTCATCCCAGGTCTGCGGCGGTTTTGCCGCATCGAGCCCGGCGGCCTTGAACAGGTCCTTGTTGTAATAAAGCGCAATCGTATTCGTGGCCTTCGGCACACCGAAATATTTGCCGTCCCACATTACCGATTTCAGCGGCCCCGGAAAATAATTCTCCGTCTTGATGACATCAGACTTGGCGATCATGTCGGTCACATCAAGAAACGCCCCGCGTGCGGCGAACATGGCGTGGTTGGGGTTGTCGATGGCGATGATGTCGGGCGCATTGCCGGTCGAATAGGCGCGCATGGATTCGCTCACCACATCATCGAACTGCAATTGCCGGTATTCGATCTTGATGCCGTTATTGAGCGCGTTGAACTCTTTGATGAGGTTCGGCGCCGGCTGGATATCACGATCCAGCGACCAGAGGGTCAACGTCACATCCTCTGCCTGCGCGGCAATGGCGCCGGCGGATACGCCCGCCAGCAAAATTGCGCCGGCCATTATGCATTTCGCGATACCCATAATCTCCTCCTCTTGGTTATCGTCTCTGCAATTCTCGGAAACCTTCTCCCAAAAGGTTTCCGTTATGTCGGGTCGACGACGAAATCGCCGCCGCGGCATTTTTTCAGATAGTTCAGGCCATGCACCTGGCCCGTCATTTCAAGTGCATCGCGATAGACCGGGTCATGCCAGCCTTCGATATCGATGGAGCCGGACCAGCCGGCGAGTCGCAGTTCGGAAATAATGTCCGTCCAGTTGCTGTCGCCGAAACCCGGCGTGCGCATGAAGACGAATTTTTCCTTGCCGAAAATGCCGTGCTCGCGAATGACGTCCCAGCGGATTGTCGCGTCCTTGCCGTGCACGTGGAAAATCTTGTCCGCCCATTTTCGGATTTGCGGCAGCGGGTCGATCAGATAGACCATCTGATGGCAGGGTTCCCATTCGATGCCGATATGGTCGTCCGGGGTCTCGTTGAACATCAGTTCCCAGGCATCAGGGTTGTGCGCAATGTTCCAGTCGCCGGTCTGCCAGTTGCCGTCCATGGCGCAGTTTTCAAAGGCGATCTTCACGCCCTTGTCGGCGGCGCGTTTTGCAAGCTCGCTCCAGATTTCCTTATATCGGGGAAGGCTTTCCGGCAGCGGTTTGCCGCGAAGCCTGCCGGTGAACCCCGCAACGCAGGTCGCGCCGAAATGGTGGGCATTGTCGATGCAGTCTTTCCAGCCCTGCAATGTCTCAAGGTCGATCTCGGTTTCTTCCAGCGGATTGCCGAACATGCCGAGCGTGCTGATGGTGATGTCGCGCTCACCGATCGCGTCAAGGCAGCGCTTGCCGAGCTCGGCAAGGTCCTGACCGTTGGTGGTCTGCCAGAAGAACGGCTCGAAGCTTTCAAAGCCGAGATCGGCGATCTGGCCGATACGTTCGGCCGCCTGGCCCTTGGTGGCGCTGACCATGGTGCCGATGCGGATGGATGTTGCCGGATTGCTCACGTCTTTCAGTCCTTATGCTGCAATTGAAACACGCTGGCCGAGGCGGGCGCTTTCAATCGCGCCGATCACCATGGCAAGGCTGTTGATGTTGTCGAAGGAGGCTGTCTCCGGCATCTGGCCGGTGCGGATGGATTCGAGGAACGAGAGAATGACGCTGGCATGGCCGCGCGTGTCCTTCTCGGAAACGGCTTCGGAAACGTTTACGGTCTTAAAGCCACGCAGAAGCCCCTGTTCGTCGCCGGCCACCGAGGCGGAGAAATTGTCTTCCCCGTCCCACAGGATCATGCCCTTGGAGCCGATCAGCCGCCAGCGCGCTTCCCAGCTGGTCCGCTCGCCTTCGGCGCACCACGAGCCGCGATAGGTGAAGACGACATCGTTGGAAAACTCGAAAATGGCGTTGGCGCTTGCCCCATGGGCATACCAGGAACCGGCCGGGTTCTTCTCCACGCAAAAGACGGAGAGGGGTTTTTCATTGGCGACGAAACGGGCCGCATCGAAGGTGTGGATCGCCATGTCGAGAAGCAGGACGTTCTTCATTTCCTCGCGGAAGCCGCCAAAATGCGGCCCAAGGAAGAAATCGCAATGGATGGCCGTCAGATCGCCGATAACGCCGTCTTCCAGCGCGCGGCGCAGCCGCCGGATACCGGCCACAAACCGCCGGTTTTGCACCACAGCATGAATTTTGCCTGATTTCTTCGCCAGTTCCACCAGCGTTGCGGCTTCCTCCATCGAGGCGGCAAGCGGCTTTTCGCTGAGCACATGGCACCCGGCCTCTAGACCGGCCTCAACCACGGCGAAACGCGCCTGCGGGATGACGATATCAAAAAGGATGTCGGCCTTGGTTTCAGCGAGAACCCTGCGGAGATCCGTGCCGATGACCGCGTCGGTGAGGGCGAATTCTTCGGCCAGCGCGCGGGCCGTGTTCTCGTTCAGATCCACCAGACCGGCGATCTTGATCGCACTGGCGATTTCCGGCGTTGATTGAATGGCGCGCAACCAGCCTTTGGCCATGGCTCCGCACCCGCATAAAACGGCACTAAAAGTCATCTCATCTCCCCGGGCTCTTGGCAAACTCCTCTTTGCGCAGAGCGTCGTAAACGTTTACGAGACTATGCCAATGATGTTAGATATGTCAAGACCGTTAAGGGGCGCGTCGATTGCGCGCCGGGCCTGGGAGGGGAGTGCATGAAAGGAATTCGTCAGCTTGCCGATTATCTCGAGATATCGATAGGCACTGTTTCCCGTGCCCTGAACGGCAAGCCGGATGTGAACGAAGAGACGCGGCGGCGTGTTCTCGAAGCGGCGGAAAAGCTGGGTTATGTCGCCAACCAGTCCGGCCGCAGCCTGCGGCAGGGAACAACTAATGTCATCGGCCTGATGACCGGCAGCGACGCGCAGACTGTTGAAAACTCCGACAACTTCTTTCTGGGTGTGACGGATGGTCTGCAAAGCGTGTTTTCCGGACATAATCTCGATCTCATCGTTCTGCCTTGTCCGGGGGAAGAGGATCCGGATGAATATTTGAAGCGCATGGTGGCGCGCCGCATGGTGGATGCGATGATCATTTCCGCGACCCGGCGGACTGACAAGCGTGTGGATTTCCTGAAGCAGACCCGCTTGCCTTTCGTGTCGCTCGGACGCACCGCTTCCAGCGACAGTCACGCCTGGATCGACCTCGATTTCGAGGGAGTTGCGAGAAACGCCGTGAACCGCCTTGCCGCTGCCGGGCACCGCTCGATCGCGGTTGCCGTGCCCGACAGCGACATCAATCTCGGTTACGTTTTTCTGGAGGCATACAGGCGCGCGCTGGAAGACAATGGCATCGCCTACGATTCTTCTCTGGTCATCCGGGCGAAATCAAGCGAGCAGGGCGGTTATCACGCCGCCAGCGAATGGCTGCAGATGCGGCCCCGGCCAACGGCGATCGTGCTGATTTACGAATTGATGGCGGTTGGTCTTTATCGCCGGCTCGCGGAAGCGGGCCTGAGACCGGGGCGCGATCTCGCCGTCATCGGCTTCCGCGATGGTCCGCGCGGTCAGTTTCTGGAACCCCGCCTAACCAGTTTCCGCATGTCCCTGCATGATCTCGGTGTGACGGTCGCCCAGACGCTACTATCGACCATGCCGGCCTACGCGCCCTTTTACCCCGATCAGGCTCGCCATTGCGTATGGCCCATGCTTCTGGTGGCCGGCGAGAGCGATCCTGCCCCCGCCGCATAGGCCGCTGCGCGGGGGGCGTTAAAGCTTGTAGCCGTCAATGCTGACGACGCCGAAAGGATTGAACTTATATTCGTCTTCCTCATACCGGTCGTCGTCGGCGAGGGTGGCGTGACGGCCCTTCACGGCCGCTTCAACGCCGTCACGCGACATTTGCTCGGCAACATCATCCATCAACGCGGCGATCTTTAACTGTTCGGCGTTCGTCGATGGCTGATCTTCGTCTTTTTTGATGAAGCGGACCTGCACATCGGGCAAGCCGATCAGGTGAAACCCGACGCTCGTCATTCCTTCGGCATCGTCTCCTATGGGGCGGCGTGCGAAAGCCAGGCGGCAGGTTCTGGCAAGCGCCATCCCGTCATCGGCGGCCGCCTCGCCATGCGACTGCTCGAAGAGTTGCTTCCAGCGTCTTGCCCCATGGGCGACGCCCGCACTTTCACCCTTCACGGCGACAGCGCCGTGATCGAGCATGTGCTGTACGAATCTGAGGGCATTTGCGGATGTCTTCACGGCTGTTTCGGCATCCATGGGCGGGCTGAGCACGTAAAGCACCGAGCCATGCCCGGCGACGGCTTCCTCATCCTCCGGCTGGTAGGCGTCGGGGTCGACGCGATCCCAGCAGACATTGAACGAGCGCTCCATTCGGTCGTCCGGCTCATCCTGTGAATAATCGTCATCCAGGCTGAAATCCGGCGCAAAATCATTGATGGCGGCGCTGGCGCTCTTCTGGAGCGCCTCCAGCCCATTTTCCACGCCGAGAAAGCAGAGGATATGCCTTGGCTTGTAACTGGAGCGGGATGCGGCAAAGGCTGCCGGCTTGCTCGATGCTGCGCTGAGAGACGGCCTTGCCAACACAAGGCCGCCCAGAAATGCGAGAACTCCACGACGCTCCGAATTCATCCGATACCCCCGGTTTCCCTCAACAGGATGACGGGGTTTTACACCGGTGCGTGTATTTCAGGCCAGATGGTGTTTGGTGTTTTTTTGGCATCGGGGTTCCAGGACCAGTCTCATGCCGGGCGGTATCAAGCCGCCGGCGTGATCCGGCGGCGACTATTTTGTGGTGTAACCGCCATTGACGAGAATGGTCTGGCCCGTCATCCACCAGCCGTCGGTGACAAGGAAGCGGATATAGGGAACGATGTCCTCGATGTCGGTGAGACCGGTTTTCGAGAAGCTGGAAAGAGCGGCGGCGCTCTTGTGATAGGCCTGCGCCTCCGGCGTTTCCTGGCCGTAGAAGAACGGCGTGTCCATCGGTCCGGGACCGATTGCCGTCACCGAGATGCCCCGTTCACCAAACTCCTTGGCCGCAGCGCGGGTAAAATGTTCCACCGGCGCCTTGGTGCCGGCATAGCTGGCGTAAAACGGTGTGAAAGCGCCCAGGAGCGAGGTCACGAGCGTGCAGATCTTGCCGTTGTCGCTGACATGACGACCCGCCTGCTGCAGGAAGAAGAAGGCCGATTTGGCGTTGACGGCAGTCATTTCGTCATATTCGGCTTCCGATGTGTCGAGGATCGGTTTTTTCAGCACCTTGCCAACGGTATTGATGGCGATATCCGGGCGGCCGATGGCGGCGACGGTATCGGCAAACAGCTTTTCAACCGCACCTGCCGTGGTGAGATCGGCCTGAAGGGCGACGGCCTCAGCGCCGGCCGCCTTCACGGCGGCCACGGTTGCGTCGGCATCGGCCCTGGTTGCGGCGCTGTTGTAATGGATGGCGATGGCGCGGACGCCCTGGCCGGCAAAATCGCGGGCAATCAAGCCACCGAGATTTTTTGCGCCGCCAGCGATGATGACGGTTTTGCCCTTGAGAGTATGGTCTGTCATGGGTCGGCCTCCTTTTGCCGTGCTCGGCCACGCTGGTGACCGCTTTCTTTGCAGCAGGATATCGTCTAGCATTTTGTGATAAAGGCGCTCATTCTGATATGACATGTCAGAAAATCCGCACAATAGGGTGTTTTCGGTTGGACCGTATCGACCTGTTCCGCATCTTCACGCGTGTTGTCGATTGCGCAAGCTTCACGCGGGCCGCCGATACGCTCGGCATTCCACGCTCATCGGTTTCGGCAGCCGTACAGGAACTGGAAGGGCGCGTTGGTGCACGTCTGCTCAACCGTACCACGCGCAAGGTCTCGCCGACGGAGGATGGTTCGGCTTTTTACGAGCGCTGCCAGCGGCTGATCGCCGATGTCGAAGATGCTGAAAATCTCTTCCGGCAAACGGCGGCGCAGCCTTCCGGCCGGTTGCGGATAGACGTGCCGGGCCGGATCGGTCGACTGGTGATCGCGCCGGCGCTACCGGAATTTCTCGATCTTTATCCGCAGATCGACATCAGTCTCGGCGTTACCGACCGCGCCGTCGATCTGGTGGAGGATAATATCGATTGTGTGCTGCGGGTTGGCCCGCTCAGCGATTCCGGCCTGATCGCACGGCCGATCGGCAAGCTGCCGTTGATCAATGTCGCAAGCCCCGCTTATCTCGCGCGTTATGGAACGCCGAAAACGCCCCATGATTTCTCCCGCCATTGGGCGGTCAACTATGCGTCGCCCTCCAGCGGGCGGATGGAAAACTGGGAGTGGGTGGAAGGCGAGGCGCTGCATTCGTTTTCCATGCGCGGCCGGGTCACCGTCAACAATGCCGAGGCCTATATCGCCTGCTGCCTTGCTGGTCTCGGCTTGATCCAGATACCTGCCTACGATGTGAGGCCGCATCTGGAGAAAGGCGAACTCATCGAGGTGATGCCGGCCTATCGGGCCGAACCGATGCCGATGACGCTGCTTTATCCCCATCGCCAGCATCTGTCGCGGCGGTTGCAGGTCTTTGCGGAGTGGCTGGAGGTCTTGCTCCGGCGACAGCTTCTCTAACGTCGCGGGGCTCCAGGCGCGTCGGATTTTGCTGGCGCTGCCGCACGCTGCTACGGGCCATTCATCCGCCAGATCGGCGGAATAGCGTCAGGCGCCATACTGCTCATCCGTCACATGCTCCATCCAGTCTACCACCTTGCCGTCCTTGACCTCCTGAAGCGCAATATGGGTCATCGCCACATCGGGTGCGGCGCCGTGCCAGTGCCGTTCACCCGGTGCAAACCAGACGATATCACCGGGGCGAATCTCCTCCACCGGCCCACCCTCACGCTGCGCGCGGCCAAGGCCGGATACCACGATCAGGGTCTGGCCGAGGGGATGGGTGTGCCAGGCGGTGCGGGCGCCGGGTTCGAAAGTCACCTGAGCACCCTGCACCCGTTCGGCATCGAAGGGGTTGAAGAGCGGATCGATACGGACCGAACCGGTGAACCAGGCATCCGGGCCTTTGCCGGACGCTCGTGTTCCCGCGCGCAATATTTCCATGGTTGTTCTCCTGACTGGTCTCGAGCGGCGATTTGATGTGGGAATTCCCCGCTTGTCCACAGCCGAGTGAAAATCTGCCCGACCGGAAACGCTTATATGCCTCTCGAAAACCCGATGACACGACCGTTCTCGCGTGGTTATCCCGCTCTTCCATATGGGTTTTCGAACGCTGCCAGCCGTCATTTTCCTTCTTTCCGCACGCCGCAACAAAAATCATTCTCGGGATTGACTCAATTATGAAACCGGTTACATTTGTCGATGTAAACGGTTTCATCAGTTGAAAACTGTGCTTGGAGGAGCAAATTTCATGTTTAGACATTTGATGGCTGCCGCCGCTTTGGTGCTGGCGGCCGGCACGTCCGCGCACGCCCAGGAGCAGAGCTTCAAGATCGGTCTTTCCAATTCCTTCGTCGGCAGCGAATGGCGCACGCAGATGATCGAAGAGGCTCAGGCTGCCGCAAAAGCGTGGGGCGAAAAGGGCGTCAAGGTCGAAGTCGTCGTTCAGAGCGGCAATGTCGATGTGCAGGGGCAGATCGGTCATATCCGTAACTTCATGAACCAGGGCGTTGATGCGATCCTCATCAATCCCGGCAGCCCGACGGCCTTCGACCCGATCTTCGCGCAGGCCAAGGCGCGCAACATTCTCGTCATCGCCACCGATGCGGAAGTGTCTTCCAAGGATGCGATCTATGTCGGCATCGACCAGAAGGCATGGGCGGCCCAGTCCGCACAATGGCTTGCGGATGCGCTGAAGGGCAAGGGAAGCGTCGTCGCCATCAACGGCATCGCCGGCAACCCCGCCAACGAAGCCCGCGTCGCCGGTTACCGCGAAGTGTTCAAGAAATACCCTGACATCAAGGTGCTGAACGAAGCCAATGCGAGCTGGGATCAGGCGCAGGGCCAGCAGGCTATGCAGAACCTGCTTGCAACCTATCCCGATATTAGCGGCGTCTGGGTTCAGGACGGCATGGCGGATGGTGCATGGCGCGCCATCGAAGCCGCCGGCAAGACCAAGGACATTGCCGCAACCGGTGAAATCCGCAAGGACTTCATGACCCGTTGGGAAAAGGAAAAGTTCAATTCCGGCGCTTCGGTCAATCCTCCCGGCGTCATGGCCAGCGCGCTCAACGTTGCTGTCCTGAAGCTGCAGGGCAAGGAATTCAAGGACGGCATTTTTGGCGGCACCTATGGCAACGCCATCTACATTCCGATCCCCTTCGTCAGCAACGACAACCTTGCCGACAACATCAAGACTGCAGAAGGCAAACCCGGCTACTGGTCCGTTACGGCAACCGTGACGCCGGAACAGGCGGGCGAGTTCTTCAAGTAATATCCGTCTCGGGCCGGCGGCGAACGCCGGCCCGAACCAGAAATTCGAGCGCGGACCGGGCCTTGGCCATCCGCCTGCGACAGACACAATTCGGGGACATGCGATGGCGAACGCTTTGGAAGCGGCCGGCATAACGAAGAATTTTGGCGCCGTGCGTGCGCTTTCGGACGGCAGGCTGACCGTGGGCCGCGGTGAAATTCACGCGCTCCTGGGCGCCAATGGCTGCGGCAAGAGCACGCTCTGCAAGATCGTTGCAGGCGCGGTCGCGCCGACCAGCGGCACCATCAGGTTCAACGGTGAGGACGTGCGCTTCAAAAGCCCGCGGGACGCCGAAAATGCCGGTGTCGCGCTATTTTATCAGGAACTCAGCCTCATTCCGCAGCTTTCCGTCGCTGACAATATTTTCCTCGGGCGTGAGCCGAAACGCGGCGTCTTTGTCGACAGCAAGGCGCTGAAAGCCGAAGCGGGCAGACTGATCGCGCTGTTTGACGGCGTGGCTGGCGAAGGGCTGGAGCCGGATGCGATCGTCGGCACGCTGCCTCCGGATCAGCGCCAGCTTGTCGAAATCCTCAAGGTATTCGCCCAGAATGCCAGCCTGATGATCATGGACGAGGCGACGGCGGCGCTCGATGGCCGCCAGTCGCAGCGCTTTTTCGAGATACTTCGGGCCAAGAAGGCCGACGGCGTCTCCACTATCATGATTTCCCACCGTCTCGATGAGGTCTTTGCCGTCTGCGACCGCATCACCGTGATGCGCAATGGCGCGACGATTTCCGAACTGGATACGGCAGCCACCAGCCGCGAGGCCGTCGTGCACGATATGGTCGGCGATGTCCGCGCAGCACCGGCTCGCCAGCAGGGGCGTGCCGCCGCAGTCCCCAGCCTCAAGGTAACGGATGTTGCGGGCGAGGGCGTTCGCGGCGTCAGTCTGGAAGCCTATCCGGGCGAAATCGTCGGTCTGGCCGGTTTGCAGGGGCAGGGCCAGTCAGCCTTGCTGAAGGGCCTCTTCGGCACCAGCCCGTTTGCAACGGGGCAAATCCGGTTCGAAGGTCGCGACATCACCATCGGCAAGCCTTCGCAGGCCGTTCATAATGGTTTTGCCTATGTCTCGGGTGACCGCGGACGTGACGCGTCGCTTCAGGGCCGGTCGATCTTCGAAAATCTCGTCGCAGCCCTCATGGTGCGCGAAAGGATGCGGCTGATCCGGCCCGCGACGCTGAGACCGCGCGTGCAGAAGGTCGCGGATGACATGAAAACGAAATTTGCCGGCCTGGATATGCCGATCGGCACGCTTTCCGGTGGTAACCAGCAGAAGATCTTCATTTCCCGCTGGCTCGCCACCGCACCGAAATTGCTGCTGCTCGATGATCCGACCAAGGGCATTGATCTTGGTGCAAAGGCCGACCTCTTCGCGCTGATGCGGCAGCAGGCCGATGCCGGCGCGACCATTCTTCTCTATTCCTCGGAAGATGCGGAAATCCTCGAATATGCCGACCGCATTCTCGTCTTTAATGGCGGGCGCATCTCCGCGGAACTGACCGGAGCCGACATGACATCCGTAAACATGACCCGCGCCGCCTATGGAGACGCCGCATGAGCTCTTCCGGTTTTCTGCGCAGGCAACCATGGATCATCACCCTCGTTGTTCTGGCCGTTCTCGTTGCCGTCAACACGTTTCTGCAGCCCTCCTTCGTTCAGCCTTCCGTGCTGCAATCGAACCTGACGACGTTTCTGCCGCTGATCCTGGTCGCCATCGGCCAGACCTATGTCATTCTGGCGGGAGATATCGATCTGTCGGTCGGCAGCATCGTGGCGCTCGCCAATGTCGTCACCGTCAGTGTCATCGCGGCGCTGGGTGGTACGACGGGCGCGGTCTTTGCCGGCATGGCGGCGGGTGCGGCTGTCGGGCTGCTCTGTGGACTGGTCAATGGCCTCTTCATCTCCGGCCTGCGTTTCCAGCCGATTGTTACCACCTTCGCAACGGGCATCATCTTCGCCGGGCTGGCGATCTGGGTGCTGCCGCAGGCGGGTCTTCCGGTGCCGGAAGCCTTTTGGCAGACCTATTCCGGCAGCTTTATCGGCTTGCCCTTCGTACTGTGGGTGCTGCTCGCCGGCATCGCCTTCACGCTGATCGTATCGCGCATTCCGTTTCACACCCATCTCCTGGCTGTCGGCGGCAATCGCACCGGCGCCTTCCAGACGGGCCTGCGCCTCTCCGGCATCCGCATTGGCGCCTACATGATCTCCGGCCTGTTTTCGGCGCTCGCGGCGCTCTGCCTTACCGGCGAGACGGCCTCGGGCGATCCGCTTCTCGGCGCAAGTCTGGCGCTTTCCTCCATCTCGGCGGTGGTGCTGGGCGGCACCGCGCTTTCCGGCAGCTTCGGCAGCTCGACCGGGTCGATTGCGGGCGCACTCGTGCTTGGCATGATCGGTAATGTGATTTTCTTTGCGGGCCTGCCCTTCGAGTACCAGACACTGGTGCAGGGGTTGATCGTGCTGACGGCGCTGGCCGGCGGCGTTCTGGTGACGAGGCGTTGATATGACCAATCCCGGCTTGCAACTCAAAACCCTCCTCACCGATCCCCTGACCATTGCCATTGGCGCATCGGCCTTCCTGCTGCTGGTCGGGGAATTGCTCTCACCCGGCTTCGCACAGGGCTCGCAGATCGTGCGGCTGCTGACGATTGCCGCCATTCTCGGCATCGTCGCGGCGGGGCAGAACCTCGTCATCCTCGGCGGTCGTGAAGGCATCGATCTTTCCGTCGGCGCGATGATCTCGCTTGGCGCGGTGCTTGCCGGCAACATGATGAACGGCCAGAATGCCGGCATTCCGCTTGCCATTCTCGTTGCGGGCGGCGTTCCCTTTCTGATCGGCCTCATCAACGGCCTCGGCATCACCTTCGTGCGCATTCCGCCGCTGGTCATGACGCTCGGCATGACGGCGGTCATTCAGGGCGGTCTGGTGGTCTATTCGCAGGGCGTTCCATCAGGGGCGGCGGCGCCGCTGCTGGCGGGCTTCATCAACCGTCCGCTCATCTTCGGCATTCCCGGCGTGCTCTTCGTCTGGCTGGGCATCGCCGCTATCATGCTGTTCGTGCTCCGCCGCACGGCCTTCGGCTTTGCCATCTATGCCATCGGTTCGAATGAGAGAGCGGCGACGCTCACCGGATTGCCCGTCTCCCTGATCCGCACGCTGCTTTACGGCCTGTCCGGCCTGTTTGCCGGGCTGACCGGGGTCTGCGTCATCGGTTACACCGGCACGTCCTTCATCTCCGTTGGCGACCAATATGTGCTTCCGTCGATCATCGCTGTCGTCATCGGCGGCACCTCGCTTGCCGGCGGTGCGGGCGGATATGTCGGAACCATGGCCGGGGCAGTTGCGCTCACCATTCTGCAAAGCGTACTGATAACGCTCAACCTCGATGTATGGGCACGGCAGATCATATTCGGTGTCACGTTGCTAGCGCTGATGCTGCTTTATGGCCGCCAAAAGCAGTTGCGTGTGTGACAGATGAGCAAAGACCAAGGTTCGAATATCAGGGAAGTTGCAGCTCTCGCGGGCGTTTCGATCGCGACAGTATCGCGCGCGCTGCAGCAACCCGACAAGGTTCGCCCGGAAACCCGAAAGAAGGTTTTCGACGCCGTGCGGCAGGCGAACTTCGTTCCCAATGCGCAGGCGGCAAGTTTCCGCCGACAATCCAACAACACCGTCATCCTTCTCGTTCGCGATATCGGCAACCCGTTTTATCTAGAAATCTACAAGGGCGTGGAAGAAGCGGCAGGCGAAGCGGGTTTCAAGGTGCTGATGGGTGACGCCCGCAACGATGAACACCGCGTGGCGACCCATATCGACATGGTGCGGCAGAAACATGCCGACGGCCTGATCCTGATGACCGGCCAGTTCCCGTCCGAGCTTCTCGATCAGGGCGATGCGCTGCCGCCGATCGTCATCGCGTCGGAAACGGTGCCTGGACTCGCGCTGCCGACCGTCAAGGTCGACAACCGCGCCGCCTCCATCAACGCCATGCGCCATCTCATAGAGGCGGGGCATGAACGGATCGTGCATCTGGCCGGTCCGGTCCCGGAAAGTCTCGCGCAGGAGCGTTTCGACGGTTACCGCGATGCACTTGCCGAGGCCGGCGTCGCTTATGCCGACGAACTGGTGGTGACGGGCGATTACAGCATTGAGGCCGGCCGTCAGGCGATTGCAGGCCTTCTCGAAAACGGCATTGCCTTCACCGCGATCTTCGCATCGAGCGACCAGATGGCGATCGGCGCGATCAGCGAGCTGCGGGGCAGGGGCCTGTCGGTTCCGTCCGATGTCTCGGTCATCGGCTTCGACGACATCATCTTCGCCAATGCCTTCGAACCGCCGCTGACGACGGTGCGTCAGCCCCGGCAGGAAATGGGCCGCAGGGCCATGGCGCTGATGGTGGACCGGCTGAACGGCAAACGCACGGCCGAAACCATCGTGCTGGATACGGAATTGGTGGTGCGCGGCTCGGTCGCGCCCTGCCGCCCGCCGCACCGGTAGCGGCCAGCCGGAATTGTGAATGCAAGGAGTGTAAGGACATGAAGACGATCAAAGGCCCGGCGATTTTCCTCGCGCAATTTGTCGGGGACGAAGCCCCCTTCGACACGCTCGACAATCTCGGCCAATGGGCGGCTTCGCTGGGGTACAAGGGTATTCAGGTGCCGACCGATCCCAAGCTCTTCGATCTCGAGAAAGCCGCCGCCTCCAAGGGTTATTGCGACGATATCAAGGGCCGTCTGGCCGAGATTGGTGTCGAGATCACCGAGCTTTCGACCCATATTCAGGGTCAGCTTGTGGCCGTTCACCCCGCCTATGATGAAATGTTCGACGGTTTTGCACCGTCCGAACTGAGCGGCAACCCCGTGGCGCGGCAGGAATGGGCGGTCAACCAGCTGAAGTGTGCGGCGAAGGCCTCGCAGCATCTTGGCCTCAAAAGCCATGCGACTTTCTCCGGTGCGCTCGCATGGCCGTTCGTTTATCCGTGGCCGCAGCGTCCGGCTGGTCTTGTCGAAATGGCCTTGGCCGAACTCGGCAAGCGCTGGACACCCATTCTCGATACATTCGAGGAGAATGGCGTCGATCTCTGCTACGAACTGCATCCGGGTGAGGATCTGCATGACGGTGTCACCTTCGAGCGTTTTCTTGACGCCACCGGCAATCATGCGCGCGCCAACATCCTCTACGATCCCTCGCATTTCGTGCTGCAGGCGATGGATTATCTCGATTTTATCGACATTTACCACGAGCGTATCCGCGCCTTTCACGTCAAGGATGCCGAGTTCAACCCGACGGGCCGCTCGGGCGTTTATGGCGGTTATCAGAGTTGGGTCGACCGGCCGGGGCGTTTCCGCTCGCTGGGTGACGGGCATGTCGATTTCGGCGCGGTGTTTTCCAAGCTCACCCAATATGACTTCGACGGCTGGGCGGTGCTGGAATGGGAATGCGCGCTGAAGCACCCGGAAGACGGCGCGCGTGAGGGCGTAGCCTTCATTGAAAACCACATCATCCGCGTGACCGAGCGGGCTTTCGACGATTTCGCCAAAAGCGGCGTCGATGATGCCGCCAATCGCCGCCTTCTCGGACTTTGAAAGGGATAGCCATGTCCTCCGTTACAAAAAAATTCGATAACCGCCGCATCCGTCTCGGAATGGTCGGCGGCGGTCAGGGCGCTTTCATCGGCGCAGTGCACCGCATCGCCGCCCGGCTGGATGACCGTTACGAACTCGTGGCCGGCGCGCTTTCCTCCGATGCGACGCGTGCTGCCGCTTCGGCAACGCTGCTCGGCATCGCGCCGGAGCGCTCCTATGCCTCGTTTGAGGAGATGGCGGCGGTTGAGGCCGGTCGTGAAGACGGGATCGAGGCGGTCGCCATCGTGACCCCCAACCACCTTCATTTCGCCCCGTCCAAGGCCTTTCTCGAGGCCGGGATCCACGTCATCTGCGACAAACCGGTGACCGCGACACTGGAGGAGGCGAAGGAACTGGCCAAAATCGTCGGGGCATCCGACAGGCTGTTCATTCTGACGCATAATTACACCGGCTATGCCATGCTGCGGCAGATGCGGGAGATGATTGCCAGTGGCGATATCGGCAAGCTGCGTCACGTCCAGGCCGAATATGCGCAGGACTGGCTGACCGAAGCGGTTGAAAAGACCGGTGCGAAGGGCGCGGAATGGCGCACGGACCCCAGCCGCTCCGGCGCGGGCGGGGCAATCGGCGATATCGGCACGCACGCTTTCAACGCTGCCGCCTTCGTCACGGGCGAAATCCCCAGCAGCCTTTATGCGGATCTGACCTCCTTCGTGCCGGGCCGGCAGCTGGATGACAGCGCCAATATTCTCTTGCGTTACGAAAGCGGCGCCAAGGGCATGCTCTGGGCAAGCCAGATCGCGGTCGGCAATGAAAACGCCCTGTCGCTCCGGGTCTATGGCGATAAAGGCGGGCTTGAATGGCACCACCGCGTGCCGGATGAGCTGTGGTTCACGCCTTATGGGGAGCCGAAGCGGCTGATCACCCGCAACGGTGCGGGCGCGGGAGCTGCCGCCAACCGTGTTAGCCGCGTGCCGTCAGGGCACCCGGAAGGATATCTCGAGGGTTTTGCGACGATCTACCGCGAAGCCGCAGATGCAATCATCGCCAAAAGGGAGGGAAAAACAGCCGCCGGGGAGGTGATTTACCCCGGCATGGAGGACGGCCTTGCGGGTCTCGCATTCATCGATGCCGCCGTCCGCTCCAGCCAGACCTCGACCTGGGTCAAAATCGACATCTAGGTCGCAGCCTATCGGAGGAGACGACGCAGGGCACCGGAGGCTGTGCCCGGCACCTGCCCGGTCAAGGAGACCGGGAAGGGTGGGCGTGTCGTCACATTGATCAAACGGAAAGGGAGTTACGCGTTTGAAAACGTTCAAGTCAAAATTCGCAGGCATGGCAGTCGTTGTCGCATTGGCGGCCGGCATCGCAAATCCGGTTTTTGCCGATGACAGCAAGACGCTGCCGATTGCGGCGCAGATGTACACCCTGCGCAATTCCGGAACGCTGGAAGAACAGCTTGCCATCCTCAACCGCGCTGGCGTTTCCGCCGTGGAAACGGTGGATATGCAGAAGGTCAGCCCCGGCGAGCTGAACACGCTTCTCGAAAAGCACAAGATCAAGGTCATTTCCTCGCATGTGCCGATTGACAAGCTTCGCGGTAATCTCGATGAGGTCATCACCGAGCAGAAGGCCGTCGGCAATCCTGTCGTGACCGTGCCTTTCCTGAAGCCGGAAGACCGCCCGAAGGATGCTGCAGGCTGGACCGCCTTCGGCAAGGAGCTCGGCGGATATGCGGACAAACTGTCTGCGGCAGGCCTCTCCATGGCCTATCACAACCACGATTTTGAAATGGTCAAGTTCGATGGCAAGACGGCGCTTGAACTGCTGCTCGATGCGGCAGGCCCGAAACTGCAGGCCGAAGTCGACGTCGCCTGGGTGGCGCGCAGCGGCAATGATCCGGCTGAGTTCCTCGGCACCTTGAAGGGCAAGGTTTTTGCCATCCACGCCAAGGACAATGCGCCTGCGGGAACGGCGGAAAACGAGCGCGGCTTTGCAACGCTTGGCACCGGCACTCTCGACTGGAAGACGATCCTGCCGGCGGCAAAACAGGCCGGCGCAAAATGGTTCATCCTTGAGCACGACCTTCCGCTCGATGCCGAAGCGGTCGTGACCAAGGGCAATGCGTTCCTGAGCGAACGTCTTCCGACCATTCAGTAAACACTGCCAGTAAAACCAGAACCGCTCCCCGGCGGCCGGTTCGCCGGGGCGCATGAGGTTCGACAGACGCATGACCAGTTTCCGCCGCGTTGCGACGGGAAGCGCTTTGCCTGTCGTTTTTTCCAAGCTCACATCGGAGGAGTTATCATGGCAAACAATCATTATGATGCGATTGTTGTCGGCTCGGGCATCAGTGGAGGCTGGGCCGCAAAGGAACTCACGCAAAAGGGTCTAAAGGTCCTGATGCTGGAGCGCGGCCGCAACATCGAGCACATCACCGACTATCAGAATGCAGACAAGGAAGCCTGGGATTACCCCCATCGCAACCGCGCCACGCAGGAAATGAAGGCGAAATATCCCGTTCTCAGCCGCGATTACCTGCTGGAAGAGGCAACGCTCGGCATGTGGGCCGATGAGCAGGAAACACCCTATGTCGAGGAAAAGCGCTTCGACTGGTTCCGTGGATACCATGTCGGCGGCCGCTCGCTGCTCTGGGGACGCCAGACCTATCGCTGGTCGCAGACGGATTTCGAGGCCAATGCGAAAGACGGCATCGCCGTCGACTGGCCGATCCGTTATGAAGACGTCTCCCCCTGGTATGACTATGTCGAGCGCTTCGCCGGCATTTCCGGCAGCCGCGAGGGGCTGGACATTCTCCCTGACGGCGAATTCCTGCCGCCCATTCCGCTCAATTTCGTGGAGCAGGATGTGGCCAGCCGGCTGAAGAAGGCGTTCAAGGGCACGCGCCACCTCATCAATTCGCGCTGCGCCAACATTACCCAGGAACTTCCCGATCAGGAGCGCACGCGCTGTCAGTTCCGCAACAAGTGCCGGCTGGGCTGTCCCTTCGGCGGCTATTTCAGCACTCAGGCATCCACCCTGCCTGCGGCGGTCGCCACCGGCAATCTCACGCTCAGGCCTTTCTCCATCGTCAAGGAAATCCTCTACGACAAGGACAAGAAGAAGGCGCGCGGTGTCGAGATCATCGACGCAGAAACCAACCTGACCTATGAATACACCGCCGACATCATCTTCCTGAACGCCTCGACGCTGAACTCGACATGGGTGCTGATGAATTCGGCCACCGATGTCTGGGAAGGCGGGCTTGGCAGCAGCTCCGGCGAACTCGGCCACAACGTGATGGACCACCATTTCCGCATGGGTGCGACAGGCCAGGTGGAAGGTTTCGAAGACTTCTACTTCAAGGGCCGTCGTCCGGCGGGTTTCTACATTCCGCGTTTCCGCAATACCGGCGACGACAAGCGCAAATATCTGCGTGGTTTCGGGTATCAGGGCTCGGCCAGCCGTTCGCGCTGGGAACGGGAAATCGCCGAGCTCAATATCGGAGCCGATTACAAGGAAGCGCTGACCGAGCCGGGCGGCTGGACCATCGGCATGACCGCTTTCGGCGAAATGCTGCCCTACCATGAGAACCGCGTGAAGCTCGATCATGAGAAGAAGGACAAATGGGGCCTGCCGGTCCTCTCCATGAATGTCGAGATGAAGCAGAACGAACTCGACATGCGCGAAGACATGGTCAATGACGCCGTCGAGATGTTCGAGGCGGTCGGCATCAAGAACGTCAAACCCTCCAGGGGCAGCTATGCACCCGGCATGGGCATTCACGAAATGGGAACGGCCCGCATGGGGCGTGACCCGAAAACCTCCGTCCTCAACGGCAACAACCAGGTCTGGGATGCACAGAACGTCTTCGTGACTGACGGCGCCTGCATGACCTCGGCCTCCTGCGTCAACCCGTCTTTGACCTACATGGCGCTGACGGCGCGTGCAGCCGAATTTGCCGTTTCCGAACGCAAGAAGGGGAACCTGTGATGAACAGACGCGAACTGCTGAAACTGATAGCCATTGCCACCGGCCTTCCGCTGATCGGCGCGGATGTCCTGACGGCCGCGGAAAATGCTGCCAAGCCTGCCGGCGCTGGCCATGTCTTTACACCGGAGGAAATCCGCTTTCTGGACGAAGTGGCGGAGACCATCATTCCCCGCACTTCCACGCCCGGTGCGAAGGATGCCGAAGTGGGTGCATTCATGGCCGTCTATGCGGCTGATTGCTACACCGACGAGCAGCGGACGCTCTTCCTTTCGGCAATTTCCGACATCGAGAAGCGCAGCCAGACCGAACACAAGAAGGCCTTTCTGGAGCTGACGGCGGAACAGCGGCAGGCGCTGCTTTCGGCGCTGGACAAGCAGGCCAAGGCTGAACAGACACCGGCGAAACCGCACGCCTTCACGCTGGTCAAGCAGTTGACGCTGCTCGGCTTCTTCACCTCGAAGATCGGGGCCACGGAAGTTCTCGTCTACGACGAGATTCCCGGTGGTTTCGAAGACCGCATTTCCTACAAGAGGGGCACGCCTGCCTGGGGCACGACCTGAAGAGAGAGCTGTTGGTCCGTCCGCATTTGCGGGCGGGCCGCATTCATACGGCAAGACAAGGATGACATGATGCGCAAGACACTCATCATCGCGGCGGCTATGCTGACCGCAAGCACCGTTCCCGCTCTTTCGGAGGGCGATGTTGCCAAGGGGGAGGCGGTCTTCAAGCGCTGTTCCGCCTGTCACGCCATAGGCGGGGGCGCGAAAAACAGGGTCGGCCCACAGCTTAACGGCATCATTGGCCGTGCGGCGGGCGGCGTGCCTGACTATACTTATTCGAGTGCGATGAAAAAAGCGGGCGAGGACGGTCTCGTCTGGACGCCGGAGGAATTGCGGGATTTCCTGAGCGCGCCAAAAAAGAAAATACCCGGAAACAAGATGGCGCTGGCCGGCATCAGCAAGCCGGAAGATCTGGACAATCTCATCGCCTATATTGAAAGCGCGGCCTCAAAGCCGGTTGAGTGAGAGCCGGGGGCTACCCGGTCGAGGCCCGCCCTTGGCGAAGGCCAAGCACATGGAGGCAGGCGCCTCCACTCTACACCTGGCTGGCTTCGCCTTCCGCCAGCTGGGCAAGGCCCGGCAGATTGCAGACCAGAAGCTTCTGCCGCCCGCCCTGCACCAGCCCCTTGGTCTCCCAGCTGCTGAGAATGCGCGAAACGGTGTGCAGCGTCGTGCCGGTCATTTCGGCGATATCCTGACGCGAAATCGGGAAGTCGATGCGGATGCCGTCCAGCTCCTTGCGTCCCGCCTGCTGCGAAAGGCGCAGCACGGCATGGGCCACCCGGCGCTCCACTTCCTGCGTCGACATTTCGCGGATGCGCGTATGGGCTTCCTCGAGACGCTGGCCGATTGTCTGCATGGCTGAGACGGCAAGATGCGGGTTCTGCTCGACGAATTGCGGCCAGAGATCGGTTTGCCAGGACAGGATCACGCTTTCGGCAGCCGTCGTTGCTGTACCGGGATAATCGGCCCGCTGCAGCGCCCTTGCGAAACCGAAGAGATCGCCGGGATGCACCACGCGCACGATGATCTGCTGACCGTCATGGGTCACCTGCGTTACCTTCAGGCGGCCGTGGATGAGCAGGAAGAAATGCGTGGCCGGCCGGCCCTGCTCGAAAATGGCTTCGCCCGCCGGCACGAGCCGGGATGTGGCGTGGGTCAGCAGTCCGTCCAGCTCATCGTCGGCCATCTTGGCAAACAAGGCCAGCGACCGGATGACGCTTCGGTCAATCTTCACTTGCACCCTCTCCGGTGGTCGGCCGCCGCCACGGTTCCCGCAATGGGCAATCGGGTATCGGCCTTTTCTGTATCTTCACAATACAGCACTATCACCGGTGGAAGAAGATCAAATGATATAAATCAACTAATTGTTTTAATTGACGATTATCAAGAAATAAGAGCGGCTGCGCGAAGCTTTTCGAGAAGCGGCGCATACCAGCGCGTATCCTTCACGAGCCGGAAACCGAGATTATCAGGCGGCACGCCGACCGCGCAGCCGCCGCTTTTCGGGTTTTTAACGAAGGCGCTCATCGCCGCACGGTGTTTTCCCGAAGCGACGGGAATACCGCAGGAGGCGACGGTATCCAGCATTTCGCCATCCTTGCCAAGCGTTACACGCCGGCTGCAGCTCGAGGTCCATTCCCAGACATTGCCGCCGAAATCGGCTAGGCCATATTCGTTTTCGCCGAAGCTGCCATAGGATTGCGGAACGGGATTGCCCGAGGCCTTGCGGCTGGTCTGCCGCTCATAATCCGCCAGCCAGCGCAAGGCTGGGTTTTCACTATCGGCAGCTACGCCAAGCGTCTCGTCAGGAAAAAGCGAGCCGGCGGCGAAGGCCAGTTCAGTATCACTCGGCAGGCGCCAGGTGGTGCCCGTCCGCTCGCTCAGCCATGCGGCATAGGCATGGGCATCATCCTGGCTGATGCCGGTTGCCGGTATCTCGCCGCCGACCGGAGCGGCAAAGCCGGGTTCCGGCTGCTGGCAGCCGCCTTCGGCGACGCAGCGCGCATAATCCGCGCTCGACACCTGATATTTCATGATCGTCAGATTTTGCCGCATCGTTACGTCGACCATCGGGCCATCGACGGCATAACCATTGCGGAAATATTCGCCTTCCGCCCGGTAGGTGAAACTGCCAGCAGGCACGGTAACGACCTGCGGCGGCGCCACGGCTGCGCGCGGATCAGTGCCGCTGCGGATGATCCCCGACTGGAAACCGATCGCCGTCGCGAGCAGCGTGGCAAGCGAGAGCGGCAAAAGGAGCGAGACGGCATTTGGAAAATGGCTGCTGCCGGGAATGCCCATGGGAACCTGCCTGCGTTTTGGGAACGCCAAAGTTCGGGCCTGCCTTCAGGCCGTAGAGAGCAGAAAGGAAGCGCGCCGCACTCTGTTGGCGGCGGCGCGCTTCCGGGCGCGTTAGATGCTCGACGGAGCGAGCACCGCTTGCATCAGGCTATTGTTCCACTCACCCGTCACCTTGAAGTGGGCCGCCGCGCCCAGCTCGAAGGCTTCAATGAGGTTGTGGTTGACATAGGCATAGATGCCGGGCTGCTCGAAGGTATAGAAGGCCGCGCCCGCCGTGCCGCCGGGGATGAACCAGGTTTCCTGGTCGAGATCCGGCGGGTTGCGGAATTTGCCCGTCGCCCAGACATAATCGCCATGGCCGCCGATGAGGTGCGGGCGGGTATCGCGGTTCGCCTGCGAATGCACGATCAGCACCTTTTCGCCCACGGCAGCCTGAAGGGCGTGTTCCCCCGTCAGGGCGCCGACTGCGCCGTTAAAGACGATGTGGCTTGGCGTCAGCTTGCGCATGACTTCCAGCGTATCGGCCATGGCGTCGCCGGCGCTTTCATATTTCTTGAAACTGCCGTTCTCGTCGCGGGGGATGTAGAAGTCCTGTTCGCCGACATAATAGACCTTGTCATAAACAAGCTCCTTGCCGTGGCCGTCCGTCAGGCCCTCGCGCGGCAGCACCATGATCGCGCCATTCATGCCCGAGGTGACATGCCACGGCACCATGCCGGGAGGTGCGCAGTGATAGACGAAGACGCCGGCCTTGGTGGCCTTGAACCGCAGGATCGCCTTTTCACCGGGGTTGACGATGGTGAGCCCGCCGCCGCCGAGCGCGCCGGTGGCCGAGTGGAAATCGATATTGTGCTGCAGCTCATTGGTATCGGGGTTGATGAGGGTCAGTTCGACATAGTCGTCCTGATGCACCACCATCAGGGGCCCGGGAACCGAGCCGTTGAACGTCATGGCATGGACCTCGGTGCCCTTGTCGTCGAGGACCATTTTCTGTTCCTTGATCGTCAAGGTGAACTCGACGATCTTCGGTCCGCCTTCGGCTTTCTGCGTGTGGGCGTGCACGAAGGGCGGCTTGACGAGATCAACCTTTACGCGAGGAAGCGCTGCAATTTCCGCGCTCGTCAATGGCTTGGCTGCGGCCTTCTTTTCCTCTGCCGCGCTCGCCGCCGATGGTATGACCATGGGGGCTACAGCCCCTGCAAATGCTGCGCCTGCGAGAATATTACGCCGTGTGATGTGGAAGGTTTCCGTCATCATATTTCTCCTGTCCCTCTTAGGGCAGAGCATGTTTCGCTCTGTCACAGCATTTGTAGCGGAGGGGCGGAAATACAATTTGAGATGGAGCAAACTGCGCGTCGGGCCACCTGCGACATTTTGGCAGGCGGTTACGGCTTCATGCGGAGGCGGCGCACCTCCTCTTTGCCTGTTCGCAAAGAAGCGAGACGGGCTTGCGTCTAGACATATGTCAAGACCAAACGAGGAGCATCACAATGAGTGGCAGCCAAACCGTTCTCACCGAAGGGCGCAGCCGGCCAAAGGGCGGCATTCCAAGGGGGCTGGCACGCACCGGCCCGGTTATCTTTTCTTATGGCTTCCGGCCATTTTTCCTCGGCGGCGCCATCTGGGCCATCGTGGCGATGGTGTTGTGGATCGCAGCCCTTTCCGGCCTTGTCGACATCGGCGGAGATTACGGTGCGCCGAACTGGCATGCCCATGAGATGCTGTTTGGTTTCGCTTCGGCGGTGCTGGCCGGCTTTCTACTGACGGCTGTGCCGAACTGGACCGGGCGGCTGCCGGTGTCGGGCAAACCGCTGGTCTGGCTGTTTGCGCTCTGGTGCGCGGGCCGGATTTTCCTGCTCGTGCCGGACACGGTGGGCGTGGTCACCGCCGCAGCCGTTGACGGGCTGTTCCTGCCGGCACTTCTCACGATCTGCGCGCGCGAGGTCATTGCCGGGCGCAAGTGGAAGGACCTCAAAGTGCTGGGTGGGCTATTGGCGCTTTCCATTGCCAATATCATTTTCCATGTGGCGGCGATTGAAGGCGACCTGAGCCAGATGGCGACCCGCCTTGCCGTTTCGGCCTACACCGTGCTCGTCATTATCGTCGGCGGCCGGATCGTGCCGAGTTTTACCCGCAACTGGCTGAACCGTTTCGGCCGCACGGATTTCCCCGTGCCCTATAACGGCTTCGACACCGCCGCCATCCTCACCGGCATCGCGGCGCTGGCCGTCTGGACGGTAGAGCCCGAGAGCATGGTGGCCGTGCCCACGGCACTTCTGGCAGCTTTCATGCACGCCGTGCGTCTCATCCGCTGGCGCGGCTGGACAACCTGGCCTGAGCAGGTGCTAGTAGTGCTGCATGTGGCCTATGCCTTCATCCCCGCCGGTTTCATCGCCATTGCGCTGGCGGCTCTCGATGTCATGGACACGCGGTCCGTCCTGCACATCTTCACTGTCGGCGTCATCGGCTGCATGATGCTTGCGGTCATGACGAGAGCAAGCCTTGGCCACACCGGACGCAAGCTTGCGGCCAGCAGGGTCACTATTGCCGCTTATGTGGCGCTGATCACCTGCGCGCTGCTGAGACCTACAGCCGAGTTCTTCCCCGGCGCCATGATGCATCTTTACGCCTGCTCGGCGCTTCTCTGGATCGTGGGTTTCGGTCTCTTCTGCGTTGAATACGGGCCGATACTGATGCGTGAGCGCAAACCGCTGAAAGCGTAGTCGGGTTCGTTGCTAAACCGCCAAAACGAAACGCCCCGGAAGCAATTTCCGGGGCGTTTCGCTATCGAGGATACCCGATGGTTTAATGTGCACCGGCCCCGGCGCGGATGAAGATGCGAAACGCCGTGCGCGCCTCGTCGAAATTACCGGCCCATTGATGGCCCCGGGCCAGAAGCTCCGGGTAGAGGAAGGTCGGTTCCTGCGGCATCAGCACGAAGATCACGGCACCCGGGGGAAGACGGTCAAGTGCGGCAAGCGTACGGCTCGCCTGACCCCCGGTCGCCTCGTCGCTGAGATCGAGATAGATGACCGGGTCTGGCCATATCTGCGGCTCTTCGGCATTGCCCGCAAGCGCCGGCGAAACGGAAATCTGCTCGGCTTCACTGGATTGCGGCGTAAACAGCACTTCCCAGTCGCCGCCGCCGATTTCCCGGACCTGATGGTTGAAACCGCGCTCGGCCATGACCTTGAACAGCGGAACGGGCCGGAAGGTGGCCAATAATCGCAGCGCCTCACCCGGCGCAAGCCCGGCCACGGCTTCCATGATTGCCGGAAAGGGCTCGCCGCCGCTCTGCAAAAGCGGCCGGACATCGAGTTCCCTGATCATTTCCGTCATTGCTTCACCTCGTTAGTCGGCTGGCGGCGGCATGAGCCGTCCGCCAGAGGTCTTTTCACCATGCCGCAGGCGCTGGGGTCAATGCTCGGATCCGCAGCAGCATTCGCAGCCGGACATATCGTCCTCGGAGCCTTCGGCCTGTTCTTCCAGCCGGCCGATATCGAGACGCCAGACTTCCGGGCCCTGTTCGAGATATTCCCAGCCAAATTCACCGGGGAAATTGGTGGCAAGCTGGTAAAGCAGCGGACGGGGATCATGATCGCTGGTGATCTGCAGCGATTGCCCTTGAGCCAATGCGCCGAGCGCGCCGAAAATGCGCGGATGGCGTTCGCGGTGCGGAATGATGCGCACATCGATATTGGTTGCAGTTTGGGCTTCGGACATAGGCTGGCTCCACGGCCGCGGATGAAACTATGTCCGGCGGTGCGGCCGGCCGGCGGACTGGAAAAACCTATCCGCCGTGCGGTTGGGAGACATTGTCGCCGCGCAAATAAACCTGAGATTCGTCAGGTCTGTTTGCGCGACAGGCTTCAGCCGGCAAGGCTGCGATAGATTGCCGGCAGCGCCGATGGCAGCTTCGCTATCCTGCTGACGATGGCATAACCGTTCTGGCCGAACATGGCCGGAATATAGGACTGCGCCTTGCTGTCGACAGTCACCCCGAAGACGCTGACGCCCGAGCGCCTTGCCTCGGAAACGGCACGGCGGCTGTCCTCGATGGCGAAGCGACCTTCATAATGATCGACATCGTTCGGCTTGCCATCCGTCAGCAACAGAAGCAGCTTGCGGCGCTCCGGTCTTTCATGCAGCTTGGCGCTGGCGTGGCGGATGGCGGGACCGATGCGGGTGTAGAAGCCGGGTTTCAGCGCCGCGATGCGACGCTCGACATTGTGGCCCATCGGTTCATCGAAATCCTTCACTGTCTCCACTCGCACCCAGGAGCGGCGGCGTGAGGTGAAGGTCAGGATCGAGTGACTGTCGCCGCAGGCGGAAAGCCCGTGGGCAAGCACCAGCAGCGCTTCCTTTTCCACGTCCAGCACTCGGCGATTGTCGAACCAGGCGTCGGTCGACAGCGATACGTCGACGAGGATCGTCACGGCAAGATCATGCGCCTGCGGACGGCTTGCCATATGAATGCGGTCGCTGCCCTGTCCGCCGGCGGCGATGTCGCTTCTGGCGCGCACCACCGCGTCAAGATCGAGATCGTTGCCGTCAAGCTGGGCTCGCAGCATTTCGTGACGTGGCCTCAGTACCTCGAACTGCCGCCTGACCCGGCGGATAAGGCTCTTGGTGTCCGGGTCGGGTTCCGGCGCCGTCTCAGCACCCTTCGCAGGGGAGGCGATGACCCGGCAATGGTCGGCGAGGTAGGTGCCACTGCGATAATCCCATTCGGGATAGGTCAGTTCCGCCGTCAGCGGCGTATGATCCAGCGCTTCGGGCGGCAGGTCGAGATCGAAGCGGAAGCGGGCGGAAGGCCGTCCCTTTCTTTCTCCCAGCGTCATGTCGTCCAGCTCGTCGGCCGCACTGCCGTCGGCATCGTCGCTGTCGTCACCGGGACGGTCGACATTGACCATCTCGGCCATGGCAAGGATCTTTTCGAAACGGTTGAGGATGAAGGGGCTTCGCTCGGTCTGCCGGTTCTCCGCCTTTTCACGCACGGCGATATGGCGGGCCGCTTCCGCCCCCTGCGGCGCGGCGCTCGCCGCCGGCTGGTCTTCGCCCTGCCGCGCCTCGGAGGTTTCGCGCAGCAGCGTGTCCGGCCAGAGCGGAACCGGCAGCATGGGCAGGTAGCGCGGCGGCGCTTTGACCGGGAAGCCGGCGGGCGGTGTGTGGCCCTCGATCCCCGCCGCTTCCGCCAGCATGGAGAGCACTCGTTGTTCCACCTGCTGCTCGGCCTGCGGCAGCGGCCGCTTCTGGCGCACCGCGAGCAGGGCAGCGCAAAGCCGGCGATAACGGGTCTTCATTCCGGGGAAGGCACGGATGACAGCTTCCGCCAGTTCTGCGGCGCGGTCGAGCCGGGCAAGATCGTTGCGCAGCGGGTCGGCGGTCACGACCGGTTGAAGCGGCATCATCGCCATGGCGGCCGCGAGCCAGAGATAGAGATCGCGGTTGAGGCGGCGGTCGGGAAACAGATCGAGCACCGGCGGCAGCATCAGCGTGGCGTGATCGCGGCCGGGCTGGGCCAGTTTCTCCTCGCCAAGGCCCATGCGCTGGCGAAGCCTCAGCCGGTGCGTGGAGGTGCGCGCGCGCGCCGGGGCGATCTGCACCGCATGTTCACCGCCAAAACCGCGGAAACAGATGGCCAGCACGGCCTGTATGTCCTCCAGCTTCACGGCATGATCTGGAAAGCGCAGCCATGTGCCGGTTTCGCCGATCAGCCTGTGCCAGGCGCGGCCGACGGTTTCTTCCAGTTCCAGAAAGTCCAGCATGGTTTATCCTCATGGCATTCCGATATGGATATAAATGCGCCCTATCGGATGATCGCATCCGCGACTTCATGCAGCGCGGCCTTCACGTCAGGCTCGTCGGTCAGCGGCTCGATCATCGCCGCGCGCACGGCCTGGCGGGCGGGAAGGCCGGTATCGATGAGGCTGGCGCAATAGACGAGCAGGCGGGTGGAGACGCCCTCTTCCAGATCGTGACCTTTCAAGCCGCGCAGCCGGTGGGCGAGATCGACGAGCGGCTCGACATCGCGCGCATCGAGCCCGCTTTCATGCGAAACGACGGCGATTTCCTGTTCCTTGGGCAGAAAGTCGAATTCAATGGCGACGAAACGCTGTCGGGTGCTGGGCTTCAGGCTTTTCAGCAGGTTCTGGTAGCCGGGATTGTAGGACACGACGAGCATGAAGCCGGAGGGCGCTTGCAGAACCTCGCCGGTGCGCTCCAGCGGCAGGATGCGGCGGTCGTCGGTAAGCGGATGCAGCACGACGGCCACATCCTTGCGCGCCTCGACGATCTCGTCGAGGTAACATATGCCGCCCTGGCGCACCGAGCGTGTCAGCGGGCCGTCCATCCACACGGTTTCACCGCCTTTCAGCAGGTAACGGCCGGTCAGGTCGGCGGCGGCAAGGTCGTCGTGGCATGAAACTGTCGAAAGCGGCAGGCCGAGTTTCGCCGCCATATGGCTGACGAAACGGGTCTTGCCGCAGCCTGTCGGGCCTTTCAGCAGAAGCGGCAATTGCCGCACCCAGGCGCTTTCGAACAGCACGCATTCATTGCCGAGCGGCGTGTAGAAGGGGGCATCTGGTAAGGGCGGCGGCGTCGGGCGGAAGAGGGTGTTCATGGTCATCTCCATGTTTGATGGTAAGGAACCGGCTCTCCGGGGGAAAAGGAGAGCCGGTCCGTTTTCTCATTCGGCGGGCTGCACGAGGCGGGCAACGCCACCCTGTTTTTCTTTGCCCGGGACCAGGATTGCCCAGATGAACATGGCCGCCGAAATGAGAACCGCGAAACCCGAGCCGAGGCGGATCCAGTAGAAGATCGCCAGATGGTCCTGCACATCCATGAAGCTTTCGCCCATGACGCGCTGTAGCTGGATCTGCACCACGCCGGCAAAGGTCAGCGCGAAGGTCATCACCGACATGGCCGTGCACATCACCCAGAAGCTCGTCATCGAAAGCCACTGATTGTAAGGCGCGCGCTTTCTCATTTCCGGCACGGCATAGGCCATCATGGCGAGGTTCAGCATCACATAGGCGCCGAAGAAGGCGAGGTGCCCGTGGGCGGCGGTGAGCTGCGTGCCGTGGCTATAGTAATTCACCGACGACAGCGTATGCAGGAAGCCCCAGACGCCGGCACCGAAGAAGGCCATGACCGAGCAGCCGATCGACCAGAGCAGTGCCGCGCGGTTCTCATGCTTGCGGCCGGCCTTCCAGGTCATGACGAAGGTGAAGATGACCATGGTGAAGAAGGGGGCCACTTCCAGCGTCGAGAAGAGCGAGCCGATCCATTGCCAGTAACCGGGCGCGCCGATCCAGTAATAGTGGTGTCCGGTGCCGAGGATGCCCGAGAAGAGGGCAAGGCCGACGATGACATAGAGCCATTTTTCCACCACTTCGCGGTCGATGCCGTTGAGCTTGATCATCAGGAAGGCGAGGATCGAGGCCATGATCAGTTCCCACACGCCTTCCACCCACAGATGGATGACGTACCACCAGTACATCTTGTCGAGCGCCAGGTTCATGGGATTGTAGAAGGCGAAGAGGAAGAAGATCGCCAGACCCCAGAGACCGAAGAGCAGGATGTTGATAACAGTGGTCTTGCGGCCCTTCAGCGCCGTTATGGTGATGTTGAACAGGAACATCAGGACGACGAGGACGATGCCGACCTTGATGGCGAAGGGCTGCTCGAGGAATTCGCGGCCTTCATGGATGCGGAACATATATCCGACCACCGCAACGGCTGCGGCCACCAGAAAGATCCAGAACTGCGCGATGGCGAGTTTCGGGCTGTAAAGCTCCGTTTCCGTCTCTTCCGGCAGCAGGTAGAAGGTCGAGCCCATGAAGCCCATCAGCAGCCACACCACAAGGGCGTTGGTGTGGATCATGCGCACGATGTTGAAGGGCAGAAGCTCGGAAAGCGTATTGGGCAGCACGTAGATCGTGGCTGCGACGACGCCGAACAGGATCTGCGCCACGAACAGCCCGATTGCGCCGTAAAAATACAGCATGGCGACTTTTTGTGTCTGGTATTTCATCTCGTCATCTCCTTGCCGTCCACCTCAACCCGCCTCGTTCGGCGGCCAGTTCTGCGTCTTGATCCGGCTCGTCCATTCGAGGAAGTCGACGAGATCATCGAGCTCCTGTTCGGTGAGATTGAACTGCGGCATCTGGCGTCGGCCCTCGATGCCGGTGGGCTGGGCGACCATCCAGCCCTTGATGGAATCGCGCGCCGCTTGCTTGTCTTCCACGCCGCCATAGCGCTTCCAGACATTGCCGAGTTCAGGCGCGAAATAGGCGCCTTCACCGAGCAGCGTGTGACAGTTGATGCAGGAATTTTTCTCCCACACGTGCTTGCCGCGTGCGACGCTTTCCGTCAGCGTGCTTTCATCCGTCGAGGTGGTGCGCATGTAATAATGGCTATGGGCGGTCAGCCCGACGAATATGACAAAGAAGAAGATGGAGCCGCCGTAAAAGACGTTTCGCGCTCCTGTTTTGGTCAGGCGTTCTGCCATGCCAATGGTCCTTTCCATCCGGAAGACCGCTTATGCGGACTGGCTTGATCGAACCCTCATGCCGGGATTTGCCAGCTGGCTGGCGGAATGCGGTGGGGCCTGAACCCTTTCTAGCCGTTGGCCGCGGGTGTTCTTTGCCTTTTGGCAAACAACGGGAGAGGTGGTGCCACCGGCCTTTTCAGAGTGACAAAATGCCCTGGACGAATGCCCGCAAAAGGGCTGCGGCGGCGAAGATGGCGGGCCATGCCAGAAGGGCGGCGCGCAGCAGGCCGCGCTCTTTCCGAAAGCCCAGAAAGTCGTCGATGACGCGTCTGGATTTCATGAGCGCGAAAAGCAGCATCAGGCAGGCGGCTGCGACCGGCGGCAGAAACGCCGCCTTCCACGATATGACGACGGCCGTGCCGGCAAGAACGAGAATGGCGAGTGCTGCGAAGCTTCTTGCAAGCTGGCGGGAGGTGCGATGGATCATGATGTCAAACCAGATAAACGACGGGAAAGATGACGATCCAGACCAGATCGATGACATGCCACAGCGTCGTCACCAGCGTGATGTTCTCGTTTTTCGGCCAGCAGGCCACGATGAACAGCAGGATCGCCACGAAGACGACATGCAGCAGGTGGAAGCCGGTGAGCAGGAAATAAAGCTCAAAGAATGCGCCATAGGCGGGATCGGACGCGAAGGCGATTTCGGTGGAATATTCATGGAGCTTCACACCGACGAAAGCGAAGCCCAGCAGACCGGCAAGGAGAAGCGCCCGCCTTTTGCCCGGCAGCGCGGTGTGACGGCTGGCCGCCACGGCCGCCTGCCAGCCGCTTGCCAGCAATATAAGCGTATTGAGACCGGCAAGCTGCGGCTGCAGATGCTGGCGCGCGGCGGCGAATGCATCGGGATTGAGGGCGAAGGCGATGATGAATGCGCCGGTCAAAGCGCCGAAGGCGGCAAGTTCGCTCCAGACCAGAATCCACAGGAGCAGATTTCCGCTTTCCTCTTCCGTATTTATCGCCATGGCCTTGTCCGTAATTGTAAAACAGCAAGCCACGCTTAGGCGTCCTCAAACCCCGCTTCTTTGCGGTCGGTCAAAGAAGGGAGCGCGCAAAGCCCTATTGTCCTGACAAAGCGCAACTCTGGAAAATGGAGCTTCCCATGAACGACGCACAGGTCGGGCTGATTGTCGCAACCCCTGTTATCATTGGCTTTGCGGTACTGTTGTACCGTATGGGAGTATTACAGCGCATGGGCGCGGTTTCCGCCGTTCTTGCCTCCGTGGCGATTGCGTCGGTGCTGTTCCTGAACCAGTGAGAAGGCAGTCGGATGCTTGAACTTGTCGCCGCTCTTTCGCTTTTCGTGGCGCTGCATTCCATTCCCGCCGTGCCGGCCGTGCGCGGCCGGCTGATTGCGGCCATCGGCAGGCCCGCTTATTTCGGCGCCTATTCCGTGGTCTCGCTTCTGACGCTGGCCTGGGTTTTTTATGCCGCGCTGTCCGTCGATTACATTCCGCTCTGGGATGTTGCGCCCTGGCAGGCGCACGTCACGTTTCTCGCTGCTCCGATTGGTCTGTTTTTCGTGCTGGCAGGCCTCCTCAGCGTCAATCCGCTCTCCATTTCCGTACGGCAGGGGCAGAGACCGGGCGCAATCGTGCGCATCACGCGCCATCCGGTGCTTGTCGGTTTTTTGTTCTGGTCGCTGGGGCATGTCGTGCCGAATGGCGACCTGCGCTCCGTTATTATCTTCGGCGGCTTTGCGCTGTTTTCTCTCGGCGGAATGGCCATGACCGAAAAACGCGCGCGGAAAAGACTGGGCGATGCGTGGAGCGCGACGGCTGCCGGCAGCGCAACGGTTCCCTTCGCAGCAATCCTCTCCGGTAAAACGCGCCTCGCCGTGGACGGGCCGATGCTGCTTGCTGCGGCGCTGACGGCGTTGACGATCTGGTGGCTGCTGGCCGGTGGCCATGCTGCGCTCTTCGGCGCGGACCCTATGGCCTATCTCTGATCGCTCAGGGTGCTTTCACAACATGTGGCTGCCATATAGTAGCCTGCCGCGTGGAAGCGATGCCGAGCTGATCAATGGCGCGAGCGGCCATCTGGTCGACAATATCGGCGACGCTTTGCGGTCTGTTGTAAAAGGCCGGCACCGGCGGCATGACGGTGGCGCCCGCTTCCGTCACCGCGCACATGTTGCGCAGATGGATGAGATGCAGCGGCGTCTCGCGTGTCATCAGGATCAGCTTCCGGCGTTCCTTCAAATGCACATCGGCGGCGCGGGTGAGAAGATTGTCCGAAAACCCGGTTGCAATGGCCGCAAGTGTGCGCATGGAGCAGGGTGCAACGATCATGCCGGCTGTCGGGAAAGAGCCGCTGGCAATTGCCGCGCCGATGTCATCGACGGCGTGATTGACACTGGCGAGCGACAACATCCGCCCCATGGCTTGCGCACCTTCCTCATGCAGCACGGTGCGTCTGGCCGATTGCGACAGGACGAGATGGATTTCGACGCTTTTCATCTCGGCGAGGCGTTCAACGATGCGCAGGGCTATGCCGGCACCCGATGCGCCACTGACGCCCACCACCACACGACACGGGGTCATGGCCGTTCTCCAAGGCCGAGATCACGCCACATCACATCGACTTTCGCGATCACGTCAGGTGTCATTGATAGCACGCGGCCCCATTCACGCTCCGTCTCCGGCGGCAGCTTGCGGGTGGCATCCAGCCCCATCTTGCCGCCGAGCCCGGCTTTCGGCGAGGCGAAGTCGAGATAATCAATCGGCGTGTCGTTGATGATCGTTGTATCGCGCGAGGCGTCGAAACGGGTTGAGAGCGCCCAGACGACGTCCGCCCAGTTGCGCACATCAATGTCGGGACCGACCAGAATGATGAGTTTTACATAGCTGAACTGCGGCAGCATCGACCAAAGGCCCATCATCACCCGTTTTGCCTGCCCCGGATATCGTTTGTCGATCGAAGCGACCATCACGCGGTAGGAACAGGCCTCCGGCGGCATCCACAGATCGACGATTTCCGCAAATTGTCTTTTGACGAGCGGCAGGAAAATCTCGAGCATGGCTTCGCCGAGAACCGAGGGTTCATCCGGCGGCCGGCCGGTATAGGTGGAAAGATAGATCGGATTGCGGCGCATGGTGATTGCCGACAGCGTCATGACCGGAAAGGCTTCGACCGAATTATAATAGCCGGTATGGTCGCCATAAGGTCCTTCCAGGGCCGTTTCCGTTACTGAGACGGTCCCTTCCAGCACGATCTCGGCATTGGCGGGCACCGGCATCGGCACGGTCAATGCTCTGGCGATGCGGCTTTTCGAGCCGCGCAGCAGGCCGGAAAAGCCAAGCTCGCTGATATGTTCGGGAAGCGGCATGACGGCGGCGAGAATGGTGGCGGGATCAGTGCCGATGGCGACGGTAACGGGCATATCCAGCCCGCGCGCCTGCCACAGCCGGTGGTGATGTGCCCCGCCACGATGAGCCAGCCAACGCATGATCACCCTGTCCGGCCCCAACACCTGCATGCGGTAGATGCCGACATTGATATCGTCGGGATCATCAGGCGAACGGGTGATGACCAGCGGCCAGGTGATGAGCGGGGCCGGTTCGCCCGGCCAGCACCATTGCACCGGCAGGTGGGCAAGGTCGACTGCATCTCCCGTCAGCACCCTTTCCTGCACCGGCGCGCGGGAGACGTTGCGTGGCCGCATGGAAAGTGCTGCCCGGAGCAAAGGCAGCTTGCTCCAGGCCTCTGCCATGGTTTTCGGCGGCCGCGGCTCGCGCAATTCTGCCAGCTTCGCGCCAAGCGTGGGCAGGCCGCCCGTTTCCAGCCCGAGCCCCCATTCGATGCGTTGACGCGTGCCGAACAGATTGGCAAGCAGCGGCATCTCCCGCACCTTGCCCTCGTGGTCGACGGGTTGCTCGAACAGCAGCGCCGGCCCGCCCTCGGCGAGCACGCGGCGGTGGATTTCGGTGATCTCGTGCACCAGCGAGACCGGCTGGCGGATTCGCCGCAGCTGCCCACGCTCTTCCAGCAGCCGGACGAAACCGCGCAGATCGGCAGCGCGGGCGGGTTTCTCTTCTGTCTTTGTGTCTGTCGGTTCGTCTCTCATGCCGCTTGTTTGCCGGTGGCAGTGGGGCATGTCCTTGCGCTGCCGCAAATGCGGGTTCAGTGCGAACGAAGATAGTCGGCGAGAACGAGGGCGTGGTTGTGTTCGGTATCGTGGGCGGCATAAAGCAGTGTGACCCGGCCTTTCGCCATCAGCTCCTTCATCTGGGCCACGGCATCGGGGTTGGCCGCCAGTTCCTCATGATAATGCCGGGTAAATTCGGCAAAGCGCGATGGCATATGGGAGAAGTTCTTTCGCAATTCGTTGCTGGGCGCGATCGCCTTCAGCCATAGCGACAGTTTTGCATCTTCCTTGCGCATGCCGCGTGGCCAGAGTCGGTCCACCAGAACGCGCGTGCCGTCATCCTCGCTGGCGGGTTCGTAAATCCGTTTGACCCTTATATCGGACATGGGCGACCTCCTTCGCTTGGCAAGTCCGTGATCTATAGCGCTTTTCATCGTTTCACGCCGGAAAATCACCCTGTCTTTGCGTTCGCTCAAACCGCCATCCGTGCGCCACGGTTAGGTTGCCGCCCGCAACAGAGCCGACAGGACCCTTCATGAGACCTTTTCCCGCCGCCATCGCCACCCCCTTGAATTTTCTGCCGATTGCCGTGGTGCAGCGAGCGACGGCGGCGATGCTGGCGCAGATCATGAAGCGGCATCCGAATATGTTCGTCCGGCTCGGCGAACATCGCAACAAGCGCTACGCTTTTCTGCCTGTCGATCTCCCCTTCGCCTTCATGGTCGAACCCGCAAGTCCTGCCATCACCGTCAGCCGAAAGGGCCGCCTGCCCAAGACGGACGCGGCGGTCGAGGGACCGCTTTTCATGCTGCTTGCGCTGATGGAGGGGCGGCAGGATGCCGATGCGCTGTTCTTTTCGCGTGATCTGAGCGTCACCGGCGACATGGAGGCGATGCTGGCGCTGCGCAATGCGCTTGATGACAGCGGTATCGATCTGCCGCGTGACCTTGGTGCATTTGCCGGGCCTTTCGCGCCCGTGGTAACGCGTGTCGCGAACCGTCTGCGCGGCCACGTTCTGTCCGAAACGCGGGGAGAGCAGGCATGGAACTGATCTGTCCTGCGGGAACGCCCGCCGCCTTTCGTGAGGCCGTGGATGCCGGGGCGGACGCCGTCTATTGCGGCTTTCGTGATGAAACCAATGCCCGCAATTTTCCCGGCCTCAATTTTTCCCGCGAAGAGCTGGCCGACGCCATCACTTACGCGAAGAAACGCGGTGTCCAGACCTTTGTGGCGCTCAACACCTTCATGCGCGCCGGTAATGAGGACATCTGGTATCGCGGTGCGGCCGACGCCGTGAAGGCGGGGGCTGACGCGCTTATCCTCGCAGATTTCGGCCTGATGGCGCATGTGGCGGAAAACCATCCTCAGCAGCGCATCCACGTCTCGGTACAGGCCTCCGCCTCCAATGCCGATGCGGTCAATTTTCTCGTCGATGCCTTCGGCGCGAAACGGGTGGTGCTGCCGCGCACCCTGACGATTCCTGACATTGCCCGGCTGGCGCGGCAAATCCGCTGCGAAATCGAAATCTTCGTGTTCGGCGGTCTCTGCGTCATGGCGGAGGGACGGTGTTCGCTTTCGTCCTACGCCACAGGCAAATCACCCAACATGAACGGCGTCTGCTCGCCGGCAAGCCATGTGCATTACCGGCAGGATGGGCAGGAGCTGGTGTCGGAACTCGGTGATTACACCATCAACCGCTTTCCGGCGGGGGAGGCGGCGGGTTACCCGACGCTGTGCAAGGGCCGTTTCGAGATTGCCGATGACAAGTCCTATGCCTTCGAGGATCCGGTATCGCTTGACGTGATGGACCAGATCGATGCGCTGCGCGAGGCGGGGGTCAGCGCGCTGAAGATCGAGGGTCGCCAGCGCGGCAAGGCCTATGTGGCGGAAGTGGTTTCCACCCTGCACCGGGCGCTTTCCGCCGGTGCCGAAGAGCGCGGCAGGCTGCTCTCACGCCTGCGGCTCTTAAGCGAAGGCCAGCGCACCACCGTTGGTGCTTACGAGAAACGCTGGAGATGAAGGCGATGGCAAAACCTGCAAAGACCACTCTGGCGCTCGGCCCGGTCCTTTATCTCTGGCAGGGCGAGAAATGGCGAGATTTCTATTTCCGCATCGCCGATGAAGCGCCCGTCAGCCATGTCTATCTCGGCGAGACCGTCTGTTCCAAACGGTTTCATTTCACCGAGCCGCATCTGGCAGAGGTGATCGAGCGGCTGGAGAACGCCGGAAAACAGGTGATCCTTTCGACGCTTTCACTGGTGACGCTGGAACGGGAAAGCCGCCAGCTGCGCGGCCTGATCGCCGATAGTCCCTATCCTGTCGAGGCGAATGACCTTTCCGCCCTTGGCATGCTGCATGGCGCGCCGCACGTCGTCGGGCCGATGGTGAATGTCTATAATGCCGCGACCGCGCGGCTGCTCTCCTCGCGCGGGGCAAGCGCCATCTGCCTGCCGCCGGAACTGCCGATGATCTCGGTGGAGCGCATCGTGGCGGAGACGCCTGATGTGGACTTCGAAATCTTCGCCTTCGGCCGCCTGCCGCTCGCCATTTCGGCGCGCTGCGCCCATGCCCGCGCCAAGGGCAATATCAAGGATAATTGCCAGTTCGTCTGCGGCGACGATCCGGATGGATTGCCGGTCCGCACGCTTGACCGGCAATCATTTTTGGCGCTGAACGGGGTGCAGACGGTGTCGCACACCTGCCAGTCGCTGCTTGGCGAATTGCAGGATCTGGCCGCTGCCGGCATCGCCCGCTTCCGCCTCTCGCCGCAGGATTGCGACATGGTGGCGGTGGCGCAGATCCATGACGACGTTCTGACCGGCAGGCGGGGTGCGGAAGATGGTCTTGCCCGTCTCAGCCAAATCTATCCGGACGTGCCTTTTTCCAATGGTTTTCACCACGGGCAGGAAGGGGCGGCCTGGATCGCCCGCGCCCGCAACACGGCGCATGGGGTGAATGCATGACGACGAACGGGCAAAGTGAACAAACGCTGTCCGCAGCCGCGCCGGGCGGAGCGGATATCGCGGCGGCGATCCATCTCGTGCGTAACGTGGTTTTGCAAAGCGCGCTCGATTGCGGCTGCCGCGACAAGGTGCACGACGCGCTGCGCGAGCTTGAGGATTTCGAGCGCCAGCGCAATGTCGTCAAGCTCCTTGCCGCCGCCCGCGAGGAGCGGCGCAAGATCGGGCTTCTGACCGATATGCTGTCGGATTTTGCCGAGGACGATACGGTCGATGAAGGCGTGGTCGAAACGGCGAGCCCGATGTTTCTCGATATCGCCGCCGCCGCGCAGGAGGGTTCGCGCATTCTGCGAGAGGCCCGGTCTCTTAAAACATGCAAATAGCCCCTTGCTTCCGGTGCTGTTTGATCCTGCGCAAAGAGCACCCGCTTGCAAAATGTCATTTCCGGGTTGGTGACGCTCGGGGCCGCAAGGCTGGTTGTGCGGCATCGGGGCGCTTCCGGCGCGAACAAGGATCAGGACCATGGCCCATCATCTCACCCGTCGTCAGGCTCTTTCGGCCCTTTCCGGTTTCACGGTGGCGACGCTTGCCGCACCCCATATTCTGAAAGCCGAGACACCGCTCACCTTTTACGGGCCTCCCGCTGCGCCGTCCGCCGTGCTGGCCCATGCGGTAAAAGGCGGGTTCCTGAAGGACGTTGCGCCTGAAGCCGTCTTCAAGGCCTGGAAAACGCCGGATGAAATGCGCGCGGCCGTTGCCTCCGGCTCCATGGGGGCGGTGGTGATGCCGAGTTATGGCGCCGCCAATCTCCATAATCGCGGCCTCGGCCTCGGGCTGCTCAACGTGCTGACCACGGGTCTGCTCTATATCGTTTCGAAAGACGAGACGCTGAACTCCCTGAAAAGCCTTTCCGGCAAGACGCTCGCTTTGCCGTTCAAGAATGATATGCCCGATTTCGTGCTGCATCGCCTTGTTGCCGAAAACGGCTTGAAGTCCGGCGACATCAAGCTGGAATATGCCGCCTCGCCGCCGGAAGCTGTGCAATTGCTGCTGACGGGCAGGGTGGATGCGGCGCTGCTCAGCGAACCGGCCGCAACCGCTGTGCTGATCAAGGCGAAGTCGTTTTTCATGACCGTCCACCGCACCATCGATATCCAGCAGGAATGGGCGAAGGTGGCCGGCAAGGCCGAAATCCCGCAGGCCGGTCTCGCCTTGACGTCGCAGGTTCAGCAAAAGCTCGGCAAGTCCGGCATAGAGGCTCTACAGGCCGCCATGGAGGCGGCGCTCGCCAGCGCCATCGCCGACCCGAAGACGGCGGCCGATGCCGTCGCCGAAGCCCTGGGCTTTCCGCCTGACATCATCGCTGCCTCCTTCCCGACTAGCCATCTATGTGCGCTGAAGGCGAGTGCTGCGCGTACCGATCTTGAGGCGTTTTACGATGAACTCGCCAAGGCCGGCCCCGCGATCATCGGCGGTCGGCGGCCGGATGACGGTTTTTATCTGGTGTAGCAGGCATGAACCGCATTCTCGAAAGTCTTGGCTGGATGGGCCGCTATCTCTGGGCGGGCTGGGCGGGGCTTTCGGGTATTTTCTGCTTTCTCGCCGCCTGGCAGGCCGGGCATGAAATTTATGGCTCCTTCATCCTGCCTTCGCCGGGTGAGACCTTCACGGCTATCGGAGTGCTTGCGGCGAGGCCGGATTTCTTCGCGATCCTGTCGCAGAGCGCCGTCAGGGCCCTGACCGGTTTCACCATTGCGGCGGGCATCGGCACCGTCGCCGGCGTGATGGCGGGTTACTCCTTCGCGGCCATGCGGCTGATGAAGCCTGTTGTCACCGTCCTGCTCGGCGTTCCGCCCATAGGCTGGATCGTGCTGGCGCTGATCTGGTTCGGTTCCTCCGGCGGCACTGCCGTCATGACCGTTGTCATCGCATCGGCTCCCGTTTCCTTTGCCGGTGCATTGGAAGGTGTCGCCAAGCGGGATCGTCAGCTGGAGGTGATGGCGCAGGCCTTCGGTGCTCCATGGTTTTACCGGTTGCGGACCGTCACAATGCCGCATGTGCTTTCCTATCTCTTTCCCGCCTGGACCACGACGGCCGGCAGTGCGTGGAAAGTCACTGTCATGGCCGAGCTTCTGTCGAATTCCGGCGGCATCGGCGGCGAACTGGCCACCGCACGCGCGCTGTTCGACATTGCGCAGGTCAGCGCCTGGCTCACCATCACCGTCGCGCTGGCGCTGCTCACCGATTACGGCCTGCTGCATCTGCTGCGCGAAGCGCTGGAACGCTGGCGCGCCGCCGGGCTGCCATGGGGTGTCAAACGATGAGCGATCATTCCAGCCTGCGTTTCGAACATGTCGGCCACGCCTTTTTAGGTCGCAGCCTGTTCGAGAATTTCGACCTGAGCATCGCGCCGGGGGAAACCGTGGCGCTGCTTGGCCCTTCCGGCAGCGGCAAGACGACGATCCTGCAGATCGCGGCTGGCATCATCGATCCCGTTCGCGGCCGCGTGCATCGTCGATATCGCCGGCAGGGTCTGGTCTTTCAGGAACCGCGGCTGCTGCCATGGATGACGCTGATCGACAATATAGCCTACGGCCTTGCGGCCACCGGCATGCCGAAACGGGAACGCCGTGAAAGGGCTGGGTGTTTTGCGCTCGAAGTTGGGCTGGAAGAAGCGGATTTCGGCAAATATCCGGTCGAGCTTTCCGGCGGCATGCGCCAGCGCGCCGGTGTGGCGCGGGCGCTGGCGGTGGAGCCGGACATGCTGTTTCTGGACGAACCTTTCAGCGCCGTCGATGTCGGCCTGCGACGCCATTTGCAGGAGCTTCTGGTGGGTACCGCCCGCAGGCGCGGTTTCTCCACCCTTCTTGTCACCCATGATCTTCATGAAGCGCTGATGGTGGCCGACAGGCTGATCGTGCTTTCAGGCATGGACGGCCGCGTGGTTGCCGCTCACAAGCCTTCCGGCTCGCCGGGCGGGCGCATGGCGCGGGCGGTGTTCGATGAAGCGGAACGCCTGGCCGAGAGCCCGGCCTTTGCCGAACTGTTTTCGGCGAGGGAGCGGGTCAGATGAGGCCGCCGCCGATCCTTTGCGAAGCCCTGCGGCTGTTTTTTCCTCTGGCCGCCATGCATGGCGCGGTTTGGCCGTTTTTGTGGGTGGTTATCGGCGGTTATGGCCTGCCTTTCGCCGATGCCGTGCCTGCCTCGCAATGGCACGCCCATGAGATGATTTTTGGCACCTATGGCATGGCGCTTGCGGGTTTCCTCGGGTCGGCGGCGCCGGAATGGACGGATACGAAACCGGCGCAGGGGAGAGCGCTGGTCCATCTTGCCTGCCTCTGGCTGCCGGGCCGCATCATCGGTGTCTTGGGGGCTGATGCGTGGAGCCTGCTGGCCTGCTTTTTTGATATGGCTTTTCTGCTGGCGCTCTCTGCCCTCATCGGCAGGGCAATGCTGGCGCGGCGCACGGTGAAGCACCTGACATTTCTCATCTGGCTTCTTCTTTTCGCGGCGACGGAAGCGGGTGTGCGTTATGGCTGGTGGGCCGGCGATCTCGCATTCGCATCCCGCTGCCTGGAAGTGGCGCTGTGCATCTTCATCGTGCTGTTTTCGCTCTCGGCAGCCCGCATCAATGTGGTCGTCATCAATCTGGCGCTTGATCCAAGCGGAGAGACCACGCCTTACCGGCCGCATCCCGGCCGCCAGCACATGGCGGGCGCCATGGTGACGATTTATATGGCGGCGAGGCTCGCCTTTCCGCAAAGCGATGTCTGCGCCTGGCTAGCGCTTGCGGCCGGTGCGGCGTTTTTCGACCGGCTGGCCGAATGGTTCATCGGGCGTGCGGTCTTCAGGACCGAGGTGCTGCTGCTCGGCCTTGGCAACGCCTTTGCCGGCGCGGGATTTCTGGCGCTCGGGGCGACACGGCTCGGTTTTTCCGTCACGCCCGCCGCAGGGCTGCATCTCCTGTCTGTCGGGGCGCTTGGATGCGCTGTCATGGCGGTTTTCATCATCGCCGGGCTCCGGCACACGGGCCGCAATCTGGCGTCTCTGCCATGGCAGGCCCATGCGTCGGCTGCCGTGATGGCGGCGGCCGGACTGATCCGCATCCTGCCCGAGTTCGATTTCGCCGCGATCCTGTCACCCTATCATCACGGCCTCAGTGCAATGCTCTGGGCGGCGAGTTTCGGCGCCTGGCTGCAGAGTTTTTTCCCCTTCATGCGCGCGCCGGGCATGGACGATAAGGGAGCCTGCGGATGAGAGCTTCCGGCAGCTCCGACGGTCGGGCATTCAACCCATTTTACGTCGACTGTTTATTTTTTCAGCAAAAGCACAATGCGAAATCAGTGACTTAGGCGAGCCGTCTTGATGAATGTTAGTTCTAATAAATAATCAATAAAATCAAATAGTTGAATATTTCCGTCTTTTAGCCGATGATGACTCGAAACGAATAGGAAACGCGAATATGCCTAAAATAGTCGCGCCTCAACACACAGATGAAAAGCCTGGCCGGACGAGGGAACTTGTGACCTTCGCCGTTCTGGCCTTTGGAATTTGGCCCGTTCTGGCGGTCGGATTTGTCGGGGCTTATGGCTTTATCGTCTGGATGTTCCAGATCATTTACGGCCCTCCGGGGCCGCCCGGTCATTGAGGGCGCCATGATGATGGAAGCCTCCCTCAGCCGGCGCGATTTGCTGCGCGGCGGGCAAAAACATAGACCACGTATCTGTCCCCCCGGGGTCGCGTTGAGCGACCTCACCGCTTGTAGCGGTTGCGCAAAATGTGTCGAAGCCTGTCCCACCGGCATCATTGCCATGGTGGGCGGTTTGCCTTCGGTGGATTTTTCCGTCGGGGAATGCACCTTTTGCGGCAAATGCGCCGAAGCCTGTCCGGAACCGGTGTTTGCCGTCCCTGCTGCCCAACGCTTCGATCATGTCATGGCGATCGGCGAGGGCTGTCTCGCCTTCGGCAATATTGATTGCCAGGCCTGCCGCGATGCCTGCCCGACCGCGGCCATCCGGTTTCGCCCGCGCCGCGGCGGTCCCTTCGTGCCTGAACTTATCGAACAAGCCTGCACCGGCTGCGGGGCCTGCGTGTCCGTCTGCCCGGCCGGTGTGATCGAGATCAAGGAAACAGCCACGGAGATGCAATATGTCTGAAAATACAGGGCGGTATCATGTTTCAAGCGCCGTGGTGGCGGTGATGCCGCAGATGCGCGACGCCGTGCTCGCAACGCTTTTAACGCTCGATAATGTCGAGGTTCATGGCGAGGGCAACGGCAAGATCGTCATCGTCATCGATGGCACGAGCACCGGCATGCTGGGCGATACGCTCACTTATATTTCGACACTCGACGGTGTGATTGCCGCCAACATGGTTTTCGAACACGTCGATACAGAGGAGACAAGCGGCGATGAGCAGCGAACTGACGCGGCGTGATCTATTGAAGGCGCATGCCGCCGGCATTGCGGCGGCGACGGCAGGCATTGCGCTGCCGGCCGCGGCCCAGCCGGTGCCGGGCGGCGTTTCCGCCTTGCAGATCAAATGGTCCAAGGCGCCCTGTCGTTTCTGCGGCACGGGCTGCGGCGTCATGGTCGGCGTCAAGGAAGGCAAGGTCGTCGCCACGCATGGCGACATGCAGGCGGAGGTCAATCGTGGCCTCAACTGCATCAAGGGCTATTTCCTGTCCAAGATCATGTATGGCAAGGACCGCCTGCAGACCCCGCTTCTGCGCAAGAAAAACGGCATTTATGCGAAGGATGGCGAGTTCGAGCCGGTAAGCTGGAACGAGGCCTTCGACGTCATGGCCGAGCAGTGCAAGCGGGTGCTGAAGGAAAAGGGACCGACGGCGGTGGGCATGTTCGGTTCCGGCCAGTGGACGATCTTCGAGGGTTATGCCGCGACCAAGCTGATGCGCGCCGGCTTCCGCTCCAACAATCTCGATCCCAATGCCCGTCACTGCATGGCGTCTGCTGCCTATGCCTTCATGCGCACCTTCGGCATGGATGAGCCGATGGGCTGTTACGACGATTTCGAACATGCCGATGCCTTTGTGCTCTGGGGTTCGAACATGGCGGAAATGCACCCCATTTTGTGGACGCGTATCGCCGACCGGCGCCTGGGGTTCGACCATGTGAAGGTGGCGGTGCTTTCGACCTTCACCCATCGCAGCATGGACCTAGCCGATATCCCGATGGTCTTCAAACCTGGCACGGATCTCGTCATCCTCAATTACATCGCCAACCACATCATCAAGACCGGGCGCGTCAACGAAGACTTCGTGAAGAACCACACGAAATTCGTGCGCGGCGTCACCGATATCGGTTACGGCCTGCGCCCCGATAATCCAGTTGAGGTGAATGCCGCCAATTCCGCTGATCCGACCAAGACAGAAGCGATCGATTTCGAGACCTTCAAGGAATTCGTCTCCGAATACACGCTGGAAAAAACCGCCGCCATGACCGGCGTGGAAGCCGGTTTTCTGGAAGAACTGGCCGAGCTTTATGCCGACCCGAAACGCAAGGTCATGTCGCTCTGGACCATGGGGTTCAACCAGCATGTTCGCGGCGTCTGGGCCAACCAGATGGTCTATAACATCCATCTGCTGACGGGTAAGATTTCCGAGCCGGGTAACAGCCCGTTCTCGCTCACCGGCCAGCCCTCGGCCTGCGGCACGGCGCGTGAGGTCGGAACCTTCGCCCATCGCCTGCCTGCCGACATGACGGTGACCAACCCCGAGCACCGCAAACATGCCGAAGAAATCTGGCGCATACCGCACGGCATCATCCCGGAAAAGCCGGGTTATCACGCCGTGCAACAGGACCGCATGCTGCATGACGGCAAGCTGAATTTCTACTGGGTGCAGGTCAATAACAACGTACAGGCAGGTCCCAACACCAAGAACGAGACCTATCAGGGCTATCGCAACCCCGAAAACTTCATCGTGGTCTCGGATGCCTATCCGACCATCACGGCCATGAGCGCCGACCTTATTCTGCCCGCCGCCATGTGGGTGGAAAAGGAGGGCGCCTATGGCAATGCCGAGCGGCGCACCCATGTCTGGCACCAGCTGGTCGAGGCCTCGGGTGAGGCGCGTTCCGATCTCTGGCAGCTGGTGGAATTTTCCAAGCGTTTCACCACCGATGAAGTGTGGCCGGCGGAGATACTCGACGCCAATCCCGCCTATCGCGGCAAGACGCTTTATGAGGTTCTCTTCAAGGACAGCGATGTCGGCAAGTTCCCGCTGAGCGAGATCAACGCGGATTACCAGAACCAGGAATCCAGGGATTTCGGTTTCTATCTGCAGAAGGGCCTCTTCGAGGAATATGCCGCCTTCGGGCGCGGCCACGGCCATGATCTTGCGCCTTACGATGCCTATCACGAGGTGCGCGGCATGCGCTGGCCTGTGGTGGACGGCAAGGAAACGCTGTGGCGTTACCGCGAGGGTTACGACCCCTATGTCAAACCCGGCGAGGGCGTGAAATTCTACGGCAACAAGGACGGCAAGGCGGTCATCATCGCCGTGCCCTATGAGCCGCCGGCCGAATCCCCCGACGACGAATTCGATACCTGGCTGGTGACGGGCCGCGTGCTGGAGCACTGGCATTCCGGTTCCATGACCATGCGCGTGCCGGAACTCTACAAGGCTTTCCCCGGCGCCCGCTGTTTCATGAATGCCGATGATGCGCGCAAGCGCGGGCTCAATCAGGGAGCGGAAATCCGCATCGTCTCGCGCCGCGGCGAAATCCGCTCCCGCGTGGAAACGCGCGGACGCAACCGCATGCCGCCCGGTGTCATCTTCGTTCCCTGGTTCGATGCCAGCCAGCTCATCAACAAGGTGACGCTCGACGCAACCGATCCCATCTCCAAGCAGACGGATTTCAAGAAATGCGCAGTCAAGATAGAGCCAGTCGCATGATCAGGAAACACGGATGGATGGTCGCCACGCTTCTGGTGGTCGCGGTGGCGACGGGTGCCGCTGCGCAGATGGTGCCGGAATTGTCCGGCCCGCGCGGTGACGCCATGCGCACCGAGCCCGCCAAACCTCTGCCGAAATGGGTGATCGACGACTTCAGGCGCATGCGCGCCTATCCGGAACAGCCGCCGGTCATTCCCCATTCCATCGACGGCTACCAGCTTTCGGTCAATGCCAACCGTTGCCTGTCCTGTCACAAGCGCGAATTCACGCAGGATTCCGGCGCGCCGATGATCAGCGTGACGCATTACATGACGCGCGAAGGCCAGATGCTGGCGGATGTTTCGCCGCGCCGTTATTTCTGCACAGCCTGCCATGTGCCGCAGGCTGATACGCGACCGCTCGTGCCCAACACGTTTCAGGACATGAGCGAAATGGGCGTCAAACCGGCGGGTAGCGAATGATGATCGCCCGAGTGAAAAAACTTCTCGCCTGGCTCTGGGCTATTCTGACGACGCCTGCTGGTACGCTCAGCCTTGCCTTCCTGACGCTTGGCGGCTTCGTCGGCGGGGTGATGTTCTGGGGCGCCTTCAACACCGCGCTTGAGATGACCAACAAGGAAGCCTTCTGCATTTCCTGTCATGAGATGCGCGCGAATGTTTATGAGGAACTGACGCGGACGGTGCATTTCTCCAACCGTTCCGGCGTGCGCGCCTCCTGTCCGGATTGCCATGTGCCGCATGAATGGACGGACAAGATCGCCCGCAAGATGCAGGCCTCCAAGGAGGTCTGGGGCAAGATTTTCGGCACCATCGATACGCGCAAGAAGTTCCTCGACAAGCGGCTGGAGCTTGCCCAGCACGAATGGTCGCGCCTGAAGGCCAATGATAGCCTGGAATGCCGCAACTGCCATTCCTCCGCCGCCATGGATTTTACCAAACAGACGCAGCGCGCCGCCGATATCCATTCCAAATATCTGCTGACGGGCAAGGCCACCTGCATCGATTGCCACAAGGGCATCGCCCATGAATTGCCGAATATGGAAGGCATCGATCCCGGCTGGAAAATGCCGCCGGCACTGGACGACCAACCGGGCCCGACAGCCTCTGCGGTGGACGACCTGAGGCGCGCGATGACGGATGTGCATCGGAACGTTTTCTGAATATTGGGGTGGCCGGTTGAGGAAGCCGTGATCGGGCCGCAATCAGGCCCGGCCGGCTTCTTCTATGAACCTGCGCACCAGCGGCAGATGACGCCTTTCGGCAAGGCAGATCGCATATTCATCGATGAGTTCGTTGGCGTCGCACAGCGGCACGAAGGAAAGGCGCGCATCGTGGCCGAATTCCAGATCGGCCACCACGCCGCATCCGACTCCATTGGCGATGGCCTCCCGCACGCCCTCGCGGGAGGAAATTTCGATCACCCGCTGGATGGAAATGCCGTGATCGGCAAGGTTCTTTTCGAAGATTTCGCGGGTGCGCGATCCCCGCTCGCGCATGACGAAGGATAGGCCTTCCAGCTCGGCCATGAAGACGCTCTCCCGCGCAGCCAGCGGGTGAGAGACGGGCACGCACAGGCCAAGCCGCATGCTGAGAAATTTGACGCCATAGAGGCGCGGGTCATCCGGTGCACGGGCGGTAATGGCGACATCGGCGCGATAATCGATGATCTGTTCCATCACCCGCGCCGAATTGTCGACTGAAAGGGAAAAGGTAAGCTGCGGCCGCTCGGCCTTCAGCCGCGAAAGGATCGGCAGCGGCAGCACGGGACCATCCGCTGCAACACGCAGATGCCCGCCCGCGGAACCCGTATCGCCGCGCAGGAAAGCCTTCGCCTCGTTTTCGGCCTGAAACAGGCGCGCGGTTATCTCGAACAGACGTTCGCCCTGCGGGCTGAGGCTCACCCCCCGCGGTTTTCTTTCCAGAAGGTTGACGCCGCTGGTAGCCTCCAGCTCCCGCACATGGGCCGAAAGGGTGGACTGGCTGATCGCCATGTCCCGCGCGGCCTGCGAAAAGCCGCCCGATTGCGCGACGATGTGAAAGGCCTTCAGCTGCGTGGTCGACATGGGATCCTTTTCTGCCGCCGTATGGGCCGTCCTTATGTCGTGTGAGTATCGGCGAAAAGGCTGACAGCACCATGACGCCCGCCGGAAGGCTTCGTTTACCCTGTGGCGTAACCGATAGGGGGCATGGGAAATCGCTATGGCGCGTTTACGGATTATTAAGAATTCGTCATCCGGGCGTTAGTCATCGGCTCTAATCGTGCCGGCATGGCCAAAGGGCCAATCCGTTTCACGCAGAAAGGCCAAAGAGATGACGACCTCACAAAACTCGATTGCCAATCCCATCGAAACTTCTTCCGACTGGTTGCTGAAGATTCCGAGCCTTTCGCAGCAGCAGAGCATTCTTGTCTCGCCCGGTGGCACCGGGACGGTGACATCCTACAGCCTCGTTTATGACGTCTATTTTCCGACGAACGGTTCCTCCGGCTGGATGCCTTTCCTTCAGACGGATATCGGCAACAGCAACGATGCCGATATTTTCGGCAAGGCGAGCGGCGACAGCTACGGCGTCGGCATTGGCGGGAGTTATCGCGGCACGGCGAAACTGGATGCCTGGAACCGTATCGGTCTCACGATCGAGAAGAATTCGAACGGCACGGTTTCGATGAACAAATACGTCAATGGCGAATTTGTCGCGACCCAGCAGATCGCTTCTTCCGGTGCCAGCCGTTTCGCCATTGACCTGTCCAAGGGCTTCCTGATTTTCTCCGATGAGGACGGTGAAACCTCCCCCGGTTATCTCAGCAACTTCCTTTTCCTTCAGACAGCGTTGACGAAAGACGAGATGTCTTACCTCAGCGGTCCGAAAACCTCAGGCATCCTGCCTGACGCGATGAAGCAGACGGCAGAGCAGGTAGGTGCTCTTGAAGTCCGTTTCTCGGAAGGTTCGGCTACTCCCGCAATCGGCACGGGAACGATCTCCGGAAAAGGCACCACGCTCGAATTCACGACGCCCGCGAACTCCGGCGTTCTGGGAATCGGCGAGACGGCTCCCGTCGATCCGTCGGCAGTGACGAAAACCGCCCCGATCAAGGACATGATGGTTACGCCCGACGCGGCGAATATGACGATCGATCTGTCGAAGTACTTCTCCGGCGAGAACCTGACTTTCACCGTGCAGAACAGCGAAAACAAGGTCGTCAACGCGGTGCTTGCCGATAACAAGCTGACGCTTGACTTTTCCGAACTCGGCCATTCCGATATCCGCGTGATCGCGACGGACGCCGCAGGCAAAAGCGTGACCGATGACTTCCGCGTGCGCGTGGCCGGCCCGAATGCCTATACGATCGCCGTTTTCCCCGATACGCAGGACTACACCTCGAATGACGGCATCAAGCACCTCTTCGGCGAAATGACACAGTGGCTGGTCGATAACCGCCAGAGCCACAACATCATCTTCATGAGCCATGTGGGTGATATCACCCAGAACAACCAGTCTTCCGAATGGGATATCGCCGAAGCGGCGTTGCGCAAGCTCGATGGCAAGCTCCCCTATGCATTGCTTCCCGGCAATCACGATCAGGGCGTATATGGCAACGCCGCAAACCATTCCTCCGACCAGCTTGACAGCCGTTTCTCGGCTGCAAAACAGGCCGCAACCAATGCCGGCACCTTCGGGGGCGCTTACGATCAGGAACAGGCCGCCGCCCGCAACACCTACAGCACCTTCACCGCACCTGACGGCACGAAATGGTTGTCCATCTCGCTCGAATTCGGTCCGCGCGACGACGTGATCCGCTGGGCGGGCGACATCATCGAAAAATTCCCCGATCACCGCGTCATGCTTGCGACGCACTCGCTGACGAGCTACGCGGGACGTCAGGATAATCTGGCCGCGCCGCTTTACGATGAAGGTGCCGGTTACGATTACGGCATGCGCACGGACCAGCGCGGCGCAAACGACGGCGAATATGTCGCCCGGGCCTTGCTTGCGCGTTATCCGAACATCGTCATGACCTTCTCGGGTCACATCTTCGGCGATGGTGCGGAAACCGATATCACCTATAACCAGTATGGCGAGCCGGTCTTCCAGTTCCTGGTCAACTACCAGAACGGCGTTTCCCGCGAAATCACCGGCAACGGCGTCGAGTCACGCGGCTCCAACGGCGGCAATGGCGCCATCCGCCTGATCACCATCGATCCGGACAACAACCGCATCACCACCGAAACCTATTTCACCGCTTTCGACGACTATCTCGATGGCTTCCGCACCAAGCCGGAACTCGATCGCAACGGCCTGACCGGTTATTATCGCGGCCACCAGGAAGTGTTCGAGAATGTGTATGTCGGCGCCGGTCAGGCGCGCGCCATGGCCGATGCCGGCGACGATATCGTGGCCGATGCAGCAACCGGTGCGTCGAAGGCGAGCGTCAAACTCTCCGCGGCCAGGTCGCTGTTGTCGGGAGACATCCAGAAGTTCGTCTGGACGGACAAGAATGGCGATGTGGTTGCTGAGGGCAAGGAAGCCGCCGCCGATCTTTCGCTTGGCAAGCACAAGCTGACGCTGACTGCAACCGATGCTAACGGTGTCAAGACCATCGATACGGTTGACGTTCTTGTTCGCGGTGACCGCACCCTGCTCATTGAAAACTTCAATGACGGCAAGGCTGACGGCTGGGCCACCGATTTTGGCGCAACTGACGGCAGTACCGGCAATTTCCTGCTCAAGGGAACGGTATTTTCCCGCTCGACCACAACTGAAGGCCTCGACGCCCCGGAGGCGGCGCTTTTCGACCAGAGCGATGCGACCGCCAACAAGCTCGTTTACATCGGCGCTCAATCAGCTGGCTGGAGCAACTATGTCTTCGAAGCGACGCTGACGCAGCTCGATAATGATGCGATTGGCGTCTACTTCTACTACAAGGATGCAAACAACTATTACCGCTTTACCATGGACGGCGAAGCGAACCGTCGTCAGCTGGTCAAGGTCTCGGAAGGCAACGCCGTTGTCCTCGCCTCCGTCAATGAGGGCGTCCAGTACAATATGGAGCTTCCGCTGACTGTCTCGGTCGTCGGCGGCGTCATCAACGTCTTCCTGGGTGACAAGAACGTCTTTGGCGGTCCCGTTGTTGATGCAACGTCACCGCTCTTAGGCGGCACGGTGGGTGTCTATTCCAGCGGCCAGCGCGCCTCGGTTTTCGATGACATCGTCGTCACCCGGGCCGTCACGACAGCGAAGGCCGGCATCGACCAGCGGGTCTATGACCTGGATGGCGACGGCAAGGCATCCGTCACGCTCGATGCATCGTCTTCGTTTGGACCTGAGCAACTGACAGGCTTCGTCTGGACAGACCTTGACGGCAATGTCGTCGCCACCGGCAAAAAGGTCGACGTCGCCCTTGATGCGGGCATCAACAGGCTGATCCTGAAGGTAACTTCCGCCAACGGTTCCGTTTTGACGGACCGCGTCGACGTCACGGTCGTGGACAAGACGAAAATCCTCGTCGCAGAGGATTTCTCCTCCGTCGAAGCGATGGCGCGCTTCAAGATCGTCGACGAGGGTGAATCCGGCGGTATCGGAGCGGATGGAAAAGCGTCCGAATGGTTGATTTCCAACGGCAAGCTGCTTCAGACGACCGAACTTGCGAGCCGTGAACTGACCTGGACCGGCGCAACCAGCTCCGACTACTGGAAGCGCGGCTGGAGCCCGATGGGTGACGGCGTCAACGTGCTGCGCCTTGGCACTTATGCGCTGTTCAACGACCCGGCAGCGCTCGCATGGACGGACTATGCCATCGAGACGACTTTCCAGACACCGGACAAGGACGGTCTTGGTTTCCTGTTCCGCTACAAGGACAGCAAGAACTACTACAAGCTTGAACTCGACGCCGATGGTACTCTGGATCGTAGCCCGGGCAATGGCGCCGGCAGCATCTTCAACCTCGTCCGAATGAGAAATGGCATCGAGGAAATCCTTGCTCAGGTGCCGGGCAAATATGAGCCGGGCCAGGAAACGAAGCTCCGCGTCGAGGTCGTCGGCGACAAGATCACCGCCTTCGTCAACGATGAAGCGCTGTTTGCCTATCCGATCGGCGACCGGGAACTCGACGCCGGTACTTTCGGTTTCTACTCCTGGGGCAATGCGGGTCTGACTTTCGACAATCTGACGGTGGTCGATCTCAAATCCGGTCTCGATGCGGGCACTACCATCAACGGCACGGAAGCGCGCGACACACTCGTCGGCACCGATGGCGATGAGACGATCTTCGGTTATGGCGGCAATGACCGGTTGATCGGCAATGGCGGCAACGATCGTCTGCGTGGTGACGATGGCAACGACGTGCTGATGGGCGGGGCAGGGCGCGATGCGCTGTCCGGCGGCCACGGTGACGACGTACTGTTTGGCGATGAAGGCAACGATGTCGTCTCCGGCGGTCTCGGTGACGACATCATCGAAGGCGGCACCGGCAACGATCTGCTGCTCGGTGGCGACGGCTCCGACACCTATGTCTATGGACGTGGCGACGGCTCCGACGACATCATTGAGACTGCGGGTGCCGCGGGCGACAAGGACATTCTCGTTCTGCATGATATCGCCAGAAACGAGACCGTCCTGCACAAGTTCGGCGAGGCCGTCGAAATCGAATTCACTAACGGTGAAAAAATCTCGCTGCGCAACCAGCTTGCTGGCGGCGGCGTGGAACTGGTGACCTTTGCAGATGGCACGCTTCTCAACCGGGATGCTATCGTCAAAGCTCTCGTCAACCGTGGCCCGGTCGCTACCGCCGATACGCTGGCCGCAGTCGATGAAGATGCGGCATCCTTCCTTATCTCCTTCGCCACGCTGCTGGCGAATGACAAGGACGCCGATCTCGACCAGCTGACGGTGACCGGGGTCTCTCTGGCAGTCGGTGGAACGGCGGTTCTGGAGGAAAACGGTATCCGCTTTACCACGGCAGCCGATTTCAACGGTGCGGCATCCTTCACCTACAAGGTCGCCGATAGCCGCGGCGGCTCCAGCGAGGCGACGGCAAGCTTCACCGTCAAGCCGGTCAATGACGCACCGGTTGCCGCTTCCATTGCCGTAAAGACCGATGAGGATGTTGTCCTGAAGGGCAAGGTCGTCGCCTCTGATATCGATGGCGACACACCGTCCTACGCCATCAAGGCCGATGCCGGTGCGGCGAAAGGCAATGTCAAGATCGACGCGGCGACCGGCGAATGGGTCTATGCGCCGAACGCGGATGTGAACGGAACCGACGCCTTCACGGTCGTCGTTTCCGATGGCAAGGGCGGCAGCGTCGAGAGCGTCGTTACCGTGACGATTGATCCCGTCAACGATGCGCCCGTGGCTGTCGAGGACAGGATCACCGTGTCGGAAAAGGATAACGCCGGTTTCGATCTGGTTGCCAATGACACCGATGTGGAAGGCGATCGCCTGACGCTCGTCAGCGTCGCGGTGGCAGCCGTGGCCGGCCTCGCCTTGACCAACGAACAGGCTGCCGCGGCCTTCTCGGTGGCGGATGGCAAGCTGGTTGTCGATCCTTCTTCGGCCTTTGCTGCCCTGGAGGATGACCAGCAGGCGGTCGTGACGCTCACCTATACGGTTCGCGACGCCAATGGCGGTGAAGCCCTTGGCACCACGACCGTGACGGTGGACGGCTACACCGAATATACGGTTGTCAGCGGTACGGACGGTAACGACGTATTGGTGGCCGGCGACGGCAAGGACATGCTCGAAGGCGGTGACGGCAACGACACGCTTCTCGCCGGTGCCGGCAACGATATGGTGGATGCGGGTGCTGGCAACGACCGTGTGGTCGCGGGTGACGGCAATGACATCGTCGAGGGCGGCACCGGTAACGACGTGCTGATGGGCGGCGCCGGCAATGATGTTCTTCACGGCGGTGCTGGCAACGACCAGCTGAACGGCGGTTCCGGTGACGACACGCTGATTGGGGGCGCGGGCAACGATGTGCTGACCGGCGGCAGCGGTGCGGATACCTTCGTCTTCGCGTCCGGCAGCGGCCGGGATGTGGTGACGGACTTCCAGGCCGGGGCTGATGGCAAGGATATCGTCCAGCTCTCGAAGGAGGTCTTTGCCGACTATCAGGCGCTGATCGCCTCCGGTGCCTTCACCGACGGTGCCAACGGTGCCGAGATCGCCTTCAAGGACGGATCGACCATCACCTTCGACGGTGTGAAGACCGAGCAGTTCGTCATCGACGACTTCCGCTTCGCCTGAGCCATGAAGGCGCATCCTCCGGGATGCGCCTTTTTTTCGTTCGCGGCCCGTTGTCATCGGCGTGTTATTGCCGGTTGCTACCGCCGCGATCTCAACGGATCGTAAAAATGCGTCATCATTCTGCCAACAACAATAACCGGCCAATCAAGGGTGTCTTCTCGGGCTGCGTCACTGCCTTTGTCGGCATTGCCCTGATGAGCGCCCTGGTCAATATTCTTTATCTCACCGGCTCGCTGTTCATGATGGAGGTCTATGACCGGGTGCTGCCGAGCCGCAGCCTGCCGACGCTGCTGGCCCTCTTCGCCATAGCCGCAGTTCTATATGCGTTTCAGGGGCTGTTCGATGCCATACGCGGCCGTCTGCTGGTGCGCATCTCCGATCGCCTCGATCAGGTGCTGTCCTCCAGGGTGTATGACGCCGTCATCGGCCTGCAACTGCGCCTGCCCGTCAGCGGCCGTCAGGCGCAGCCGCTTCGCGATCTCGATACGATCCGCTCCTTCCTTTCCGGAAGCGGACCGACCGCGCTGTTCGATCTGCCATGGCTGCCTTTTTACATTGCCATCTGCTTCGCCTTTCATTTCTGGCTCGGCGTGACGGCGCTTGCCGGCGCGGCCATCCTCACGGTGTTTACGCTGATGACGGAGCTGGTCTCCAGGCGACCGGTGGAAGAAGCCGCGCAACATGCGTCCAGACGCAACCGGCTGATCGAAGCCACCCGCCGCAACGCCGATATCATTTCGGTCACGGGCATGGCCACGCCGCTCAGGGATCGCTGGCAGATGGATAATCGCGCCTATGTCCGCGAGCAGCGCTCCGCAAGCGATATTGCCTCCGGTTTCGGCGTGGCGAGCAAGGTGCTGCGCATGCTGCTGCAATCAGGCATTCTGGCCGTCGGGGCCTGGCTGGTCATCAATGAGCAGGCGACACCCGGCATCATCATCGCCGGTTCCATCCTGTCGGCGCGGGCGCTTGCGCCGGTCGATCTTGCCATTGCCAACTGGAAGGGCTTCATCGCCGCCCGGCAAAGCCGTCATCGCCTTGAAAGAACGCTGGCGCTGCTGCCGGATGCCGCCATGCGCCTCGATCTGCCTGCGCCACAAGCCCTTCTGTCCGTCGAGCGTGTTAGCGCCCTTCCGCCCGAAACGACAGAGCCGGTCTTGCAGGACATCGCCTTCACACTCCAGGCCGGCAGCGGTCTTGGCGTGATCGGCGCGAGCGGATCGGGCAAGAGTTCTCTTGCGCGCCTGCTTGTCGGTCTCTGGCGGCCGCTCAAGGGCTCCATCCGGCTGGACGGTGCGACGCTGGACCAATGGCCGGCGGAAGCATTGGCGCGCCACATCGGCTACATGCCTCAGATGATCGAGCTGCTGGATGGAACCATCGCCGAAAACATCGCTTCCTTTGATCGCCAGGCGAGTTCGGAGAAGATCATCGCAGCAGCGCGCGCAGCGCGCATTCACGATCTCGTCGTAAGCCTGCCGGATGGTTATTCCACCGAAGTCGGCGAAACCGGCCGGCAATTATCGGCGGGGCAGAAACAGCGGATCGCCCTTGCGCGGGCGCTTTATGGAGACCCCTTTCTCGTCGTGCTCGATGAGCCGAATTCCAATCTCGATTCCGAAGGTGAGGATGCGCTGACGGCGGCCATTCTCGGCATTCGTGAGCGTGGCGGTGTGGCCGTCATTATCGCCCACCGCCCAAGTGCGCTTCTGGCCGTGGACAAGGTGCTGATGATCGCTGACGGACGCCAGCAGGCTTTCGGCCCCAAGGAGGAAGTGCTCGCCAAGGTGCTGCGCCCGGTCGGTGGCGCGGCCGCCGCCCTCAAGGTCGTGCAGGCCGTGGAAGCAGGAAAGGTATGAAAATGGATGAATGGCAGACACTGCGACGCTCGATCCGCAACCACCTTTTTGTGGGTGGCTTGGGCTTCCTAACTCTGACCGGCGTCTTCGGCGGCTGGGCCGTCGGCACCGAGATCGTCGGTGCGGTAATCGCGCAAGGTTCTCTGGTGGTCGAAACCAGCCTGAAAAAAGTCCAGCATCCGGTGGGCGGCGTCGTCAGCGAACTGATGGTGCGGGACGGAGACCGTGTGAAAGCGGGCGACGTGGTCATGCGCATCGATGCGACGATGACGCGGGCTAATCTCGCCATCATCGTCAAAAGCCTCGATCAATTCACTGCCCGCAAGGCGCGGCTGGAGAGCGAGCGTGATCGGGCCGGCCGCGTGGTTTTCCCGCAAGCGCTGTCAGGCCGCGCAGATGATGCAGAGGTTCTGGCGATGATGAATGCCGAACAGCGTCTTTATGAAAACCGCAAGGCCGTTCGCGAAAGCAAAAAACGCCAGCTCGAACAGCGCGTGCGGCAGCTTCGCGATGAGATAAGCGGCATGGAGGCCGAGCGCGCAGCGAATTTCCGCGAGCAGGGCATGGTCGACGAGGAGCTCAGCCGCTTTCGCTCGCTGCATGAAAGGGGCCTGATGGAAAAGAGCCGGCTCAGCACGCTGGAGCGTCAGGCCACGGACATCGATGGCGATATCGGCCGGCTGATGGCCGGCATTGCCGGGGTTGAGGCGAAGATCAGCGAAACCGCGCTGCAAATCCTCCAGATCGACGAGCAATGGTCGGAAGAGGTGGGGTCCGATCTGCGCGAAATGGATGCCCGCATCGGCGAATATGTCGAGCGCCGGGTGGCGGCCGAGGACCAGCTGAAACGTGTCGATATTGTCGCGCCGCAGGACGGGGTGGTGCATCAACTTTCAGTGCACACCGTCGGTGGTGTCGTCGCGCCGGGCGAACAGATTATGATGATCGTGCCTGAAGTCGACAAGCTTGTGGTGGAAGCCAAGGTTGCGCCGCAGGATATCGATCAGATCTTTTACGGCCAGGCCACGAACCTGCGCTTTTCCGCCTTCAATCAGAAAACGACGCCGGAAATCACCGGAACGGTGGAGCGCATTTCGGCTGACGTGACGGTGGATCAGCGAACGGGCGCCAGCTATTATATCGTCCGCGTCGCCACCTCGCAGGAGCAGATAAAGCGGCTGGGTGAATTCAGCCTGATGCCCGGAATGCCGGTGGAAGCCTTCATCACAACAGGCGAACGAAGTGTCTTGTCCTATTTCCTCAAACCGCTTCTCGATCAGGCGAACCGTACCTTCCGAGAGGCCTGAGGGAGAAGGGCCTGGCGTTGTCGCTGGACGACATAGCGCGATCAACTCAGCAACGCCGTGCGCCTCCAAGGGCACACGGCGTTGCATTGCTTATAAAGCGCGTGGAATTTTTTTCGCCCAGCCGCCCAGCCGCCCAGCCGCCCAGCCGCCCAGCCGCCCAGCCGCTCAGCCGCTATGCCCGCATCCGCTGACGGGCATCTGCGTCATAAAACAGTCTCTTGCGATCCGTGGCACTGCCATACCGGCCTTGATCGAGCAACCTTGTGTGATCAATGGATGGGGGCTACCCGGTGACGACGTGCCATTTCGCAAAGTCATGCTTTTCGGAACCTGACAAAACGCCGCATGTCCTTTCGGGCACGCGGCGTTTTTATAGTGACCCGGATCGCGATTTCCATCGCGATCCGGGTCCACTCATGCCGATGCGTCAGCCGATCTTCACATTGTCGTCGCGCTTGATGGCGATGAGGGCCGAGCGTGGCAGCTTGCCTTCGCCATCCGGGAAGGGGGCATCGGGGTGCTGGATGCCGACGAAGTGGGTGCGCTTGTCGCCGGACCAGGTCTGGCCGGTGACTTCGGAACCCTTCGGGGCGGTCAGGAAGCGTTCGATGCGGCCGGTGGCCGGGTCGCCCGCCAGCATCTGGTTGTTGCCCTGGCCGGCGAAGTTGCCTTCATTGCTATCCTCGCCGTCGGTCTGGATCCAGAGCAGACCGGTGCTATCGAACATCATGCCGTCAGGCGAGTTGAACATGTTGCCTTCGTTGATGTTCGAAGAACCCGCATAGGCGTCCTTGTGGACGGTGGGGTTGCCGGCCATGCAGAACAAGTCCCACTTGAACTTGCCGTCCGCATGGTCGTCATTTTCCGGATACCAGCGCACGATCTGGCCGTATTCGTTCTTCTCGCGCGGGTTGGCGGCATTGATCGCCATGGCATCGCCGCCGGCATTGGCGCGCAGCTTGCCGTCCTTCATTTCGCCGCGGCGGCTGTTGTTGGTCAGCGCGCAATAGGCTTCGATGGCGACCGGGTTGATGGCGACCCATTCCGGGCGGTCCATCGTCGTTGCACCGACCTTGGAAGCGGCCTGTCGGGTGAAGACGCAGATTTCGTCGATCTTCATGCCCGTGGTTTCAGGGGTCAGGGCCAGCCACTCGCCGGCGCCGTCATCGGAGAACTTGGCGACGTAAAGCGTGCCTTCGTCAAGCAGCTTGGAGGTGTCGCCGCCCGGCACGTAGATGCCGTTGGAGACGAATTTATAGAGGAATTCGCCACGCTCGTCGTCACCCATGTAAACAACGACACGGCCGTCACGGGCAATCACCACGGCGGCGTTTTCATGCTTGATGCGGCCAAGCGCGGTGCGCTTGATCGGGGTGGACTTGGCGTCCGAAGGATCGATCTCGACCACATAACCGGCGCGGCGCGGTTCGTTGGGGTTCTTGGCGACGTCGAAACGCTCGTCAAACTTCTCATAGGCATAACGCGTCTCGGCCACGATGCCATAACGCTTGTAATCATCAGGCAGCTTGAAGGTGGCGTCGGTGGTGCCGAAATAGCCGTTGAAGTTCTCTTCGCAGGTGAGGTAGGTGCCCCACGGTGTGCGGCCGGCGCCGCAATTGTTGAAGGTCCCGAGACAGTCGATACCATCAGGGTCGGCGGCGGTCTTGACGAGATCGGAGCCTGCAGCCGGGCCGGAAAGCTTCATTGGTGTGTTGTGGTGGATACGGCGATTGAAGGGGCTGTCGAGAACGATCTTCCAGCCGTCCTTGTCTTCCGCAACTTCCATGACGGTGACGCCCTGCATGTTCTGCAGGATCTTCACATCGTCGGCCGTCTTCGGGTTGCCTTTTTCAGCGTGCGGCAGGTTGGTTTCCGGGTTCACATATTCGTGGTTGACGGCGATCAGCTGATGGCTGCCGACCACGAAAAGTTCCATACCGTCGGTGTTTTCGCCGAAGACCTTGTCGGAATTTTCAACGCTGACGCCCTTGGCGGGGTCGAGATCGGGAACGTTGGAGAACAGCGGCTGGCCCCACTTCGCCAGCGGCTTCCAGTTATAGCCTTCCGGGACATGGATGGTGTGGTCGGTTGCGGCGGCAACCGGCTTGAACGGGAAACGGCCGGCGGCGGCTTCGTGCGCCTCCGCCGAAGTGCTGCTCAACAGGTTGCCGAGCGTGCCCATGGCGGCCGCGGCCGAACCGAAGGCCAGCACGCCGCCGAGAAAGCCGCGGCGGGAAATCGCGGTTTCAACCACGCGGTCGAAATCGGTTTCGGCCGGCGGCGGGTTCTGCAGTTCGTCCCACTCGTCCCAGGACAATTTGCTCGTATCGATGTCGGTCATAGTCTGTCTCCACCGTTCAATGTTTGGAATCATTCCAACAGGCTGCGTACCTTCCGAGTGTTTCACTCGGATGACGGGAAGACGGGTTTAAAATATGATCTTCTCAGTTATGAATCTACTATTTTTCCCTCAATGCGGGAGAAGGATGCGAGTGAGCAGCAGGCCTTCGAAGCGGCAGAAGCGGAAGGGAACCTCCGTTCCGCGGCGCCAGTCTTCGCCGAGGTCGGCCGTCAGGCGCAATGATGCGGAGCCGTTTGCGTCAAAGCCGGATAATTCGGCCGCCTCGAAAAAGAACAGCCGTTTCACTGTCGGATAAAGCGCCTTGAACAGGCTTTCCTTGGCCGAAAAAATCAACCCGGTCATGAAGGGATCGATATCGTTGCCGAGGTTGTGGCGCTCATTCGCGGTCAAGGCCTGCGGGGCGATATCGCGGGCCTCCTCTTCGGTCAGCAGCCTTTCGATATCGATGCCGATGCCGCGAAATCGCTGGGAAGAGCCGGCGAGCGCAATCGCCCGCCCATGGCTGTGGGAAATCGCACCGATGACGCCCTCGGGCCAGATCGGGGCGCGATCCTCACCCATACCGGGAAAGACGGCGTAGCCGGTGAGGCGGCGCGTGGCTTCCGCCGCGCATCTGCGGCCGGCGATGAATTCCGCCTTGCGTCTCTGCGCGGCGTTTAAAAGCTGCGGCGGCAAGGGAGGGACATCGCCGCCGCCGCCTTCTTCGGCGCTGTAACGAAGGGTGAGGCAATGGCAATCGCCGCTGTCGTCCGGCCAAGGCCAGATGGCCTCCGGTGGATCGCCGGAGACGGCTTCGCGATGAAACGCCGTTGCGACGGCCATATTCTTCAACTTCAATCCAACGGCTCGAATTTAAGCCGCAAGCGTGGCGCCGCCATCGACCACGATCTGCTGCATCGTCACATGCCCGGCCTGATCGGAGGCGAGAAACAGCACCGTATCGGCGATATCATCAGGCCTTGCGATTTTGCCGAGCGGAATGCCGAGCTTGAACTGCTCGGGCAGGCCGGCGACCAGCCGTTCCTTGCCGGCGGGATCGCTCAACATGCCTGAAAGCATCGGCGTATCGGTGGAGCCCGGTGAAACGACGTTGCAGCGCACGCCATAGGGTGCAAGCTCAAGGGCGGCGCAATGGCTGAGGCTGACCAGCGCCGCCTTGGAGGCGCAATAGGCCATCATGCCGATGCGCGGCACGACGGCGGCATTGGAGCCGACATTGACGATCGCACCGCGCCGCTGCCGTTTGAAGATGCTGCTCCATTGCCGCAGCATATAAAACGGTCCCGCTGCATTGACGTCCATGCAGGCTTTCCAGTCCGCAGGCGTCAGGCTTTCGCTGTCGCCGAGCCGCAAGATGCCGGCGGCGTTGACCAGGATATCGAGCCCGCCCCATTCGTTTTCGATTGCCTTGCAGGCCGTCTCCACCGCCGTCGCGTCGGTGATGTCGAGTGCGATCTGGCGGAAGGGCGCTTCCGTCGTTCTTGCCAGAAGGTCGAGGCCGATGACCTCGGCCCCTTCCTCGATGAAACGTTCGGCGATGCGGCGGCCGATGCCCTGGGCCGTGCCCGTCACCAGCACACGCCGCCCGGTAAATCTCTGTTGCGTCATCTTTTTCGTCCGCTCAGGCTGCGAGCCGCTTTTCTTCGATCAGCGCCCACCAGGCGGAAAGTGTGGGTACACGCGCAAGCTCGTCAAAACCGACGGTGACACCGCGTTCCTTCAGCTCGCCGGCAAGCTTCATCACCTGTAGCGAATCCAGCCCGTAGAAGATCAGGTTCTCGTCGGGGTCGATATCGCTTTCATCCTCCACCATCTGCAGGACACGGGCTTTCAGCCATTCGCTGATACCGGTGGCTTCTCCCGCGTCGACGAGGCTTGCAGTGTCGATCACCACGCCGCAGCGCGTCGCCACATATTGCAGGGCCATGCGGTGTTCGGCCTCGGAAAAATCAGCAACGCCGTCACCGATCATGAAGGGCTGAATATCCTTCATGAAGGCTTCCACCGCCGTCATCATGCAGCCGATATGGGCGTAGACGCCGCCGACGATGATCTGATCGCGGCCCCAGCCCTTCATGCGCTCAGTAAGGTCGGAACGCTGGAAGGCGCTGTAGCGCCATTTGGTCAGCACCACGTCGTCAGGCGTCGGGGCGAGCTTATCCACGACCTTCTGCAGTTCGGGGTCGACGACGGTGAGGCCCGGTCCCCACATATCATTGAGGAGCGCACGGTCGCCAGGCGGCTGCTCATGCGGCTGGGCGGTATAGATAACAGGTACGCCGTTCTGAACCGCCCAAGCCTTCACCTTTGCGAGATTGTCGATGAGGGTGGTCATCAGCTTGCCTTCGGCCTCATAAAACCGCAGGAAATAACGCTGCATGTCGTGGATGAGGAGTACGGCACGTTTCGCATCGGGCTGCCATTTTGTCTTGTTGGCCGGAAAGCTTGCGGCGACCGGCATCGGATAGTCGGAAATGCTGGGGATCGTCATGATGACCTCGGTGGTTTGCTGCGCCAGGGGCGCTTAATCTCTGGTTTCGGGACGCTCTTTTTGAGCGCCCCCCTTTGTTTGTGCCGCGCGTCAGGCGCTGATGGCGGCGGGTGTCACAAGCAGGTCGCGCAGACGTTTCTTGTCGATCTTGCCAACGGCGGTGAGCGGCATGGCCTCGATGAAGCGCACACGATCCGGCAGCTTGTAATCCGCGACGCCGAGACCGGCGAGATGCTGGCGGATGGCCGGCGCCTTGAGCGCGGGATTGCGTGAAACGACGAAGACGCAGCTTTTCTCACCTAGAAGCTCGTCGTGCATCGCCACCAGCGCGGCATGGGTGACGTCCGGATGTCGCAGGATAAGGTTTTCGACCTCCTCCGAAGCGACCTTTTCGCCGCCGCGATTGATCTGGTCCTTCACCCGGCCAACGACCCGGAGATAACCTTCGGGCGTGCGCTGCACGACATCGCCGGAATAATAGAACCCATCCCTGTCGAAGACCCGGGCGCTGTGTTCGGGCGCGCGGTAATATCCCCGGAACGTATAGGGGCCACGGGTCGCCAGCATGCCTGCTTCGCCCTCGGGCACGTCGTTGCCATCCTCATCGACGATGCGGATCTCGTCGTCCGGGCTGATCGGCCTCCCTTGCGTGGTGAAGACGATGTGGTCGGGATCACCGGAGCGGGTGTAGTTCACCAGCCCTTCCGCCATGCCGAATACCTGCTGCAGGTCGCAGCCCAGCACTTCCGGCACCTGGCGGGCCAAGGCTTCGGCAAAGCTTGCGCCGCCGACCTGCAGCAGCTTGAGGGATTTCAACCGTTCGCGATGGGCGGGTGCAGCCTGCAGCCACAGCGCCACGGCCGGCGGCACCAGCGGCACCATGTCGATCTCGTGTTTTTCGATGAGATCGAAGCAGGCAAGCGGCTCCGGATTGGCGGCCATGACCACGGCGCCGCCGGCGTGGAAAACGCCGAGCGCGCCGGGCGAACTCATCGGGTAATTATGCGCCACCGGAATGGCGCAGAGGAAACGGGTCTTTGGCGAGAGTTCGCAAATCTCTGCGCTGGCCCGGGCGCTGTAATCATAGTCGTTGTGCGTCCTCGGGATCAGTTTCGGGGTTCCGGTGCTGCCGCCGGAAAGCTGGAACAACGCCACCTCGTCTGACGCCGAAGGGGCGTAGGCGGGCGGGTTTTCGGCGGAATTGGCAAGCATCCGCTCAAGGCTGCGCTGCGGATCCGCTTCGCCGAGCAGCAGGGTCACCGCAAGCTTCGGGGAGACTGCTTTCAGCGTCTCCACAAATGCGTCATCGGCGAAAAGCTCGTGGCTGCGCGAGGCAATCACCAGCTTCGGTGCAATCTGCTCCGCATAGGAGGTCATTTCCAGCCGGCGATGGCTGAAAAGTGCGTTGACGGGGGCTGCGCCGATTTTCATCAGCGCGAAAAAGACGAGATAAAACTCGGCGATGTTAGGCAATTGCACCAGCGCGGTATCACCCTTGCCAATGCCCGCGGCGGAGAGATGGCCGGCCAGATTGGAGGATTGCCGGTCGAGATCGGCATAGCTGAAGCGGCGGTCGCCGCAGACCAGCGCCGTCGCGTCCGGCCGGCGTTCCACCTGCTCAGTAAGGATGCCGCTCAGCGGCCGGTCGATCCAGTAACCGCGTTCGCGGTATCGGCGAACGAGATCGTCGGGCCAGCGTTCAAATTCGATTGTCATGGTTCGTTCCTGGGAAAATTAGGCAGAAAGACCGCAGGCGTTCAGCATGGTCTTGAGTTTGGTCTGCACCTCGGCCCACTCGGATTCGGGCTCCGAGGCCTCCACGATGCCGGCGCCGGCGAAGAGCCGCACGGTTTCCCGCTGCACGGTGCCGCAACGGATGGTCACAACCCATTCGCCATTGCCTTCAGAATCCGTCCAGCCGACCATGCCGGTGAAGAGGCCGCGCTCGAAAGGCTCGACAAAGCGGATGAGGCGATGGGCGCGCTCGGTGGGGAAGCCGCAGACGGCAGGTGTGGGGTGCAGCAGGCAAGCAAGCTGCAGCGCATTGGTCTCGGGATCGGCAAGGCGGCCTTCGATACGCGTTGAAAGATGCCAGAGTGCGGCGGTGTTGATAAGGGAGGGTTTGTCGGGAACATCGAGTTCGGCGCAGACCGGCGAAAGCAGCGAGCGGATATCCTCGATCACCAGGCTGTGCTCGTAATGGTCCTTTTCGGAAGCCGAGAGCCGATCCGCATTGGCCTTGTCCGCTGCCGGATCGACCATGCGTTTTGCCGATCCCGCCAGCGGGTTCGAGATGATTTTCCCGCCCTGCTTGCGGATCAGGAGTTCCGGGCTGACGCCGATCAGGTCGCCGCCGTCGGGAAGCGGAATGCGGAACTGGTAACCTTCGCGGTTCTGCTTGGCGAGGCTCGCCAGCAATCTTTCGACATTGACCTCGGAGGCGAAAGTCAGTTCACGCATGACCGAAAGCACCGCCTTGCGGACTTCGGAATGGCGGAAATTGACGATGGCATGCTCGACGGTACGCTTGAAACCGGTCTCGTCCGGCAGGCTGTTCTGGCCGATAAGCGCCGGCATGGCCGAATCGGCGACGATCGGCGCGGCATCCCTTGAATTCCATTCATGGTTGTATGGAATATACAGGCATGAAGGTTCACTGACATCGAAGGGGATTGCGCCGATGGCGATGGGGTTCTGCTCGCCGTCCCGGCGCGCACGCTCGAAGGCGTCGGCCAGTGCCTGCTGCAGCGGGCTCGATATGTCTTCGCCGCCACGGGCGGGAATCGCGATCCTTTCGCGAATGCCCCTGGCGCGTAATTGCCCGCTGCCGGAAGTAAACAGAAATTCTCTATTAAATTCAGTAATTTCGTCGGATTCGACGTCATTCGTCCTGAGTGCTCCCGTTTTCATGGGATGCCTCCTGTGCGAGTGGTTGACGATGGCTTATACTTGAGTATGCTAATCATGTTTTGTCAACCGGTTCAAACTCACATGCTAAATTTAACCCCGATGCAGGTGGCCTATTGGGTCGGCCGCGAGGCGGATGGAATACTCGGGAAAGTTACGCCCCATCTTTACCTCGAATTCGAGGGGCAGGCGGTGGATGCGGAAAAACTGGCCGTTGCCGTCGAAAGTCTCTGCCGGCGTCATCCCATGCTGAGCCTCCGTATCGACGCGGAAGGGCGTCAGTCCGTCGATCCTGTCGGCCGGCCGCTCCGCCTTGATGTGGAGGACATGACCGCGCTTGATTCGGAGGCGCTTGCGCGCCGTCTTGAGACGAAACGCGAGAAGTGGAGCCATCGCGGGGCTGATCTTCGTGCTGCCGCACCGGCGGCGATTTCGCTCAGCCTGTTGCCGGAAGGGCGTTGCCGTCTGCATGTGGACACCGATATGCTGGCCATCGATCCGGCCAGCGTGCGGATCGTGATGGAAGACCTTGCCCGCTTCTACGAGACGGCGGCAGGCGTAGACAAAACACAGACGTTCGAATCAGTCCCCCCGTCGTTTTTCGACTGGGCGGAACGGCTTGCGTCCGATCCTGACTTGAGGGGCCGGCGCGAAAGGGACCGTTTATGGTGGCGGCAACGGCTTGCCGATGTTCCGGACGCTCCGCCGCTGCCGTTTCTGCCCGATGACCCCTCGCGCGCCGTTCACACGGACCGGCTCGCCACGCTGCTTTCAGCGGCTGAGCGCGGCAGTCTGGAGCGGACGGCGCGGCGCTGCTCCGTGACGCCATCGACCCTTCTGCTCGGCGTTTTCGCGGTGGCTCTGTCGCAGGCGGCGGGGGCGGAGAAATTCCGGCTTTCCGTGCCGGGTTTCTGGCGCGCGCCGTTGGTGGAAGGGGTCGATGAGATCGTCGGCGAATTTTCCAACGTGCTCGTGCTCGGCGTGGAAATCAGGCCTGAAGAAAGCGTCGAGGCGCTGCTCGGCCGGCTGTTCGATGAAATGAACGGCCTTCTCGCGCACCAGTCCTATCCGGGCGTCAGCGTCATGCGCGATCTTTCCCGCCAGCGCGGTGATTTGCAGACCTCGCCGGTAGTCTTTACCGCCGGAGTCGATCTTCCGGGCGGAGAGCTGTTTTCGGAACGCGTCGGGCGGTTGTTCGGCCCGATGGTCCACACCGTCTCGCAGGGGCCGGGCGTCGCGCTGGATGCGCAGGTGGCGGCTGTGGATGGCGGCCTGCTGATCAACTGGGACGTGCGGCTCGATGCGCTGCCGGAGAGCTGGCTGCGCGCTTTGTTCGAAACCTACGTCGCTCTTCTCCGCCGGCTCGCGGAAAGCCCCGATCTTACTTCTGCAAGCTCGGAGCGATTGGTCGCACGGCAGCCGGAAGCGGCAGCCGAGGCAAAAGGAAAACCCATGGAACGTCCACTCTCACCCCTGCAACAGGCCTATCTGCTCGGGCGCGGCACCCATCTGCCGCTCAGCGGTGTGGCGATGCAGGAGTTCCGCGAATATCGCGGCAATATCGACCCGGAACTGTTGCAGTCACGCCTTGCCGCAATGGTCGGGAGACATGAAAGCCTGCGTACCCGCATCGATGAGCGGCGTCTGGTGCAGATCGTCTCCGACGAGCCGAAGATCAATCTCGATCGTGTCGATCTTTCGGCCCTGTCTGTTCCGGAAGCCGAGGCAATGATCGAGGCAGCGCGACGGGATTTTTCCCATGCACATTTCGATCTCGCAGCCTCGCCATGGCAGGTCACGATCTTCCATATGCCGGATACCGGGACGGCGGGGCATAAAGTTGTCGTCTTCCTGCGTTTCGACGCGCTTATCCTTGATGGGCGGGCCATTGCCAGCCTTGCGGCGGAACTCTTCGATGGCGTCCTGTCGCCAGAAACCGCCGCTACGACCGGAACGCCGAAGGAGGATATCTCGGCGGCCCGCGCCGGGGATGCTGCCTATTGGGCGGACAAGCTGAAAGATGCCGAGGTGCCCTCGCAACTGCCGTGGAAAGCACCGCTCGAAACCATTCCCGCATCGCGTTACAGCCGCCAGAGCCTGCTCGTCGAAAAGCAGCGCTTCATCGCCTTTTCGCGGATCGGCGCGAAAGAGCGGCTGTTCAAGAATTCGGCGCTGACGGCAGTGATCCTCGATGTGCTCTCACTCTGGCTCAATGAAGGCGCTCTTGTCGTCGGCATTCCCGTTGCGCCGCAGGTGGGAGGAGCCTTTGCCAACCGCTCTAGCTTCATCGCCGTCCAATGGGATGCGGCCAAGGGCAGCTTTGCGGAGCGGGCGGCAGTCCTGCAGACGGATGTGCTTGATGGGCTGAACCATCTGGCTTTTTCGGGCATCGATCTCAATCGCGTGCTTCTCAATGCCAATCCGGGCGGGCTTGCTTTGCCCGTCGTGATTACCAACGGCCTTACCTGGCCGACGCTCTCACCCGAATCGGAGATGCGATGGGCGGGTGGGCTTACGCAGACGCCGCAGGTGGCGATGGATTTCCGCTTTTCGCAAAATCCGCAGGGTGATCTTGTCCTCGATATAGACTATGCGGAGCAGGCGATCGATGCGGCGATGGTGGCGGATATTCTCGCAGCCATCGAGCGTGCGATTGCCGGGATCGCGGATAGCGGCGCTTTCTCCTTCAATAGACGCGATATTGTCGACCTGTCCCATTACAGGCTGAATGGTGACGAGCGCAGCTTCGTCTGCCCGCCATTTCTGGAGCGGATTGCCGGCCACCTTTTCAAGGGGGACCCAGCACGCACGGCACTTGTCAGCGGCAAACGGTGCATCGCTTATGGCGAACTCGGTCAGATGGTGGCAGGGGCGATGGCGGGCCTCAAGGCGCGCGGCATCGGCCGGGGCGATGTCGTGGCCGTATGCCTGCCGCGCAGTCCCGAACATACGGCTATCACGCTCGCCGCAGCATTTATGGGAGCGGTCTGGGTGCCGGTCGATGCCGGCTCGCCGGAAGATCGCCTGCGCTACCTGCTGACCAATTGCCGCCCGGCCGTCATCGTCGCCCGCAGCGCTCCGCAGGGTTTCGACGCTGTCGATCCGGCGGAGCTTCTGTCCATGCCCGCACCAGCTGGTGCGCCAGTTACCATGGCTGACGTAGCAGCACTCTCCGGAAGCGAGGAGCCTGCCTATTATCTCTACACGTCGGGCACGACAGGCAAACCGAAATGCGTCGTGCTTTCCAACCGCGCCACGGCCAATGTCATCGGCAGCACGCTTGCGGAATGGGCGGTGACGGAGGGTGACGTGTTCATGTCAGTCACCCCGCTGCATCACGACATGTCCGTCTTCGATGTTTTCGGCGCGCTTGTCGCCGGGGCGACGCTGGTGCTGCCGGAACCCGGCGAGGAAAAGGATGCGGTGCGCTGGAATGAGTTGGTGGCTGAACATGGCGTCACGCTCTGGTGCTCGGTGCCGGCCATCTTCGAAATGCTTCTCTCCTGCCGCCGTGGTGCCCAGCTCTCTTCGCTCCGGCTCGTGGCGCAGGGCGGCGATTACATCAAGCCCGTGATTATCGAAGAGCTTCGCAGGCTGAAGCCCGATCTGCGGCTGATATCGCTCGGCGGGCCGACGGAAACCACGATCTGGAGCATCTGGCACGAGATCGTTGCGGAAGATGTCGCGGCCGTGCCCTATGGTCACCCGCTGCCCGCCAATCGATATTTCGTCCTCAACGATCAGGGCGACCATTGCCCGGGCGGTGTCGTTGGCCGCATCCACACGGCGGGCGTGAGTGTAGCGATCGGCTATCTCGAAGATGGTGCGATTACCCAGACGGATTTCGTGACGGTCAACGATCCCGAGGGAAAGCCCGTGCGCGCCTTCCGCACCGGAGACCGTGGCCGCTACCGGCCGGATGGCAAGATCATGTTTGCGAGCCGCGTCAATGGTTACGTCAAGGTGCGCGGCGTGCGCGTTTCGCTGCCGGATGTGGAAAACGAGCTTATCCGCCATCCTTCCATCCAGCGGGTTCTGGTGGTGGATTACGGTGTCGAGCAAAAGGGCGAGGCGGCCATCGGCGTGCTTTACGTCGTTGCGCCCGGCTTCGAACTCTCCACCGCCGATCTGCGCAATTTTGCCCGGAGCCATCTGCCGGAATCGCATGTGCCCGGCCGGTTTCTCAAGGTCGACGATCTGCCGCTTTCGGCTAATGGCAAGCCGGATCGCCGTCGCGCCCGCGAATTGCTGACCGGCGCGACGGGTGGTGTGGAACCGGCAAAAATCTCCGCCCCGGTGGCTCCCGTCGCCGATCAGGGCGACCGCCGGGTGCTGGATATCTATCTCGGCGTGCTGGGTAAAAAACCGGCGAATGTGGATGCGAACAGCGACCTGCTGGCGCTCGGTCTTTTGCCTTCGCATCTGAAGATCGTTTCGGCTGAAATCCGCACTGCCTTCGGTGTGGAACTGACGCCGCAGCAGCTTCTGCGGTGCCGCAATGCCAGACAGGTGACCTCGCTTTTGGCCGCCCGGGCGGCGTGAACCCAATCATTTCGGGCGGGATTTCGCGCCCGATAACGGAAATTGTTCAAGGAAAAACAGATGGCGCATATCGATCCTGCCAGCGACTGGCTTCCACTGACGCAGCCGCAACTCGATTTCTGGGAGGAGTTTTCCTTCCATCCCGACGAGCCGGTTTCCACCGTCGCCCACTACATCGATCTTTCCGGCGCGGTGAACGAAAGCGCGCTCCTTCAGGCAATTACACGCACCGTGCGCGAGTCCGAAGTCCTGTCGATCCGTTTTCGTATCGGGGAGGATGGCGAGACACCGCAGCAATGCTGCGATCCAAGCCATGCCCCGGTGGTGGAACTAATCGACCTGCGCACCAGTCCCGCTCCCCTGGAAGAGGCGCTGCGGCGCATGAACGCGGATGTGGAAGCAAGGCTCGATCTCAGAACCGACAGGCTCTCTGCGCAGCTGCTCTATCGCATCGCGGATGACCGCTATCTCTGGTACATCCGCGCCCATCATATCGTCGTGGATGGTTATGGCCTGACGCTGGTCGAGCAGCGCTGCGGACAGCTTTACGGGCACTATTGCGGCAAGGGCGAAGCGGGCCCGGATTTCCACCCCTTCGGTGATTTCCTTGCCGAAGAGGATGCCTATAAGCAAAGCCGGCGTTTCGAGAAGGACCGTGATTTCTGGGCGGCCTATCTCGCCGCACCCGCCGATCTGCCGGTGCTGGACAAGGATTGCGAGGACTATGGCGGCGGCGGCCTGCATGCCGATGCGGCCTTGCCGCAGGGGTTCAGCACACGGTTGCAGCAGGTGGCGGGTGCAATGGAGATCGGCTGGCCCGACCTTCTGGTGCTGCTCTCAGGCCTTTATCTCCACCGTGTCCTGCCGCGTCCGGATCGCAATGTGCTGACCTTGTGGCTGCCTTTCATGGGCCGCTGGGGCAGCGTCGGCGCGCATATGCCGGCGATGCTTGTCAATATCCTCCCCTTCCATCTCACCATCGAGTCGGGCGAGAGCCTCGGTGCATTTCTGAGGCGCAACGCCACCAATCTGCGCAAGCAGCGTCTGCATGGCCGCTACCGCATCGAGCAGATCGCCGCCGATCGGGAAATCCCGAAGGGCCGGCGCTTCTTCTTCTCGCCGCTCATCAATGTCCTTCCCTTCAGCGCACCGGTCTTTGCCGGGCTCGCCGTTATCAGGCACATTCTTGCCAATGGTCCCGGCGACGGTTTCAACCTGACCTTCCGTGGCGAAGATGACGGTAGCGAACTGAACCTGCATATCGATGCGGATTCGGCGCTGACGCAAACGGAGGATTTCGCCCGCTACTGCGAGGAACTGCCATTGTTCCTCGACGCCATGCTGCGCGAGGAGGCGCTGACGCTTGCGGCGGCGCAGGCGTCCACGGCATTCCGTCTGGCGGTCTGAGGGGGGACTGTGGGCGGATGCCAGGCCGGCTTCGGGGTGTGAGGCTGGACATGCGTTATCGATAATGACGAAAAATCCGTGTTCCGTCATGCCGGACTAGATCCGGCATCCAGCCACGGCGCGTCTGCGCCGTGAAAGGACTCTTTCGCGATCAGGACTTGATCGCACTGGACCCCGGACCACGCCCGGGGTAACGGCGTGTGGATGCAGGGCGCGCGCCAATACATTCTCAGCAGCACTCATAGGTAAAAATAACCCGGCTCCGCCAGGCGAAGCCGGATTTTCCTTGCCCAAGTCCGGTTCAGGCGAGTGTCGTCAGCACGCGGCTCGAAGCGCCTGCTTCGGCAAAACGGCTGAAGACGCCGCTGGTGGTGTTGCGCAGCCGCTCGACATCGTCAGGGCCGTAACGGTCCGAACGGTAGCTCATCAGCACGCGAATGGAGCGCTCGCCGCCTATCGTCTCTTCCATCACCTCGAATTGCAGTCCCAGCATGGATTCGTGCTTGTCAGGGTCGATCTGGCGGAACTCCACCGGCTTGCCATCCGGCCCGGCGAGGGTGCCGTTCAGCTTGTTCTTGGCGTGGATCTGGATGAAGACCTCGAACAGATGATCACGGCCCGGCGTCATGCCCAGCGCTTCCTCGACGAGATCGATCGGGATTTCGCTGTGTTCCAGCGAACCGTTGATGGTGTTCTTCACCGAAGAAATCAGTTCGCCGATGGTCATGGTCTCGCCGAAACGCACGCGATGGGCAACGACAGTGGTGAAATAACCGATCGTATCGAAATAACCGCTGTCCGTGCGGCCCGAAGCCGAGGTGCCGACCACGAGATCGCTCAACCCGCCGAGATGGCGCAGCGATGCGGCAATTGCGGCATAGACCACGTTGAACAGCGAGGCGCTGTTCTGCCTGGCAATGGCGTAAAGCCCGTCGCTGACATGTTTTTCCAGCTTGAACTCGATCCAGCCGCCTGCCGGGGCTTCATCCTGCGACGTCTCCGTCGCGTGGCCCTGTCCGTTGAGGGTAAGGCCTTTCGGCGCATCCCGCAGCATGTCGGTCCAGTAGGCAAGGTGGCCGGCATTCACACCTGACGCCACCTGTTTTCTTGCAAATTCATGGAAGGGTGCCGGTCTGGTCGCAAAGACCGGGGCCTTGCCCGCGGCCCTTGCCCGGTAGGCCTCGGTCAGCTCGTCCATCATCAGGTTCACCGACCATTCGTCCAGCACGATATGATGGAAGAGGAAGGAAAGCACCTGACGGCCGGTCTGTGCATCCCGCAGGAAGCGCAGGCGCATCGGCAGTTCACGCGCAAGATCGAACCGCCAGCCGGCCTCCGCGTGCCGGTCCACACCTTGGCTTTCCTCGCTGGTCCAGAACCATTTGTACCCGGGCAGATCATGCATCGGCACGATCTTCTGCAGAACCGTATCATTTTCGACGTAGAAATGGGTTCGCAGGCCGGGATGGCGCTCGATAATGTCGAGGAAGGCGCATTCGAAGGCATTCTCATCCACGGGATCGAGGAAATCGAGCGCGAAGGGAATGTTGAAGATTTCGCCGAAACCGAAGGCGGCATAGGCTTTCCAGAGCGACATCTGCGCCAGCGAAAGTGGCGCAGTCAGCGAGCCGGTCGCCGTCGCCTCGGCCTGCGCAGGTGCGGCGGTTTCAAGCCGGGTCGCCTGTTTTGCGAGCGAGGCGGCGGTCGGGTAGCTGAACAGGTCGTTGAAGCGCAGCTCGATGCCGTGATTGGCGAGAAGACGCCCGATGATGCGGGTGGCGATCAGCGAATGGCCGCCAAAATCGAAGAAATCATCATCCGGTCCCATGTCCGGTGAAGCAAGCGCTTCACGGAATTCGGTAAGGATTGTCGCAGCGGTGTCGTCGTTCTGACCGGAAGCGGCGGGCGAAAGGGCTGCCTGTTCCGATGCTGTCGAGGCGTCTTGAGGGACGATGCCGGAAAAATCCGCGCCGCCTTCAAGATGGCTGACGAAGCGCTCCAGCAGGAAGGCCGTCGCATGTGGCGATGTCTCCTTGCCACCCGTCAGTTCTAGGCGGATATCGCCAGTTGAGGTCGGACCGGCAGCAAGGGTCAGGCCGAGACCGGATTGCAGGGAGGGCAGGGGCAGGTGCTCAAACTGGAGGCCATGCTCCGATATGGCCTGAACGGGTGTCGCAAGCGCCTGCAGCGTGAAGGTGGCCGTTCCACCTTCATTGTCGTTTCGCTGTTCCAGCCCCGCCAGCACGGCCTTTTCAGCCTGTTCGGGCGATTGGCCGCCGGAGATCGCTACCCGTGCTGCGGCTTCAGCTGAAATCGGCATGGCAACGCCGGGCTGCAGGCGCAGGGTTACGGTCTCTGGACCACCGTTTTTTGCGAGAAAAAGGGCGAAACGCGAGCCGGCGCGGGCCAGAAGCGCATTCCCCGCCGTGGAACTGTTGAGGCCGAGCAGGGTTGTGGGAAGATCGACACCGTGGCTGTGGCTCGCCGGCCTGTCGATCCCGTTTTGCCGCAGCGCCACGACGGTCGAGCCGGAGGCCGGCCGTTGCAGCCAGCTGAGCGGAAGTGGGTCGACGCTGCCGTTTTCGACCGCGCGCGGCGAAAGCGGCTTTGGCGTCTTACCGGCATAGGCCGCCGTGATACCTTCCAGCAGGATCTGTGGCGAGAGGACTTCGCGGAGCAAGCCGTGGACCAGAAATGCCAGCAGGATTTCTCCTTCGCTCAAAAGCACGACGGCCTGAAACGGCGGGTCGGTTTCGGCATCGAAGGGTCTTGCCTGGAGGGCGTGCAGCAAGGTGAGGGCCTCGTCTGCCGAGGGAACATGCAGCAATTGCACGATGGATGCGGACGGGGCTTCGATGCTCTTGGCAAGAGTGCCGTCCTCGCCGAAGGCAAAGCGCGCACGAAGCTCGGGCCAGACCTCGCAGACCGTCTTCAGCGCCGAGGTCAGGCGCAGCAGATCGCATTCTTCACCGATGCGATAGGCGAGAAGCTGCCGGAAGACCTGATCAGGATCCTGAAACTGCTCGAACCAGACCCGTTCTTCGTATTGGCTCGGCGGGGCTGCGTTTCCCTTGTCGAAGGTTTCTTCGATGCGACGTGCGAGCACACGTGTATTGTCTGCTGCCATGGTCCTCTCCTTGGAAATATTCGGCGGCCGCCTTGGGAAAGCGGCTGATCTTTCTCGCGGGATCAATGTCCCGCGCGCGACCGTTCGATGAGCGCCTGCCAGGCGGCAAGCGTGGGCTGCCGGGCCAGATCGTCATAATCGAGCCGCGTCCCGGCAAGCTGTGAAAGCGGCGGCATCAGGCGCATGAGGGCAAGCGAGTGAAGCCCGCGGCCGAACAGGTTGTCCCCCGGTTCGATATCGCGCACCTCATCATCCAGAACCCTGGCGAGAAGGGCCTTGAGTTCCGTCATCATCGTTTTCGCTTCCAGCATGGCACCCGCCGCGATTACCGGTTCATTCATCGAAATGATCGTGAACGCCGCTGGCGCCGCGACGCCAGTAGCCGGAAGCGCGAGTCCATTTGGGGTTGGCGCCGAACTCCTCGACCAGAAGGGCGCGAACCTCCTTTGCGGTCTTCGATTCGCAGGCGACCCAGCTGAAGAAGTCGCCCTTCGGCAGCTCCAGCTTGCGCAGCGCGCCCGCCAATGCATCGTAATCGGTTCCGTTTTCCATCTTTTGCGTTACCCAGACAATCGAGGCGTCCGCCTTCGTCGTAAGTTCCAGCCGATCCGCATCCGTCTCGACCTCGATCAGCGCCACGACACGGGCGCCCTCGGGCATTTCCTCCAGTCGCCGCGCCAGCGCGGGAAGGCCGGTATCGTCGGCAATCAGCAGATGCCAGTCATAGGTGAAGGGAACGGTGAAGGAGCCGCGCGGACCGGCGATCCACGCCTTGTCACCCACCTTTGCGGCTTTCGCCCAGTTGCTGGCGGGGCCGTCGTGATGGGTGGCGAAATCGATGGCGAGTTCGCCTTTTTCGGCATCGAAGCTGCGCGGCGTGTAGTCGCGCGCCAGCGGGCGCGGCGCGCCTTCCGGGAATTCAATGCCGTTCGGGCCGATCACCGGCAGGCTCGGTTCGGTTTCGCCGGGCTGGGGGAAGAACATCTTGACGTGATCGTCAAAACCGAGGCTCGCAAAGCCATCAAGTTCCGGCCCGGTCAGGACGATGCGCACCATGGACCGGCTGAGCTTTTCGACGCGCGCGACATTGAGCGCGCGCAGCGCGACGGCGTGGCGATGGCGTTTGGGAGTGCGGTCCGGTGTTGCGGAACCTATCGTTTCTGGCATGCTCATGCTGTTGTCTTTCCTGGGATATTGCCGATGGGGTCGGCGGTGTCGCAGTCCCGGATCGGCGGGCCGGACAATCGCGCGTCGGGATTTTTCTGGCACGCGATCCGGCGTCGTTGCGTCAAGATGCGCGAACCATAACAGGCGGTTTCCGCTGCCGCAATATAACTTTCTCCAAAAACTCAAGTTTATATCGCTGCAGATTCAAACTGCATTGCCGCCGACTGATCAGCGGCGACCGGCCCAGCTTTCGACCTCGTCCAACGTGTGCAAGGCGCTCGGAATGGAAGGCGTCGTGACCCTGGTGGAATCGAGGAAGACGATCCTTTTCTCGCGCGCCGGTTTTACGAAACGCTCCCAGCCGGGAATGATCTTTTCAAGTGCAGCGCGCGTTCCCGCCTCGCCGCGGACGGGGCTGGTATAGCTGTTCATCACGACAAGCAGATCGGGATTGAGCTTGCCGAAGGCATCGGCGCTGAGCGGCATCACCAGGGTCGAGCCCATTCCGCCCGAAGAGGCGGCGCTGTCGATTTTCAGCCGGGCATACCCCAGATCCTCCAGCGCCTGCACCGCGCCGGACATGTCGCCCACCGCATTGATCTGGTCGGTCAGCAGGATCGCCAGATAGGTCTTGCCTTTCGCCTCTTCGCCCAGTGCCTTTTTGACCATGGCAAGCCTGGTGTCATAGGTCTTACGGCGCTCGGCGTAGACGTCGCTTCGCCCGACCAGACCGGCAAGGTCCTCCTCCACGCTGAAGCCATAGGCTTTGCCGGCGCTTGCCTTTTGCAGATAGACGGGTGCGACGGTGGAAAGCTGCGCGGCCTTGCCGCTATCCATTTCGGTGGCAACGATCAGGTCCGGTTGCAGCGCCCGCAGCTTCTCGAGATCGATCTGGCCGACAGCGCCAAACCCCTTGGGTTTTGTGCGGCCCTCGCCGAGAACCGTATCGATGAAATCGACGGCGGTTGCGAATTTGCCGTCGCTGTTGCGGCCATAGGCGCCAACCACATTGGCGTCGAGATCCATCAGCGGCACTCCCAAGAGCGGCTCGTGCATGACGACGATGCGCTGTGGCTTTTCCGGAACGGAGACGGTGCGGCCGGCGGCATCGGTCACGTTTCGCTCAGCGGCGAGGCTGGTTCCGGCGGCCACAAGGGCGGCGATGAGGATGGCAATTCGCATGGCATTCCCTTTATTGATTTTTTCAGTGGCTGTTGTTTCTGCGAAGCGCCTGCAGGCGCAGCGTGAGGATGAAAAGCGGCACGCCGATCAGAGTCAGCGCAAGGCCGATCGGCATCGGCGTATCGGCCACCAGCCCGCGCGACAGCGTATCGGCGGTTACCACCAATATGCCGCCGGTGAGACCCGAGAGGAAAAGCCTGGCGCGGCCGACGGCTGGCGAAACGAAGGTGGCGAGATGTGGGGCGATGACGCCGAGAAAGGTCAGGGGGCCAACAGCGGTAACGGAAGCGGCGCTGAGGATGACCGCAAAAACAATGACGAGCGGGCGCGAGCGCTTGACCGTTTCACCCAGCGCCATGGCCATCTCATTGCCCAGATCGAAAACCGCAAGCGCCCGGCCGATGAGAAAAATACCCAAAAGGCTTGCGCCGAAGAGGGGTGCGAAAACGAAGATGGTTGGCCAGCTTGCCTGAAACAGCGAACCGGCCATCCAGTCGGCCAGCGAGAGCGAGGTTTCGGCGGGCGTGTAGAGCAGAAGCACTGATGAGACGGAGGAAAGCGCCGATTCGATTGCGATCCCCATCAGCAATATGGCAAGGCCGCTCGAGCGTTCGCGTCCGACAAGCGCGATCAGGAGGAAGGCGACGGCAAGGCCACCACCGACAGCCGCAAGCGCCACCAGCGTCTTGGGTGCGGCCGGCACCAGCACCAGAAGCAGCATGATGGTGGTCATCGACCCCTGGCTCAGACCGAACAGGCCGGGATCTGCCAGTGGATTGCGGGCGACGGATTGCAGCATCGCGCCTGCCAGCGCCACACTCCAGCCGGCCATGAAACCGAGGAGGATGCGCGGCAGCCGCACCGTCCACAGCGCATAGGCCTGATCGTCGCTGAGATGCCCGCCGGCAAGGCCGCGCAGCAGCTCGATAAGGCCGGTTTCGGTATTGCCGAGGCTGGCGGAAATGGCAGCCAGCGCCAGCGCCAGCGCAATCAAGGCAAGGCCGGCTTTCAGATTGCCGATGCCGATCTGCAGGCCGCTCGGCAGCCGCAGCACAGCTTTGCCGTCGGTGGCGAAATGCCGTTTCATGAAAGCCCCCTTGCCGAAGGCGAAAGATAGAAGCGCTTGACGATGACGATGAAGACGAGGCCGCCGAGCAGGTCCATGAAAAGCCCGGTATTGACCACATAGGGTGCAAACAGGGTTTGCGCACCAAGATCGGCCAGCACGCAGAGGCCTGCCCCGACAAGGGCGGAAGCCGGCAAGGCGAGCGTGAAATTCACACCCACCAGCGGCCGGATCATATGCGGCACGATGAGGCCGACGAAACCGATCGGGCCGCAGATCGCCACGGCCGAACCCGAGGCCAGCATGGTGGCAAAAAGCGCGATCCGGGAAATGCGAGTGACATTCACACCGGCGGAAGCGGCCTTTTCCGCGCCCAGCAGAACAAGCGTCAGCGGCCGGGCGACCGCCCACAATATCACCAGCGCAATCGCGCCGATCCACCAGAAATCGAACAGGCGCTCAGCATAGACATGGTTGATATTGCCGCCCACCCAGCTCAGGAATTCGGCGCGGCGCGTGGGGTTGGAGAGAAGCAGGGCATTGGTCACGCCGATCAGCAGCATCGAAACCAGCGCACCGGCAAGAATGAGCGACAGGCCGCGCGGATCGTTTGATCGTCCGGCGAGGCGCGCGACAAAAAAGCAGGCGGCAAAGCCGAAACCGGCGCCCGCAAGCGCCGCAAGCCCCTGCACCTCGGGAGAGAAATCGAACACCAGTGCGCCGGCGATCACAAAAAGCGTCGCCCCGGTATTCAGCCCCAGCGTTGCGGGCGAGGCGAGGGGATTGCGGACAAGCCCCTGCAGCACGCAGCCGCTGACGGCCGTGGTGGCGCCGACATAGATGGCAATCAGCGAGCGTGGGATTTGCTGATAGAGAAGCACCGACTGCTGATAGGTGTCGGCCTCGCCACGCCAGAGCGTCGCCGCGATTTCGGCAAGCGGCATTTCGGCAGCCATCACCACCAGATCGAAGATGAGGATGGCGGCCAGCAGCAGCGCGGCGGCGAAAATCAGCGTTATTTTAGAGGTCATGCCGGAATGGCCTGTTCCTGCCGGTCGAGGCGAGGCACGCAGATGAGCCGTCCCTGACGGGAGAAGATATCGGCTTCGAGATCGAAGACCTCGGCGACATTGGCTGATGTGACCGTACTCGTCACCGGGCCGGACGCCAGAACCCGCCCGGCCTTCAGCATGATGACATCATCGGCGAAAGTGGAGGCGAGGTTGAGATCGTGCAGCACGACGATAACCGTCTTACCGTGCCTGTCGGTCAGTTCGCGCACGAGGCCGAGAACGGCATATTGATATTTCATATCGAGATGGTTGACCGGCTCGTCCATCAGGATGACGTCCGTATCCTGCGCCAGCACCATGGCGATGAAGGCGCGCTGGCGCTGGCCGCCGGACAGCGTGTTGACCTGTGCTTTCGCCTTGTCTTCCAGCCCGACGGTCTTCAGCGCCTCGGCAAAAAGCGCCCGGTCGCGTTCGGTCGGGCCGCCTGCAAGACCGTAACGGGCGTAACCGGCAAGCTCGATCAGCTCGCCAAGCGTCATATAGTCAGGGCAATGGCATTCCTGCGGCAGATAGGCGATGCGGCGGGCGAGGTCCCGGCGTCCGATCTCGCCGATCAAACGCTCGCCCAGGCTTATCCTGCCTGATGACAAAGGCAGGAAACCCATGATGGTCTTCAACAGCGTCGACTTGCCGCAGCCATTGGGGCCGACCAGCGCGGTAACGCGGCCGGCTTGGAAGCGGGCGGACAGTCCTCTCAAGACGGGAACATGGCCATAACTGGCATGAAGGTCCGTGGCGTCAAGCACCGGATACAACTCCTGTTATTCATGCGGCCATGCGTCGAGACGCCGCACGGCCGTTATAACTATTTGAATTTAAACATCGAACTAGCAGAAAACGTGTTTCTTTCCGGCAAGGGCGATGGTGTGGTCTTGAAGCGACACTAAACTATAGTAAAACTCTCCACAAATCGAAATTTGCCGATTCAGGGCGTGAATTTCTTACCGGTTATTTCAGTCGAGGTGCATCATGTCAGTCGCGACCAAGCTTCATGTCGGCATGTCGCTGGCCCCAACCTGGCTCAGCGGCGAGGCGTGGCGGCGTGCCGACAGCGGTATAAACGGGGTGTTTTCCAGCGATTATTTCGTCGATCTGGCGCAGCGTGCGGAGGCCGCGCATGTGGATTTCGTGTTCCGGCCGGATACGCTTTTCCTGCGCACCGAGGGGCTGGAAACCGGCGGCGGATTTGCCAGCATGGACCCAACCATGCTTCTTTCCGCCATCGCCCGGGAAACCAGCCATGTCGGCCTGTTATCCACCGTATCGACCACGTTTCTGCCGCCCTATGTGGTCGCCCGCCAGATACAGTCGCTGAACTGGCTGAGCAACGGCAGGGCGGGGTGGAACATCGTTACGGCGCTGGAGGGGCACGAAAATTTCGGCCTGAGAGAGATGCCTTCACCGCAGGAGCGCTATGAGCGCGCCGCCGAATTCACGCAGGTCGTACAGCAGCTCTGGGCGAGTTTTCCAAACGAAGCTCTTAAACTCGACGGGGAAAGCGGGCGGTTCGCCGATTCCTCGCTGGTGCATCCGGTCGCGCATGAGGGCAGGCATTTCAGTGTCAAAGGCCCGCTCAACCTGCCGGCCCATGCCAGCCGTATTCCGCTGGTGCAGGCGGGCGCTTCGCCCGAAGGCCGTGATTTCGCCTCGTCGGTGGCGGACGCCGTCTTTGCCTCCACACCGGATATGCAGGCGGCCATAGAGCTCAGGGCGGATTTGCGGCGGCGTGCCGAGGGCCACGGCCGCAACGCCGACGGCGTGAAGCTGATGCCGGGCCTTAGCCTTTATCTCGCGGACACCGGCAAGGAGGCGCTGGAACTCTTCGCGGAGACCCATGCGCGCGCCAACCGCACCCGCGCCTTTGCCTCCATTCGCGATATGACCGGCCTCGATCTTTCGGACTGGCCATTGCAGCGGGTTGTCACCATGTCCGATCTGCCGCCACCGCCGGAGACACCGAGAAGCCGTACCCACGCCAACCTCCTGCGCCGGCTGATCGAGCGGGAGACGCTGAGCGTCGCGGATTTGCTGCGGCGTCCGGAGGTGATGGGTTCCGGCCATTGGCAGATCATCGGCACTGTCGAGGATGCCGTCGAGACCATCCGCGAATGGGCGGTGGCCGGGGCCATCGACGGTTTTGTCGCAGTGCCCGGCGGTTCGGTGGCGTCGATGCGGCTGGTGCTGGAACGGCTGTTGCCGAAACTCGCCGATGCCGGGCTGTTCCGCACGGCCTATTCCGGCCGCACCTTCGCGGAACATCTGGCCGAATAGGCCTATGCGCCGCCAGATTCGGCCGTCGCCTGTCTGGCCGCCTCGATCAGTCTGGAAAAATGCTGTTCGGCCTCGGCGTTGGCTACAAAGGATACGGTGGTGACGACGCAACAGAGCTCGCCCTGGGCATCGAAAACCGGAGCCGCCTTGCCCGTCAGGGCGGAAAACAGATGTTCATTGAGTTCCGCGCCACCCGCCTCGCGAATGGTTTCCAGAACTCTGGCATCGGGGCAGGAGCCACGAAAGGCGGCCGGTTGCAGCTTGCGCACCGCGGCTATCCTCTCCGGCGGCAGGTAAGACTGGAAGACCAGCCCGCAGGCGCTGTTGTCCAGCGGCAGAACATCGCCGAGCGCCACAGTGCTGATGGAAAAGCTGGCGCTTCTCGCCCATCGCACCACGGTCGGGCCGCGTTCAGTCCAGATCGCCACGCCGCAACTGGCGCCGATTTGCGCGGCGAGCGCTTTCATCTGGCGGCCGGCTGTTTCGACCGGATTGATTCGCCGGAGCGCACTGATGCCGATCCCCAGCGCCGCCGGTCCAAGATCGTAACTGCCGCTTCCGGGATCCTGCGTCACCAGTCCCTCCCGCACCAGGCTCTGCATATAACGATGGGCGGTGGAACGGCCGGTGCCGGCGCGTTTGGCCAGTTCGCCAAGCGCAAGCGCCGTATCCGATCTGGCGAGAAGGTTGAGAAAACGCGCCGCGATCGATACGGATTGAATAAGCGCCGAGCGCTTTTCGCCCTCGTTTTCGGGCGCTTCGTCCGCTTCGTCCGCTTCGTCATCCATGGCGTTCAAGCTTGTTCCCCCGTGTATCGAGAAATGCCTAACTCATCCGGGTGAAAATCGGAATCGATTTCTGCGGACTTTTCAGCCGCTTTCGTTCGCAACGCCGTGATTGCCGACGAGGCGCTGATTAAACTTTGTTGTAAATATGGCACATCCCGTTACGGAAGCCTTTTTGTCCGCAATACAGAACGCATTCTCTATTGCGAAACGGATAACGCTTCCGTTACTTGAATATGACTTTAATACTCATGTTTTTTAGGGGTGTGTGATGGGGTTTAGCTCTAGCGGTCGTTTGATGAGCGGGGTCAGCGCTCTGACGCTGGCGACGATGTTTGTGACGCCGGTTCTCGGTCAGGATCAGCAGGCTGAGGCGGCGGTCACGACCGTGTTGAAACCGATCGTCGTGACCGGTGAAAAAGTGGCGCGCGACATGAAGAACACGGCTTCGTCCGTTTCGGTCAAAACCGCCGAGGAAATCAGGAAGGAAAAGACCGGCGACCCGACCGTGTCGGAAGCGATCAAGGATATCCCGAACATCGTTTATACCGATAATGTCAGCGCTCCCATCATCCGCGGACAGGATACACAGGGACCGAATACCGGCTCCATCGCCTTCTTCACCGGCACGGTGCCGCGCGCCACGATCAATGTCGACGGCCATTATCTCGGTTATAACGAGTTCATCTATGGCGCGAGTTCCATCTGGGATGTCGACAGCATCGAGGTCTTCCGCGGCCCGCAGACCACCTCGCAGGGCGCCAACGCCATCGCCGGCGCGATCCTCGTCAACACCAAGGACCCGACCTTTACGCCTGAGGCTTCCTATCAGGCCGAAATCGGCAATTATCACCAGAAGCGGGCGTCATTTGCCTTTTCCGGACCGTTGATCGAGGACGAGCTGGCGGCGCGCATGGCGATCGATTATTCCGGCCGCGATACCTTCATCGACTATATCAATTCCGCATTTGCCCATGACGGCACCGATCAGGATTTCAAGGAATTCAACGGCCGCTTCAAGCTGCTGTGGGAGCCGTCGGAAATCCCCGGCCTTTCGACGAAGCTGACCTATTCCTATAACGCTTCGAACCGGCCAAGCCAGGAGGCGGCGTCGCGTCCCTTCGAGGATCTCAACCACATCACCACCACGATGCCGAATTTCAGGCAGTACACCAATACCGGCATTCTCGATATCAATTACGATTTCGAGAACGGCGTGAAACTGTTCAACCAGACGCAGTTTTCCGCCTCCACCGCCAAACGCCGGGTTGGTATTGCAAATAACGGCGATGCGGATGTCGATCTCAAGAACACCTCGCACGAAACGCGCGTCACCTTTGGCGATCAAGAGGATGTGCTGAGCGGTGTCGCGGGCATTTATTACGCGCATACGAAAGCCGACGAGGTGCTTTATCTGCGCGGAACATCGCGCTTCAACGACACCAAAGATAATCTCGGCCTCTTCAGCGAGTTGAGCTATCGCCTGACCGACCAGTGGACCCTGACGGGCGGCCTGCGCTACCAGCAGGACCAGATCCAGCGCGCCGGTTACCGGACGCTGAGCGCCACCAGCAGAAGCTCGGTCAATTACGACGAAACCTTCTCGGAAATCCTGCCCAAGGCGTCGCTGGCCTATGCCATCAATGACGACTGGACGGTCGGCGGCCTCGTCAGCCGTGGTTATAATCCCGGCGGCGTCGCATTCGACCTGACCACCAGCAAATGGCGGAGCTTCGACAAGGAAACAATCTGGAACTACGAGCTCTTCACCCGCGCCAGCCTGCTGGACGATACGCTGACGGTGAACGGCAACCTGTTCTACATGGACATGAAGAACGCCCAGTTTAACGTGCCGGTCGTCGTCTCCACGGGTATCAGCGAATCCTACACCGTCAATGCCGAAGAGGCTCATGCTTACGGTCTGGAAATCGGGGCTGATTACCGGGTTCTCGACAATCTGACGCTGAAGGCCAGCGCCGGTCTGCTGAAGACGAAAATCGACGAGATTTCCAGCAACGCCGCCTATGTCGGCAAGGAATTCGCCAAGTCGCCGGGTTACAGCTTCACCATCGGCGCAAGCTGGGATGTGACGGACAAGTTCACCGTTTCAGGCCAGGTGCGCCATCTCGACGGTTATTATTCCGACACGGATAACAAGGCCGTTTATGCGATCGATCCCTATACGATCGCGGATGTGCGGGCGAGCTACAAGTTCCAGGACGAGCTTGAATTCTACGCCTACGTCAAGAACGTCTTCGATGAGCGCGCCCCGACGCTGATGAAGGAAAACCGCGGCATCGGCGGCATCGAGGCCAGCATGACCGAACCGCGCATGTTCGGCATCGGCGTGCGCGGCACGTTCTGAGCCTACGAGCGAGCTCGAAAAACAAAAGGCCTTCGAAGCGATCTTCGAAGGCCTTTTTTAATGGAAACGATGCGGGGAAAGCCTCAGAAAAACGCCTGAATGCCCGTCTGCGCCCGGCCGAGGATCAGCGCGTGAACATCATGCGTGCCCTCATAGGTATTGACCGTCTCGAGGTTCTGCGCGTGGCGCATGACGTGATATTCGATCTGGATGCCGTTGCCGCCATGCATGTCGCGGGCCTGGCGGGCGATATCCAGCGCCTTGCCGCAATTGTTGCGCTTGATGATGGAGATCATTTCCGGCGCCATCCTGTGCTCGTCCATCAGCCGGCCGACGCGCAGCGATGCCTGAAGGCCAAGCGCGATTTCGGTCTGCATGTCGGCGAGCTTCTTCTGGTAAAGCTGCATGCCGGCGAGCGGCTTGCCGAACTGCTTGCGGTCGAGACCATATTGCAGGGCGCGGAACCAGCAATCTTCGGCAGCGCCCATCACACCCCAGGAAATGCCGTAGCGGGCGCGGTTGAGGCAGCCGAATGGGCCTTTCAGGCCGGAAACATTGGGCAACAGCGCGTCTTCGCCGACTTCCACGCCATCCATGACGATTTCGCCCGTAATGGAGGCGCGCAGCGAAAGCTTGCCGCCGATTTTCGGGGCTGAGAGGCCCTTCATGCCCTTTTCCAGCACGAAACCGCGGATCTGGTTGTCATGGGCTTCCGATTTCGCCCAGACGACGAAGACATCGGCGATCGGCGCGTTGGAAATCCACATCTTCGAACCGCGCAGACGATAACCGCCGGCGATCTTTTCAGCACGGGTCTTCATGCCGCCGGGATCGGAGCCGGCATCCGGCTCGGTCAGGCCGAAACAGCCGATCAATTCGCCGGAGACGAGGCCGGGCAGATATTTCTTCTTCTGCTCGTCCGAGCCATAGGCGAAGATCGGGTGGATCACGAGCGAGGATTGCACGCTCATCATCGAGCGGTAACCGCTGTCGATCCGCTCGACCTCGCGGGCGACGAGACCATAGGCGACGTAGCTGGCATTGGCCGCACCATATTCTTCCGGAAGCGTGATGCCGAGAAGGCCGGTCCGGCCCATCAGGCGGAAGAGTTCCGGTTCGGTGGTTTCGGAGAGATAGGCCTCGGATACACGCGGCAAAAGTTCCGACTTGCCGAAGGCGGCGGCGGCGTCGCGGATCATCCGCTCGTCGTCTGTCAGTTGGTCTTCGAGCAGGAAAGGGTCCTGCCAAATGAATGCTGCGTGTTCGCTCACTTTATGCCTCCGGATTTGCTGGCCGGATTATTCGTATCGAAGCCCGCCCGCACAAGCCATGTTTACTCATTTTTGCATTACATATAGTAATGGCTCATGACGTCTCTCAGCCGCAAACTCCTGCCGTCCACCAGTGCGCTTGCCGCCTTTGATTCCGTTGCCCGGCTCGGCAGCTTTTCCGCTGCCGCGGAGGAGCTCGCCCTGACGCAAGGGGCGATCAGCCGGCAGGTTATGTCACTGGAAGAACAGCTTGGCGTGCGCCTGTTTGAACGCGGTGCGCGCGGCGTGGCGTTGACGACCGAGGGGCGCGCTTATGCGAAATCGATTGCCTCCGCCCTCGGTGAGATACGGTCCGCGTCGCTGCAGATCATGACCAAAACGCATGGCAATACGCTGAACCTCGCCATGCTGCCCACCTTCGGCACCCGTTGGCTTCTGCCGCGTATCCCGGATTTCGTGGCGAACCACCCGGAAATCACCATCAATTTCGCCACCCGCATCGGCCAGTTCGACTTCGAGCGCGAGCAGCTGGATATGGCGATCCATATCGGCCAGGCCGATTGGCCTGGGGCAGAGAGCACGTTTCTGATGCATGAGATGGTCGCCCCGGTGTGCAGTCCGCAATTTCTCAGTGCTCATCCCGTGGAAAAGGGAGAGGACATCGCCGCCCTGCCGTTGCTGCACATGGCCTCGCGGCCGGGCGCGTGGGGCCACTGGTTCGAAAGCCTCGGCCTGTCGCTTGCCTTGCCGCAAGGCATGCGCTTCGAGCAGTTTTCCAGCGTGGCGCAGGCCTGTATCGCCGGCCTCGGCGTGGCGTTAATGCCGCTTTTCCTGATCGATAACGAGTTGAAGTCTCGGCAACTGGTGAAAGCCTTCGATCATCAGGCCAAAAGTCCAAGCTCTTATTATGCGGTAGCGCCGCTTTCGCGCGCCAATCACGTTCCGGTCGTGCTGTTTCGTGACTGGCTGGTGCGGCAGGTGGAGGCCTATCGTGCGGCGAGCATGACAGTCTCATAAAAATAATCGCACTTTTTTCGGGCATTTAGACTTTATGCCCAGGTTTTCGCCGTGTTTTGCCGTCTTGCGGACTCGACAGGAGAGCTTAGCTGGACTATCGTGATTAAACGTTTAATCAGCCCTTCCGGACCATCATGGCGTCTTCACGGCCTGCCACCAATCTGAGCGCGATAGCAGCGGCACTCGGCGTGTCGGTTGCAACCGTGTCCAATGCGCTGTCGGGCAAGGGTCGCGTTTCGCCTGAGCTGGTGGAGCGTATCCGCAAGACGGCAAGCGAACTGGGCTACGTGCCGAGTTCGGCGGGCAGGGCGCTGCGCACCGGCAGATCAGGCGTTCTGGGGCTGGTTCTGCCTGACATCGCCAATCCGCTTTTCCCACAGATCGCGCAGGCCATCGAAAAGGCGGCGGTCTCTGCCGGTTACGGTGTGCTGATTGCCGATGCGCGCGGCGAGATCGCCATGCAGACGGATGCCATCAACCGGCTGATCGAGCGCGGTGTGGATGGCATGGTGGTCGTTCCCCGCCGCGGCACGCGCATTGCCGATGTCGATTGCCCTGTTGCGGTCATCGACAGCCCCTCTACACCCGGAAACACTGTTGCCGCCGACCATTGGGATGGCGGCCGGCAGGTTGGCGAATATCTGGCGGGGCTTGGCCATCGCAAGGTGGTGCTGGTGGGCAAAAACCGGGATTCCAATGTGCAGAACGACCGTCTTGGCGGTATTCGCGATGGTCTTGGCAAGGCATGCGTGACGCAGACGCTCTGGGTGGACGCTATTGAACAGGCGGACGGCGCGGGTTGCCGGCTTGGTCTTGCCGACAGGGTTTCCGAAGGTTTCACCGCCTTTGCCGCCGTATCCGATCTGCATGCGCTGCGCGCGCTCACCGAATTGCAGCGTGAGGGCATCGAGGTGCCGGAAGAGGCGAGCGTCACCGGTTTCGACGATCTCATCTTTTCCGCCGTGGTCACCCCGCCCTTGACGACCATGCGCATGGATATGGGCCGCATAGCCGATTTGGCCGTCGGCGCGCTGCTGCGCGCAATCGACGGTGCGGGTGAAAACGGCGTCGCTGTCGATGTGACGGCGGACATCTCGAAAGTACCGATGGCGCTGATCATGCGCGGTTCCACCGGCAAGGCAAAGCATGATGCGATTGAAGCCAAAAAAACGACAGCAGGAGAACTCACACCATGAAAAAGATCATTCTTGCATCGGGCGCCGCCCTGATGCTGACGATGGGCGGAGCGCAGGCGCAGGACAAGACGCTGACGATCTCGGTCTACGCCTTCGCGCAGGACGAATTCAAGGAACTGGTCTATGCGCCGTTCGAAAAGCAGTGTGGCTGCAAGCTGGTCGTTGAGACCGGCAACAGCGTCGAGCGTCTGGCCAAGATGGAGGCCAACAAGGCCAATCCGGTGGTCGATCTCGCCATTGTTTCCATGGCGGATGCGCTTTCCGCCACCCGCAAGGACCTGATCCAGAAGATCGATGCCGCCAAGGTGCCGAATATCGGCAAGCTCTATGACATCGCCAAGGATCCGAATGGCGACGGCATGAGCGTCGGCGTCAATTTCTACGCCACGTCAATCGTTTACCGCACAGACAAGATGAAGATCGATAGCTGGGCCGATCTTTTGAAGGACGGTATCGTTGACCACGTCGCTTTCCCGAATGTCACCACCAATCAGGGCCCGCCGGCGCTTTACATGCTGGGCAAGGCCATCGGCAAGGACACGCCTGATCTCTCCGGCGCTATCGAAGCCGTGGGCGAAAAGAAGGACGATATCGTCACGTTCTACGTGAAATCGTCGCAGCTGGTGCAGCTCATGCAGCAGGAAGAAATCTGGGCCGCCCCCATCGGCCGCTTCTCCTGGGCGCCCTTTACCAAGCTCGATCTGCCGCTTGCCTGGGCAACCCCCAAGGAAGGCCAGACCGGCGGCATGAACGTGCTCGTGGTGCCGAAGGGCACGAAGAACGAAGATCTGGCGCTGCAGTTCATGGATTTCTGGCTCTCGACCGACGTTCAGAAGGCGCTGGCCGAAAAGCTCGTGGACAGCCCGACCAACAAGGAAGTCAAGGTGTCCGACGAGGTGGCGAACAACATCACCTATGGCGACGAAACCGCAAAAAGCCTGCAGCTCATTCCTTCCGCCGTGACGCTCGACAACCGTGACAAGTGGCTGTCGGAGTGGAACGCCAAGGTCGGTCAGTAAGTCCTTATCAAGGTTTGGAATGGGGCATTTAAAACGTCCGAAAGGGCGGCTCCATTCCCGGAAAAGCGGTTTGGTCGTCCCCTGACCGCTTTTCCACCTCTCAATTCCGCAAGCTGGCCCTGGCCGCTTGCAGTAACAATCGGCCGCAGGCCGTTCAGGGAATAAAGCGATGTTTCAGAACCGGGCCGAAGCGCTGGCGCTTGCATTGCCCGCCGCAATTTTCGCGGCGGCGGTCTTTCTTGTGCCGGTCTTCATGCTTCTGTCGGAGGGCTTTCACACCACTGACGGCTGGACATTGTCCGCTTACGCCGATTTCTTCTCCGATCCGCTGAACAGGGCGGTTTTCCTGCGCACCCTGAAGCTTGGCGCACTCGTCACCATCGTATCTGCGGTGGTGGGTTATGCGGCGGCTTTCGCCATCGTCAATCTGTCGCCGGGCGCGAAAGGACATGTCATCAATCTGGTTGTCTTGCCGCTGATGATCTCGCCGGTTGCCCGCACCTATGCCTGGATCGTCATTCTCGGCAGAACCGGCATCGTCAACCAGGCGCTTCAGGCTGTAGGACTGAGCGATGCGCCGATCCGTATACTGTTTTCCGAAACGGCTGTTTTCATCGGCCTTCTGCAATTGTTCCTGCCATTGATGATCATTTCCCTCATCAGTGCGCTGGAGAATATGCCCAAGGATACGATCGCAGCCGCCCGCGTTCTCGGCGCAAACTGGCTGCAGGTGTTCTGGAAGGTCATCCTGCCGCTCACCAAGGAGGGGCTTGTTGTCGGCGGCACGCTGGTCTTCACCGGTTCGCTCACGGCCTATATCACGCCGGCCATTCTCGGCGGCTCCAAGGTGCTGATGCTGGAAACCCTGCTCTACCAGCAGGTGACGGTCTCCAACAATTTCGTCGCCGCCAGCGTCATCGCCTTCATCCTGATCGTCATGAGCTTTGCCGCCAATATCCTGCTGAAGCGCATCGCCACCGCAAGGAACAAGAAATGACCCGGCAGCTCTTCATTCCGCTCACGCTCCTGCTCGTTGTCGGCTTCCTGATCGGGCCGTTCCTCATCATCGTTGCGGCCTCGTTTTCGGCCGGCGACACGCTCGCCTTTCCGCCGCAGGGCTTTTCACTGAAATGGATCGCGAAGGTCTTCACCGTCGAAAGTTTCCGTGAAAGCTTCGCGATGTCGATGTTCCTCGCCATTGGCGGCACATTCACGGCGCTCGTCCTCGGTATTCCCGCTTCCTACGCCATGTCGCGCTACAAGCTGCCCTTTGCGGAAACCGTGCGCACGATCGTTTCGGCGCCGATCATCGTGCCGGGTATCATTGTCGGTCTGGCGCTGCTGCGCTATTTCGTCGTGCCCTTCGGCATCGGCATCACGCTTGCCCTGTTTCTCGCGCACACGGCGCTCATCCTGCCCTATGCGGTACGGGTGGTTTCGGCCAGCCTCAACAATCTGCGTTCGGATATCGAGGAGGCGGCGGTGCTGCTCGGCTCGTCGCGGTTTGGCGCATTTTTCCGTGTAGTGCTGCCCAATATTCGCGGCGGCATCCTGTCGGCCTTCATCCTCGGTTTCGTGACGAGTTTCAATCAGGTGCCCGTGTCGCTGTTCCTGTCGGGTCCGGGCGTGCGCACGCTGCCAATCGACATGCTGGGCTACATGGAAATCGTCTTCGATCCGTCTGTCGCTGCACTCTCATCGCTGCTCGCCTTCCTTTCCATCGGCATCGTCTTCCTGGCCGAACGTTTTCTGGGGTTCTCCCGTTATGTCTGACGCAAATTACCTTTCGCTCCAAAAAGTCTCGCTCGCCTACGGCAACAGCATCGCCGTCAAGGATCTCGACCTCGATATCCGCAAGGGTGAACTTCTCGCGCTGCTCGGTCCTTCCGGCTGTGGCAAGACCACCACGATGCGCGCCATCGCCGGGCTGATGCCGGTGGCGGGCGGGCGCATCGATCTCGACGGCGCCGATATCACCCGCGTCGCCGCCAACAAGCGCGCCGTCGGGCTGGTGTTTCAGTCCTATGCGCTGTTTCCGCACCTGACGGTTTACGAAAACGTCGCCTTCGGCCTGAAACTCAAGGGCATGAACGGCAAGGCGCTTGATGACAAGGTCGCCTCCGGTCTGAAGTCCGTGGGATTGTCGAACTTCGCATCGCGCAAGCCGGCCGAGCTTTCCGGCGGCCAGCAGCAGCGCGTGGCGCTGGCGCGCTCCATGGTCATGGAGCCGAAGGTCCTGCTGCTCGACGAGCCGCTCTCCAACCTTGATGCGCGCCTCAGGCTTGAAATGCGCACCGAATTGCAGCGCGTGCAGAAGGAAACCGGTGTGACGATGATCTTCGTCACCCATGACCAGATCGAGGCGCTCGCACTGGCCGACCGTATTGTCGTCATGAAGGGCGGCAAGATTGAGCAGATCGGTACACCGGAAGAGATTTATAACGCACCGGTTTCGTCCTTCGTGGCAGACTTCGTCGGCTTTGAAAACATCTTCGCGCTGGAAGGCGGCGCGCTGAAAACCGCAAACGGCACAACACCGCTTCCCGGACCAGTCCCTTCAGCATCTGGACTGGCCTGGCGGCCGCGCATGGTAACCCTTGGTTCAGGTCCTTTCCAGGGAACCGTGCGCGGCACATCCTTTGCCGGCAACAGCCGCGAATATCTGCTTGATACGCCGCTCGGCCCCATCAAGGCGGAGACGGATGCCGCGCTGACCTCTCACGCTATCGGTGATATGCTTGCCTTCGACCTGCCGGTCGAAAAGGCGGCAAGCCTCAAGGTGTTCAACTGACCATGGGTGTGTGGATCGATACCGATATGGGCTTTGACGACATTGCCGCCATCATGGTCGTGCAATCGTCCGGCCTTGCCATCGACGGCATTTCGCTGGTCTTCGGCAATGCAACGCTGGAAGCGGTCTGCGGCAATGCCGCGGGTGCGGTTGCCACCTTCGGCTGGTCGATGCCGATCCATCAGGGCCGCGCCATGCCGGTCCTCGGCGCGCTTGAAACCGCCCAGTCGATCCTCGGCGATAGTGGCATCCCGACCATCGGCCAAAGCCTGCCGGATGCGCCGGCCTTGCCGAAAAGCGATGCCTTTGCCGCCCTATGCCGCTGGCTGGAGGGGGAAGGCGAGAAGCGCATTCTCGCGCTTGGGCCGCTCACCAATATTGCCGCGCTCTGCCTTGCCCGACCCGATCTTGCAGGCAGGATTTCCGACCTCACCTGGATGGGTGGCGGTGTGACGAGCGGCAACCATACGGCCTCGGCCGAATTCAACGCCTTTGCCGATCCGGAAGCGCTGGCCATCGTGCTTTCCCATGACCTGCCGCTGCGCATGGTCGATCTGGACGCCTGCCGCAAGGTCACCGCCTCGCCAGCCGATGTGCTGCCGATCCGAAATGCTGGCGGCAAAAACGCCGGGCTGATTGCCGATCTGCTGGAAGGCTTCATCGGCATCGCCACCAGCCGTGGCAGACCCGCCATGGCGCTTTACGATCCCGTTGCCGCTGTCGGCTTTTCTTTCGGCCTTCTCGGCTGGCGTCATGCGAGGATCGACGTTGAACTTCACGCGACGCTGACACGCGGGCGAACCGTGGTCGAGACGCGGGCTCAGAAAGCGCAAGTCTTCAACGCGCACTTCGCCGAAACGGTGGATGCCGAAGGTGCGAAGGCGGCTATTCTCGAGGCGCTGCGCCGGGAGGCCGCCCGATGAGTGCCTATTCACGGATACGCGAGCCGGCCGATCTCACCGAGGATGCACTCCGCGCCCGCGCCGTTGCCGCCGCACGCGGCGATGCGCCTTTTGATGTTCTCGTCACCGGCGGAACATTGGTGGATGTGGTGACGGGGGAGCTTCGTGCCGCCGATATCGGCATAGTCGGCGCGCTGATCGCCAGCGTACACGAACCGGCAAGCCGCAGCGATGCTGCGCAGATCATCGATGCGACGGGGGGCTATATCTCACCCGGCCTCATCGATACGCATATGCATATCGAAAGCTCGATGGTCACACCGGCCGCTTATGCGGCGGCGGTGGTGGCACGCGGCGTCACCACCATCGTCTGGGACCCGCATGAATTCGGCAATGTGCACGGTGTGGAAGGCGTGCGCTGGGCGGCGAAATCCATCGAAAACCTGCCGCTGCGCGCCATTCTGCTGGTGCCCTCCTGCGTGCCCTCGGCACCGGGACTGGAGCGTGGCGGTGCGGATTTCGACGCCGCCATTCTCGCCGATATCCTGTCATGGCCGCAGGTCGGCGGTGTTGCGGAAATCATGAATATGCGCGGCGTCATCGAGCGTGATCCGCGCATGAGCGGCATCGTACAGGCCGGGCTTGTTTCGGAAAAGCTGGTCTGCGGCCATGCGCGCGGCCTGAAAGGTGCCGATCTCAATGCCTTCATGGCGGCGGGCGTCTCTTCGGATCACGAGCTGGTCTCGGGTGAAGACCTGATGGCGAAACTGCGGGCGGGGTTGACCATCGAGCTGCGCGGCTCGCATGACCACCTGCTGCCGGAATTCGTGGAGGCGCTGAATGCGCTGGGCCATCTGCCGCAGACAGTGACGCTGTGCACCGACGACGTCTTCCCCGATGACCTGTTGCAGGGCGGCGGGCTGGATGATGTGGTGCGCCGCCTTGTGCGTTATGGCCTGAAGCCGGAATGGGCGCTGCGCGCCGCAACGCTCAATGCTGCCCAAAGGCTCGGCCGTACCGATCTCGGCCTCATCGCCGCCGGCCGCCGCGCCGATATCGTTGTCTTCCAGGATTTGAGCGGTTTTGCCGCTCGCCACGTCCTTGCCGGTGGCAGGGTGGTTGCGGAAGGCGGACATATGCTTGCCGAGGCTCCCGCCTGTGATGCGACGGCGCTCCAAGGTTCGATGAAGCTGCCGCTGCGCGCAGTCAATGATTTCCGGGTTGCTTCCGAAGGTGCGAAGGTGCGCCTCGCCACCATCGACCGCCCGCGTTTCACGCAATGGGGCGAAGCGGAGGCCGATGTGAAGGACGGTTTCGTCGTTCCGCCCGAAGGCAGGACGATGATTTCCGTCACCCATCGCCACGGCATGGCCGAACCTGTCACCAGAACCGGCTTCCTCACCGGCTGGGGAAACTGGAACGGCGCGTTCGCCACCACCGTCTCGCATGACAGCCACAACCTCACCGTTTTCGGCGGCAATGCCGAGGACATGGCACTCGCCGCCAATGCGGTGATAACGGCAGGCGGCGGCATGGCTGTCGCCTCCAAGGGCAAGGTGACCGCGCTTCTCCCGCTGCCGCTTTCCGGCCTCGTTTCCGATGCGCCGCTTGAAGACGTGGCAAAGGCTTTCGAGGAATTACGCGCCGCCGTCGGCAGGGTGGTGGAATGGCAGCCGCCCTATCTCGTCTTCAAGGCCTGCTTCGGCGCGACGCTCGCTTGCAATATCGGCCCGCACCAGACGGATATGGGCATTGCCGATGTGCTCACGGGCAAGGTGATGGAAAGCTCGGTGATTGCCGTTCTCGAATAGCGGCGGTTCGCATCTGCGGTCTGCGATTTATTCCACCTTGGGCCCGTCAGGCGTCTGTGTTTCACGCGCGGCAATGCGCGCTGCCATCACGAAATTCTTCACCACGGGCGATGTCGTGCCGCGCCGATAGGCGAGCGATATGGAAAGCTGTGGCGGCGGACCGCTGGAGGGCAGCAGGACGATGTTGTGCATTTTGACTTGTGCGACGGATTCCGGAACGAGGGAAACCCCGAGTTCGGCCGCGACCAGCGATAATATCGAGACGATTTGCGGTGCAGCCGGCCCGAGACGCGGCGTGAATCCAGCCTCCTCGCAGGCTTTTATCGATGCATCGTGAAGGCTGGTGCCGATGCTGCGTGGCGTCAGAATGAAAGGGTCGTCGCGCAGTTCCATCAGGTCTATGGCGGTTCCGCGCCGCGCGAGTGGATGGGATGCCGGCAGGGCGACCAGAAGCGGTTCGTCAGTGAGCACTTCCTCGAGCAACGTATCAGGGTCGGATTGTGAGGGGCGCAGCAGCGCCACGTCCAGCCGATCTTCAAGTAGGGCCGGCGTCAGTGCGAGAGCAGCTGCCTCCATCACCTGAAGTTCTACGTCAGGGTATTTGCGTCTGTAAGTGCGGATGCAGGCCGGAACCAGAGGGTTGAGCGCCGCCGTGCCGGTAACGCCTATTCTCAGGATACCGGTTTCACCGGCCGCCGCCCTGCGTGCAAGCCGGATACCTTCGCTCACCTGATGCGGAATATGGGCCACCGCGATGCGAAACGCATGACCCGCCGGCGTTAGTTCCGCGCCATGCGCGAGACGCCGGAATAGCCGCACGCCGATTTCCTGTTCCAGAACCTTTATCTGCTGGCTGAGCGGCGGCTGCGCGATTCCCAGATGTTCTGCCGCCCGCGTGAAGCTGCCTTCATTGGCGATGGCCAGAAAATAGCGGATGTGCCTGAGTTCCATGATATTAGATCCAGATATGACAGGAACGCTTTCCATATATTAGAATGAAAGACGGAGCTGCGCTATAGCTGGGAGCGAAAAGGACAAACCCGATGCGCCAGCTCAAAAAACAGGATTTCACCCCGCCGATCGTCATGACGGAGGAGCCGCCGGATGTGCTCTGGATCCGGCAGGGAAGCCGCCAGTTTCGCCGGGCGAGTTGGGCGCTCTTTCTGGCCGGCTTCGCCAGCTTTTCGCTGATTTATTGCGTGCAGCCGCTGCTGCCGGAATTTCCGGCGGAATTCGGCATAAACCCCGCAACCGCATCGCTCGCCCTGTCGCTGACGACGGGAACGCTGGCCTTCGCCATTCTTCTCAGCGGTGCTTTTGCCCAGCTCTTCACCCGCCGAAATCTGATGTTCGTTTCGATGATGCTGGCCGCTATCGCCAATATCATTGCAGCAAGCACGGAAGGTTGGGCATGGCTGCTTGCCGCCCGCGCGCTGGAAGGGTTCGTGCTCGGCGGCGTTCCCGCCGTCGCCATGGCTTATCTTGCCGAGGAGATCGAACCTTCCAGTCTCGGCAAGGCGATGGGGCTTTATGTCGGCGGCACGGCCTTCGGCTCCATGGCCGGGCGTGTCGGCATGGGGCTGGTGTCCGCCTATACGTCCTGGCAGGTCGCAATGTATGCGCTGGGGGCGGTCTGCATCCTTGCGGCCATCGGCTTCCTGCTGCTTCTTCCGCCCTCGCGGAATTTCCGGCCGCAGCACATGCCGCTGAAAAATCATCTGAGAATATGGGCGCAACATCTTGGAAATCCTGAACTTCGGCGGTTCTATTTCCTTGGCGCGATGCTGACGAGCGTGTTCACCACCGTTTTCAACTATTGCGCCTTTCGCCTCGTCGCGCCGCCTTACGAATTGGGTCGCACCGCCGTCAGCATGATCTTCCTGACCTTTGCCCTGGGTATCGTCGCTTCCTCCTATGGCGGTGCTCTGGTCGACCGGTTCAGCCGGCGGATCATGCTGGTGGTTGCCTTTTCCACCATCCTTGCCGGTATCCTGCTGACCTTCGCCTCAAGCATCATCCTCATCGTGGCGGGGATTGCGGCGATAACCGTCGGATTTTTCATTGGGCATTCGGCTGCCAGCAGTGGTGTGGGTGCCAATGCGGGAGGCGCCAAAAGCCATGCTTCCGCGCTTTATCTGCTGTTTTATTATTGCGGAGCGAGCATCACCGGCTGGATCGGTGGCTGGTTCTGGATCCATGCCGGCTGGCCCGGCATCATGGCGATCACCGCCGGCTGCGCGCTTGCCGGAATTTTCGCCAGCCTTGCCGGTCCGAGCGCGCGGCGCGTCTGAGCGGCCATCGCCGATGCATCCGGCCGTTTTTACTCCGCCGCCAGTTCCTGCTCCACCAGTGTTGCCCAGAAAGCGACGCCGGGAACGATTGCCGCGTCGTTGAAGTCGTAGGAGGTGTTGTGGTGCAGCGCGCCATCCACCGCGGGGCCGTTGCCGAGCCAGACGTAGCAGCCGGGGGCCTCGCCCGCGAAAAAGGCGAAGTCGTCGCCGGCGGTCGAGGGCGGGAAGGCGGTGCGGGATTTGTTGCCGAAGACGGTCTTGGCGGCTCGGAGCGCCCGTTTCGTCGCATCGGCATCGTTGATGACGGGCGGAATGCGGCGGATGAATTCATAGCTTGCCTCGATGCCGAACATCGCCGCCGTACCCTTGGCGAGCCTGCCGATTTCCGTTTCAAGCTGGCTGCGCACCTCAGGCGCGTAGGCGCGTGCGGTGCCGCCGATTTCGACGAGATCGGGAATGACGTTGAGCGCCTTGGGGTCACCCGCCTGCACCGAGCAGGCGCTGACGACGGCAGGTTGCAGCGGATCGACGACGCGGCCGACGATGGTTTGCAGCGAAGCGAGGAAGGTGCCCGCCGCCGTTACCGGATCGCGGCCGAGATGCGGCTTGGCGCCATGGGTGCCGATGCCCTTGAAGGTGACGCGCCAGCTGTCTGAAGAGGCCAGCTGTGGGCCTTCCACCACGGCCATCTCGTCGAGCCCAAGCCCCGGCATATTGTGCAGGCCATAGACCGCATCGCAGGGGAACAGCGTGAAAAGCCCGTCCTCCACCATTTTCTTCGCACCGCCACGGCCTTCTTCGGCCGGCTGGAAGATGAAATGCACGGTGCCGGAAAAATCGCGGGTCTTTGCGAGGTAACGCGCGGCACCAAGCAGCATGGCGGTGTGGCCGTCATGTCCGCAGGCATGCATCTTGCCGGGAAATTTCGATTTATAGGGCCGGTCGGGCACCTCAGGCATGGCAAGCGCATCCATGTCGGCGCGCAGGCCGATGCTGCGGGTGCCGTTGCCAACCTGTAGCGTGCCTACCACGCCGGTGCCGCCAAGGCCGCGATGCACCTTCAGCCCGGCGCGCTCGAGAAGATCGGCGACGATGGCGCTGGTTCTCTCCTCTTCGAAACCCAGTTCCGGATGCGCGTGCAGATCATGACGAAGCTCCGTCAGGAATGGCAGGTCCTCGCCGATGCGATCCAGCAGTCTCATGGGAAGCTTGTCCTTGAATATGGGAAAAACCCGCGTCATAGGTGGGTTTGTCCGAATGCCTGTTGCTTTGTTTCCGTTCTAGCGGAAAAAGCCAATGAAATGAACCCGCCGCGTATTCGCGGTTGTTGAAATGCCTGATGTGCTGAACGGGATCGGCGCGACCGAAAACCGCGTCCGCCTTGCGCGATCCCGATCCTGAAAGGAAAACCGATGCCGCCATCCGCATCGCCTGCCGCCCATTCTCCCGCCGCGCCGCATGAGTTCTGGCAGGATATTCTTCCGCCCGCCACCTTCGATACGGCAGGTCCGCATTCCACCTTCTTTCCGGCGGAACTGGATGATGGAAGGCAGATCTGCCTGCCCATCCGGCCGCTTGCGGACGGGGAGCATGCGCTGGCATCGCTCATCGTCAATCAGGCGTCGTTCGCGGTGCTGGAGGCGCTGGCCGCCGATCTCGCCGCCAAGCTCGCGCCCTTCAAACCGGATGTCGTTATCGGCCTGCCGACGCTGGGCTTGACGCTCGCCGCCGCCGTTGCCCGGCATCTCGGCCATTCCCGTTACGTGCCTCTCGGCACCTCGCGCAAATTCTGGTATCTGGAGGAACTGTCGGTGCCGATGTCCTCCATCACCACCCGGCAGGAAAAACGGCTCTATATCGATCCGCGCATGCTGCCGCTCATCGAGAACGGGCGGGTAGCGCTGGTGGATGACGTGATCTCCAGCGGCAGTTCCATCATATCAGGTCTTGCGCTTCTCGCTGCCTCCGGCATCCGGCCCGCCGTCATAGGCGCGGCCATGCTGCAATCGGATCGCTGGCGGGAAAAATTCGCCGCTTTCGGGCCGGAATGGCCGGAGCGGGTGAGGGGCGTTTTCGCCACGCCGCTGCTCACCAAAGCGGAAGACGGCTGGCGCGCCTGACGAAGCGCAAATTCCGGCAAAAGGCAAGTGGTGATAATTTCACCGCTGCCTAATTTGTGTCTTGCGAAGCTCGAAGAGATCGTCCTAAGATCGGCTCCGACAGACAATAGCGGTCGGCGAATAATGCGCCGGTTTGCTTTCGCGCGGTGTCATCCCGGCGTCTGCCCGCCCCGTTTTGTTCTTTCCGATGACTGGAATTTCTTCCCATGCATGCAGTGTTCGACGGTCATAATGATGTGCTGCTTCGGTTGTGGCGCAACAGCAAGGCCGGTGCCGATCCGGTGGCCGAATTCAAGAATGGTACGCGGGAAGGCCATATCGATGGCCCCCGTGCAAGGGCAGGCGGTCTCGGCGGCGGCATCTGCGCCATTTATATTCCTTCCGGCGACCTTATTCTGCAGGAACCGGATGAAAGCGGCCATTACAACACGCCGCTCGCCGCTCCGCTGGAGCGCCTGCCTTCGCTGGATATCGCCATGGAGAAGGCGGCGATTGCGCTGAGGCTCGATCGCGCCGGCGCCTGGCGGCTGTGCCGCTCCACGGCCGATATTCGCAAGGCCTTTGCCGAGGATATTTTCGCCGCGGTGCTGCATATGGAAGGTTGCGAGGCAATCGGCGCCGATCTCGACGCGCTGGAGGTGTTTTACGCCGCCGGCCTGCGGTCGCTCGGCCCGGTCTGGAGCCGGCACAATATTTTCGGCCACGGCGTTCCTTTCTCTTACCCCATGTCGCCAGATACGGCGCCCGGCCTCACCGATGCCGGTTTTGCGCTGGTGAAGGAGTGCAACCGGCTCGGCATTCTCATCGATCTCGCGCATATCACCGAAAAGGGCTTCTGGGATGTGGCCAAGACCACCAACCAGCCTTTGATCGCCAGCCATTCCAATGCGCATGCGCTCACCCCGGTTGCCCGCAATCTCACCGACAGGCAGATGGATGCCATCAAGGAGAGCGGCGGACTGGTCGGCCTCAACTACGCCGTGACCATGCTCAGGGCAGATGCGCGCGACATTGCCGACACGCCGCTTTCCGACATGGTGCGCCACATCGACTACATGGTGGAGCGCATGGGCATCGATTGCGTGGCGCTGGGATCGGATTTCGACGGCGCGACGATACCCGTCGGCGTTGCTGATGCGAGCGGCAATCACAATCTGGTTGCGGCGCTGAAATCGGCGGGCTACGGTGATGGAGAACTTGCTAAAATATGCCGGGAAAACTGGCTGCGCGTCTTATCCCAGGCCTGGCATGAGGCCGCCTGAGAACACATAAAAGCGAACGAAATCAATCTTATAACAAAAGGGGAGATCCTATGATCAAATCGCTCAACAAATCCATGCGTATTCTCAGCACCAGTGCTGCCCTGTCGCTGATGATGCTGTCTGCGCCGCACGCTTTTGCCGCCACGCCGGCCGATACGCTGGTGGAAGGTTTCGCCATCGACGACATCATCACGCTCGATCCGGGTGAGGCATTCGAACTCTCCGCCGCCGAAGTCACCGGCAACACCTATAGCAAGCTGGTTTCCATCGATCTCAACGACACGTCCAAGGTTATCGGCGATCTCGCCGAGAGCTGGACGACCTCCGAGGATGGCCTGACCTATACGTTCAAGCTGAAATCCGGCCTGAAATTCGCCTCCGGCAATCCGGTCACCGCTGACGACGTCGCCTTCTCCTTCGAACGCGCCGTCAAGCTCGACAAGTCGCCCGCATTCCTGCTGACGCAGTTCGGCCTCAAGGGCGACAATGTCACCGAAAAGGCGAAGGCTGCGGATGCAAACACCTTCGTTCTGACGGTCGACAAGCCCTATGCGCCGAGCTTCGTGCTGAACGTGCTCACCGCAACTGTCGCTTCGGTGGTCGACAAGAAGCTCATCACCGAAAAGGCGAAGTCGGTCACGCCGAGCGCCGATTACAAATACGACACGGATTTCGGCAATGAATTCCTGAAGACGGGTTATGCGGGTTCCGGCCCCTACAAGATCCTCGGCTGGAAGGCCAACGAAGCGGTCATTCTGGAAGCCAACCCGAATTATTACGGTGAGAAGCCGAAGCTGAAGCGTGTGGTCTATCGCCACATGAAGGAAAGCTCCGGCCAGCGTCTGGCGCTTGAAAATGGCGATATCGATGTTGCCCGCAACCTTGAGCCCGGTGACATGGAAGCCGTTTCCAAGAAGGAAGGCCTCGCCGTCACGTCTGCGCCCAAGGGCACCGTTTATTACTTCAGCCTCAACCAGAAGAACGAGAACCTGAAGAAGCCCGAGGTCATCGAAGCCTTCAAATATCTCGTCGATTATGACGCGATCGGTGAGACGATCATCAAGGGCATCGGCGAAGTTCACCAGACCTTCCTGCCGAAGGGCCAGCTCGGCGCGCTTGATGAGAACCCCTACAAGCTCGACGTCGCCAAGGCGAAAGAGCTTCTCGCCAAGGCCGGCCTGAAGGACGGCTTCACCGTGAGCATGGATGTGCGCAACACGCAGCCGGTGACCGGCATTGCCGAAAGCGTGCAGCAGACGCTGGCGCAGGCTGGCATCAAGCTCGAAATCATCCCGGGCGACGGCAAGCAGACGCTGACCAAATACCGCGCCCGCACCCATGATATCTATATCGGCCAGTGGGGTTCGGACTATTTCGACCCGAACTCGAATGCGGAAACCTTCACCATCAACTACGACAATTCCGATGAGGGCAAGAACAAGACGCTCGCCTGGCGCAATGCCTGGGACGTTCCTGATCTGACCAAGGAAACCCAGTCGGCGCTTTTGGAGAAGGATAGCGCCAAGCGCGCCGCCATCTATGAAAACCTGCAGAAGGAAGTTCTGGCGAAGGGTCCCTTCGTCATCATCTTCCAGCAGACCGAAGTGGCCGGTTACTCGAACAAGCTCAAGGGCCTGAAGCTCGGACCGAGCTTCGACACCAACTACGTCTATACGATCTCCAAGGAATGATCCGGAAGGATCGGTCGCTTGAGCATCGTTGAAACGAACAGCCGGGCGAGGCAGGGCAAACGCCGTGCCAACGCCCGTGTGAAAGTCGTTCTCGGCTTCGCCGTCACCGTCATCACCACCTTTCTGGGGCTGATGGCGGTCACATTCTTCATTGGCCGTGTGGTGCCGATCGATCCCGCATTGGCGATCGTCGGCGACCGCGCGCCTGCGCATGTGGTCGAACGCGTGCGTGAGCAGCTCGGCCTCAACCTGCCGCTCTGGCAGCAGTTCTTCCTTTATCTGAAGCAGGCGCTGTCTGGCGATTTCGGCACCTCCGTCCTCACCACCAATCCGGTGATGGAGGATATCAAGCGGGTGTTCCCGGCGACGATCGAGCTTGCCACGATCGGAACGATCATCGGCGCCGTCTTCGGCATTCCGCTCGGTGTTCTCGCTGCCGTCAAGCGCGGCAGCTTTGCCGATCAGGTGGTGCGGGTCATCGGTCTTATCGGTTATTCCGTGCCGATCTTCTGGCTCGGGCTTCTGGCGCTGCTGGTGTTTTACGCCCGGCTGCAATGGGTCGCCTATCCCGGCCGAATGGATATCGTCTATGAATTCACCTTCACACCGATCACGGGCTTTTTCCTGATCGACGCGATCTGGCAAAGGCAATGGGACGTGTTGTGGGATCTTTTCCGCCACATCATCCTGCCGGCCTCTCTGCTCGGCTATTTTTCGCTGGCCTATATCAGCCGCATGACGCGTTCCTTCATGTTGAACGAGCTCGCCCAGGAATATATCGTTGCGGCCCGCGCCAAGGGGCTTTCGGAAACCCGCATCATCTGGTTCCACGCGCTGCGTAATGCCGCCGTGCCGCTGGTGACGGTGATTGCGCTCTCCTATGCCGGTCTCTTGGAAGGTTCGGTGCTGACTGAAACCATCTTTGCCTGGCCGGGCCTTGGCCTCTACATCACCAATTCCCTGCAGAATGCGGATATGAATGCCGTTCTCGGCGGCACGATCGTGATTGGCGCCATCTTCGTCGGCATCAATCTCTTTTCCGATCTGCTTTACCGGACGCTCGACCCAAGGACGCGCAGCCGATGACGATTTCGACCGACACACTCAAACCCTATAGCCGCGAATGGCTGCTCTCCGACCGGCCGGCCTCGCGCAAGCAGGCGCGTCTTGGCCGTGCTTATGTCATCTGGCGGCGGTTTTCGGAAAACCGGCTGGCGTTGCTCGGCCTCGGCATCATTGTTGCGCTGCTGTTCGTCGCGCTGTTTGCCAATGTGCTGGCGCCGCATAATCCGGTGCAGGGCGATCTGCGCAATGCCCGGCTTCTGCCGCCCGGCACTGCCGGTTATCTGCTCGGCACCGACGACCAGGGGCGCGATATTCTCTCGCGCCTCATCCACGGTTCGCGGCTGACCCTGTTCGTGGTGCTGCTGGTGGCCATCATCGCGGCGCCCATCGGGCTCATCGTCGGCACCGTCTCGGGTTATGCCGGCGGCTGGGTGGATGCCGTTCTGATGCGCATCACCGATATCTTTCTGGCCTTTCCGAAGCTGGTTCTGGCGCTGGCGCTGGTGGCCGCACTGGGGCCGGGCATTGAAAACGCGGTGCTCGCCATCGCGGTCACCTCATGGCCGCCCTATGCGCGTATCGCGCGCGCTGAAACCATGACCTTCCGCAATTCCGATTTCATCGCGGCGGTGAAGCTCATGGGGGCCTCGCCCTTCCGCATCGTCCTGAAACACGTCATGCCGCTTTGCATGTCGTCGCTCATCGTGCGCGTCACGCTCGATATGGCGGGCATCATCCTCACCGCCGCAGGTCTCGGCTTCCTAGGCCTTGGCGCGCAGCCGCCGTTGCCGGAATGGGGCGCGATGATCGCTTCGGGGCGTCGTTTCATCCTCGACCAATGGTGGGTTGCGGCCATGCCCGGCGTGGCGATCCTCATCGTCAGCCTCGGTTTCAACCTGCTGGGTGATGGGTTGCGCGATGCGCTTGATCCCAAGGAGGCGGGCCAATGAGTGCGCCGTTTCTGACCGTTCAGAACCTGCGCGTTTCTTTCCCCACTCGCACCGGGCTGGTGGAGGCGGTGCGCGGTGTGTCCTTCACGCTTGGGCGCGAACGCCTCGGCATCGTCGGCGAATCCGGCTCCGGCAAGTCGCAGACGGGCCGCGCCATCATGGGGCTGACGCCGAAAAGCGCGCGCATCGAGGCCGATGCGCTCCGTTTCGGCGATATCGACCTGCTCAAGGCGTCCGCAAAGGAGCGGCGGATCATGCGCGGCAAGCGCATGGCCATGATCCTGCAGGACCCGAAATATTCGCTGAACCCGGTCATGACCATCGGCCGTCAGATCATGGAAACCTTGCGCACCCATGAAAAGATCGGCGGCAGCGAGGCGCGCCAGCGCACGCTTGCCATGCTCGAAGCGGTGCAGATCCGCGATCCCGAGCGCGTCTTCGATCTCTATCCGCATGAGGTCTCCGGCGGTATGGGCCAGCGCGTCATGATTGCCATGATGCTGGTCTGCGGCCCGGAACTGTTGATCGCCGACGAACCCACCTCGGCGCTCGACGTCACGGTGCAGCTCGAAGTGCTCGACATTCTCGACAAGCTGGTGCGCGATCGTGGCATGGGGCTGATCTTCGTCAGTCATGATCTGAGGCTCGTCTCCTCCTTCTGTGACCGCGTTCTCGTCATGTATGCGGGCAAGGTGGTGGAAGAGCTTTCTTCCGCCAATCTGAAGGAAGCGAAACACCCCTATACGCAGGGGCTTTTGAACTGCCTGCCGGAAATTGGCGGCCACCGGCATCCGCTGCCGGTTCTGGAACGCAAGCCGGAGTGGCGCGCATGAGCACAGTTCTTTCTATCAGAGACATGGTGGTCGATTTCGACGGTTACATCGCGCTCGACAGCGTCAGCATCGATGTGGCCGAGGGTGAATCCTTCGGCATCGTCGGCGAATCCGGTTCCGGCAAGTCGACCCTGCTGCGCGCCATTGCCGGCCTCAACCATTTCGACGAAGGTTCGTTGATGGTGGCCGGGCGCTCCTATTCGGGCAAACACCGTGACAAGAGCTTCTACAGCGATGTGCAGATGGTGTTTCAGGACCCTTACGGTTCCCTCCACCCGCGCCAGACGGTGGATGCGCTGCTGCTCGAACCGCTGGTCATCCACGGTCTCGACAATCGCGAAGAGCGTATTGCCCGCGCGCTGGATGAAGTCGGCCTCGGTTCCGGTTTCCGCTTTCGCTATTCGCACCAGCTTTCCGGCGGCCAGCGCCAGCGTATCGCCATTGCCCGTGCGCTGATCGTCGAGCCGAAAATCCTGCTGCTGGATGAGCCGACCTCGGCGCTCGACGCTTCCATTCAGGCGGAAATCCTCAATCTGCTCGAACAGGCCCGCAAGGATCGTAACCTTACCTTCGTCATGGTCAGCCACGATCTCGGTGTCATCAGCCATATGTGCGATCGCCTGGCGGTGATGAAGAGCGGCAAGGTGGTGGAAATGCTGGAAGCAGAGGCGCTGGAAAGCCGGGAATTCAGCGCGGATTATACCCGCCAGCTGCTGGTGGCGAGCGAGGGTTTCAAGCGCGTTTGATTGGCGAGACGGTGCGGCCTGTTTCTTCTCCCCGCCTGGGAGAAGAAACAGGCGGCGCGCTTTCGTTCCACAGGTGATCTTCCCGGGCGAAGTATTCTCTCATCGCGCTGCGATGATATGGTGAACCGCCACACCGGCATTTCCGCAACAGGTACCCACCCCATGCAATTGCGCGCCTTGATGTATTTCGACGAACTCGTCCGCACAAATTCCATGCGCGCTGCGGCGGAGAACCTGAATGTCGCGCCGACGGCGGTGAGCCGGCAGATTGAAAACCTCGAATATTATTTCGGTTCGCCGCTGGTGGAGCGCTCCAGCAGGGGCGTGAAGTTGACGGCAGCGGGGGAGCTGCTCGCCGCCCGCGCCGGCAAGACGCTGCGCGAACTCGACCATGTGCACCAGCTGATAGACGATCTCAAAGGCCTGCAGCGCGGCCGGGTCACGGTCTATGCCAATGGCGCTACGGTGGCGAACCTTCTGGCGCCGGTGCTGGCGCAGTTCAGCCTGAAATATCCAAAACTGCGTTTCGAGGTGCATATTACCAGCGCCCGGCAGGCGATGGAGGCGCTGGGTGCGGCGGAAGCGGACCTTGTCGTCAGCCTGTTTGCGCCAAAACTATCAGGCGTCAAGGTGCGTTCGCGCACCCGCATCAGTTATGATGTCATCTTCCCCGCTGGCCACGCGCTCGCCGCCCAGCCGGAAGTCTCGCTGAAGGAACTGGCGGGCCTGCCGCTTGCGCTGCCGGACAAGAGTTTTGCCGCGCGTCAGGCCTTCGATACGCTGTTTGCCGATGCGGGCATCGAACTTGACCCTGTCTTCATCACCAGCTCGCTGGAAATGCTGAAGGAACTGGTGCTGGGCCATGCCGCCGCCACGCTGTTGCCGGCGCTTTCGGTGGCGCGTGAAATCCGCAGCGGCCAGATGGTCGCCGTTCCGCTCTCCGGCAAGAAGGGCATCCACACCCAGATCGATCTCTGTGTTGCTCCCGACCGGCAATTGTCCTTCGCCGCCTCCAAGCTTGCCGATTTCATCGAGCGCTTCATGCGCGAGGCGACGGCGGGATAAGCGAGACGGTTTGGCCTTTCCGCCCGGAAGGTTGATTTCCATCCGCATTTCCGTGTAGCCATTTCAGCTACACGGAGCACACAAAAATCGAGATTGTGTGTGCGCCTGCAACATGACACTCTTTTTGCAACGGGTGGTCTTTGGAAGGGCAAAAATGCCCCGGCCGCCAGACAGGGGACAATGATGCCACGCATTTATCTTTCGCAGGCGGCAACGCTTTCGCGCCGCGCCGCGCTGAGCCTCGCACTGGGCACGGCGCTTTGGCTGCCGCTTTCGATAACGGCGGCGGATGCCGCGCCGAAAACCGCGCTGACGCTTGGCATGGCCGTCGAGCCCGCCGGGCTCGATCCGACCATTGCCGCCCCCGTCGCCATCGGCCAGGTCACCTGGCAGAATATCTTCGAAGGTCTGGTGACGATCGACCGCGAAGGCAAGGTTAGGCCGCAGCTTGCCGAAAGCTGGGAAATTTCCCCTGATGGCAAGACCTATACATTCAAGCTGCGCAAGGGCGTCACCTTCCATGACGGCGAGGCCTTCGATTCCTCCGTTGCGAAATTTTCGCTGGATCGGGCGCGCGGCGAAAGCTCGGTCAATCCGCAGAAGCGCTTCTTCGCCGCCATCGACAGTATCGAGACCCCGGATGCCGCAACGCTGGTGCTGAAGCTGAAGCAGCCGGCCGGCAGCCTTCTTTACTGGCTCGGCTGGCCGGCATCCGTGATGGTGGCGCCGAAAAGCGCTGAGAATAACCGCACCACGCCCGTCGGCACCGGCCCGTTCAAATTCGTGAACTGGGCCAAGGGCGACAGGGTCGAGCTGCAGAAGAACGACGGCTATTGGGACAAGGCCGTGGCGGTCAAGCTGGACAAGGCGACCTTCCGTTTCGTCTCCGACCCGCAGGCGCAGGCGGCGGCGCTGAAGTCAGGCGATATCGATGCCTTTCCGGAATTCGGCGCGCCGGAGCTGATGACCTCCTTTGAGGGCGACAAACGCCTTGGCACCTTCGTCGGCAATACCGAACTGAAGGTCGTGGCCGGCATGAACAACGCCCGCAAGCCCTTTGATGACAAGCGCGTGCGCCAGGCGCTGATGATGGCGGTGGATCGCGGCACCGTCATCGAAGGCGCATGGTCCGGCTTCGGCACGGCCATCGGCAGCCATTACACCCCGAATGACCGCGGTTACATCGATACGACAGGAGTGCACCCCTACGATGTCGACAAGGCGAGGGCGCTGCTTGCCGAAGCGGGTTATCCTGACGGGTTCAGCTTCACCATCAAGGCGCCGCAGATGGCCTATGCCCAGCGGACCTCGCAAATCCTGCAGGCGATGTTTGCCGAAATCGGCGTGACGATGACCATCGAGACGACCGAATTTCCGGCGAAATGGGTGGCGGATGTCTTGAAGGGCGCGGATTACGACATGACCATCGTTGCCCATGCGGAGCCGATGGATATCGATATCTATGCGCGCGATCCCTATTATTTCAATTACAGGAACCCGGCCTTCAACGAGGTCGTCGGCAACGTTGAAAAGACGGCGGATGCGGCCCAGCAGGAAGCGCTTTACGGCGACGCCCAGAAAATCCTCGCAGAAGATGTGCCGGCACTTTACCTTTTCGTCATGCCGAAGCTCGGCGTGTGGGACAAGAAGGTGAAGGGGCTTTGGGAAAACGAACCCATTCCCTCGAATGTGCTGACGGATGTGCATTGGGAAGAGTGACGTTTGTCGATACCGGTTTCTTCCGTCATGCCGGACTTGATCCGGCATCCAGCCAGCCCAAGTCCTTCGGCTGAAAGGGCTCTCTCCGCCGCGCAGACGCGCGCCGGCTGGATTCCGGCTCGGGGCCGGAATGACGGGAGAGAGGTGACTGGACGCTCGACCACAGGTGAAACAAAGCAAGGAGAAGGTGCCAGATGTTAGCCGTCCTCATCCGGCGTCTCGTCAGCCTCGTCATCACGCTGTTTGCCGTTTCCCTCATCATCTATGTCGTCATGGGCCTGCTGCCGGGCGATCCGGCGGCGATCATGCTTGGCACGTCCGCCAGTCCGGATACGCTCGCTGCACTGCAGAAGCAGATGGGTCTCGATCAGCCGCTGCCGCTGCGTTATCTCCATTGGCTCGCCGGCGTGTTTCAGGGCGATCTCGGGCAATCCTATACCTATGGCGTGCCGGTGGCGGGGCTGATCCTCGAGCGGCTGGCCGTCACCCTGCCGCTTGCGCTGCTGGCAGTCTGCCTGTCTGTCGCCATCGCCATTCCACTCGGCGTGGCGGCGGCGCGGAACCGTAACGGAGCGCTGGATTTTGTGGCCGGGCTGTTTTCCCATGTGGGCATCGCCGTGCCCGGTTTCTGGGTCGGGCTGCTGCTCATCATCGTCTTTTCCACCACGCTCGGCTGGATGCCGGCGGGCGGATTTCCCGGCTGGACGCCGAGTTTTTCAGCGGGTCTTATGGCGCTCATCCTTCCGGCGGTCGCGCTGGCGCTGTCGCAGGCCGGCGTTCTCACCCGCGTCTGCCGTTCCGCCGTGCTTGAAGTGATGAACGAGGATTTCGTGCGCACCGCCCGCGCCAAGGGTTTGAGCGAGCGGGTGGCGCTGTGGCGGCATGCGGTGCCGAACGCGATGATCCCTGTTGTCACCATGATCGGCCTGCAATTCACCTTCCTTATCGCAGGCGCGGTGCTTGTCGAGAATGTCTTCAATCTTCCGGGCCTTGGGCGGCTTGCCTATCAGGCGCTGACCCAGCGCGATATCGTCGTCATGCAATCCGTCGTGCTGTTCTTTTCGGCGCTCGTGATCATCATGAATTTCGTGGTCGATATCGCCTATCTCCTCATCGACCCCAGACTGCGGGCAGGTGCGCGATGATGCGATTGATCCGCCGCCGCCCTGCCTTTGCCGTCGGCATCGCCGTTACGATCTTTCTGGTCGCAGTCGCCCTGTTGTCGCTGGTCTGGACACCGGTATCCCCCACAAAGATGCAGATCGTCCAGAAGCTGAAATCGCCATTCGTCTATGGCGGCCTCGGTACGGATCATTTCGGCCGCGACGTGTTGTCCATGCTGATGGCGGGTGCGTGGAACTCGCTGTCCACCTCCATCGCCGCCGTCGCCATCGGCGCATCTATCGGCACGGCCATCGGCGTTGCGGTCGCGGCGCTGCGCGGTTTCACCGAAACCGTGGTCATGCGCGTCTGCGATATCATCTTTGCGGTGCCGCCGATCCTGTCGGCCATGATGCTCGGCGCCTTCATCGGCACGGGGCGCTTCACCGCCATCATCGCCATCGCCACCTTCATGGTGCCGGTCTTCGCCCGGCTGACGCTGGGGGCGGCGCTGCAGATATGGTCGCGGGAATATGTCACCGCCGCCACCAGCATCGGCCAGAACCGTGCCCGGATCACGCTTTTCCATATCGTGCCGAATATTTCCAACCAGATCATCGTGCAGGTGACGATCCAGCTCGGCCTTGCGATATTGACGGAAGCAGGACTTTCCTTCCTCGGTCTCGGCATGCCGCCGCCCGCCGCCACCTGGGGGCGAATGCTCGCGGATGCGCAGACCTATCTCGGCACAGCGCCGTGGCTCGCCATCATGCCCGGCCTTGCGATTGCGCTCGCCGTCTTCGGCCTCAATCTTCTCGGCGATGGCCTGCGCGATCTGCTGGACCCGCGCGATACTAGCTGACCGCTCAAGAAAGCTGTCGCCCATATTTCCTGTTTTTCTGACGAGACGATGCCATGACCGATCTCATAGACCTCAACACGCTCGAAATCCTGTCGCTTTACCGGGGTAAGAGGCTTTCGCCATCGGAATATTGGCAGGCGGTGGAGGCGCGTATCGATGCATTCGAGCCGGTCGTGAACGCGCTTTACGCCTATGATCCGGAGGATGCACGCCGGCAGGCGCTGGCCTCGACGGAGCGCTGGCAAAAGGGTGAAACGCTCGGGCCCCTTGATGGAATTCCGGTCTCGCTCAAGGAATTGATCGCCACGAAAGGCCATCCCGTTCCGCTTGGCACCAAAGCGGTAGAACTGGTGCCTGCGGTTGAAGATGCGCCGGTGGCCGCCCGCTGCCGCGAGGATGGCGCGATCCTTTACGCCAAGACGACCTGCCCGGATTACGGCATGCTCTCCTCCGGCCTTTCCAGTTTTCACAAGCTCAGCCGCAATCCTTGGGACCCGACACAGAACCCCGGCGGCTCCAGCGCCGGTGCGGCCTCGGCCGGGGCCGCTGGTTATGGCACGCTGCATATCGGCACGGATATTGGCGGCTCGGTGCGCCTACCGGCGGGGTGGACAGGGCTGTTCGGCTTCAAGCCCAGCCAGGGCCGCATACCCGTCGATCCCTATTATACCGGCCGCTGCGCCGGGCCGATGACCCGGACCGTAATCGATGCCGCCTATGCCATGGCGACGCTTTCGCGACCCGACTGGCGCGATGGCACCGCGCTGCCGCCCAACGATATCAACTGGATGGACCTCGACATTAATGTGAAGGGCCTGAAGATCGGCCTGATGCTGGATGCCGGCTGCGGCCTGCCGCTGGAAGAAGAGGTGCGCGATGCCGTGCTCTCCGCCACCAAACTGTTCGAAGAGGCAGGCGCCACTGTCATTCCGGTCGAGCCGGTGCTGACGCGGGAGATGCTGGACGGGCTGGATGATTTCTGGCGGGCGAAGTTCTGGGGCGATATGGCGGCGCTGAGCGCGGAGCGCCGCGCCGCAATTCTTCCCTATATTCACGAATGGGCGGAAAAGGGCGCTGATGTCTCCGGCGCACGCGCCGTTTTCGGTTTCAACCAGACCATGGAAATGCGTAAGCTCTGCGGGCGGTTGATGCAGTCGGTTGATGTGGTGATTTCACCCGTCAATCCCATCGTCTCCTATCCGGCTGACTGGGCCTCGCCCACCAATGATCCCGCACGGCCCTTTGAACATATCGCCTTCACCGTGCCGTGGAACATGTCCGAACAGCCGGCATCCTCGATCAATTGCGGTTTCTCGAAATCGGGCATGCCGATCGGCCTGCAGATCGTCGGCCCGCGTTACGAAGATCTGTTCGTGCTGAAGCTTTCCAGAGCCTTTGAGACCTGGGGCGGCGGTGTGCGTCGCTGGCCGGAGCCGCCGCAGGGTGGCTGACCGCGCCTTTATCGACCATGTAGTATTGCCATAATACCCGCATCCGCGCCCGGCCTGTTAGGTTGCCCAAAGGCATTCGAAAACGGGAGGAGCAAACATGCCGAAGAAGATTTTGATGATCGCCGGCGATTTCGCCGAGGATTACGAGACCATGGTGCCGTTCCAGACGTTGCTCGCTGTCGGCCACACGGTCCATGCCGTCTGCCCCGGCAAGAAAGCGGGCCAGACCATCGCTACGGCCATCCATGATTTCGAGGGCGACCAGACCTATTCGGAAAAACGCGGCCATAATTTCGCGCTCAACGCCACCTTCGCCGATATCAAGGTTGCGGATTATGATGCGCTGGTCATTCCCGGCGGCCGCGCGCCGGAATATCTGCGGCTTAATGCGGATGTGCTTGCGGCGGTGAAACATTTTTTCGAGGCTGACAAGCCGGTGGCGGCCGTCTGCCACGGTGCGCAACTGCTCGCGGCTGCTGGTGTTTTGAAGGGCCGCACCTGCTCGGCCTATCCGGCCTGCCGTCCCGAGGTCGAGCTTGCCGGCGGCACCTATGCCGATATCGCCATCGATGCGGCGGTGACCGATGGCAAGCTGGTGACCGCCCCTGCATGGCCGGCACATCCGGCATGGCTTTCGCAATTCATGGCGGTGCTCGGCAAATAAGACCTGCGAAACGGGGCTTTTTCCGGCCCCGTTTTCCGCCTATCTTTCAGACGTGGTGAGGGAGGAAACCATGTGCAAGCTTTTCATCAAGGCAGACCCGGCGCTTTGGGAAAGCCATACGCGGTCGCTGAGGATCGATGGCATGGTCACCAGCGTCCGGCTCGAGAATTTCTTCTGGACGACGCTGGACGAGATCGCGCGGCGGGATGGCATGAACAGCGTGCAGCTTATCGCCAAGCTTTATAATGAATCGATCGATGCCGGGCATGATCTCGGAAATTTCACCTCGTTCCTGCGGGTCTGCTGCGGGCGCTATCTTGCGCTTCAGCTTTCCGGCGACATTCCGGCGCGCAGCGATATCCCGATTGCGGCACTGGATGCGGACAGCATCCTTGAGGCGGAGCAGGTGAATTACCACTAGGCGGTCACAGTACACTCGACGTCATCCTCGGGCTTGTCCCGAGGATCTGCCGACGTATCGTTTTTTTCGACGTGATTAGATCTTCGGGACAAGCCCGAGGATGACGTGGGAATGGTTCCACGATTCCCCTCTCTCGCATATCTTCTCAGCTCTTCAGCGCCCTCGGGTCGAGCGCATCACGCACGGCGTCGCCAATGTAATTGACGCTCAGAACCGTCAGCGAGATCGCCAGTCCCGGCCACAGCACACGCGAGGGCGTCAGCTGCAGGAAATTGGCGCCATCGAACAGCAGCCGTCCCCAGGTCGGGAAGTCCGACGGGAAACCGAGGCCGAGGAAAGACAGCGCCGATTCCGTGATGATGGCCGAGGCGATGCCGAGCGTGGCCGAGACCATGATCGAACTCAGCACATTCGGCAGGATATGGCGCAGGATGATGCGATACTCACGCATGCCGCTCGATTTCGCCGCCATGATGAATTCCTGGCTTTTGATCGTCAGCACATCGCCGCGCACAATGCGCGCGGTATGCATCCAGCTGGTGATCCCGATCACGAAGACAATCAGGATGAAAATGCCGGTTTCCGGCCCGAAGGCGGCGCGCAGCGTATCGCGAAACAGCATCAGGATGACGAGCAGCAGCGGCAAAAGCGGCAGCGCCAGAAACAGGTCCGTCAACCGCATCAGCGGCCCGTCCAGATTCCGGAAATAACCTGAAAGCACACCCACCAGCGTGCCGAGAAACAGGGCCAAAAGCATGGCAGTGATGCCGACGGCAAGCGAGATGCGCCCACCGGCCAGAACCTGCGCCAGCATGTCCTTGCCGAGATTATCGGTGCCGAAGGGATGCGCCAGCGACGGCCACTGGTTACGTGCCTTCACGTTTATGGCGTTGGGCGCAACGGTGTGGATATAGGGGCCGACATAGACCGCAAGCAGGATGAAGATGAAGACAAAAAGCCCGGCCACCCCGCCCTTGTGGACGCGGAACTGTTTCCAGATATCGGCAAGGGCGGATTGTGTTGGGGTGGCCGCAACCGTCGGCGCTGCAATGTTGGCGTCAGTCATAGCGGATCCTCGGGTCGAGAATGCCGTAAAGCACGTCGGCAATCAGGTTGAAGAGCACGATCAGCACCGCAAAAATGAAGGTCAGCGTCTGCACCAGCGGAATATCCGCGCCCTGAACGGCGGTTATCAGCAATTGGCCAAGCCCGTTCACACGGAAAATCTGCTCGGTGATGATGGCGCCGGAAAAGATTGTCGGCACGCCAAGTGCTATGACGGTGACGACCGGGATAAGGCTGTTGCGCAGCACGTGAACGAGCAGCACGGATTTTTCCTTCACGCCCTTTGCTCTCGCCGTGCGCACATAGTCCTGATGCAGGTTGTCCAGCATGGAAGCGCGCACGAAGCGGCTGATCTGCGAGACATTGTAGAGGGTCAATACCAGCACCGGCAGGAACATCTGTTTGATCTGCGCCACAAAGCTTCCCCAGTCCGTCACCTGCAGATTGGTGTCGTAGACGGAAGGGAACCATTGCAGGTAAGAGCTGAAGATCACCACCAGCAGCACGCCGGTGAAGAAGGTGGGAACCGAATAACCGACCATCGAGACGAAAGTGCCGATCTGGTCGAAGATCGAATATTGCTTGTAGGCGGAAATGACGCCGATCGGGATCGCCAGAAGCGCGCCGAAAAGATAGGCAAGGCCCACTACCCAAAGCGTCTGCGGCATGCGCTGGATGACAAGATCGACAACCGGGCTGCGCGTTGCCCAGGACAGCACACGCATGCGGCTGCCATCGCCGATCTGCCAGCCGGTCAGCTTTTCTAAGAGGTTCAGCGGCTCGTTGATGAAGAATTGCTGCAGCCACATCAGGTAACGGATGAAGAAAGGCTGGTCGAGGCCGAGGGAGGCGCGGATCTGCTCGCGCACTTCGGGCGGAATGGTCAGCGGCAGGTCGCCGGTCGGATCGTTCGGCGCGAGATCGAGCAGGGCGAAGATGACGAAGCTGATGACGAGCAACGTCGGTACGGCAAAGGCAAGCCGCCGGAGCGTAAAGGTAAACATCGGAAAGTCTCCAGACCGTCAGGGTCTCGCAAAACGAGCGCGGCCGCCCTTTCAGGGGCGACCGCGCATTTGCGTGTTACTTTTTGCGGGACCAGTCCGCGACGTTCCAGAGTTCCGAATCCCAGGCATTCATGCGAACGCCTTCGAGTGTCAGCGAATGCGAGGAGACGTTGCCACGGTGGATCAGCGGAATATGTGCGCCTTCTTCCGTCAGCATGTCGTTCAGCTGTTTGGCGATTTCCCCACGCTTGGCGAAATCGGTCGTCTTGGAAAGGACGCCCACCAGCTTGTCGAATTCCGGGTTGCAATAACGCGGAATATTCTGACCCTGCCAGCCGTTTGCGGGGGCGGGGATCTTGTCGCACAGCCATTCCGCCAGGTATTTTTCCGGGTCGGTGCCGTCGAAATTGTTGGTGTACATTTCAACGTCGGCATAAAATTTCTGGAAGGTATCCGGGCTTGCCGGATCGCCGCCGAAGAACACCGAGGCGCTGACATTGCGCAGTTCGGACGCAACGCCGATCTGCGACCACATGTCCTTCACCAGTTCCTGCGCTGCCTGGCGAACGGAGTTGGTGGAGGTCTGGTAGAGGAAGGAAAGCTTCACGCCGTTCTTGGCGCGGATGCCGTCCGAACCCTTCACCCAGCCTGCATCGTCGAGCAGCTTGTTTGCACCTTCCAAATCCTGCTTCAGGCACCAGCTGTCGTTTTTCGTCGAAGCGACAGCCGCCGGGGCCGGCACGATGTTACAGGTCGGCTTGCCCGCCTCGCCATAACCCGTCTCATCGATAATGTCGCGATCGATGGCGAGCGAGAGTGCACGGCGCACGGCCGGGTCGGAAAGGGCCGGATGCGGACCGCCCTCCTTGGTGGAGCGCTTGTCACCGAGCGCAGGGTCGGCATTGTACCAGTTGAGATTGATACGCTCGACCTGCGTGCCGAAGGCGGTTTCCAGCTTGCCCTTGCCGGCGGCCACCATGGTGGCCAGAATTTCCGGCTCCACCTGCATGTTCCAGGCGTAGTCGAATTCACCCGTTTCAAGCACGGCACGCGCAGCGGATGCCGCGTCACCGCCGCCCTTCAGGGTCGCCGTGGCGAAAGCGGGCTTGGCGGGATCGCGATAATTGGGGTTGGCGACATAGCTGATGACGTCGTTCGGCTTGAACTCCTTGACCACAAAGGGGCCGGTGCCGATGGGGCCGAAATTGGCGGATGTGCAGCCGGGAGCCGCGGCGCCGACGCATTTTTCGAACTGCTTCTTCTGGATGACGGGCGATTGCGCGCCGACAAATGCCGAGTAGGGGTAGGGCTTGGGTTCAGTGAAGCTGATCTTGACGGTATGGGCGTCGATGGCCTCGACGTTTTTCACGCCCTCATATTGCGCCGCCTGCGCGCAGCCGCCGTCGGGTGCGGTGCAATATTTCCAGGTGAAGATGACGTCGTCAGCGGTAAGCGGCGTGCCGTCGGACCATTTGATGTCGCTTTTCAGCTTCCACGTCATGCTGAGCAGGTCCTTCGCGACGCCGCCATTGTCGACCGTCGGAATCTCGCTCACCAGCATCGGCACCAGCTCGCCCTTTTCGTCGTAGCGGGCCAGAGGCTCAATCACCATGGACGAGCTGTAGATCTCTTTGGTGCCGCCGGAAAGATAAGGGTTCAGTGTCGATACAGCCTGCCAGAACAGGATTTTCAGTTCACCGTCACTGCCGCGTTCGGCATGGGCGGCAGATCCTGCCAAGGCCATCGCCGCCACCGTGCTGGCAAAGAGAATGCTGCGCTTCTTCATTATGTTTTCCCCTTTTTTGGATTTTATCTATTTGAATGTTTGACGCTTTTCCTGTCGTCATGCGCAAGGTATTTTATTGTAAGCATTTGACTTTGCTAGGTAATATCCATGCGATCCAGATGATGCTATTGTCAGTTTTTTTGAAAAGCAAGCCCCAAAGTCTTATTGATGAACAAAATTTGAGCCATTCGCCTTCTGGCCTATTTTTCGTTCATTCAGCAAATTTCACACTTGCAAAAGGAGAAATTCCAAACGCAATATGTTTTCCGACAACCCGGCGGGGAACAAAAAAGGGAATAAAGAGAATGCCGATATTGAACCGTGTGGCTGAAATGCAGGAAGACGTTGCCGGCTGGAGACGCCATCTGCATGAGCACCCGGAACTGCTCTATGATGTCTTCGAAACATCGAAATTCGTTGCCGAAAAACTGAAGTCCTTCGGCTGCGATGTGGTCGAGACCGGCATCGGCAAGACCGGCGTGGTCGGCATCATCAAGGGGCGGCACGGGGATGGTCCGACCATCGGTTTCCGCTCCGACATGGACGCACTGCCGATTCTTGAGACCAGCGGCAAGCCCTGGGCCTCGAAGACGCCCGGCAAGGCCCATTCCTGCGGCCATGACGGCCATACCGCCATGCTTCTGGGGGCGGCGCAATATCTGGCCGAGACCCGTAATTTCAAGGGCTCCGTCGCGGTCATCTTCCAGCCGGCGGAAGAGGGCGGGGCAGGCGCGCTCGCCATGCTGAACGACGGCATGATGGAGAAATTCGGCATTTCGCAGGTCTATGGCATGCATAACGAGCCGGGCATTCCCGTCGGGCAATTCGCCATCCGCAAGGGTTCCACCATGGCGGCGGCGGATAGTTTCGAAATCGTCATCACCGGCAAAGGCAGCCATGCGGCCGCGCCCCATCTTTCCATCGATCCGGTACTGACCTCGGCGCATATCATCATCGCGCTGCAATCCATCGTCTCGCGCGAGACAGACCCGTTGAAATCGCTGGTCGTCACCGTCGCCACCACCCATGGCGGCACGGCGGTCAATGTCATTCCGGGTTCGGTGACGCTGACGGGCACAGTGAGAACCCTGCTGCCGGAAACCCGCGATTTTGCTGAAAAGCGGCTGAAGGAAGTGGCCACCGCCACGGCAATGGCGCATGGCGCCAGCGTGGAGGTGAAATATCACCGCGGATATCCCGTCACCTTCAACCACAGTGACGAAACCGAATTCGCGACCGGTGTGGCGATGGGCATTGCCGGTGCAAACGCCGTCAACACCAATCCCAACCCGCATATGGGTGCGGAAGATTTCTCCTACATGTTGGAAGCCCGCCCCGGCGCCTTCATCTTCATCGGTAACGGCGACACGGCCGGGCTGCACAATGCGGCCTATGATTTCAACGACGAGGCCCTGCCTTACGGCATCAGCTACTGGGTTTCGATGGCCGAAACCGCACTTGCTGCATAAGACATCCGGCGGCCTTCATGGCCGCCTTCTGCTTTTCAGGAGATCGGCATGCTTTTGGCGGCGACATCAATGGAACAGACCGGCGGTTCGGTAAGCCCGGTTCTTTCGGTTCAGAATCTCACCACCTCCTTCCGCGTTGATGACGGCTGGAAATCCGTGGTGCGCAATATGAGTTTCGAGATTGCACCGCGCGAAACGGTGGCGATCGTCGGCGAAAGCGGCTCGGGCAAGAGCGTGACCTCGCTTTCCATCATGCGGCTTCTCGATAAAAAAACGAGCCGCATCGAGGGCAAGGTTATGCTCGGCGGGCGCGATTTGCTGGCACTTCCGGAAGAGGAGATGCGCAAGGTTCGCGGCAAGGACATTTCGATGATCTTCCAGGAGCCGATGACCAGCCTCAATCCGATCTTCCCGATCGGCAAGCAGATCGCCGAAGCGCTGACCGTGCACCAGGATATTTCCTCATCTGCTGCCAAGGCCGAAGTTGTCAGGCTTCTGGAAAAAGTCCGCATTCCCAATGCGAAGAACCGTTTCGACGACTATCCGCACCAGTTTTCCGGCGGCATGCGTCAGCGCGTGATGATTGCCATGGCGCTTGCCTCGAAGCCGAAGCTCCTGATTGCAGACGAGCCGACGACGGCGCTCGACGTGACCATTCAGGGCCAGATTCTCGACCTTATCAAGCAATTGCAGGAAGAGGAGGGCATGTCGGTCCTGTTCATCACCCATGATATGGGCGTGGTGGCGGAAGTGGCTGACCGCACCATCGTCATGTTCCGCGGCGATGTGGTGGAAACCGGCACTACCGACGATATCTTCCATCGCGGCCATCACCCCTATACGCGCGCTTTGCTTTCGGCCGTGCCGAAACTCGGTTCGATGAGGTCTCGGGTGCTGCCCGCCCGTTTCCCGATCATCGATATCAAGACCGGCGAGAGCCAGCCGGTGGCGGAGGTGAAGGATACGGTCTCCGGTTCGCGCACGCCGATTCTCTCGGTCAGGGACCTGACGACCCGTTTCGATATTCGCTCCGGTCTTTTCGGCCGCAAATCCGGCGCCGTGCATGCGGTGGAAAAGGTCTCCTTCGATCTGGCTGAAGGCGAGACACTATCGCTGGTCGGCGAGAGCGGTTGCGGCAAGTCCACCACCGGGCGCTCGATCACCCGGCTGATCGAGCCGACTTCCGGCAATGTCACGCTTGACGGTTACGAGGTGATGAAACTCGACAAGACGACGTTGCGCACCATGCGCCGCAGTGTGCAGATGATCTTCCAGGATCCCTTCGCCTCGCTCGATCCGCGCATGAGTATCGGCACGGCAATCATGGAGCCTTTCGTTGAACATCGTCTCGGCGCCAAGCAGCAGGCGCGGGAAAAGGCGGCCGATCTTCTGGAGAAAGTGGGTCTCAACCCGGATATGATGCGGCGCTTCCCGCATGAATTTTCCGGTGGCCAGCGCCAGCGCATCGCCATTGCCCGCTCGCTGATGCTCGACCCCAAGGTCATCGTCGCGGACGAGGCGGTGTCGGCGCTCGATGTGTCTATCAAGGCGCAGGTCTGCAACCTGCTGCTCGACCTGCAGCAGAGCCTAAACCTCGCTTTCCTGTTCATCAGCCATGACATGGCGGTGGTGGAGCGTGTCAGCCACCGGGTGGCGGTGATGTATCTCGGTGAGATCGTCGAAATCGGACCGCGTGCGGCGGTTTTCGACAATCCGCAGCACCCCTATACGAAAAAGCTGATGTCGGCCGTTCCGGTGCCGGACCCGGCGCGCCGGCAGATCCGGCGCAATATGGCGACGGATGAGATCAAAAGCCCGATCCGCCCGGTGGATTACGTGCCGCCGCAGCGCCATTACCGTGAGGTCTCGGCGGGGCATCTGGTGCAGGAAGCGGCTTGATTGGTCGGTGGGGTCGATAAATCCCGCACCGTCACCCCGGGCTTGATCCGGGGTCCAGCGCGATCAAGTCTTTGATCGCAAAAGGCTCTTCTCACGACGCAGACGCGCCGTGGCTGGATTTCGGCTTAAGGCCGGAATGACGGAGAAATAGTGACACCAGCCACAAGGTAAGCCACCGTCTAGCACTCGCTGGTTTGCATCACGTCGCCTTTGCGCGCATACCCCCGTTTGACAGGCGACGCAAAAAAATGCCAGCAAATGCTCGAGCATAATTCTTAGAGGGCGGCGGCATGGCCAGACGGAACGACGCACATGGACGGCTTGATGATGCGGCGCGTGCTGGCTGGCTTTATTATGTCGCGGGCCGCACGCAGGACGAGATTGCCGCTGCCATGGGCATATCCCGGCAATCGGCGCAGCGGCTGGTATCGCTGGCCGTCGCCGAGCGTCTGATCAAGGTCCGGCTCGATCATCCCATCGCCGCCTGTCTCGAAAAAGCCGAGCGCCTGAAAGAGAAATTCCACCTTAAATATATCGAGGTGGTACCGAGCGATCCGGCCGGTGTCTCCTCCACGGTGGGGATCGCCGAGGCGGGGGCGGCGGAAATCGAGCGCTGGCTGAAAAATGCCGATCCCATCGTGCTTGCCATCGGTACCGGCCGCACGCTGAAGGCAGCGGTGGACCAGTTGCCGCCGATGGAATGTCCGCAGCACCGCATCGTGTCACTGACAGGCAATATCGGGCCGGATGGATCGGCCGCCTATTACAACGTCATCTTCAGTATGGCCGATGCCATCAAGGCGCGGCATTTTCCGATGCCGCTGCCGGTTCTCTGCTCGTCTGCGGAAGAGCGGGAACTGCTGCACGACCAGTCCATGGTGCGCTCAACGCTGGCGCTGGGTGCAGCCGCCAATGTCACCTTCGTCGGCGTCGGCGAACTGGGAGAAAATGCACCGCTCTGCATTGATGGTTTTCTCGGTGTCGACGAGATGAAGGCCCTGATGGCAAGCGGTGCGATCGGCGAAATCTGCGGCTGGATGTATGATGCCAACGGCCACATTCTCGACCATTCCGTCAACGAGCGCGTCGCCTCCGTTCCCATCCCATCACGAGAGACCTGCACGGTCATCGGCATGGCGCAGGGCACGCGCAAAAATGCCTCGATTCTGGCGGCGTTGAGGGGTGGTCTGTTGAACGGCCTCATTACCGACGAAGTGACAAGCGAATATTTGCTCACTCACTGAGCAAAAATTAATTCATTAAAATCAAAGACTTGATTTTTCCATGTGCGCCGCAGCACAGGATGTCGCTTGACATTTTTGCTCTGCGGGTGAGTAAATGCCCTAGAGCAAAGCGAATGCTCATCATTTTTCTTCTGGGAGGAAGATATGACATTGAAGACCATTTTGCTGGGCGCATGCTCGGCACTCGCCTTTTCGACCCTTGCCTCCGCCGAAACGCTGACCATCGCCACCGTTAATAACGGCGATATGATCCGCATGCAGGGGCTGACCTCCGACTTCACCACCAAGAACCCCGACATCAAGGTGGAATGGGTCACGCTTGAGGAAAACGTCCTGCGTGAGCGCGTGACGACCGATATCGCCACCAATGGCGGTCAATACGACATCATGACCATCGGCAATTATGAAGTGCCGATCTGGGCCAAGCAGGGCTGGCTGCTGCCGCTCGAGAAGCTTGGCGACAAATACGACGTGGATGACATTCTGCCGGCGATCCGTGGCGGTCTTTCCAGCGAAGGCAAGCTTTATGCGGCGCCCTTCTACGGCGAATCCGCCATGATCATGTATCGCAAGGACCTGTTCGAAAAAGCCGGTCTGAAGATGCCCGAAAACCCGACCTGGGAATTCATCGGTGATGCGGCCCGCAAGATTACCGACCGCAAGGCGGATATCAACGGCATGTGCCTGCGCGGCAAGGCCGGCTGGGGCGAAAACATGGCCTTCATCAGCGCGCTCACCAATTCCTTCGGTGGCCGCTGGTTTGATGAAAACTGGAAACCGCAGTTCGATCAGCCGGAATGGAAGAGTGCTCTTCAGTTCTACGTCGATCTGATGAAGGATGCCGGTCCGTCGGGTGCTTCCTCCAACGGCTTCAACGAAAACCTGACGCTGTTCCAGCAGGGCAAATGCGGCATGTGGATCGACGCCACGGTGGCTGCTTCCTTCGTTTCAAACCCGAAGGATTCGACCGTTGCCGACAAGGTCGGTTATGCGCTCTTCCCGACGCATGGCGAACTGAAGAACCACGGCAACTGGTTGTGGTCATGGAACCTTGCTATCCCGAAGAGCTCGCAGAAGGCGGATGCCGCCGAGAAGTTCATCTCCTGGGCAACCAGCAAGGAATATACCCAACTCGTCGCTGCCAAGGAAGGCTGGGCAAACGTGCCTCCGGGTACCCGCACCTCGCTTTACAAGAACGCCGAGTATGAAAAAGCAGCCGCCTTCGCCAAGCCGACGCTTGCTGCGATGGATGCCGCCGACATCACCAAGCCGACCGTAAAGCCCGTGCCTTACACCGGCGGCCAGTTCGTGGCGATCCCTGAATTCCAGGCGCTCGGCACCACGGTCGGTCAGCTGTTCTCGGCGGTCGTTGCCGGCCAGTCCAGTGTCGACGATGCGCTTGCCAGCGCCCAGTCGACAGCGACGCGTGAAATGACCCGCGCCGGTTACATCAAGTAATCCTCCTGAAGATCGCTGTCCGGCGCCAATGCCGGGCAGCGAACCTTGGGGGCGCAAGCCGCGAGCTGCGCGGCGGCCTTTAAGCCTTTCAAATCAAAACTGGAATGAGCCGGTTCTTCCGGATATGCCGGGGGCATTTCGTGATGCCCGAGCCCATGGGGAGGTTAGTGCAATGGCAACACGAAACACGAGCGGTCTGGCCCGGGTGATGCTAGCGCCTTCGGTCCTGCTGCTTCTGGTGTGGATGATCGTGCCCCTGGCGATGACGCTGTGGTTTTCGTTCCAGAACTACAATCTCCTCAACCCTGCCAATGTCAGCTTCGCCGGCCTGTTCAATTACCAGTATTTCTACACCGATCCGGCCTTCTTCCAGTCGATCTGGAACACGCTGCTGATCGTCGGCGGCGTGCTTTTGATCACCGTCATCGGCGGCATCGCCATTGCGCTGCTACTCGACAATGACATCTTCGGTCAGGGCA